>Ga0299906_10000372_pt1 | contig 43335 bp, 39 predicted proteins | sample RVTome_14_FD_200259 | JGI IMG/M metagenome (GOLD analysis project Ga0299906, IMG submission 200259) | Soil microbial communities from uranium-contaminated site in the Upper Colorado River Basin, Wyoming, United States - RVT145D125 (version 2) ... | reverse complement strand
TTCCCTCTATGGCGCGCGAAGGGACCCGCCCGCGACGTCGCCGGTTGCCTGCGGGCGCGCGAAAAACCGAAAAACTCCGGGGGCTAGCTACAGCGGCAGGAGCGCGCCCTCGAGCGCGAGCAGGCGCCGCTTGAGATCGAGCCCCCCGCCGAAGCCGCAGAGGCCGCCGCGCCCCACGACACGATGGCAGGGGACGACGATCGGGATCGGGTTCGCCCCGTTCGCGGCCCCGACGGCGCGCGAGGCGTTCGGCTTCCCGAGGCGCCTTGCGATCTCGGCGTACGTGCGCGTCGCCCCGAAGGGAATCCGCAGGAGCTCGGCCCACACCGAGCGCTGGAACGGCGTTCCGCGCAGGTCGAGCGAAAGGTCGAGGTCGCGTCGCTCGCCGCGCGCGTAGCCCTCGAGGGCTTGCGTCACGCCGCGCACGGCCTGCGCGTCGTGCGCCACCTGCGCACCGTCCGCGTGCCGCCGGCGCCACGCGTCGAGGTCCGCCTCGGCGCGCGCTGCGTCCAGGTGCACGAAGGCGAGGCCGCGCCCGGTCGTCGCGACGAGGAAGCGCCCGAGTTCGGTCTCGGCCCAGCCCGCGAAGAGCTTCTCGCTCATGGGCCGTCCGCCGTCTCGGCGGCTTCCCAGCGCTCGGCGACGGCGGGCCGGAACGAATCGCCGCGCGCCGCGCGCAGGCGCGCCTTGCGATAGCTGCTCCAGACCACGATCGCGAAGCCCCCCGGAACGACGAGGAAGACCATCGTCAGCATGAAGTAGATGCTGATCGCGAAGCCGCGCGCCAGGTTGCCGTTCCCGGAGGCGACCGCCCCCTTGCAGCTGTCTCACCCGAAGCCGGACGGGGCGAGCCAGGCGAGGGCGAGGAGCGCGAGGGCGGGGACGACTAGGCGGCGCAAGGACATGGCTACTTGGACGGGTGCCAATGGTACAGCACCAGGTACACGAGGACCCCCGTCACGGAGACGTACATCCAGATCGGCAGGGTCCAGCGGGCCAGGCGGCGGTGCTGCTCCCAGCGCTCCTTGTGCGCGAGCCAGAGCGTCTGCAGCACCAGCGGGAGGTTCGCCACGGCGAGGATGGTGTGGCTCGCGAGGAGCGCGAGGTAGGCGCCGCGCGCCGCTCCCGTGCCGTGGAAGCGCGTCGGCCCCGAGACGACGACCAGGTGGTAATAGAGGTAGCAGGCGAGGAAGGCCGCGCTCACCACGAAGGCGCTGCGCATCAGCGCCGCGTGCAGGCGGCGCCGGCCGCGGCGGATCGCCAGCCAGCCGGAGAGGAGCAGCACGGCCGCCAGCCCGTTCAGAGCGGCGTTGACCCGCGGCAGCGCCGAGCGCGGCTTCGCCGGGCGCCCGTCGAGGTGCCGCACGCGTCGGAGGAGGCGCGCGAAGCTCGTCTCGACCTCGGCGGGCGAGAGGCCGGCCTCGCCCAGCGCCTCCTCGCCCCCGCAGGGGTAGACGCCGGCGATGCGCCCCTCGGGATCGACGGCGACCAGGCGCGTCGCGTGGCTGATCTCGAGGCGCTCGGCGAGCCGCCCGGTGGCGCCCCCCGCCTCCACCGGCCCTTCGGGCTTCGACACGGACAGCATCAGGCCCGCGCGGATGAGCTCGTGCAGCTCGCGCTCCTCGCCGGTGACGAAGAGCCAGCGGCCCTCGTCCGCGGTGAAGCTCCTCGCGTACTCGGCGAGGACCGCGGGCGTGTCGCGCTCGGGGTCGACGGTGAAGGACACGATGCGCACGTCGGTGTCCGCGAGCTCGTCGTACAGGTAGCGCCGGATGTCGGCGTTGAGCCGCGGGCAGGGCCCCGCGCACGACGTGAAGAAGAGCGACGCGATCCACGGCTCGCCCAGGAGGCCCTCGCGCGCGAGGGTCGCGCCCGTCTGCGTCCGGAACTCGAAGTCGGGGACCTCCTGGAAGCGCCGCGGATCCCCGGCGTCGAGCTCGAGCTCGACGCCCGCAGCGGGCCCGGGGGGACGGCAGGCGCCGAGGGCGAGGAGAAGGGCCGCTGAGGAACGCCGCAGACCGGGGGACACTAATGCCCCGAGCTCGCGCCGCCGAGCTCGCGGCCCTCGCGGTCGAAGCGCCGGCCGTCGGCCGCGACGAACCAGGCGCCGTCTTCGAGCGGGTCCACGGGCATGGCGACGACGACCGTCGCGCCGTCCTCGTCCTTCTCCATCAGGTTCCCGTCGGGCCCGACGAAGCGGTGCTGGAACTTCGGGTCCCCGGTGCTCATGCCGACGCTCACGACCGTCCCCTGGACGGGATCGTACTGGTCGCCCACCGGACGGATGAGGTCGCCGTTGTGCGCGACGTCGGGCATGATCGCGAACACGACGATCGCGACCATGACGGGCGTGGGCGCGATGAGCGCCTTGCACACCCAGCCCTCGAACTTCATGTGCATGAAGTACATGAAGATCAGCAGGCCTTTCCAGAACGCGAAGATCAAGAGGCCGCCCCAGAGCAGCGCCTTCTGCTCGTAGGGCATGAACTTGCCCCACGCGACCTCGGCCATCGTCAGGACGAAGAGTGTGACGAAGATCTTCTGCGGGTTGAAGTGCGCGTGGTCGGACATCGTGGGCTCCCGAGGAGCTACATGAGGTAGACGAGGGTGAACAGGAGCACCCAGACGAGGTCGACGAAGTGCCAGTACAGGCCACCGAGCTCGATGCGCAGGTAGTTCTCGGCCGTGTACTTGCCGCGCAAGGCGCCGACCCAGAGGACGAGGAGCCAGATGACGCCGACCACCACGTGCAGGCCGTGGAAGCCGGTCATGGCATAGAAGGTCGACCAGAAGAGGTCCTGGTTGGGCGTCGAGCCGTGGGCGACGAGCTGGAAGTACTCGAAGACCTGGATGCCGACGAAGAAGGAGCCGAGCAGGATCGAGAGCCCCAGCCAGCGCACGAGCCCGCCCTTGTCACCGCTCTGGATCGCGTGCAGCGCGCGCACGACCGTCCAGGAGCTGATGATCAGCACGAAGGTGTTGAACGCCGTGATGTCGACCGCCAGGCGGTTCGCAGGGTTGGGCCAGTGCTCCGCCCCCATGCGGATGACGAGGTACGTTCCGATCAGCCCCGTGAAGAACATGACCTCGGTGGCCAGGAACAGCCAGATCGCGAACTTACCGCGGTCGACGGGCGGCCCGCTGTCGTAGTCGAAGACCGCGTGGTGGTGCCCCGGGGCGTCGACGGCCGGGTCGTAGGTGGCGACGGCTTCACTCATGGTGGATCAGGCGCTCCACATGCCCGTGGAGGCGAGGTCGAACAGGATGGAGGCGAAGAAGAGCGGCAGGTAAGCGAGCGAGACGAGCACGAGGGCGCGCGCCGTGCGGCGCTCCTCGCGCAGCGCGAAGGCCAGCGACGCGGCGAGATACGCGAGCCCGCACACGAGCGCGCCCGCGGCGTACGGCGCGTGCGCCATGCCCGCCAGGAGCGGCAGCAGCGAGACGGGCACGAGGGCGAGGCCGTAGAGCAAGGCCTGGCTCCCCGCGACGCCGCGCGCACCCGGCAGGGCGGGCAACATCTGGTGCCCGGCGCGCGCGTAGTCCTCGCGGTACAGCCACGCGATCGCCATGAAGTGCGGGAACTGCCAGGCGAAGAGCACGCCGAAGAGGACCCAGGCCCAGGGCCCGGTCTCGCCCGCGAGCGCGACGTAGCCCAGGAGCGGCGGCGCGGCCCCCGGGAGCGCGCCGACGACGGTGTTCAGCGTGCTGACGCGCTTCATCGGCGTGTACACGGCGACGTAGGTCACGAGCGTCGCGACGGCGAGCAGCGCGCTGAGCAGGTTGAAGCCCAGGGCGAGCCCGAGCGTGCCGAGCGCGCCGAGCGCGGAGCCGGCGAGCAGGGCGTCGCGCGGCTGGATGCGGCCGGTCACGAGCGGGCGGGCGCGCGTGCGCTCCATCAAGGCGTCGGTCTCGCGCTCGAGGACCTGGTTGAAGATGCTCGCTGCCGCGGCGACGGCGGTGATGCAGAGCGCAGCCGCGAGCATGCTCGCGGTCTCGGCGGCGTGCGGCCGCGCCAGGAGCGCGCCCAGGCACGCGACGAGGAACACCATCGCGCCGACGCGCGGGCGCACGAGCACCAGCCACTCCGCGGCGAGCGAGCGCTCGGCGGCGGCCGCGAGGGCGGCGTTCGGCTTCACGCGGCCACCTCGAGGTGCGGCGCGAGCGCGGGCGCGGCCTCGCCGCGCGAGCGCAGCAGCCGGTGCGCGAGGAGCCAGGTCCCGGAGCAGCTCCCGAGGAGCAGAGCACCGACCGCCACGTGGGCCGTCGCGCCGAGCGCCTCGCCGATCGAGACGGCGCCCTGGAAGCCGCCGCTCCACAGGTAGATCGCCGCCGTCGACGCGATGCCCAGCGCGATCTGCAGACCGAGCACTCCGATGAGGAAGCCCCGGGCGCGGCCCAGCGTGCGGCGCGCGCCGCTCCCGTCCGCGAGCGCGCGCGCGGCGAGGTCGAGCTGGTGCGCGAGCGCCACGATCGCCCCGACGACGCCGAGCGCGAGCAGCACGTGCAGCCCGAGCGCCAGCGGAAGCCCCGAGTGCCGCAGCCAGGCCCCGAGGGCGACCTGCAGGTACACGAGCGCCGTCGCGGCGCGCGCCGCGCGGCGCAGATCGGGAGCTGCGGAGGACTCGATCGGGGGCGCGGCGTCCGTCCATGCGCGCGAGGTCACGACGCCCAGGGCGAACACCAGCGCGTAGACGACCTGCGCGAACGCGCCGTGCAGGAACGCCAGGCCCTCGTGGTTCGCGAGCACGCGCGAGCCGCCCAGGAGCCCCTGCAGCACGACGCCGAGGTGCGCGGCGAGCGCGAGCCGCACGAGGGGCGGCGCGCCGCCGGTCACCGCGGCCTTCGTGAAGAGCGCGGTGGTCAGCCCGAAGAGCCCGAGGGTCGCCGCGCTCGTCCCGACCTCGGGGTCGAAGGCGGCCGCGAGGCTCGCGAAGGCGACGAGCTCGACGGCGAGGCCCGCGAGCGCGACGAACCGCACGCTGCGCGCGGCCCGGCGCAGCGCGACGAGCAGCACGGCGATCGAGAGCAGCCCGACGCCTGACGCGGCGAGGCGGTGGCCGTGCTCGACCGTCACGCCGAAGTCCGCGAGCATGCGCTCGAGCGGGTAGCGGAACATGCCGTAGCCGAACGTCGTCGGCCAGTCGGGGACGGCCATCCCTACGCGGTAGGTCGTGACGAGCCCGCCGGCGAGGAGCAGCGCGAAGGTGCACGCGACGAGCGCCCGCGCCAGGCGGCGCGGCCAGAGCAGCGGGTCGTCGCGCTTCGAGGCTCGCACGGGGCTCAGACGGTGCGGCTCTGGGGCAGGAAGTCCTCGTCCACCTCGGGCGAGGCGTACTCGTACGGACCGCGGTGGACGGCGAGGCGCCGGTCGAAGTTGCCGTGCCCGGGGGGCGAGGGCGCGTCCCACTCGAGCGAGCACGCCTTCCACGGGTTGCGCCCGACGCGCTTGCCCCAGAACATGCTGTGGAAGAAGTTCACCACGAAGAAGATCTGCCACGCGAAGAGGCAGAACGCGCAGATCGAGATGAACTCGTTCAGCGGCTGCAGGTGCGCGTAGGTCTCGTAGTCGTACGGGTCGGCGGTGCGGCGCATCAGGCCGGCCATGCCGAGCTGGTGCATCATGTAGAACACGCCGTTGGTGAAGATGAACGAGCCGACGAAGTGGATCTTGCCGAGCGTCTCGTTCATGATCCGCCCGAACATCTTCGGGAACCAGTGGTAGATGGCCGCGAAGATCGCGAACACCGAGCCGCCGAACACGACGTAGTGGAAGTGCGCGACGATGATGTAGGTGTCGTGGATGTAGATGTCGACGGGCGTCGATGCCATCCAGATCCCGGACAGCCCGCCGATGATGAACATAGCGACGAAGCCGAGGGCGTTGAGCATCGCCGCCGTCAGCTGGATCCGCGAGCCGTAGACCGTGCCGAGCCAGTTGAAGACCTTGATGGCCGACGGCAGCGCGATCATGATCGTCGAGACCATGAAGGTCATGCCGAGCGCGGGATTCATGCCCGACATGAACATGTGGTGGCCCCAGACGATGAAGCCCAGCCCGGCGATCGCGGCCATCGAGTAGACCATCGGCTTGTAGCCGAAGATCGGCTTGCGCGCGTGCGTCGAGATGATGTCCGACGCCATGCCCATGGCCGGCACGACCATGATGTAGACGGCCGGGTGGCTGTAGAACCAGAACAGGTGCTGCCAGAGGAGCGGCTGACCGCCGGCCGCCGCGCCGCCCGCGAACGCGTCTAGGGACTCGGGGTTGATCTGGTTGACGATCAGGTTGGTCGGGGTGAAGAAGCCCGTCAGCAGCGTGCGGTCGAGGAGCTGCAGGATGCCGGCAGCGGTCAGGACGGGCAGCGCGAAGAGCTGCAGGAGCGCGGCGATCAGCAGCGCCCAGATCGTCAGGGGCATGCGCATCATCGTCATGCCGGGCGCGCGCATCTTGACGATCGTCGTGACGTAGTTCACCGCCCCCGCCATCGACGAGGCGCCCACGAAGGTCAGCGCGAGCAGCCAGTACGTCTGGCCCGAGATGCTGCCAGGCGCGGCCGACTTGATCGTCGACAGCGGCGGGTAGGCCGTCCAGCCCGCCGCGGGGCCGCCGCCGGGGCTGAAGAACCCGAGCATCAGGAAGACGATCGCCGGCGCCATCAGCCAGTAGCCGATCATGTTGACCTTCGGGAAGGCCATGTCCGGCGCGCCGATCATCAGCGGGATCAGGAAGTTCCCGAACGCCCCGGTCAGCAGCGGGATGATGACGAAGAAGATCATCACCGTCCCGTGCATCGTGAAGAGCATGGTGTAGAACTCGGGCGTGATGACCCTGCCCGTGTGCGGGAACAGGATGCTCCCGATCACCGGCATCTCGGTCCAGGGCCACGCGAGCTGCCAGCGGATGGCCATCGCGAGCAGACCGCCCAGGACCAGGAACACCAGGCCCGTGAACATGAACTGCAGCCCGATGACCTTGTGGTCGGTCGAGAAGACGTACTTGCGGATGAAGCCGAGCTCGTGGTGCTCGTGGTGCTCGCGGACGGTGCCGGGACTGCCGGTGCCGGGAGCGACGTGGGTTGCGGTGGTAGAGCTCACTCCGGTTCTCCGTTGTCGAAGCGCAGGGCCTCTTGCTCGGCCATCCAGGCCTCGAACGCGTTCTTGCTGAGCATGCGCACGCGGCCGGCCATCTTGTAGTGACCCCAGCCGCAGAGCTCGGCGCAGATCAGGTCGACAACGAGCTCGCGGCCCTCGGAGCCGTCGGCGAGCTCGATCGCCTGCGCCTCGCGCGCGAACCTGTCGGGATCGACCTCGAGCCACATCGGGATCGTCATGCCCGGCACGGCGTCCTGCTTGAGCCGCAGCTTCGGCACGAAGAAGCTGTGCAGCACGTCGTTCGAGCGCAGGTGGAAGACGAACTTGTCGTCGACCGGCACGACGAAGTCCGTCGCGCTGTGGATGTCGTCCACGGTGCCGAAGACGCCGTCCGTCCCGGGGTAGCGGAAGCGCCAGTCGAACTGCTCGGCGATCGCCTCGGCGCGGATCTCCTCGCCCGCGATCGCGCCGCGGAACTTGATCGCCGCCCACGTCTGCATCTGCGAGAACGCGATGATCAGGAGCAGCACGGCCGGGACGGCCGTCCACAGGAGCTCGAGCTTGTGGTTGCCGTGCGTGAAGGCCGCCTTCTCCTCGCTCTTCCGGCTGGCCCCGAACACGGCCCCGATCAGGACCACGTAGGTGAGCACGAAGAAGACCAGGATCATCACCCCGATCACGACGAAGAGCAGGTCGATCCCCCCGCCGTAGGTCGAGACGTCCGTGGGCCACCACCAGCGGTACCCGGCGCGCTCGGGGCCGAGCAGGAAGGTGGTCGAATCGAAGAAGGTCCAGACGCCCAGCACCAGGAGGGCCGTGAAGAGCGCGGTGACGATGAGTCGCATCATGGCTGGGCGGGGATCAATGGCCGGACGGTTGCGCGGCCGGTTCGTGGGCCGAGCGGCCTTCCTCGAGCGCGACCTTGGCGTCGATGAGCCGCGCGACGTCGCTCTGCTCGACCAGGTGCAGCACGAAGTACACGAGCGACCAGATGTCCTCGTCGCTGAACTCCGCCGGCGCCGCCGGCATGATCGTGCCGGAGATCCCGTACTTGATGCGCCGGTAGAGGTCGATCGGGCGGCCGCCGCCGCGGAAGACCGCCTGCTGGAAGTTGCGCGGGCTCGTCTCGAAGCCCTTCAGCGCGGCCTCGGGCAGGCCGGCGTCCTGGCGCGCCGTGCCCCACTCGTCGAGCCGCCGGCGCATCTTCCCGTCGCGAAAGGGATCGAGCTCCCAGATCGACTCGCCGTTTCCGCGCCCCTCGGGCCCGTGGCAGGTCACGCACTGGCCGACCTTCGTGTTGAGGAAGAGCTGGCGCCCGTGCTCGATCATCTCGGGCGCCGCCTCGCGCGGCACGTCGTCCTCGAAGTAGACGTAGCGCTCGGGCGCCTTGTCCCAGCGCTCCCAGACGAACTGGTAGTTCTCGAGCACGGTGGCCGCCGAGAGGTAGCCCTCGCTCTTGACCGCCGCCGTGAGCAGGTTCTCGACCTGGCCGCGCATCGCGAGCAGGCGCACGTAGTCGACCAGCCCCTCGAGCTCGCCGCGCGAGAAGCGCGCGAACGGCGGCATCGCGGTCGTGTTGACGCCCTCCATGAGGATGTGCAAGAGGTCCTCGCGCCGCGGTGCCGTGTTGCGCTCGACCGCCACCCACTTGAACTTGCCGTCGCGGTAGTCGCGCGGGCGCGGGCTGAGGTAGGGCGAGGTCGGCCCGTCGCCGCCGCCCTCGGTGCCGTGGCAGTGCAGGCACTGCTGGCGGTACATCCGCGACGACTCGCGCAGGGTCGGGTAGTGGCTCTCGAAGACGTACGCCGCCTCGTCCTTCCAGGTCCCGAGCTCCTCGTCGCTCGGGTCGACCATCGCCGCGTCGTCGCTGAGCACCTGCGGCAGCACGCGCTCGGTCCAGTCGGCCCACAGGTCGTCCGCGTAGCGCGGCTGCGGCACCTCCGCGTAGCGCCCGGCCTCGATCAGCTCGAGCTGCAGCGCGAAGCGCCGCCGGTTGCCCTCCTCGACGGCGGCGAAGGTCTCCTCGTCGAGCCGCCACTTGGCGGGGTTGGGGTTCTGGTCGTTGTCGTACCACTCGCGCAGGACGAGAAACTGCGGGTCGCTCGGCGTCCCGAACAGCATCTCGAGCGCGCCCTGGATCTGCGCCGCCGCCGTGGCGGGCGCCACGTCCTCGAGCTGCGCGTTCTCGAGCTCGGCGATCGTCTTCTCGTTGAGCGAGTAGCGCAGCTCCGCGGCTTTCGGCTCGAGACCACAGGCGAGCGCGAGGCTCCCGAGCGCGATTCCGACGAGAGCGGGCCGCAGCGGCCGGCGCGGAAGCGGCCGCGACGTGGAGGGATGGGGCATGGAAGGCCTTCGGAAGACGGGCGCGCGAGGCTCCGGGGACGGCGCGGGAACGACGCGAGGTTCCCCGGAATCCAGGCGCTCTCGGGGAAAAGACGCAGACAGTTTGGCGATCGCCAATCCGCTGTCAAGCAGCGTGCTAGCGCGCGACAACGGTGCGGCAAATCGTCGCAGGCTTCCGGAAAGCCCTTTCGCTACTCTCTTGCGCTGGGGCGCAGCGCGCCCCGCGCCGTGCAACGCTCCGTTCTACTCGACGCGCACCGCGCGCACTCGGCGCGCCTGTCCGCCGGCGACCCGCCCCGGCTCCTCACGTACGGGAAGGTCCCCGAGGAGTACCGCGCGGCGATCGAGGCAGCGGTCCTCTTCGACGAGACCGACCGCGGGTGTCTCGCCGTGCGCGGCCCCGACGCGGCCGCGTTCCTGCACCGCCTGCTCGCCAACGACGTGCGCGGGCTCGCGCCCGGAGTGGGCAACCGCAACCTGCTCCTCTCCCCGAAGGGCAAGGTGCTCGAGGACTTCGACCTGGCGCCGGAGGCGAGCGGTCACACCGGGGGAGCCTTCCTGCTCTCGACGCCGCCGGGCCGCGCGGCCGCCCTCGCCGAGCGCCTCGACACGTACCTCTTCGCGGACCAGGTCGAGCTCGTCGACCTCACGGGCGAGCACGCGCCGCTCGCGCTCTCGGGCCCCGCGGCCGCGCGCGTCGTGCACGCGGTGCTCGGCGTCGATCCGCCCGCCCGGCCGCACGCCCCGCTCGAGGTCGCGTTCGAGGGCGCCCGGGGACGCCTCGCAGGGCTCCCCGTCGCGGGCTCGCCGGGCTGGCGCGTCGACCTCGGCCCGCGCGCCGCGCCGCGCCTCTGGGCCGCGCTCGCGGCCGCCGGCGCGACACCGGCCGGCATCGTCGTGCGCGACATCCTGCGCGTCGAGGCCGGCCGCGCGCTGTGGGGCGAGGACGTCGACGAGAGCGTCTATCCCCAGGAAGCGCGCATGCAGGACGCCTTCAGCCTCGAGAAGGGCTGCTACATCGGCCAGGAGGTCGTCGCGAAGATCGATACCTACGGCGGGCTCAACAAGCGCCTCTGCGGCCTCTCCGTCGACAGCGACGAGCCGGTCGCGCGCGGCACGCGGCTCTACCGCGAGGACGGCGGGGAGTGGCGCGACCTCGGCCTCGTGACCTCCTGGGCCTACTCCTTCGCGCTCGACACCGGGCTCGTGCTCGCCTACTTGAAGCGCCGGCACCAGGAGGCCGGCACGGAGTTCCGCGTGGGCGAGGGGCCGCTGCGGGCGCGCGTCGTCGAGCTGCCGGTGCGCGCGGGGGCCCTTCCGCTCACCGGCGCCGAGTGAGCTCACGCTCTCACTCGACCGGCGCGAAGTCCGCCGGAGTCCCCGAGTAGCGCGCGAGATCGAGCCGCGCGCGCAGCTCGACGAGCCCGACCGGCACCTCGCCCTCGATGCGGATCGGCACGCCCGTGCGCGCCTCGAGCCAGATGTGCAGCGCCCCGCCGATGCCGAAGAGCCCGGTGAACTCGGAATCCGACCCGGGTTCGCCCGCAGGCGCCTCGACGAGCGTCACGAGCTCGATGCAGCGGAACTTGCCGGCGCGGGTCTCGACCGTCCGCGGAGCGCCGCGCTCGAGGTGCAGCTTCCAGACGCGCTCCTGATCGACCAGCGGCACGCTCACCTCGGCCGTCCCGGCGCGCACCATCGCGCGCGCGAGGTAGACCGCCGACAGGAAGTCGACCGCCCCGGCGGGCAGCTCGCGCTCGGTCGCCGCGCGCCAGACGCGGTGCTCGGCGCGCCGGCAGCCCGCGCAGTGCCGGCGGCCCGAGAAGAGCCCGCCGCCGACCAGGTGCCGCGCGCGCGCGCACCCCGGCTCGCTGCAGTGCCCGTCGGCGCGGAAGGTGGAGACGAGCCGGCCCGCGCGCGTGCCGTACTCGAGCTCGCGGCGACGGTTCTCGGTGCCGCTCTGCGTGTCGCGGTAGACGAAGCGCGGTCCCGCGTCGCGCGGCTCGATCCGCAGCTCGATCGTGTGGTCGAGCTCGTACGCGAGGTAGTCGCCGTACACGTGGGTGCGGATCCAGCCGGCGCGCGGGCCGGCGCCGGGCGAGCCGGCGCCGGGCGGGGTGCGGTCCGGCGGCCAGGGCTCGGTGCCGGCCGAGAGCGTGAGGTCGCCGACCCCCACGTCCGGCAGCGCGCCGACGCCGACGAGGATCCGCATCCCGAGCACCTCGTCCGCCGGGATCCCGATGGCGAGGCGCCCCTCGCCGCGCCGCACGACGATGCGCCCGTCGCCCTCGGTCTCGACCGCGGGCGCGGCCGACTGGCACGCGCCCGCGCCCGGACCGGCGAGGAGCAGCGAGGCGACGAGCAGCATGTCGCGGGCCTCTACGATCGGGCGCGCCGGGATTCGGCGAGGATCTCGTCGGCCTCGCGCAGGGCGACGCGGGCGGGCGGCCGGCGCTCGGACGCGGCGCGCTCGAGGATGCGCTCGACGGCGCCCGCCACCCGCGCGCCGATCTCCGCGACCGGCTCGCGCCGCCCGTCGAGGTGGAAGTGCGCGCCGCGGATCAGGGCGCCCGAGCTGAGCACGACGTCGGGAACGTAGAGGATCCCGCGCTCGTGCAGCCGATCTCCGGCCAGGGGGCGCGCGAGCACGTCGTTGGCCGCCCCGGCCACGACGCCGCAGCGCAGCCGGCCGACGGTGAGGTCGTGCAGGATCCCGCCGAGCGCGCACGGCGCGAAGACGTCGCACTCGACGCCGAGCTCCGTGGATGCGCGCACGATCTCGAGCGGCAGCTCGCGCCGCGCCGCCTCGATCCGCTCGAGCTCGACGTCCGAGGCGAGCACGTGGGCCCCCGCGCCCACGAGCCGCGCGGCGAGCCGCAGCCCGACGGCGCCGAGCCCCTGCACGCAGACCCGGCGCCGGGGCCAGTCCACGCTCCCGTCGAGGTGACGCAGGGCGACGCCGATGCCCTGGAAGACGCCCTCCGCGGTCGACTCGGCGAGCTCGCCGGGCCCCTCCGGCCCCGGGTGGGTGACGTAGCGCGTCTCCGCAGCGACCGCGCCGAGCTCCTGCGCCCCCGTTCCGAGGTCGGGGCCGGTGTAGAAACGGCCGCCGAGCCGCTCGACGATGCGGCCGACGTGGCGGTAGGCGGCGGCGCGGTCCAGCTCGGGACGGTCGAGCACGACGAGCTTGGCGCCCCCCGCCGAGAGCCCCGCCAGCGCGCACTTGCGCGACATCGAGCGCGAGAGCCGCAGGCAGTCGAGCAGCGCCTGGCGCTCGTCGCGGTAGGCCCAGCGCCGGATCCCGCCGAAGGCCGGGCCGCGCGCCGTGTCGTGGATCCCGAGGAACGCCCGCAGCCCCGATTCGCGGTCGTGGAGGGCCAGGACCTGCTCGAAGCCTTGGCGGGCCATCGCGTCGAGCATGTGGACGGACATTCCGGCCGAGTCTACGCTCGTGGGCCGGGGCGGAGCATGGGCGGCGTCGAAACCCCGGGCTTGCGGGGAAGAGACCCGCCCGTGGCCCGTCTGCCCGAAGTCATGTCGGCCCCGTCGCCCCTTCTTCCGTGGCCGGTCGTCCTGTGCGCGGCCCTGGCCCTGGCTGCCTGCAGCTCCACCCCCAAGCCCAAGAAGGCCGACTACGCGCCCGTCGAGCGCTGGGACGAGGACCGCGTGCGGCTCCCCGAGAAGCCGATCGGGCCCCTCCTCGCGCAGCTCGACGGGCTGATGCGCAACTGGACGACCCTGGCCTTGACGGCGAGCGATCCGCTCGACGACCGCCGGCGCGAGGCCCTGGAGAGCGACCTGCGCTACCGCGTCTCCAAGCGCTTCGACGAGCTGGTCGCCGAGCTCGAGGCCGGCCCCCCCTCGAACCGTCAGGTGGCGGCGATGGCGCTCGGCTTCTCGGCCACCGACCGCGCGCTCAGCCCGCTCCTGGCGGCCCTGCACGACGCCCGTCCGGAGGTGCGCAGCAACGCGCTGACGGCGCTCGGCCTGCTCGCGCTGCGCGACACGCCGCTCGAGCGCGTGCGCGAGCTCGTCGAGAGCGACCCGCACGAGACCGTGCGCATCCAGGGCGCTCTCGCGCTGCGCAAGATCATCCAGACCGGTGCGCCGACCGGCGACGCCGAGCTCGAGACCGCGCGCAACGGGATCCTCGACCCTTCCCCGGGCGTGCGCTCGGAGTGCTGCCTCATCCTGGGGCTCCTGCGCGACGAGGAATCGATCGACCTGCTCGGCCAGCTGCTCCGCGACCCGACGCCGCTGCCGGCCGCGGCCGCCGCACGCTCGCTGCAGATGATCGGCACCGAGGACTCGCGCCAGCTCGGCCCGACGGCCCGCGCCCTCGCCAGCAGCCTCGACGACGTCGACGGCAACGTGCGCCAGACGATCCTGAAGTGCCTGATGACGATGAGTCGCTCGAACTTCGGGGAGCGCAGCGAGGGCTGGATCGAGTGGGCGAACCGGCTGCCGTAGCGCCGACCTGCAGGACGCCGCGCGCGCTCGTGCCCCTGGTCGCGGCGCTCGCGGGGAGCGCGTGCCGCCCGGAGCCACCCGTCGCCGAGCCGCCCGATCCCCGCGCCGCTTCGCCCGACTCCAGCGTCCCGCTCGAGGTCCCCGACCCGCCGCGCGAGGAGGCCGTCGGCGGATTGCGCACGCTCTCGACGGACTCGCGCCTCGCGCTCGCCGATCCCGCGGCCGGAGCCGACCAGCTGCAGGTGGCGTACCTCTTCCCGGAGGCGATCCGCTGGCGCCTGGCGGTGCGCGGCGACCCCGGCGCCGACCGCACCCTCGTCTACCGCTACGGGGGGCGCGTGTTCGAGACGACGCCGCGCGAGAGCGCGTCGCGCGAGCTGCTCTCGCTCGAGCGGCTCGCCACGCTGCTGAGCCTCGAGCTGCGGCGCGCGCTGTTCCTCTGGCCCGACGGCTTCGAGTGGAGCGGCGAGGGCAGCGTGCGCCAGGCCGACCTCGGCAACCTCGGACGGCTGGTCGCGACCCTGGCCGCGGACGGCAGCGGGCGGCCGGTCGCGATCTCGAGCCTCGACGCGCAGGACGCGCCGCGCGAGACCCTGGGGCGGGTCACCTGGCGCGAGACCGGGGGGCGCCACTTCCCCGCCAGCCTCGAGCGCCACTCGGCGACGGGTCGGATCTGGGCCGAGGAGGTGCTCGAGGTCCGCACCGGTGGGACGTTCCTCCCGGACTTCTTCCTGCCGGTCGACCGCCGCCCCCCGGAGCGCGGGTCGCCCGCGGGCGATATCCCGCTCCTCTACCCGCGCGTGGCGTTCCATGCGCTGGCCGAGCCCGTTCCCGCCGGCGCCGACCTCGGGGCCCTGGTGCGGCGCGCCCGGGAGCGGCAGCGCGCGGTGGCGCGCGAGCTCGAGCCCGGGTGGACCCTCTCGACGCTGCCGATCTTCGCGCTCGACGAGGGCGGAGGGCCGCGCGAGCTCTGGCTGCGGCTGGAAGGGGGTCCCGAGCCGCCGCCGGACGGCTGGGCGCAGCACGCCCCGCAGGACGTCTGGGCGATCGAGGTCCCGCGGGCCTCGGCGGGCGTGGCCGAGGCGCTCGCCAAGCTACGTTCCGCGGTGAAGGGGGCTGGCCAGAAAGCCGGAGCGCCCTATATGGTGATCCTGGAAGGTCGGGCCGACGGCCCCGCGCGCCTGGTCCTCCCGGTGGCCCCGCGGTAGTCCGCCGCGCCGCCGGGTGTCCCCCGCAGAGGGCAGCCCGCCCCCCCTTCCCCGGGCGCCGGGCCGTGGCGCGGCGCCGGCCCTCGGCACCCGAGTTGCATCCGATTGCACAGGTCGCGGAAGGCCCCGGGCCCGGGGCCCCGTCTCGCGACGCCAGAACGAGGTGATCCCGATGCTGCAACGACGCGCCCTCACGCCCCTCGCCTTCCTGCTGGCTGGCGTCCTAGCCCTCCACGTGGAGGCGCAGGCGCAGCGCGGCAGCAACACCGGTGGCTCGAGCCGCGGCTCGGTCGGACGCTCCAGCCCGAGCCGCAGCGCGGGCTCGCCGAGCCGCAGCGCCCCCTCGCGCTCGATCAGCCGGCCGAGCTCGCCCTCGCAGAGCGTCTCGCGGCCTTCCTCGAGCAGCCGCTCGATCGGCGCGGCGCCGTCGCGCACGTCCGGCGCGCCGAGCTCGACCTCGCGCGGGTCGAGCTACCAGCCGAGCACGAGCAGCCGCTCGCCGGGCTCGGCGGTGAACAGCAGCACGCGCTCGCTCGAGACGGGGCGCGATCTCTTCTCGAGCGGGCGTTCGAGCACACCGAGCCTCGGTGGCAACCAGCCCTCGCCCTCCAGTCGATCGAGCTCCGCGCGGTCCTACGATCTCTCCGGCAGCAACCTCCCCTCCTCGACGCCGACCGGTCCGAGCTGGCGCGCCCGCCCGCCCGAGGTCGCGGGAGGCAACCTCGAGGCGAGCTCGGGCTCGCGCGCCGGCAGCGGCTCGAACCTCGGGGCGGGGACCACGCGCATCGAGACGCCGCGCACCACGCTGCGCGACACGTCGAGCCCGAACGTCGTCGACCTCGGCTCGACGGGAGTGCAGCCGCGCTTCCGCGTTCCGCGGATGTCCGGCTCGCCCGTTCCCGGCCTCGGCAGCGACGCCGGGAACGCGCGCGGCGGGACCAGCGCCGGGAACGCCTCGCGCGCGCCGTCCGGCGAGGTCGGCAACCTGTTTCGCGACCGCACGGTGACGCGCGAGGACATCCTGCGCCGCTACTCGGGCAGCGGCGCGGGCTCCGACCCGCTCGGACGCCCCTCGCGGACGCCGGCGCTCTCCGACGGACGGCGCGACGAGACCGGCCCGGCGAACGGCGGCGGGCCCTCGATCGCGAGCGAGCGTACGCGGACGCTGCGCGGCAGCGCCGGCCCGGGTGCGGGAAACGGCGGCACGAACGGGGGGACGAACGGCGCGAGCAGCGGCGGAAACGACGGCCGGAGCAACGCCGGCGGCGACGTCGGACGGAACGGCGGTGGCGACGCGACACGCGCGGCCGGTGGCTCCGGCCTCGTCGGCGCCGCCGGCGGCCGTCGCAACGCGGACCGCGGCGACGACGCCGGTGGCGGCGGCAACGCGAGCCCTGGCGGCAACGCGAGCCCTGGCGGCAACGCGAGCCGCGGCGACCGCGGGAGCCCGAACGGCGCGCCGCGCTGGCGCGACCTCGCCCCCGATCAGAAGGTGCGCGAGGTCGGGAACGCTCCGCGCTACGACTTCGACGGCGTGCGCAAGGCGCGCATCGGAGGCGAGGCGATCTCGAGCGTCACGAGCGCCAGCTACGGCATCGGCGTCGGCATCTCGATCGGGATCTCGACCGGGTGCTGGGACGGCTACTACGACTGCTGGCCCGGGTACTGGGGCTGGTACGGCTGGGATGGATGCTACGGCTACGGCTGGGGCTGGGGCTACCCGTGCTACGGCTGGGGCTGGGGCTGGGGCTTCGGCTGGTGCTGGGGCGCCTACTGGCGCTACTGCGGCTCGTGGTGGTGGTGGAGCTACCCCTACCACCCCGCGTACTACAACTACCCGTCCCGGTACTACACGACGATCGTCTACGACAACTACGTCGCCGAGCAGCCCGTGCAAGAAGAGGTCGTCGAGGAGGGCCCCGCCGGGGAGGCGGACTACTCGACGACGCCCGAGACGCAGAGCGGGCTCAACCGCGCTGCCGACTACTACCTCGTCCTCGGCGACCGCGCGTTCCGCGAGGGCCGCTACGGCGACGCCGTGCACTACTACGCCAAGGCGGTCGAGTTCTCGCCGGACGAAGGCATCCTGTACCTGATCCTCTCCGATGCCCTGTTCGCGACCGGCGACTACCACTACGCGGCCTACGCGCTGCGCAAGGCGGCCGAGCTCGACCCCGGGCTCTTCTCGAACGTGGTCGACAAGCACTCGTTCTACGCCGATCCGCGCGATTTCGACCGGCAGCTCGCCGTGCTCGAGACCTACCTCCAGGACCACTACGTCGACGGCGACGCGCGCCTGGTCCTGGCGGCCAACTACCTCTTCGGCGGCCGTCCCGCCGCGGCGGTCGACGTCCTCGAGAGCGAGCTCAGCGTCGGGCTGCGCGACGGGCCGGCAGGCAAGCTGATCCTCGAGTCCGCCCGCGCGATCCAGTACGGCGCGCCGGTGCCCGCGGAGGGCCAGCGGTAGCCAGGGCCGGCTCGCGCGCCGTGCCGGGTCAGCGCGTGACGATCTCGCGCGGGCCGGCGTCGCCGGCGTAGAACTCGACGGGACACGCCACCCCGAAGCGCCGCGCGAAGCGCGCCTGGAGGCCCGCGCGCGCCGCGGCCTCGGCGCCGCGCTCGACGAGCAGCACGGCGCAGCCGCCGAAGCCGGCGCCGGTGAGCCGCGCGCCCAGGATGCCGTCGATCTCGCCCGCGGCGTCGACGATCGCGTTCAGCTCGGTGCAGGAGACCTCGTAGAGGTCGCGCAGCGAGGCGTGCGCCTCGGTCATCAGCCGGCCCATGCGCGGCGCGTCGTCCGCGAGCAGCGCCTCGCGCGCGGCGAGGGTGCGCTCGACCTCGCGCACGACGTGCTCGGCGCGCCGCGCCAGCACGGGGTCGAGCTCGCCTGCGTGCTCCTCCAGCACGGCCGCGGGAACATCGCGCAGGCATTCGGCGTCGGGGACGTGAGGCCGCAGCGCCTCGAAGGCGCTCCGGCACTCGGCGACGCGCTGGTTGAACTCGCCCTGCGCGAGCTCGCGCCGCACGCCGCTGTCGACGACGCCGATCGAGTAGCGCGCGTAGTCGAACGGCAGGTGCCGCCACGACGCGTCGCGGCAGTCGAGCCACAAGAGGCTCTCGGGCCGGGCGAGCCCGACGGCGTACGGGTCCATGATGCCGCACTGCACTCCGACGAAGCCGCGCTCGGCGCGCAGGGCGGCGTGGACGCGCTCCATCGCCTCGAGATCGAGCCCCCAGAGGCGGTCCAGCACGAGGGCGGTCCCCACGCAGATCGAGGCCGATGACGAGAGCCCGGCCCCGATCGGCAGGTTGCCGCCGAAGAGCAGATCGAGCCCGGGGGGCCCCGCGCCCGCCGCGCGCGCGCGCTCGGCGAGGTCGAGGACGACCCCCAGGGGGTAGTCGACCCAGCGGCCCAGCTTGCGGCCTGGCAGCGCCGCGAGGTCGAAGCGGAAGCCGTCGGCCTCCAGCGTGGCCTCGATCCGCAGCTCCCGGTCGCGGCGCATCCGTACCGCGACGAAGGTGCCGCGGTCGACCGCGGTCGGCATCACCGGTCCCCCGTTGTAGTCGAGGTGGGCGCCCATCAGGTTGACCCGCCCCGGGGAGAAGAAGAGCCGCGGCGCCGCCCCGGCCCCGAAACGCTCGCGGAAGGCGCGCGCGTGGAGGGCGAAGAGCTCCTCAAGCTCGGGCTCGGAACGGTCGACGGTGGCCATGGCGCGTCCGCGCGGGACGGCCCAGGATAGCGGCGGCGGGACGCCGATCGAGGTCCCGCCCCGATCCGAGGCGCGAGTTGGCCCCGTGCGCGCGCGCTGCGCTACAGTCCGCGCCTTCCGACCATGATGCGCCCCCGGTTGCCCTCCCCGCGCGACCTCCTTCTCGCGGCCGCCCTGCTCGTCAGCTCGTGCGCGACGCTGAAGTTCGAGCGCGAGACGCAGACCTCGGGCACCTTCGTGTCCAAGGCCTGGTCGATGACGATCATCTCCTACGACGTCCCCAAGGACGCGCTGGCGATCGCCCGCGAGAACGCTTCGGACGCGGGCCTGGCCAACATGCAGGTCCAGGACGTGCGCTTCGCGCCCTACCTCGGCTGGTTCGACTGGATCTTCAACATCATCGGCATCCGCGTCGCGCGCATCCGCGGGACGTGGGGCTTCTCGCCCACCGAGACGGCGAGCGAGGTGGGCGAGGCGGCGGTCGATTAGGCGCGCGCGCCTCCGGCGCGGAGTTCGCGAGCCGGGACGACTCCCCCCGTCGCGACGGAACGGCGGATCGACGCGGTCGAGGACGCCGTCCAGCTTCTCCTCGAAAACCCCGACCCTCCTGAGCCCGGGTTCGCCTCTTGGATGCAGACGGCCCGGGGCCGCGCCGCGTCGATCGACGTTCGGGACATCTCGGACGTCAGCGGGATCGCCGCCGACGTCCGTGGTCCCGGTCGCGCTGTTCGCGTCGGCGCTCCAGCTCGGCCAGGAGATGGACCAGCCCGCGCCGTTCGTGCCGGAGCACCGCCGAACTCGTGATCCCGAAGCGGGCGCCGACCTGGTCGAGCGTCTCGGGCTCGGACGCCAGCACCCGATTGCGCAGCACGGCCGCCGCGCGCCGCCCGACCTTCTTCAGCGCGACCGCGATCTCGTCGGGCTCGTACTGCTCCAGCCGCTCGCGCAACGCGTCGGACGTGGCGAGTGAGCGGCGCGTGCACGGTTGGATCCCGAGCTCCTGACGAACGCGGCCCACGAGCTGGGTCGTGACGCCGGTGCGACGCGCGATCTCGGCATCGGGTATCTTGCCGAAGAGCCCTGCCACCCCCTTGACCCAGGCGCGCTCCTTCCGCGGCCGCTCGTCGCGCTGGATCCCCATTTGCTCGCGCCGGGCGCGGACGGTGCGGCGCGGGATACCGGTCAGCCGCTCCAGCTCGCGGCTGGGGAGCGGACCTTCGAGGAGCGCGGGCGTCAGCTTCCGCAGGCGCTTCGGTCGAGCGACCGGCCCGCGTTCCCGTGCGGCCCCCGCGGGTGCGAGACCCGCCGCCTCGACCGCCTCGTACCAGCCCCCGAAGTGGAAGTCCGCGAGCGCCCTGAGGCGCTCGTGGACGACATCGCTTGCGCGCATGGACTTGCCGGTGCGGGCGCGCGCGCGGATCCGGCGCAGGACCTCGCGGGGCGGGATCCGATCGAGGGGCTCGCTCCGGCCCTCCGGCGAGCGGCCCTCAGGCACGAAGATCGGGATGCCGAGCTCCTTGCGCACGCCGGAGATGACGGGGGCGCCGACGCCGACCCTCTTGGCGATCTCCTTGTCGGGCGCCTTCCCGAGCAACCTGCGGACAGCCGGGAGCCAGGAGCGGTCCTTCTTGCGCCGCTCGTCGCGCACGATGCCCATCCCGCGCCGCCAGTCGCGGATCGTGCTGGCGCGCACGCCGGTGATGCGCTCGAGCTCGCTGCTCGCGCACGGCCCCCGAAGGAGCTTCTGGCTCAGCGGCCGCAGGCGGCGATAGCCGCGGCCCGGCTGCTTCCCGAGCGCCGGACGGCCTTCGGGTTTCAGGCCGGCAGCGGCGACGGCTTCGTACCAGCCGCCGAAGTGGAAGCGAGCGAGGTTCAAGAGATCGTCGCCGTTCAGCCCGCTCGTCGTCATCGCCAGCCCCGCCCGCTTGCGCCGCCGGATGCGGCGCAGCACCTCCTCAGGCGGGATCTCGTCGAGTCGGGTCGCGCGGCGGGACACGTCGAAAGCGTGGTCAGTGAGTGGGAGCTCGATTGCCGGGCCTGGGAGATCGCGGAGGACCCGTGGCATGGTCGGGGTCCAGCCGCTCTTGCTGTCCCGTAGGGTACAGGAACTCGCGGACATCGCGGTCGGCGGTGACGCGCGACTCGGACACGCCGGGGAAGGGCGAGGAGGCGTGACCGGCTCCCCGGGCGCGCACGAAGGCCTCGACCCGCGGCGACCACCCGCGCAGCGTCGCGACGGCGACGCGCGGAGGGCTTCCCTCGAGCTCGAAGACGATCGGCTCGCGCCAGCCCGCGGCGCGGCCCTCGGTCAGGCCTGCGACGGAGATGCGCCAGGCTGGCGCGTCCGGACCGGCGCAGGGAGACTGGGCCTCTGCCGTGGCGGAGGCGAAGACGACGAGGGCGAATCCACGAGCGACGGCGCGGTTCATGGCGGGTCCTTTCCTTTGATTGCCTGCCAGGTCCCGACACGGCTCGTGCCTCCCTCGAGGGGCATGGATACAAGAATCGTCGTCTCGATGGGCCCGCTCGGCGCGAGCGAGCGTTTCAGCGGTCCCGGCGCAGGAGCACGATGCCCGCCCGCGTGCGGATCGGCGCGGAGAGCCAGCCCGGCGGCTGCGCGAGGGCGCGCGCCAGCCAGCTCGGGACGCCCGGCGTGCCGCGGTGGATCCAGCCGAGGTCGCCGGCCCGCTCGCGCCCGCCGGGGTCGTCGTTCCAGCGCCGCGCGAGCTCGGCGAGGTCGGCGCCGACGGCGAGCTCGGCGTGCAGCTCGCGCGCCAGCACCTCGGCGGCCTCCGGCGTGCGCGCCTGGTCCGCGGCCGCGCCGAGCGCTCCCGCGTGCGCCACGAGGATCGCGCTGACGCGCGCGAAGGGGTCCTCCCAGAGGTCGGGCTCGAGCTCGCCGTGCGGAACGCGGTTCAACAGGTGCAAGCCGAGCGGCGACTCGAGCGGTCCGCGCACCTCGCCGACGCGCATCTCGAACGTCGCCTGCTTGATCGAGCGGTCCGCCGGGCCGCGCTCGAAGACCATGTACGCCCCCCCGCGCGCGGCGGAGCGCTCGTCGTCGGAGAGCTCGCGGGCGAGCGCTGCGAAGTCCTCGCCCGCCGCGAGGCGCTCGAGCACGCGCGCGCAGCGCGCCTGGGCGTCGGGGCCGTGCGCGACGAGGATCTGGCGCAGCCCGGCGTGCGCCTCGACGCGCCGCAGGAGGTGCACGCCGCGCGCCGTCTCGAGCGGCGGCGACGTCGCGCCGATCTCGGCCGCGAAGAGGAACTCGTCGAGCGGCGGCTCGAGCACGCCCTGCACGAACGTGCCCAGGAACGCGCCGTGCTCGCGGCTCGGCGCGTCCGAGCGGCGGCGCGCTAGCTCGACGAAGGGCTCGCCGCGCTCGACGCGCGCGCGGATCGAAGCCGCCTCGGCCAGCGCCTCGGCGTGCGTGCGCGTGACCGAGGGATGCACGTCCGGCACCCCGGCGTGCAGCAGGAGCAGGTGCTCGGCCGCGCGGACGGGAGGCCGCTCCCGCTCCAGGTGCAGGGGGCTCGCGAGCAGCGAGCGCTCCTCGCCCGCGGGCGCGGCCGCGAGCAGCGCGTGGAGCGCGAGCAGCCCGGCGCTCGGCGCCGATCGCAGCAGGGCGAGCGTCATGCCTCGACGCTCAGCGCGAAGAGGGTGAGGTCGTCATCCATCGGCCGCCCGGCCGTGAAGGCGCGCACCGCGGCGCGCACGCCCGCGACGAGCTCGCGCGCCGACCCGCCCGCGGCGCGCGCGGCCGCGAGGAGCCGCGCGTCGCCGAACAGCTCGCCGTCCGCGCCGCGCGCCTCGGTGACGCCGTCGGTGTAGGCGAGGAGGCGCTCGCCCGGGCCGAGCTCGAGCGTCTCCGCGCCCCACTCGAGGCCGGGAAACGCGGGCGTCACCATGGGGCCGGTGCGCGCGATCGCGCGCGGCGCCCCGCGGCGCCCGAAGAGCAGCGCCGGCGGGTGCCCGGCGTTCACGTACTCCAGGCGCCCCCGGGCGGCCTCGAAGCGCGCGCAGAAGAGCGTCACGAAGCGGTCGTCGGCGAACGTCCGCAGGCCGCCGAGCACGCGCCGCACGACGGCGCCCGGCGCGTACTCCTCGACGTGCGCGTCGTGGAAGGCCGCCTTGACGACCGCCGTCAGCATCGCGGCCGACACGCCGTGCCCGCTGACGTCGGCGACCAGCGCGGCGAGCCGCCCTTCATCGACCTCGACGTAGTCGACCAGGTCCCCGCCGAGCTCGTCGCACGGCTCGTAGGCCGTGGCGATCGACGCGCCCGCGAGCCGCGCCTCGGGCGGCGGGAGCAGGCTCTGCTGGAACTGGCGCGCCTGCTGCAGCTCGCTCTCGAGGCGCGCGAGGTGGGTGCGGTTCTGGGCCGCGAGCCGGCGCACCTCGAGGCAGCGCTCGACGAGCGTCAAGAGCACCTCGCGGTCGAAGGGCTTCTGGATGAAGTAGAACGCCTTCTCGCGGATCGAGCGGATCAGCTGCGCGTTGAGCTCGTGGACGGCTCCGGTCATGAAGATGACGTCGAGGCCGGGCTGCGCCTCGCGCAGCTCCGCCGAGAGCTCGAAGCCGTCCATCTCGGGCATGCGGATGTCGATCACCGCGAGGTCGGGCGCGAAGCCGCGCGCGCGCTCGAGAGCCTCGGCCGGCGTGCGCGCGGTGGCGACGCGGTAGGCGCTCGCGAGAACGCGCTCGACGCCGCGCAGCATCGCCGGCTCGTCGTCGACGACGAGGATGCGCTCAGGCATCGCGCTCCCGCCGTTTCGCGTCGGGCGATCGCTCCGGGCCGCCTCCCGCGGGCCGCGGCTCGCCGGTGAGCGGCAGGAACAGGCGCACGCACGTCCCCTCGCCCTCCTGGCTCTCGATCGACATCCGGCCGCCCATCTTCCACACGATCGCGCGGCAGATCGAGAGGCCCAGGCCGTTGCCCGACGGCTTGGTCGTGAAGAAGGGCTCCTTGACGCGGCCCAGGTTCTCGGCCGGGATGCCGCAGCCGTCGTCGCGCAGCACCACGTCGAGCTGGCCGTCCGCGGCGCGCGCCTCGACCCACAGCCCGCCGCCGCTCGGCATCGCGTCCAGGGCGTTGGTCGCGAGGTTCAGGAAGAGCTGCTCGAGGTCGGCCTGGCTGCCGCTCACGTGCGGCAGCTTGGCGGGCAGATCGCGCTGGACGCGCACGGCGTGGCGCCGCAGCCGCTCCTCGAGCACCGTGAGGGCGCTCTCGATCGCGCGCGTCACCTCGCCCTCGCCGACGCTCTGCGCGGCGCCCTTCGCGAACGAGAGCATGCCGCCGAAGATCCGCCGGCACACCTGCAGCGACTCCTCGATCTGCTCGAGGTCCTTGACGAGCACGTCGCGCTCGATGCGCCCCGCGTTCGCGTCGACGATCATCTGCTGAACGAGCGGCAGCACGGACCCGAACGCGTTGTTGACGTCGTGCGAGACCCCGCGCGCGAGGCCGGCAAGCACCTGGCGCTTCTCGGCCTCGAGCAGGCCCGTCTCGAGGCTCGCCGTGCGGTTGAGGTTCGAGATCGCGACCGCGGCCTGCGGCAGAAAACGCTGTAACAGCTCGGCCTCGAAGGCCCCCAGCGTGCCCGCGTGGCACGCGGCGACCTTGACGATGCCGAGCACGCCCTCGCGCGTGAGCATCGAGGCGCAGAGGATCGACGACTCGCGCCGCTCGTCCTCCTCGCCGTCGGCCTTGCGGTTGTAGTCGATCACGCGCGCGAGCCCGCCCGCCTCGCGCCCCTGCCACTCGCGCCAGCGCCCGCGCTCGAGGTCGAAGCCGAAGACGCCGCCGGCCTCCATCAGGCCGCGGACGTCGGGAGCGAGGACTGCGCGCGTGCCGATGCGCCGGCTCTTGCCCTTGCGCCAGGCGATCTGCTCGGCGACGACCTCGAGCGCGCCCGCGGCCTGGTCGTGCGTGAGGATCGCGGCCGAGTGGTCGTAGTGCGTCAGCGTGCGCAGCCCGTGCAAGATCTGATAGAAGAGGTCCTTCGGCCGCAGCTGCTCCATCATCTTGCGGTCGATGCGCGCGCGCACCTCGGCGATGCGCATGCGGTCGATGCGCTGGACGAGCCTCGAGATCGCCTGCCCCACGCGCGCGACGTCGCGCACGGCCTCGGCGTCGAAGCCCGTGCGGCGCATGCGCAGGGCGAGCGCCCCCCAGCGCCGGCCGCGGCGCTCGAGCGTGGCGAGCAGGAGGTCGGGCGTGAGGCGCGGGCGCCGGCCCGCCAGGTAGTCGCTGAGCAGCTGCTGGCGCCAGAGGCTGCCCGGCGGCAGCGCCAGGAACGGCTCGGCGCGGCGCTTGCCCGGCGGGATCCGGGCGAAGCAGGCCTCGTCCGCGCCGAAGGCCTCGCGTGCGAGCCGCAGCGAGATCTTCAGCGCCTTGTCGGCATCGCGCACCTCGTCGAGATGCCCGTGCATCTCGCTGAGGAAGCGCAGGAACGGCGAGCCGTCTTCGGCCATCACGGGATTCTACGGCCGCTCGGCCGCCGAGAGCGCGGCGACCGTCGCCGCGAGCACGCCGTCGAACGGCGCCGGGCTCCACCCGAGCTCCGTGCGCGCCCGCGTCGAGTCGAAGCGGAAGGTCAGCCCCAGCATGCACAGCGCCTGGGGCGTCATCAGCTCGAGCGGCCGCACGCGGTCGGCGGCGCGCGCGCCCGCCACGAGGAGCGACCAGGCCCAGCGCGGGAACGCCGCGCGCGGACCGCGGACGCCGAAGAGGCGCGCGGCCGATCGCGCGAGGGCGAGCGCCGAGCGATGCGACTCCGAGAGGATGTAGCGGCGGCCCGCGCGCCCGCGCTCGAGCGCGAGGCGGATCCCGGCCGCGACGTCGGCGAGGCCGACGATGTCCATCCCCCCGGGCGCCGCCAGGGGGCCGAGCGCGCGGCGCCGGACGGCGCGCAGGAACCGCTCGGAGTTCGACGGCCGCGAGCTCGGCCCGAACACGGCGGCGGGGTTGACGACCCGCAGGTCGAGCTCGGCCGCGTGCTCGAGGGCGAGCTCCTCCGCCGCGCGCTTGGTCTCGACGTAGTCGAGGCGCAGGCCCGCGCCGCGCAGCGGGGCGTCCTCGTCCAGCGTCTCGCCGGCGCGCGCGAAGCCCACCGCGACGACCGAGCTCACGTGCACCGCGCGCTCCACGCCGGCGCGGCGCGCGGCCGCGAGCACGCGACGCGTGCCCTCGACGTTGACGCGCCACTGGACGTCGCGGTCACGGGTGCGGTAGCTGATGCACGCGGCGTTGTGCACGAGCCAGGGCGCCGCGCCGCCGGATTCACGGGCAACGCCCGCGAACGCGCGCGCGAGCGAGCCCGCGTCCTCGACGTCGCCTGCGTGCCATTCCACGCCGCAGCCCTCGAGGCCGGAGCGCTCGGAGCCCGCGCGGGCGAGCGCGTGCACGCGGTAACCGGCGCGCGCGAGCTCGGGGACGAGCGCGCTGCCGACGAAGCCCGTCGCGCCCGTCACCAGGACGGCCCGGCTCATGCTGGGGCTCATGCCGGGCGCGGCAGCGTGATGCGCGCGAGCGCCCCGCGGCCGTCGTCGCGGTTTCGCAGCTCGACCTCGCCGCCCATCTCCTCGACGACCCGGCGCACGATCGCAAGGCCCAGCCCCGTGCCCTTCGAGCGCGTCGTGAAGTAGGGCTCGAAGAGGCGCTGCGCGACGTCGCCCGTGATGCCGACGCCGCTGTCGCGCACCTCGACCGTGACGACCCCGTCGCGCTCCTCGATCCCCACGCCCAGGTCGCCGCCCTCGGGCATCGCCTCGAGCGCGTTCGAGACGAGGTTCGTGACGGCGCTCTTGAACTCCGCCGGGTCGCCGTGGACCGTCGCGCCGCCGCCCGTGCGCCGGATGCGCACGCCCTGGTGCTGCGCCCAGCCCGCGTTCAGGGCCAGCACCTCGTCGACGACCTGGCCCGAATCGAACGCCCGCGGCTCCTTGTGCTCGCCCGCGAACGAGTAGAAGTCGCGCGTGATGCCGCGCATCGTCTCCACCTGGCGCTGGATCACGTCGATCGTGTTGTCGAAGATCCGGTCGAAGTCCTCCGACTTCTCCTCGCGCGCGCGCTTGAGGAGGCCCGCGGAGAGGCTGATCGGGGTGAGCGGGTTCTTGATCTCGTGCGCGACCTGGCGCGCCATCTCGCGCCACGCCGCGTCCTTCTCGGCCTTCACGAGCTGCTCGCGGTTCTCCTTGAGCTCGGCCGTCATGCGGTTGAACGCCCGCCCGAGGTCCCCCAGCTCGTCGCTCGTCCCGACGTCGATGCGCGCGTCGAGGTCGCCGCCGGCGATGCGCCGCGTGTGCGCCTGCAGGTCGAGGATCGGCCGCGTGGTGCGGCGCGCGATCCACACCGTCCACACGACGGCGGCCGCGAGCACGGCGAACGTGGCGCTGAAGAGCTGGCGCGAGAGCTCGTAGACCGGGGCGAAGATGTCCTGGTTGTCGACGCCGACACCGACGTACCAGCCGAAGCCGCCGTCCTCGGGGCCCTTGCAGCGCCGGAAGGCCGCGTTCTTGCGCACGCCGCGGAAGGCGTACTCGGGGTACATCCCCCACTCCTTGCCGCGCGCCGCGTCGACCATCTGGGGCAGCTCGATCGGCGGCTGGGACACGCGCTTCCCGTACAGGCTCGTGTCCTTGTGGGCGAGGATCGTGTCGGCGTCGGACTTCCAGATCCAGGCGTACGAGGACTCGTAGATGTCCGTCCCCAAGGCGGGGGACGTCCGGTCCGCCTCGCTCGCCGCCAGGTGGCGCACGCCGTAGCTGAGGATCTCGTCGTGGAAGCGGCGCCAGTTCATCAAGAGCAGCACGACGCCGACCGGGCCCTCGCTCGCGCCGCGCGTGTCGATGCGGCTCGCGAAGCCGATGTGGTAGTTCTCGGGATGCGGCCCGCTGCCCGGGTGCTTGGGCGGGACGAGGTCGCTCTCGTGGTGGTCGATCAGCGCGAAACCGCCGTCGAGCGCGGCCCGGAACCAGCGCTCGTGGGCGTGGTTGCGGCCCTCGAGCTTCGCGACGACCTCGGCGGGAAGGTCGCGCCCTTCGCCGTCCTTGCGGCTGCACGCCTCGAACGCGCCGCCGGCGTCCACCGCGAGCACGAGGTCGTAGACGCCGTACTCGGCGACGAGCCGGTTGAACGTGTGCTGGACGTAGCTGCCGAAGACGTCGCTGTCCTCGTCGTAGTCGCCGATGAACCACTCGAGCAGCGGGTTGTCGGCGATCGTGTCGGCGTCGAGGCGCCGCTCGGTGATCTGCGCGTCGATGCGGTCGGCGAGGTCCGCCGCCATGCTCAGGAGGTAGTGGTGGACGACGTCGCCGGAGAGGCGGCTCGACATCTTCGAGTTGACGAAGAACGCGAAGCCCACGAAGGGCAGGACGACCGCCGCCAGGACCGCGAGGACCCACTTGACCCAGATCCGGCGTATCATCCGCGACATTCTATGCGGGCGGGGTGCCGCCCCCCTTCTTGCGTAGCAACCACCGTGCCCGCGTCGCGCCGGATCCTGCTCGTCCGCCTCTCCCACCTGGGCGACGTCGTGAGCGCGCTGCCGGTGTTCCACACGCTGCGCCGCGCCCACCCGGAAGCGCGCATCGGGTGGGCGATCCAGGAGGAGTTCGCCGGCCTCGTCGAGGGCCTCCCGGGCCTCGAGCGGATGTTCCTCTTCGGGCGCCGAGCGGGGCTCGCCGCCTGGACCCGGCTGCGGGCCGAGCTCCTGGACTGGCGGCCGGACTGGACGGTCGACGCGCAAGGCAACGTCAAGAGCGCGATGGTCGCGCTCACCTCGGGCGCGGCGCGGCGCACCGGCCTCGACCTCGAGGACTGGGCCGAGCGCTTCGCGGGCCACACGCTCACCGACCGCGCCGCGCCCTCCGGCGCGACGCACGCGGTGGAGCGCATGCTCGCGCTGTGCAGGCACCTCGGCGCGGCCGCGGGCGCCGAGCCGAGCTTCGATCTCGGGCTCACGGACGCCGAGCGACGCGCAGGGCGCGCCGCGCTCGCGGAGCGCTTTCCGCGCGGCCGCGGGCCGGGCTGGATCCTGCACCTGGCGGCGGAGGACGACGTGCGCAGCTGGCCCGCCGCGCACTACGCCGCCCTCGCGCGCGAGCTCGCCGCGCGCGGCCGGCCGGTCCTCGTGCTCTCGGGTCCGGCCGAGGCGCCGCTCGGCCGCCGGCTCGCGGCCGAGGTGTCCTCCGACGGAGACATCGGCCACTGGGTCGGCCAACAGGGCCTGCGCGGCCTCGCCGCGTTCTTCGCGGCCGCCGCCGAGGCGCGCGTGCGCGTCGTCGCCTGCGACTCGGGGCCGGCCCACGTCGCCGCGGCCGCGGGCGCGGCGGTGCGGCTTCTCATAGGCCCCCAGGACCCGGCGCGCACGGGCCCCTGGCCGCCGCCGGGGCGACCGGGGCCGCACCGGGTGCTGGCGAGCCCCGATCCGCCCGCGTGCATGCCGTGCTTCGCGCGGGTGTGCGCGCACCCCGCGGGCCCGGTGTGCATGCAGGGCCTCGAGCCGCGCTGGGTGGCCGCCGAGCTCGCGCGCGAGCCGTGACCGCCAGGCGCTGGGGAGTGCGGCCGCGCGGGCGGCCGGACCGTACGCTATCGGGCTCTCCGGACGCGGCCGTGCGCATGATCCACTACTTCGGCGCCCTCGTGGCGCTGGCCGTCGCGGCGCTCCTCGCGACGGCCTGGCTCGGGCTCGCCGGCGGCGGCGAGCGCCACGTCCTCGCCGGCCTGGCGGCGGCGATCCTGACGGTCGCGGCCCACTCGCTCCTGATCGTGTTCATGATCGTCACCGGCCGCATCCTGCGCGAGGCGACGCGCCACCGCGCCCTGCCGCCCGAGTTCCTCTCCGAGCTCAACGAGTTCTTCCGCGAGAAGCGCGCGTACCCCGCCGCGATCTTCGGCGCGTTCTCGATCGTCGCCGCGGGCGTGCTCGGCAACGCGCGCACGGCGTTCGGCGTTTCGCCCGCGGTGCACATGCTGGCCGGCGTGGTCGCGCTCGCCGTGAACCTCTTGGTCTTCACGCTCGAGCTCCGGGCGCTGCGCGACAACCAGGGGCTCGTCGACCGCGCCGCGGCGAAGCTCGACGCGCTCGACCGCGAGCTGGACGCGGGGCGCGAGCCGCGCGCCGACGAGCGCCCCGACGCCGGCTCGATCGCGCGCGCCGGCCTGATCGTCGGCGTCAGCGCCTGGATGCCGTTCCTGTACTGGGGCGTGGTCGAGTGGCGCGGCGACTTCTCGCGAGCCAGCCTGCACCCCTGGCTCGAAGCCTCGATCGCCGGCTTCGCCGTCTGGGCGCTCGCGCGGGGCCGGGCGCGCGGGGCACCTGCGCCCACGGACGTTCCGCGATACCCTGACCGCTCTCCGGAGAGCCGATCCGTGCGAGAACAGGAACCCTAGGAGGTCCGTCGTGAACGCCCGAAGCTCGCTCGTCGCCGTCGGCCTGCTCTGCGGCCTGGCCCACGCCCAGGCGCCCGTGCTCAACCCGCGGAACGGGCACTACTACGAGGTCGTCGCCACCTCGCTCGACTGGAACGGCGCGCGCGCGGACGCCGAGTCGCGCAGCCACCTCGGCGCGAGCGGTCACCTGGTGACCTTCGCCGGCGCAGAAGAGGACGATTGGGTGTACGACGTCCTCGCGGGCGGGCCGCTCGGCAACGCGTGGATCGGGCTGTACCAGGACATGACGGCGCCGGACTACTCCGAGCCGGCCGGAGGCTGGCGCTGGGTCACCGGCGAGCCGCTCGTGTACCTCAACTGGAAGAGCGGCGAGCCCAACGACGGCGGCGGCGCCGAGCACTACGGCGGCTACTGGGCGGGCGATGAGTGGAACGACTATCGCCTCGACGACGGCGCCGTCGTGAGCTTCGTCGTCGAGTTCGACGTCTCGTCGTGGACGCACTACTGCGTCACCTCGCCCAACTCGGTGGGCAGCGGCGCGATCATCTGGGCCGAGGGCACCTCGAGCGTGAGCGCGAACGCGCTGACGCTCGGCGTCAGCGGCGTGCCCGACCAGTTCGGGGTCTTCCTCTTCGGGTCGTCCCGGGTCCAGACCCCGTTCGGCGACGGCTTCCTGTGCCTGAGGGGAGGCATCCAGCTCCTGTATCCGCCGCGCGCCGCCAGCGGCGGCGAGGGACGGCTCGACCTCGACCTCGCCACGGCGCCTCTCGCGGGCGTGATCACGGCGGGGTCGACGTGGAACTTCCAGCACATGTACCGCGACCCGGGCTTCGGCGTCGCGATGTTCAACCTGTCGGACGGGCTGGAGGTGGTGTTCGCGCCATGATATGGAGGCCTAGCTGTCGACCCCTGAGGGCGCGGCAACTTCAGCCGAGGATCCGTTTCAGATCGGCGCGCAGCTGCTGGAACGAGGGGCAGATCCGGGACACGATCTCGAGGTCGCATCGACGCGCGATCTCGATCCGGCGAGCGGCGATGGCGGCGGAACCACCGCCATCTTGAAGGACCTTGCCCAGGAGGTTCTTCGCCTCGCCCGGGCGCAGCTTCTCCGGATGCCGCGGCAAGTCAGGTAGCGCGGCGGTCATGCCTCGAAGAAGCTGGTCGTCCCCGATCAACCAGGATTCGAACTCCTTCACCGCGACCGAGATGATGCGAGGCGCGAAGTGGTGGAACTCGACGTGCGCATCCAGGGTCGCCTTCCTCTTCTTGTCACCGTCGTGGTCGACGAGAACGACCATGAGGTCGATCCTCAACGAACCGTCGAACGTGGTCAGGAGTTGCCTCAGAGTCCTGCGGCGCAGGAAGTCGCTTCCCGTTGCAGCCCGGCCGCCGCGCTTGCGAAGAGGCGCGAGGAACACGACCTGGCGAGGCTCGACGCAGCGCGCGATGAGGAAATGGGCCGGGCCGAGAGCTTCTTCCCGCAGCTCCGCTCCCGGAGGAGGTAGCAACCGGTCGCGACCACCGGTCTCCCCGGCGCCTTCCGCGTAGAGGACGAACCGGTACTCCACTAGCTCCCTGGGACGCCCCCCAAACCACCCGAGAGCCAGGCCTCACCGAGCGAATGCGCGTATTCCTCGAAGGCGCGCTCCCACTCGGGGCTCGACGTCGGAGCCTCCCTTACCGTGACCGCACCGTCCGCGTCTCGGCTGAGGAAACGTACTTCCCCTGGCTCCATGTACTCGAGGAGCTGGGGCGAGTGCGAAGCCAAGACGAACTGGGTGGCCTTGGGTCCGATCTCCCCGCGGCTGATCGCGCGCAGGAGCCCGACCACTTTCTCGAGCAGATAGGGGTGGATCCCACGCTCGGGCTCCTCGATGGCGACGACGTCGGCGGGCCGCTTCTCGTGCTGCAAGAGGAGGAACGCGAGGACCAGCAAGGACCCGTCGGACACGTCGTGCGGTTCGTACCAGACCTCCTCGGCCCAGGCGTCCTGAAAGACCAGCCGGTGCGTCCCCTTGGCTCCAGGCTTGGCGTGGATGTCCGCGAAGACGGGAACCAGCCCGCGGAATTGCGTGACGAGTTCTTGCTGCCGCGAGCGAGGCAGGCCTGCGAAGACGTTGGTGAGGTTCTGCCCCACCTCGCCAAGCGACGTGGCTTCCTCGACATCGTTGGGCTTGCGGAGGGCATCTAGGTTCAAGCGCAAGAAGCGGTAGTCGTAGGGAGGCGAGCCAGGAGGCCGGGCAGTTCGGATCCAGTTCTGACCGGTGCTCAGGTAGCACTCGACGGTTGGACTGCCGCGGCGCCGCCATACGTCTTCTGGGACGAGGCGACGGGGCTCGAGCGCGCGCAGAATCGTCGTCTTGCCAGAGGCGTTCGGGCCGACCAGGGCCGTCAGCGGACCAAAGCGGACCTGCGCCTGGCGAAAGCACCTGTAGTTCTCGAGGACGAGCTTCCAGATCATGGTCCCTTGCGCAGACTCCTGCAGTGCCGTCGCAACAGCATAGACGGCACAGGCACTGAACTCCAAGGCACGCCCAGTCCGAGCCCCGGCCTTTCCCGCTACTCGCCGTCCGGCGCTTCGTCCTCCGGGTCCCCGTCGTCGGGCGGCTCCGACGCCGCGTTCCCGTCGCCCTCCTCCTCCCGCGCTCCCCCCAGCGCCGCGAGCTGCTCGGGCACGTCCTTGTAGTCCGGCCAGAACGTCTCGATCTCGCGCAGCTTGCGCGTGCGCTCTTCGACCGTGTCGGCCGCCGCCGCGGCGGCGTAGGCCTCGGCGGCGCGCGCGACGTACTCCTCGAGCGTCTCGTGCCGGGCGCGCGCGTCCTTGTACCACTCGCGCTCCTCGAGGATGTGCGTGTACACCGCCAGCGCCTCCTCGAAGCGGAACTCGTGCTCGAGGTCGAGGGCCTGCTGGTAGACCATCTCGCTGCGCGCGTCGTCCATGTCGCGCCTCAGGTTCTCGAACAGCTCGCGCTGCAGGACGGTGACCGCCAGGCCCTGCTCGAGCTCCTCCGTCGCGGGCTCCCAGTCGCCGCGCAGCATGTGCATCTTGGCCGCGTCGTAGGCGTCCAGCGCCTCGCCCTCGGTCTTCATCCGCTCGTAGCCCGCCCGGGCCTCCTCGTTCTCCTCGTCGAGCAAGAGCACCCTGCGGTACTCGCTGCGCGCCGCGCGGTAGAGCCGCTCTTCCTCGAAGCGCTTCGCCACGACCAGGCGCGTCTCGCCGATCCGCTTCTTGACCTCGCCGATGCGCTCCCGCGCGCGCGAGTCGTCGGGGCGGTACTTGTTGACGTAGCTGAACTTCGCACGCGCGATCTGGAGCTCGTACTCGCGCAGGGCGCGTACGCCGGCGTGGTAGTAGCCCTCCGAGAGGCCCATCCGGTACTGGAGCAGCAGGAGGACCCGCAGCGCCCCCTCGCGCGCGCTCTCGAAGTCGGGGGCGTGCCGGAGCGCCTCGCTGTAGGCCTCGAGGGCCGGATCGAGCATCCCTTCCGCGCGCAGCTCCTCGCCCTCCTCGAACTTCTCGAAGGCGACCTTCTCGTGCGTCTTCGCGAGCCAGGCCTGCGCCTGCTCGCACTCCGGTTCGAGCTCGAGCGCGGCCTCGAAGTCCTCCAGCGCCGTCAGGTCGTCGTCCCGGAAGGACCTCTGGCGCCCGCGCGCGAGCAGGAAGGCCACGGTGGCCCGGCGGTGGAGGTGCTGCGCCTCGGGGTCGCCGGGCCGCCGCTCGTGCAGCTCGGCCGAGAGGTCCAGGGCCGCGAGGTATTGCCCGGACTGGATCAGCTCCTCGACCGAGCCCCGCGCCTTGGAGGCGGACGAGGAGCGGCAGGCGAGGGCCGGAAGGACGAGACACAGCAGGGTGAGCGTGCGCATGGATTCACGGAGGGGGTCGGACGGGCCGCGGACCGGCCTGGACGCGCGGGCGGCGCCGTTCTTCCCGCGCACCCTCACGTCCGCATCGAGTCGTACAGGACCACCCCCAGGCTGCCGAAGAGGAGCACGGGGAGCCAGGCGGCCACGAGCGGCGAGAGGGTGCCCCCCAGCCCCAGGCTGCGGCACACGAAGTCGGTGCTGAAGTAGACGAGTACCAGGAGGCCGCCCATGGCCGTGCGCTCCGTCCCGCGCCCGCGCTCGTAGCCCAGCATCACGGGGACCCCGATCAGGAGCAGCACGATGTTGGCCAGCGGGAAGGTGAGGTGGTACTGCCAGAGCGTGCGGTACACGACGTCGTCGGGGTCGCGGCGGATGAGCGTCTCGACCTCGGCGAACGAGAGCTCCAGCGGGTTCTCGCGCGCCCGGCGGTAGACCATGGCGAGCTCGGGCGTGAAACCCGGCTCGTCGAACACGCCCACCTCGACCTTGGTCTGCGTGTCGCCGATCTCGTAGCGCCGCCCGCCCTGGAGCACCCAGCGGCCGTCCTTCCACAGCGCGCTCTCGGCGTAGTACACGGTCTCGCCGTCGGGCCCGCGCAGGATGGCCTCGAAGTCGTTCGCCGTCTGGCGGTCGGGGTAGTACTCGCCGAAGCGCAGGAGGCTCCCGCGCAGATCGCGCAGCTGCAGGTAGCGGTAGACGCGATCGGCTTCCCGGTTCTCGAGCTGGTAGCGCAGGCTGTCGCGCTCGTCCGCGACGTGGACCGCGATCCACTCGCGCACGACGAACATGCCGGCGGTCGCCAGGAGCCCGCCGGCGGCGATCGGCATCAGCATGCGGTGCGCGCTGACGCCGGCCGAGAGCACGGCGACCACCTCGTTGCCGCGCAGGAGGCGGTTGACCGTGAACACGCCGGCGACTAAGGTCACGAAGGGCGCGACCTGGAGGAACAGGTAGGGAAGTTGCAGCATGTAGTAGTGCAGCACGAGCGTCGTCGGCACCCTGGCGCCGCCGGGCCCGGGCTCGAGGAAGTCCTCGAGGTCGCCGGCCATCTCGATGATCCAGAAGAGCCCCACGACGAGTAGCAGGGCGGTGGCGTAGGACGAGAGGAACAGCACCGCCACGTAGCGGTCCATCCGGCCCCCCGGCCTGAGCTGCTTGCCGCTCACCGGCGCAGCGCCCTGCGCAGGAGAATGGAGCCCGCGACCATCCCCAGGCCCAGCGTCGCCCACGCTCCCACCTGCGGCGGCAGGCCCTGGTTGCGCCCCAGCCCCTTGCCGAGCTGCTCGGAGAAGAGGTAGTAGATCAGCGCATAGAGGATCGACACCGCGAGCGCCCCGAGCCGCGTCCCGCGCCGCATCAGGAGGCCGGTGGCGGCGCCGAGCGCGAGGAAGAGCACGAACGAGAGCGAGACCGAGAGCCGCTCGTGGACCTCGAACAGGTACCTGCGGCGCCGATTCTCGGGCAGCTCCTCCTCGCGCAGCCTGCGTAGCATGTCGAGCGTCGTCAGGTACTTGGGAAGGTCGTAGTCCTCCTTGCGCTGCTCGATCAGCTCCTTGAGCGGGATGCGCGCCGAGAGCTCGGCGATGTCCCCCTTGCCGCCGAGCCCGGGCCCCAGGTTCTGGACGCCGGTCATGTGCACGAAGAGGACGTCGCCCTCGAGCCACAGCCCGGCTGTCTTGGCGAACACGTCGATCCCGCTCTCGCCTGACTTCCCCGCGCGGTGGATGTACGCGTCGCGGAACACGTCGCCGTCCTGGAAGCCGTTGAGGCTGAAGTCGCCGAGCTGCAGGCCGTTCTGGCCGGGAGCGATGTTGGCGATCGAGGAGCGCGCCGCGGCGAGCAGGAACTGCTGCTCGCGCTTGCGCGCGTGGGGCAGCTCGAAGGCCACGAGCCAGTGCATGAACGCCGCGAGCACGAGCGCCAGGACGAGCGCGGGACGCAGCATCTTCACGGGCCGGATGCCCGCCATCTGGATGGCGATCCACTCGCGGTCGGCGGCGAGGCGCCCGTAGGTCGAGACGACCGCGAGCAGGAAACCGATCGGCAGCACGTACGGCGCCAGGTTCTGCAGCACGAGCGGGATGTACCGCCCGAGGACCAGGATGCTGACGTTCGGCAGCTTGTGGATCGCGGCGACCGCCACGCCCGGGAGCGCGATGAAGAGCATGCCGGCGACCGCGAAGGCGAAGCCGACGAGGAGCTGGAGGAGGATGGAGCGCTCGAGTCTCACGCGGGGTCCCGCGACGTGCGCGGTCTTCCAGGAGCTTCCCCTTCCGCCCCGCGAGCAGCAAGACCCGCGTCGCGGGAACGCTCGGCGGCGATTCTTGTACGATGCCGCCGTGAGCGAGCGGCCGATCGTGAGGACCCTCAAGGAGGGTCTCCATCGCACCGTTCGGCTCGAGTTCTGGGAAGAGGGCGGAACGGTGCGCGGCCGGGTCGTGAAGCGCTTCCACGGGGCGGGCGCGGTGCGGCGCCTCTTCGACCGCTGGCGGGCGCGGCGCGAGCTCCGGGCGCTCTGCGCGATGCGCCGCGCCGGGCTGCCGGTGCCGCTGGCCCTCGGCCTCGCGCGCTCGGGCGGCGCCTGGGAGCTCGCGACCGAGCTCGTCCCGGACGCGCTGCCGCTGCGCCTCGCGATCGAGAGCTTCGCGCCCTGGCCGGCCGCGCCGGAGGTACTCGCACGCCGGCTCGGGCGCCTCTTCGCCCGCGTCCTCGCGACCGGTTTGGACCACGCGGACCCGCACCCGGACAACGTCCTCGTCGACGCCGCCGGCGAGCCGTGGCTGATCGACCTCGGAAAGTCGCGCGTGCGCTCTGGGACGAACGCGAGGCGGATCGAGCGCGAGCTCGTGCGCGTCGCGGCGGGCGTGCGCGAGCACGTCGGCCCCGCGTTCCGGCTGCGCTTCCTGCTCGCGTTCCTGCGCGCGCTGCCCGGCGAGCTGCGCGGCGAGCTCCCCGCGCCGCGCGAGCTCGCCCGCCGCACCGAGCGCGGCGCGCGCCACGAGCGGCGCGAGGTCCTGCGCCGCGCGCGCCTGCGCTGGACGCGGCAGTCGAGCGCCGCGCGCCCGTTCCGCGAAGGCGCGTACGCGGGCTACCTGCGGCGCGAGCTCCCCGACGAGCTTCCGGGCCTGGTCCTCGGCGACGCGCTGCCGAGCGCCGCGCGGGGCGCCTTCGAGATGCCTTTCCCGGGCGAGGGCTCGCGCGCGCTCGTCGGCCATTGCGGGCGCGACTTCGGGGAGCTGCGCGAGCGCTGGTACTCCGCGGCGCGGCTCGCGATGCACGGGGTGCCCTGCGCCGAGCCCGTGCTCCTCGCGCGCGGACCGCGGAGCGTCGCCCTTTTCGAGCTCCCCGCGGGAGCGCGGCCGCTCGCGGCGCTCGCCGAGGGCGCCCGCGGCCCCGCGCGCCGGCGCCTCGCGCACGCGCTCGGCGAGCTCCTCGGGACGCTGCACGATCGCGGCCTCTCGGTGCGCAAGCTCGCCGCGCGCGAGCTGTGGGTCACGCCCGCCGGGAAGCTGCTCCTCGGCCCGGTCGCAGCGCTCCAGGCGCTCTCTCCCGCCGGCCGCTCCGACGCCTGGCGCGGCCTCTCCGCCGCATCGTTCGCCGCACCGGTCGCCGGGCGCGGCGAGCGCGCGGCCTTCGCGGCGGCCTACGTCGCCGCGCACCGCGGCGGCCGCGCCGAGAGGCTCGCGCTGCGCCGGGAGCTGCGCGGTGGTTGAGCCCCTGCGGCGGCGCGTGCGCACGCGCGCGCTCGAGGGCCTCTCGCGCGCGACGGCCCGCGTGCCCGACGCGCTCCTGCGGCCGGCCCTCGGGGCGACGGGCTCGCTCCTCGCCCGCACGCGCCACGGGGCGCTCGCGCGTGCGAACCTGCGCGCGGCGCTCGCCACCGAGCTCGACGAGCGCGAGCTCGAGCGGATCGCGCGCGGCGTGTTCCGCCACGCCGCGCGGATCCTGCGCGAGTGGCTGCGCCTCGCGCGCGGCGCGCCACCCGACGGCGCGAATCGCGAGCGCGGCGCGTGGATCGAGGAGGCGGTCGAATTGGACCCGTCGGTCGAGCGCCTGGAGCGCGCGTTCGCGCGCGGCCGCGGCGCGCTCCTCGTCACCGCGCACCTCGGCAACTGGGAGCTCCTGTGCGCCGCGCTGCGGCGGGCCGGCTTCCGCGGCAAGGTCGTCGGCCTGCGGCGGCCGAAGGACTCGGGCTCCGACTGGCTCGTCCGCATGCGCGCGGGCTACGGCGTCGAGACGATCGCGCAGCAGAGCTCGCCGCGCCGGCTGCTCGAGGTGCTGCAGCGCGGCGAGGGCCTGGGGCTGCTCGCCGACCTCGAGGTGCGGCGCATCGACGGCGCGTTCCTGCCGTTCTTCGGGCGCGAGGCCCTGACGATGACCGCCCCGGCGGCGCTCGCGCGCGCGCGGGCACTGCCGCTCATGCCGGTGCGCTGCGTCCTGCCCGCGTCTGGCGCGCGCGCCTACCGGCTCTCGGTCGAGGAGCCGCTCGAGCTCGACCCGACGCTCGAGCGCCGCGAGGCGACGCTCGAGCTCACGGCGCGCCTCAACGGCGTCTTCGAGCGCTGGATCCGCGCGACGCCCGAGCAGTGGCCGTGGTACCTCGACCGCTGGCGCACGCGGCCGGGGGAGCACGAGGCCTTGCCGTTCGCCGAGCGCAGGCGGCGGAAGCGGGAGGAGGGTGCCGGGGGCATCCCCCTCACGCCGCGCTGAGCGGGGCGAGCACCGAGGCCTCCACCGGATCGAGGCCCAGAGAGAGCAGGAGCCGGTTGAAAGTCGCCACGTCGGTCCGACTCGGCTCGGTGATCTCGATGCCGATGGGACGTCCGTCGGCAGTGAAATCGACGACCAGTCCGGCCTCGCAGGGACGAGACCACTCCACTCGATCCCCCTCGCGCCGGGGCAGCCGGTAGTAGGCCGCGAACGGCTGGCCATGGCGGTAGGTCACTTCCAGAGGGGCTTCCATGGCGATCAGTGGATGCGGTACGCGGTCACCGCGACGGTCGTGTTTGAAGTGGGGTCGGGCTCGAGGACGACCTCCCAATGTTCGCCGCGCCATCGGCATTCCGCCACCCAGCGGCCTACTCTCGCACCAGGGCGCACCCTTCCGGCGTCCTGCAGCATCTCTCGCAGATCCGCTTCGGAGAGGCGGCGATCGACCATTCGGTCGAGAAGGTGCCCACTGGTCGCCACCGGCCAGCTCCACCAGAGTGGAAGCCTCCGCGTCGGTCCCTCGGCCATCGACGATGGAGACGCGCGTGGTCCAGGCCGGTTGCAGTCCGATCGGACGAGCGCTTCGCGCGGCATCCTCTCCACGCTGCCTCGACACCGCTGGCACCCGAGATGGACAGTCGCCTGGTCCTGAGTCTTCTCTTGTGCGGACAGCCCCGGCGCGCGAGCTTCTGCGACGCGACGATCTCGAAGACGTCGCGCGGCGGCTCTCGCATTACGCGACGCTGCGCACGCTCTCGCGCGCCGAGCTCGCGGCCTACGTCGAGCACCGCTGCACGGTCGCCGGCTCCGCCAGGCTGCCCTTCGACGAGAGCGCGCTCGACGCGCTCTTCGAGATCGGCCGCGGAAACCTGCGCGCCACAGATGAGCTGGCGCGAAAGAGCCTCGAGCTCGCTCACGGCGAGGACCGCGACGTGTGTGGCGCGACCGACGTCGCCGCGGCACGCAAGCTCCTGTGGCCGTGAGCCAGAAGACCACGCTCCCGGTCGCGCGCGCCTCTGAGCTCGCGATCGAGCCCGAAAAGGAGCGCTGGCTGATCCGCGGCTTCTGGGGCCGATCGGCCATCGTGCTGATCCGCGGCACCCCGAAATCGTGTAAGAGCTGGCTCGGGCTCGAGATGGCGATGTCGGTCGCCTCCGGGAGTCCTGCGCTCGGACACTTCACGACCGACGCCACCGGCCCGGCGCTCGTCTACCTCGCCGAGGATTCGCTGCCGCAGGTGCGCGCCCGCGTCGAGGCGCTCTGCCGTCATCGTGGGATCGACATCGAAGCGCTCGACCTCCACGTCATTACCGCGCCAGTCCTGCGCATCGACCTCGCCGCGGACCAGGAGCGTCTGGCCGCGACCATCGACAGGCTCTGCCCGCGCATCGTGCTGCTCGATCCCCTCGTCCAGCTGCATCGCCTCGACGAAAACAGCTCGTCGGAGATCTCGGGCCTCCTCGGCTACATCCGCGACCTGCAGCGGCGCTTCGACGTCGCCGTCGTCCTCGTCCATCACGCGAGCAAGAAGGCTCGCGCCCAGCCCGGCCAGGCCCTGCGCGGCAGCAGCGACCTGCACGCCATCGGCGACTCGAATGCGTACCTCGCCCGTCGCGGCGATCGGCTCGTGCTCACCCTCAAGCACCGCGCCGCTCGCTCGCCCGAGCCGCTCGAAATCAGATCGATCTGGATCAACGACGGCTTCATCGCCGCTGAGCAGGTCACGCCGGACGCTCCGTGGATGATCCGCGTCACCGACGAGCTGCGCTCGCGATTCGTCGAAGACGCCCCATCTGGCTACGTCACCATGAGCGAGGCGATGCGCATCCTCGGCGTCTCCAGGCAGACCATGTTGCAGCGTGTCAAGCAGGGCAAGCTCGACGCCGTCCACGTCCGCCTCGGACGTCGCAAGGGCTTGCGAATCAAGGCTTTGGACAGCGCACCAAGCCTCTTCGACCCAAGGGCCAACAGACGGAGTGTAGTGTGACGCGGCCTCCAAGGACTTCCGCATGTCCGTCGGCCCCGGCAACAGGAAGATGCGGCCGACGTCGCCCGGCCTCAGCACCACGAGCGCACCGCCGAGATCAGCCGCCTCAGCTCGGACTCGTCGAACCAGGAGGAATACGCACGAGCATGCCGCCGCCGAGCTCGAGCTCGACTCCCTTTGCCCGGATCGCCCGGACCCTCCCGGCCCACGATCTCGACTGCCACCAGCTCCTCGGCTCTCGCCGGCCGGCCGCCTCGACGCAGCGCCTGCTTCCTTCGTCCCCGGGCTCCGCGCCCGATCTTGCTCCGCCAGCCGTACAGCGACCACGGCGAAAGGCCGCGCTCCTCCGCGAACTCACGAACGCTCACGCCGCTGCGCTCCTGCTCCGCGACCAGGGCCCGCCAGCGCCTTTCGGTCTTCGTACTGCCCATGCCGCCCAGCCTCGCCGACGGCCAGCGGCGGGGCAACGGAGCCCGACAGAATGGCTCGGACGGATACGATCGATCTGCACGCATCCGAACGGTGTCAGCCATTCCTCGCTGCAGATCTGCTTGAAGCGATGGCTCTTGCCGCCGTGCTCCACCATGGCGCCGTGCTCCTCGCTCGCCGCAACCAGATCAATGAAGGCGCGCCGCCCGACGGTCGCGAGGGCTGTCTTCAGGTCCTCGACCATCCAGGTGAAGCTCGCGGGCGTCGTCGGCTCCGCGATGGCCGTTTCGACCAATCCGATCAGTTCTTCTCGGAACTGGGTGACAACACCGGAGACGATCTGACGTACACTCCGGACGAGGCTCCTTCGTTTTTGGACACAAGCTGTTTTGTGAAACGCACTTGTGTTCATTACGCGGGAGCCTCCTCAGTGTTGTCGGCAAGGCCACAAACTACGTCAGGACAGACCTACACCCGCAACTTGGACAATACTCATTACCAGTTATTTTTGCACGGGCCCTAACGAAGGTAGACAACTGGCGACGGCTCACTGTTCTGCAGTCCGACCTCCAACACTCCTGAAGCCCGGCAGCCTTCCGCACCTTGGGCTTTGAACGTGTAGGTTCCTGGAACAAGGCTACAGTCGACCAGCCCGTCTCGTTCTCCCTCGGAATGAGCGGCCCAACGCGGAAAGACCCGTCACGTCGACTAACCGAAGTCGTATCGCGGCGCGTGGATTGTTCTGTCGCAACGACGCCGACGCTTTCGAGCAACGCACCTTGCGGTCCGACCACTTTGCCCACACAGTAGGCTGAGGGCCTGGTCGCCGAGGTAATCCGCAGTCTGACGGGCGGGCCGCCGGGTTGCACGGGCTTTTTCTCCGCAGCCGCTACTTTTTCTTTTGCCGCGAAGACCATGACAACATGCGGTCGGTCAAAACAGTGTTTGATCGTGAACCGCCCTTGAGCGTCGGTAATGTCGTCGTTGGGGAACAGCACCGTCGAAGTCCAGCGGATAGGCTGCTGCTCGCCATCCAACAGCAGGGTCTCCGTTCTCGAAAAGCACATCTCCTTCTATCGCTAGGCCTTCTCGGAACTGCACGTCCCAACCGAGTTCCGCGCCAGGGCTTCCGAGCATCGTTGTTTCCTGGAAGCCGCGTGTGCCTCCGCCGCCCCCGTCGACAGGTCCTGCCACGAGTCTGATGTGACCTGGCGCAATGCCTGCCAGGCGATAGAGGCCCTCGTCATTGGTGCGGGTTTCAACGACATGGTAGCGGTCGAACGGCGGGGTTGGATAAGGCATCCGCATCGCCTGCGCAAGCGGTACGTCGCCTAATGCTGTGCCCCCTTCATCCGTAACTTGGCCTGACACGACCACTCCGAACTCAAGCTGCACATCTCTCTGGGCAACGGTCGCAGCGGTCATTGAAGTCTGTTCGCTCTTCCAGAGAGGAAACTCCGTGTTGTCAACAACTAGGAAGACGTCGCCAGACGGCAACTCGTCGACGGTGTAGTGCCCTGAGTCGTTGCTCCACGTCACAAAGTCGCAACGTTGTGTATACGGGCCGATGCGCTTGGCACGCACACGAGCTCGTGCCACTCGTTGGCCGTCGGGGGACGTGACGAGCCCGGTGATCGTCCCCCACCAGCTCGTACAAGAAGCTCGATTCTTTGCGCTTCGTCAGTTGGATACCCGCCCATGATCCGCACGGCGTCTAAGGAGGAGTAGCCTGGCGCGGTAGCGAAAAGCGCCAAGCCGGCTTTGATCGACCGAACACGAAAGTTCCCGCTAGTGTCTGCGGTGGCGACTTGCTGCGCTGGGTGCATGGCCACGTTCGCGGCCGTCCAAACCGCAGCTCCCTGAACCGGCGTTCCGTTCTCATCTCGGACGCTGCCGACAACATCAATACCTTGAGGCAGATCAATCCGCACGGTACTGAGCTGCCCCGGAGCGATATTGAAGACCGTCGCCAATCGGCCACAGCGTGGCACCGTCAGACTGAACTGGCCTTTCGCGGGTTTTCGAGTGACCGCGTAGCGTGATGTCGTGAGCACTTCACTGGCAAGCACACGGCCCGCTCCGCCGATTGAAGTGGTATGGACAACACTCTTCATCGACGTGAGATCG
>Ga0299906_10000371_pt1 | contig 43424 bp, 37 predicted proteins | sample RVTome_14_FD_200259 | JGI IMG/M metagenome (GOLD analysis project Ga0299906, IMG submission 200259) | Soil microbial communities from uranium-contaminated site in the Upper Colorado River Basin, Wyoming, United States - RVT145D125 (version 2) ... | reverse complement strand
GTGCAGGTCGGCCGGCCGCCACTTCTTCTGGTAGAGGTAGTAGCGCAGGGCCTCCAGGAAGGCCGGATCATGTCTGAGCTCGGACATGGCCCGATTATCGTTCGCCGAGCATGGCGCGTCAAGCCATTTCGTTCTGTCTGAGGACTCGGCGCCGGGCCCCGCCGCGAGCCCGCTCGCCCGCCTGGCCGCCGTCCACGTGCGGATCGGAATCGACCGCGAGGCCTGTCCCTTGAACCTGGCGCCCACGGCGTCGACCACGGCCGCCCTGGCGATGGGCGACGCGCTGGCGATGGCGCTCCTGGAGGCGCGCGGCTTCACGCCCGAGGACTTCGCCCGCCGCCACCCCGGCGGCTGGCTGGGCAAGCGGCTGCTCACGGTCCGCGACGTGATGCACACGGGCGAGGCGGTTCCGAGGGTGAAGGCGTCGGCGTCGCTGCGCGAGACGATCTACGAGATGTCACGCGGCAAGCTGGGCATCGTCGCCGTGACCGACGTCTGGGGCGTGCTGGTGGGCTGCCTCTCGGACGGCGACCTGCGGCGTCTGCTCGAGCGCGGCGACGCCCCGCTCGACCGCGCCGTCGGCGATTGCATGAAGCCCGGTCCGCGCACAATCGACGGCGGCGCGCTCGCGTCCTCGGCCCTGAAGCTGATGGAGGAGCAGCCGCCCGCCGTAGTGGAGGGAATCTCGCCCGACCCGGGCAAGTGGGCCGACGACCTCGAGCCCTTCGTGACCACGCTCGACGAGGCTCTGCAAGGGGTGAGCCGCGACCGTAGCATGGCGGCGGACACCGTGGAGGCGAAGTCGCGGGCGATGAAGGAGCTCAACTTCGTCTTCATCCACGGCCTCGCGGTGCTGCGCGGTTTCTTCTTTCTGGCGGGGCGGCCCGACCTCGGGAAGAGGCTGCCGAGCCTCTACCGCGTGCGCAAGTCGCGTCGCGGCCCGAATCCGCGGGAGGAGCTTCCCGCGGGCCCGGAACAGCCGGCGGAGGAGCAGCCGCCGGCGGAGGAGCCACCGTCGACGGAGGAGCCTCCGGCGGAGGAGCCGCCGCTGTAGGGCCCTTGGCCGCGGCGCCTGACGGCGGGCGCCGCGCTTTTTTGGGGGCGGAGCCCCCTGACCCCGAAGAAATCCCCCCTGGCCCCCCTTTTTCAAAGGGGGGAAACGGACTCCTCGCTGGCGCTTCGGATCCTGAGGTATCTGGCTCCCCCTTTGAACCATGAATCGAACTGAAATCACAGCTTTCCTCCAGGCCCTCTGGCCGGCCGACGCTCCCGGCTTGATCGTCAAGGGCGAGGAGCCGCGGCCGGTTCGGGTCGAGGCGATGAATCGAGAGCGGCGCTACGCGCTGGCGGAGCTGGGTGTAGGGCAGGCTGCGCCTGCCGATTCCGGACCAAGGCAGACCGTGCCAGGGCGGGGGGTGCCCACAGAATCCGAAGAGCGAATCGTCAGGCGAAGCCTGACCTACCCGGAGGATCCTCCGGACGTCGGCGCCATCACGCGCGAATGCGCCTGGCTCGCTCACTGCTACGCCGACCGCGCGCGTCTTTCGGAGCCCGAGTGGTACGCGGCGCTCAGTATCGTGGCCCGCGCCGGCGACCGCGAGCTCGTCCACGCGTGGAGCCGAGAGCATCCGGGCTACGACCCGGCCGAGACCGACCGCAAGGCCGAGCGGGCGCGGCGTGACGCCGGTCCTCGGACGTGCGCCTGGGTGGCCGCGGAGCTCGGCGACGTCTACTGCCGGCGTTGCCGTCATTGGGGACGGGTGAAGAGCCCGATCGTCCTCGGCAGGCCACGGCGGACGGAGCGGCCGTCGGAGGCCCAGGTCTCCGGCGCCCTGAACGCGTTGCGCGACGTCGTCGTCGACTTCCCGTTCCGCGGCCAGGCGCACTTCGCGGCCTGGCTGGCGGCGCTGCTGACGCCGCTGGCGCGGCGGCCGCCCGATCCGGGGGAGAACACCGTCACCACCGTCACACCGGCGTGGGGTGGGACTCGAAGTCACTGCCAGTCATGGCGTGTCCTTGCCGGGATCCGGTGACGCCGCGTTCAGCTCGCCGCGGAACAGGAAGCGGTGACCGTATTCCAGGCCCGAGACCACCGTGAGCGCCGCCACCGCGTACAGGAGCCCGGTGGCCAGGGGGTCGACGCGGCGGCTCAGGCCGGTGGCCAGCACCGCCGCCACGGCCGCGATCTGGAACGCGGTGTTGCATTTGCTGACGCGGCTGGGCGGAAACTTGGAGATGCCCAGGGCGAGATAGACGACGAGCGCGACGAGCACGATGCAGACGTCGCGGGTGATCACCAGGACGGTGATCCAGGTCGGGATCGGCAAGCCCGGGGACAGACCGGGGATGGCCAGCATCACGAAGGCCACGGTGAGCAGGAGCTTGTCGGCCAGCGGATCGAGGTAGGCGCCGAGCGCCGATTCCTGGTGCCAGAAGCGGGCGACGAAGCCGTCGAGCAGGTCGGTGAGGCCGGCCAGCACGAAGAGCACGGCGGCCGCCATCGCCTGGCGCTCCACCAGCGCGATCACAAAGAGCGGAATGATCGCCATCCTGAGGGCAGAGAGAAGGTTCGGCCAGGTCATTCCCTAGGAGCCGAGCAGGTCGAGGGCGCGGCGAAAGAGGTCGAGCGCGTCGGGTCCGGAGAGCGACGCCAGCGGCAGGCAGTCCGCTTCCTCGGGGATCAGCCGGCAGTCGGCCGCCTTGCGGCAGGTCCAGCGCATCGGGGCCGCCGCCAACGTCCGCGCCTCGGCTTCGCTGAGGCAGGCGAAGTCGGCGTGCGAGATCCTCAGCAGGCGGAGGAGAGCTCCGAGGGCGGCGACGCGCGTCGCGGCGTCCTCGGGCGAGTAGAGGTGCAGCGTCTCGTCGACGGGGATGAGGCCGAGGTTCATCACCCGCAGGATCTCTTCGCGCCGCGGGTGCTCGAGGATGTCGGTGGCGATCGGCGGATCGGTGACGTCGGCGTAGCGCACGGAGGGCACCAGCCAGTAGAAGAGGGTCGCCAGCTCGGCGCGGGTGAGCACGGCCTCGGCCGCCATCTCCTTGACGAACGACGGCAAGAGCTCGAGGCGCCGGAGGAACTTGGCCCGCGCCACCTTGTCGGCCAGCTCCTCGTCGTCGGGCCGGCGCGCGGCCAGGTCCTCGAGCCGGCGCAGGCCGAGGCGCACGTCGCCGCCGATGACGTCGAGGTCGGCGAGGCGCTCGGCGATCTCTTCGTCGTCGGGCCGCGCGGCGACCAGCCGGCCCAGGACCTCGCGCTCGGTCTCGACGTCGCCCTGGGCGACGGCCAGAGAGCGCCTGGCCTCGAGCACGACCGACTCGTCAGCGGCCCAGCTCTCGAGCTCGGCGAGCTGGCGCTCGGCCTCGTCGAGATGACCGCGGCCCACCAGGTCGCCGACGCGCAGCGCGAGGATCTCGATCGCCCGCGGCGCCAGCTCCGCGGCGCGCCGGCGCGCCACCGTGCTGGCGCCGGCGACGCGGTCGTAGGCGCGCCAGGCCTGAACCAGCTCGTCGAGGCGTTCGGCGAGTCGCCCCCACAGCATCTGGGCGGCGAGGTAATCGGGCAGCTCCTCGACTACCGGGGAGAGCAGCTCGCGGGCCTCGGCGGCGGCCGCCGGGAGCCCGACCGCGTGGCCGCGCACGTAGGCGACCTCCGCCATCAACACCGCCGCCGGATGGAGCCCCGGGTGGGCCTCCAGGAGGGCGCGGGTCGCGGCGGCGACGGCCGCCAAGTCGCCGCCGCTCCACAGCGTCTCGTAGCCTTCGTGGACCTGCCGCTCGAGCTCGGGAGCCGCGCTCAGCGGATAGCCGGTCAGCGGGTCCAGGAGGTAGGCGGCTTCGCGCTCGGGAATGTGCGAACGGGGCACCGGCGGGACGCTCGTGGCGCACCCCGCGAGGAGCGCGGCCGCCAGCGCGACCAGGGGCCGGGCCGGGCTCGCCGGAGCGCAGCCGCCCCGCCAGCCCGTCCAGCCGCGAGTTGTCCCGTTCCGGTGCCTCGAAGCTGACACCTTCCCTCCAGGATCCGGACGGATGCGGCGGATCAGCGGTTGTGGTCCGCCTCGGTGATCGTGGCGATTGCGTGTTTGTAGACCAGGATCTCGCGCGTTCCCGTGTCGACGACGACAGCGAACCGGTCGAACCGGCGCAGACGCCCTTCGATGCGCTGACCCGTGATCAGCTCGAAGGTCATGGCGCGGGCGTCTTTGAGGCTTTGAAAAAGAAAGCCGTCTTGGATATTGATGTTATGCCTGCTCATGAAGCGAACGTTCCTCCAGCACTCTGAGATCGTGCACCAGTGAATGGATGGCTCCGAAGGCGGAAAGAGCTGGGACCCAGTGGATGTCTCTCTCCTTGCGGAACCAGGTCATCTGACGCTTGGCGTACCGCCGAGTCGCGCGGATGATGTCGTCCAAGGCCTCGTCCAAGCTCCCCTGCCCCGAAAGATGCCGGATCAACTGCCGGTAGCCGATGGCCTGAAACGCCGGTGCCTCCGGCCCGATGCCCTGATCCAACATGGAAGTGATCTCGTCGATCCAGCCTCGCCCGACCATCTCCCGTGCGCGATCGGCGATGCGATCGTACAGGATGCTCCGCGGCAGCGTCAAACCGATTCTCCGCGCCGCCAGGCGCCGGCGGCCGAAGGGCTGGTCGCGGATCCAGGCCGACAGCGGCCGGCCGCTCGCCAGGGCGACCTCGAGAGCGCGTACGATCCGCTGGCGGTCGCCGGGCGCCAGGCGCGCCGCGGTCTCCGGATCGAGCTCGGAGAGCTCGCCGCGCAGCGCCTCCAGGCCCTCGCTCGCCAGGCGCCCGGCGAGCCGCGCGCGCAGGTCCGCGTCGCCCCGCGGGATCGGGCTGATGCCTTCGAGCAGGGCGCGCAGGTAGAGCCCGCTGCCGCCGACGACGATGGGCACGCCGCCGCGCCCCTGCACCGCGGCGATCGCCTCGCGGGCGCGGAGGGCGAACTCGCCGGCCGAGAACGCCTGGCGCGGATCGAGGACGTCGATCAGGTGGTGCGGGACCTCGCGCCGGTCTTCCGGCGGCGGCTTGGCGGTGCCGACGTCGAGGCCGCGGTAGACCTGGAGGGCGTCGGCGTTGACGATCTCGCCGCCGAGCCGCCGCGCCAGCTCCATCCCGAGGGCGCTCTTGCCGCAGGCCGTGGGTCCGAGGATCACCAGGATCGGCCGCATCACGCAGGCATCTTAACGGAGGCGGCTCAACGCCGCGGCGCCGCGGGCAGCGCCACGAGGATCCGCCCGTCGTCGTGGAAACGAAGCTCGACGCGGCCCGAGAGGTCGGTGCGCAGCACTCGCGCCCGGGCGGCGGCCAGACGCTCGAGCACCTCCGGCGCCGGATGTCCGTAGGGGTTGTCGGGGCCGGCCGAGATCAGGGCCAGTCGCGGCGCCACGGCGCCCAGGAAGGCCGGCCGGGTGGAGGTCCGGCTGCCGTGGTGGGCGACCTTGAGCACGTCGGCGCGCAGCCGTGGCGCCTCCCGCTCGACAAGCCTCGCCTCGCCCGCCGCCTCGAGGTCGCCGGTCAGCAGCACCCGGCGGCCGGCGGTCTCGGCCATCACCACCAGCGACAGGTCGTTGTCGCTGCCGCTCTCGCCCGGCGCCGGATGGAGCACCTCGAGGCGCCAGCGGCCGAGCCGGCGCACGTCGCCGCGCTCGAGGACCCTCCGGCGGACTCCGGGCGCCGCCAGCAGCCGCGCCGTGCAGCTCTCCGCCGGCGCCGGCCCCGCCCCCGTCCAGACCTCGCCCACCGGCAGGTAGCGCACCAGGTCGGCGAGGCCGCCGCAATGGTCGAGGTCGCCGTGGGTGAGCAGCGCGGCGTCGAGCCGCCGGACGCCCGCGGCCGCCAGGGCCGGCACCAGCACCCGGCCGCCGAGGTCGCCGGCCGGCCAGCCGCCGCCGTCGACGAGCAGCGCCCGCCGGCCGTCGCGCAGCACCAGCGCGTCGCCCTGGCCGACGTCGAGCATCACCAGCTCCGCCGGCGCCGGCGCCGGCGTCGCGCCGGTGAGGGTCAGGAGCGCCAGCGCCAGCAGGGCGGCGGCGGCGCGCCGCGGCCACAGCCCGGCGGCCGCCGCTCCCAGGGCGACGGCGGCGGCCGCCGCCGGCGGCATCGCCAGCAGGCGCAGGTCGAGGGCCGTCGGCGGCAGCCGCGCCGCCGCCGCCAGCGGCAGCGCCGCGGCGTCGAGCAGCGGCAAGGCCGCTGCCGCGGCCGGCGCCGACGCCAGCGCCAGCAGCAGCCACGGGAAAGCGCAGGCAAGAAAGCCGGCCAGCCAGGGCACGGCCACCAGGTTGAGCGCCACGGCGAGCGGATGCCAGCCCCCGGCCAGGGGCAGGATCAGGGGGAAGGTGGCGACCTGGGCCGCCAGCGACGCCGCCACGCCCTGCCGCAGCCACCGCGGGCAACGCCGCCACCGCCGCTCGTAGAGCGGCGCCACGACGACGATCGAGGCGGTGGCCGCGACGCTGAGCTGAAACCCGAGCTCGGCCACCACCGCGGGCCTGGCGAGCACCATCGCGAGCACGCAGCAGGCGAGCGCGTTGAGCGTCTGCGGCGGCCGCTGGAGGAGCAGGGCGGTGGCCCCGAGCAGCCCCATCACGGCGGCGCGCAGCACCGCCGGCTGCGGGCCCACCAGCAGCAGGTAGCCGGCGACGGCGGCCAGCGCCGCCAGGTAGCGCGCCGTGCGCGGCAGCGGCAGGGTGAGGGCCAGGCAAGCGAGGGCCAGCAGGCCCACGTGGAGACCCGAGACCGCCAGCAGGTGGGCCAGGCCATAGCGGCGCAGCACCTGCTGCCAGGCCGGCGGCAGCTCCGAGCGGTCGCCGAGCAGGAGGGCGCGCGCCAGCGGCAGCCCGCGGCCCCCTCGGGGGGGATCGGGGGGGAGAAGGCGGCCGTCGCCGGCGCGGCCGCGCACCCGCTCGAGGGCGTCGTCGGCGGCGCGGCGCCACCGCGCCGCGAGCCGCCCGACGGCGCCGGGGGGCGACTCGACGGTCAGGAAGTGGGCGCTCTTGAGGCGCAGGCGCCAGGGTCCGGGCCGTGCCGCCGCGGTGTTGGCGAAGCCGGACGACCGGCGCAGATATCCCTTGAGGCGCACCTCGGCGCCGAGCGGCGGCGCGGCGGCGGCGACCGGCAGGGTCACCAGGACGTCGACGCCGGCGCGGAAGACGCGATGGCGCTGGCGGACGTGGAGCGTCTCGACCCGGAACAGGACCTCCTCGCCGTAGACGGCCGGATGGCTGGCGACCCGGGCGGCGAGCTCGACCGGACGGTCGAGCTCCAGGCGGCGCAGGGCGTCCAGGGGCTCGATCCACTGGGCGGTGGCGTGGAGCAGGCCGAAGGCGAGGCAGGCCACGAAGCGGCCGGCGGCTCCGCCCAGGGCCAGGGCGAGGGCGATCAGCAAGGCGCACGCCGGCCGCGGCAGCACCGTGAGCTGGGCCGCCAGACAGGTGCCCGCCACCAGACCGAGGGCGGGCGCCAGCGCGGGAGCGTGGCGCGCGTACACATCCGCATGTAGACGAATGAGAGGCGCGAATTCGTCGCTCGGATCGCGAAAAAGGTCAGAGAATCCGAGCGGGTGTAGGGGCGCAAGGCCTTGCGCCCTTCCGGACGGCCTTGTCGGGCCGGGCTCACGCCGTGCGCCCCTACACTATCTTCCGTCCCAGAGATGGTCCGTCCCAGAGATCCTCGACCGTGTCGACGGTGAAGGCCTGCTCGCTCCAACGCTCGATCTCGCGGGGATCATTGCAGTCGAGGATCCGCTGGCGATGTCTGCCCCCTCCGGGCTAGAACAGCTCGAGCTGGGCGTCGTCGCCGACGACCCTCGCGAAATCGAGGCCCAGCACCCCGAGGACCGGCTCCGCCACCGGACGCACCTGCTTGTCGACGTAGTGCTCGTAGTCGATCGCGCTGGCGCGCTCGGCGGCGGGCTCGGCGCCCGCCGCCGTCATCACGTAGGCGACGCGGCGCGGCGTGCGGCGCCCGCGCCGCGACAGCTTGCGCGCCGCCGCCACGTGCGGCGGGGTGGTGGCGGTGTAGTCCTCCAGGCTCTTGCGCAGCGCCTTGTGGTACACGAGTTGGTCGTCGAGACGCCCGGCGCGCAGGTCGTCCACCACCTGGCGCAGGTAGCTGGCGACCTCGCGGTCGTGGAAGAGGCGCTCGTAGAGCTCGCGTTGCACGGTCTTGGCGAGCTCCGTCCAGTCGCTGCGCACCACCTCCATGCCGGTGAACTGAACCTCGCCGTCCACCAGGCCTACGTAGCGCTTGCGGGCGCCGCCGCGGCCGTGGCGCACCGACGGCAGGAAGAAGCGCCGGCAGAGCTTCTCGAATTCGAGCTCGAAGCGGCTCTCGACCCCCCAGGTGGCGCGCACGTGCGCCGCGAGGTCGCGGTTGACCTCGAGCACCAGGCGCTCGCCCAGAGCCTGGGCCGCGGCCGCGTCGGGCTCCGCCGCGGGCACGAAGAGGCTGTCCGTGTCGCCGTAGATGACGTCGTGGCCCGCGGCCTCGAAGCGTCCCTTCGTCCACAGCAGGATCTCGCGTCCGAAGCTGGTGATGGCGCTGGCCAGCTCCGGGCGGTAGAAGCGGCAGGCGCGCGTGCCGAGGACGCCGTAGAAGGAGTTCATCAGGATCTTGATGGCGTGGCTGGCGATCTTGTCGCCCGCCGCCTTGGCCGCCTCGCGGCGCGGGAAGAGCTCGTCGACGAGCCCCGGCAGGATCCCTCCCTCGCGGCGGAAAGCGGCGCCGTTGGGCGCCACGATCGGATCGTCGGCGTCGGCGGGATCGGGGAGGAAGCCGAGCGGGTCGATCTGGAAGGTGCGGATCACGCTCGGATAGAGGCTCTTGAAGTCGAAGACGAGGACGTTCTCATACAGCCCCGGACGCGGATCGATCACATATCCGCCCTGGTCGACGGCGGCCGACGGATCGGTCTCGGCGCCGCCCTCGACGCTCGGCGCCACGATGCCGCGGCGTCCGAGCTCCGAGAGGTAGAGGAAGTCGAAGGCGGCGATCGAGCCTGCCACGCGGTCGATCGGCAGCCCGGTCAGCAGGCTGCGCTCCACGGCGAGCTCGACGAGCCGCAAGCGGCCCAAGATGTCGAGCACCAGGCGGGCGTCCTTCAAGTTGTAGGCGACGAGCTTCTCGCGGTCGTGGAGGAAGGCGTCGACGATGGCGCGGCCGCGGTCGCCGCCGGCGATCAGCTTGCCCTCGCCGAGGAGCTCGTGGGCGACGGCGCCCAGCGAATAGTCCTCCAGGCGGATGAACGAGCCGCGCAGAAGCTGGATGCCGTCGAGCACGACGCGCCCGGGGACGAGGGCCTCGAGCGTCGCCCAGGGGAAGCGCGAGTCGCGCAGGCGCAGCGTCCCCGGGCCGCGGCCCAGCTCGAGGCGCACGCCCCAGGCGCGGGCCATCCGGTCGAGCACCCGGAGGTCGAAGTCGACGACGTTCCAGCCGGTGAGCACGTCCGGGTCGATTTCCCGCACCCGGTCGCAGAAGGCGCGCAGCAGGTCGCTCTCCCTGGCGAAGGGCACGGCGCCGGGCGGGGCGGTCAAGTCCTGGGGACAGAAGAGGAGGACCTCGGAGACGTCGCCGCCGGCGCCGCGGCCGTGGAGGGCGATCGACAGCAGCCGCCGGGCGCGCGGGTCGGTCTCGACGTCGAACGACAGCACCGCCAGCTCGGGCTTCCAGGACGCGGGCGCCAGCTCCGGATTGACGAAGACGCACCCGATGCCCGGACTGTCCCGGGCCTCGCCGCGGATCTCGGCGGCGCCGCGGACGCCGCGGTCGATCAGGTAGCGCATGGCGAAGCGGACGTCGGCTTCGTAGCAATTGACGCCCTGGGCGGCGAGGCGCTGGCGCAGGGGCGGCGCGTCGGCGGGGAGGCGCACCTCGACGCGGGCGACGGGGCGACCGTCGAGCGTCGTCTTGTCGACGAAGTCCACGCTCTCGGCCCCGGCGAGCGCGGCGCGCTCGGCGTCGCCGGCGGCGACGTAGAAGCACGGCGTCTGGCGCTCGTCCGTCACCAGGAAGGGCTCGCCCGTCTCCAGGCGTCCGTAGAGGTGGACGACCGGGCGTCCGTTGTGGATCCGGTAGGTGGGCTGGAGGATGAAACCGCGGACGCTCATCGTCATGAACATTCTCGAAACCGGCGTGTCTATCTTCTCAGACCCGGCCCCAAGGGGCGTCTCGACGGACCCCGAGGGCGCCGCCTCGGGCTCGAACCATGGACTCCGGGAGGAAGCCTGCCGTGTTGTATCGAGATCTCGATCTCCAAATCGTCCCCGACGGTGACGCCTCGTTCTCCGTTCTCGCTCATGCGCCCACCGGCGAGGCCTGCGAGAGGCTCTCCGAGGATCCCTCCGCGTGCCTGAAGCTGCTTTCCAACGATGAGAATGGCGTCCATCGCCTGTCGCCCCCCGTCCGCGAGTCGTTCGACCGTGAACGAGGCGAGTGCCTCTTCCAGTCGTTGATCCGGGGCGACGTGCGAGCCCTTTTCGATCGCGCTCACGGCGAGTCCGAGAACGCCGGCGAAGGCCTTCGAATCCGCCTTCGATTCGACCCCCGCGAGGGCCGGCTGGCGCGGCTCGCGAGCCTGCCCTGGGAGCTGCTCTACGACCGGCGAACCGAGCAGTTCCTGAGCCTCGACCCCCGCACCCCCGTGGTCCGGCTTTATGACGTCCATCATCGGCCGTCGTCGTCTCCCCGGGGCCCCGGGTTGCGGATCCTCCTGGCCGGAGCCGAAGTGAGGCACCAACCGCGGCTCGACCTGGACGAGGAAAGGCGACGGATCGAGAAGGCCTTTGACGGCCGCGACGGCGTTGCCATAGAGACGATCGCCAACACCCGACGCTCACTGCTCGTCGACCGGCTCCAGGACGGGGCCTTCGACGTCCTTCACCTGATGATGCACGGCGATCGCGACTACCACGGCGACAGCGACCACGACGAGCAGGGATGCCTGCTCTTCGAGGATGACGACGGTCGCGCCGATCTCGTCTCGGGCAGCGACCTCGCCCGTCAGGTCCGGGCCGCGGCGCTACCCCGATTGGTGGTCGTCAACGCCTGCATGTCGGCCGAGGGAACGGCGGCGAGCCCGCTGACCAGCGTCGCGGCCGCGCTGGTCCTCGGCGGCTGTCCGGCGGTCGTGGCGATGACGGCTGAGATCGGGGATGTCGCGGCCGTCGCGTTCACCGGCCGTCTCTACGAGCGTTTGGCGAAGGGAGAGAGCGTAGAGGAGGCCGTCGTCAAGGCCCGTCTCGCCATCGATGCGGCGATGCCCGAGAGACACGGGCACTGGAGTCGGCCGGCGGTCTTCCTGAGCCCTCACGCCGTCAACGCCTTGCTGCCGCCGAGAGCCGAGATTCCCGACGACGGCGCTGCCGTAGCCGAGCCCGGCGAGGCTCGACGGACTCGAGAAGAGAAGCTTGCGCGGCCAGGATCCGTTTTCAGCGTGTCGGCCAGGCGCATCGGCACCAATATCAACATCCATGCCCCCGGAAGCGACGTCGTCATCAACGATGCAGCGGACGACCGGATTTCCACCATGCGAACGTGATCCTGACGTCCGGAAGGGAGTGACATGCCGGCTGAAGTATTGGACACTAAACCCGACACCGTCGACGCCAATCCGCCGGCGTCCGTGGGCTCCGCGAGCGGAGGCAACGAAAAGCCCGAGCCCGACGGAGCGGCTGAATCCAAGCCGAAGAAGACGGATGACGGATCGGATGCCGGGAAGCCTCGCTCGCCAGAGGCCATCGACGAATCTCAGAGCGTGGAGACGCCAATCACGCCCCGTGGCGACGAGGCCGGCGAGACCGGAGATGACGACGACGCAGCGCGAGGCGCCGCGGAGGTAGGAAGTAACCCTCCCGACAAGGCGCCATCCGCCTCGAAGAAACGTGGGAAGGTCCATACGGAAGCCCGAGACATCGGGCGCGTCTACAACATCATCACCGACTGCTTCTCCGCAGGCGTCGACCGGCCCGAGCAGACGCTGGACGCCCTCCTCAAAGATCTGCGCGGCAAGCCGCGACAGCTCCCTGATTTCGACCTCAACAGGGACCAGTCGACACCCGGAACCGGACCAGAGGATTCACTCCTTTTCGTTACGTGTCACTATCACGACATCGCCCTCGCCGCCGCCCACGCGCTGATAAGGTGCCGCTTCAGGGTCCATTCGAAGCACTACCTCGACTTCCCCGCGGCGGCCGAGGAGGACTGTAGCGTCGATGTCCTCGAGAGAATCCGTGAGCCAGTGTCGACACCCCGCGTCATCCTCGTCGAGATCACCAGGGAAACGGACTTCCTTCGGTCCTTGAAGATCGCCGGGCACACGAAGATCGATGGAATCAAGGAGGTCCTGAGAGACAACAGCACGACGGTCATCTGCGTCTCCGACGACCGTCTTCTCGAAGACGATCTCGACGAGACGATCCTCTCGAAGGAGGAGCTCCGGCACTGGAAGATCCCGTTCCTCGCGTTCATCCTCACCCAGGAGTTCGACGCCGAGGAGGCCGCCCGTCTGCACCGGGACATCGACCGCCAACGACGCCAGGGCCGCTGGCCGCGTGACGCTTCCGACCTCGACGACCAGGTTCGGAGCTATTGGGAGTCCGGTGCCGAGAAACTGAGGACACAGATCGACCTACGGCAGACCGAAGAGGGTCTGATCAAGGCGCAGCCGATCCGCGTTGAGGACACCTTCCCGCAAGACCGTGGCGTCGAGCAGATCGCGATCTGCACGGCCGTCTATTTCCGCGACCTGACTCCCCGAGACTTCGAAATCGTGCTCGCAAAGGTCCTCGAGAACGAGTCGATCGAGGTCGAAGAAACCGAAGAGGTGGTCAAGGAGAATGGCGAAGTAGCCACGGTCAAGAGGAAGACCTCAAAGGAGCTGACGGCGATCTGGAGCGAGGCTCCAGACGCCATCCTACAGCGGTGTCATCTCGTTCAGGTGGTGACCGGTGACGGCGGCCGAGCCATCGACTTCGAACAGCCTTACCTTCGTACGCAGAGCCGGATCTTCATAGAGAAGAAGTACCCAATGCTGGTCACCCTGTTCTTCGACAAGCTCCAGGAGCAAGGGCTCTTGTTCGATCTGAGCCTGTCGACCGACGTCACCCGCAACCTCGTGCGGCTAGCCGTCGAGCGCACACTCAATGATCCGAGTTACTATGGCGAGCGGTGGCTGATGCAATCGGTGATAGGAATCAGGGCGATCGTCAAAGTCAAGCTGGAGCCGGCCGGCGACGCGGAAATGCACTTCCTCAGACTCCTCGAGTCGCTCCATGGAATGAGCATATGGGGCCAGTTCTGCCATCGGCTGTCGGACGTGATCCGGGAAATGCTCAAGCATTCGTCGCTCGAGAAGATCGTCGATCGGTTCCTTCATAACCTGATTCGCCAGCATGACCACGCGGCGGCACTCGACATTGTGCTCAACATTACCCGCAACCTGCGCTTCGTTCGGCGCTTCGACGCTCTCTATTGGATGCGGCTGCTCCTCGATCAGGGGCAGGAAGACGTTCGTTCGCGAACGTACGAGATCCTCCATCGCCTCGCGGTCGGCAGCGACGACCGTGTCTACGATTTCCTGGCCGGCATCCACGATTGGCTTCCGGACTCCACGCGAAAGCCGGAGAACTACTCGCTAGCTCAGAAGCTGGCGCTCCAGTTCATCATGGTCTTCACGTTGAATACCGCTCGCGGCTCCCGAGCCGAGGACTACGGCCAATGGCCCAGTCGATACCTCCTCTTCAAGGCTCTCGACGACAAGCCGGGAGAGCTGCTGCCCCATCTCGATATGCTTCTTTCGTGGATACTCCACCCGGGTCTGCCGGAGGTGATCCAAGCCAAGGTCCATGAGAAGACGGAGGTGCACTGCAAGAACGTCGCCGACGTGATCGAAATGTGGTGCTGGATTCTCGAAGGCACGAATCCGCAATGCAAGCCGATCCGCGGAGCCGCTGCCGTGATGGATCGGATCGTCGAGCGCTTATGCCGGCACGCGGGCCGCAGCGAGCGACGATTCATCGAAAAGCGCTGGTACGAGAAACAGCGCGGCTACTTGACCCAACTCAACGTGTTGCCACCCTCCGAGCGTCGAGAGCGCGCGGAGGTCTCGGCGCGGCGGCTCAAGGTCATCGAGCTTGGCCGCCGTCTGAAGGATCTCGGCTCCTCGGACGGGGCCGTACGATCGGAGGAGGACCCGACATGAAACAGAGCTACCCACTCGACGGAGTGATCCGCCTCGGTAGCGACCCTGCCGACACCGGCAACGGTCTCGGCCAGCATGAGCACCTGATCTACTTCCACATGCGCAAACGCTCGGTGCTGCCCAAGAGACCCTTGCTCGGCATCGGCGTCAGGGAGTACGTCGTCTCGACGGAGAGGGAAGTCGAGTGCGCCGGTCCCTGCTGTCCCTTGAAGAGCCCGGAAACGGCGCGCAGCATCGAGTTCCAGATCTCCTACGACGCCCGCTGCGATCCCGGCAACGAGCAGCGCCTGGTCGCGGCGCTCGGCAACGGCGAGGAGCATCCGGCCCGGGTCCTCGACGAGTACCTGAAGCACGAGCTGCGGAACTTCGCCCGCGGCGTCGAGACCGGCGGCGGCGACTTCGTGGTCGCTTTCGACGACCTCAAGGCCGAGGTCGACCGTCACTTGAGGGACGTCGCGGCACGCGACATCGGCATCTCTTTGAAGCCCGACGTGCGGCCCCGGCTCGCCGACAAGCTGGAGAACGTCGCGGTCAAGCTCGACGCCTTCGAGGCGCGGCCCAAGGACGGCGAGGAGGGCGTGTTGCTCGAGTGCTCGACCGAGGTCGAAGTCCTTCCCGGAGCGCGGATGAGGGCGCTTCTCTTCTTTTACGACCTGAAGGACCTCTCCCAGACTCTCCGCGAGACGATCAGGACGACCCTTTCCTATGAGGTCGCGCTCCACGACCTGGTGGCGCCTGGCAAGAGGCAGCGCACCGAGGCCGTCCTGATCGACGCGATCAACCGCAAGCTCGAGCGCCAAGGTAGGAGAATCCGCTTTCTCCGGCTCAATACGGCGCTCGACCGGCAGCCCGACGAGACGATCGAGATCGAACACGAGATGAGCTGCCGCATCCGCGGCAGCGAGGAGGAGATTCCCGTCAAGCACCAGTTGATCCTCACCCTCCTGGATACCGGAAAGCTCGTGAAGTCTGGGATCGACGACGTAGGGTCCTGGGTCAAGAAACGCCTCAGCGAGATCACGCGGACAATCCTCTTCGACAAGACCTACCTCGACCTCCTGCTCAGGTTCGATCCCGAGGACCCGGGCGAGATCAGAACACTCCTCGAGGGCGAGGTCGGCTCCGTGGGCTACGGCGTCAAGCAGATCATGACGATTCCGGGCCTCGAGCCGCTCGAGTGGAAGGACCACGGGTTTCTGCTCGAATGCCCGGATCGCGAGTATGCGACGGCGGATTCCCGCGTCAAAGTCCGACTCGAGATCGTGATCAGCGGCAAGATCGAGGATCTCGGCAATGAAAAGCTGAAGCGCTACCTCCATCCCGGGAGCGACCTGCTCAAAGACGTCAGGGAGGCGGCTGAGACGGTGGCCCAGAGAATCCTCCATGGCGTCCCTCCGCAGCGCTTCTACACCGAGTTCAACTTCTCGGGCGAAGGCCAGCCGGTGAGGACGATGATCGAGGAGGCCGTCACGGCCCTGCTCCAAGAGAGGTTCGTCGTGGTCGGACCCGCGGTGATCGCCAAGCCGGCGGAGACCGAGCTCACCAAGCGGCTTGCCCACTTGCGCAACGGCCCCCACCGGACCGACGTCAAGGTGTTTCCCCTGCGTGGAGGAGGGCTCGAAGAGCCGGTGGACTTCCACATCACCTTCAACGTGCTCGGGGTCGCCGAGAACGGCTGGCACGTGTTCTGTGCTCGTAGCTACGCCTCGGTAGAGGACGAGCTCGTAACGCTCAAGGACGAGATCGGAGAACAGGCCAAAGCTCTCTTCGGGCCTGTTCCAGCGGAGCTGCTCATCTACCGCGACTTCCAGCATCGCCTGGACCTCCATCGAGTCTTGGACTCCTGCCGGCCGAACATCCGATACACGTTCGGTCTCGAGGTCAGCTTCGTCCAGATCCGGCGCAGCGAGACCAAGGCAGAGAGAGCCAATGAAGAGAAGCTCGCCAACAATATCCGCGAGCAACTGGAACGTAGCAAGAAAGCCGATGCGATGACGAGCGAGTATCAGCTCAAGAAGCTCGGAAAGCTTCACGAGGAGGATCTCGACCTCACTAAAGGCGAAATCGGTCCCGACGATCCGGCGAAAGTCAACATTCAGAGGAACATCCACGACCTCACGGAGAGGATCCACCCCTATCCCGCCAGGGAAGACGAGAAGCACGTGCGAGCGTTGCCGCCGGCCGACGAAGGATTCTCGCTCGGGGAATACCACAAGCGGCTCCTGGCCGATACCAGCACGCGCTTTCTGCTCGTCGAAGGCGACGCAGGAGATGACGAGTGAGCAACCTGCAACACGCCGCCAGCTCGGCCCCCAACGCGCTCCTCTTCTCGCCGCGATTCTGGTACGTGAATCGGAGCCTGGTCGCGGTGGCTTTTTCCAGCCTGGTGTTGACGGTGGCGCTCTACGACCTGACCTACCCGGGCGGAGGAGTCGCGGCGGGTTTCCTGTCGTTGCTGATCCACGGCATCGCGGTGTGGGGTCTGGTCCTGTCCGTTCGCACAGCGGCGACGATCGAGGTGGACGACGCCCTGGCGCGACGCGTGGAGAGCGCTTCGACGCAGGAGCTCGGCAAGATCAAGGGGCACCTCGTCGACCATGTCGAGGTCGGACGCCTCGAGGCTCTGATCCCCAACAATTCTCATTGGGACCAGGGCGTCATCAAGCTGTGTCAGTCCATTCTCGACGAAGCGCGCGACCGCAAGTACCATCCGCTGGACGCGATGACGCAGCCGATCCGCGAGCGCAGCGTCGGCAATCTCTTCCACCTGCAAACCCTACAGCGCATCGCCCTCCAACTGGGTATCCTCGGCACTTTCATCGGCCTCGTTTGGGCCATCTTCGACGTGAAGCAGTCGGTGACGCAAGGTCTTGGCCCCGCCGTGCTCGACGAGCTCATGGGCTCGCTGCACCTCGCCTTCGGCACCAGCATCGCCGGCCTCGAGGTCTCAGTCATGCTGGGCTTGATGCTGATGGCTCTGCGGCGCCGACAAGAGCGGTTTTTCGGCAACGTGGAGTCGGCGGCGACGGCGTTTACCCAGTTGGCCCGCAGGATGGAGATCGCCGACGAATATCTGGTCGAGTTCGAGCAGATCCGCAACGCCATGCGCACTCTGAGCGATCGAATGAAAAGCCAGTCGCTGGCAGTGAAGAACCAGACGACGGAGATCGCGAGCGGGCTCGAGGGCCTGTCACGGCTCAAGGCGGGGTTCAATGACTTCCTTGAAGACGTGCGCGGCGAGCAGGCCCATGTCCTCAGCGAGATGAAGAGCGTCTACGAGATCATCTCCCCCAAGCGGACCGCGGAGGAGCTCGAGGCGAGCCTGACCAAGTCGATCGCGAGCATCGCGGAGAGCTTCCAGAGCGACCTTCGCAAGGGGCTTGCCGAGCTCGACCGCTACAACGCCAGCCTCGCGGAGCTGCGAGAAGTCATCGCCGGTGCGCGGAAGTTGGGCGAGAAGCAGGCCGCGCACCTCGAGCAGGGACGCGAGACTGTGCTGGACACCACGAAGCACCTGGTCTCGGTGTTGGGCCGTACGACGGCGCTGCATGGGACGATGCTGGAGCAATTCGAGAAGGCGAGCAAGGTCGACGTCGACCGCATGCTGTCGGATCTCCGCGCGGTCCTGGAGCAGGCGGAGAGGGCCGCGGAAGAGCGCTGGAGCAAGCGAATGACGGCGGTCCAACAGAACCTCGACGAACAGAAGCGGACCCTTCAGCACGGCAACAGTCTCATGAAGGAGCTCCTGGCCAGGCCCACCTTCTTTGACACGGTCATCGTGCGCCCCTTGCGGGCTGCGCGGGTTTATCTGAGAAGCGTGCGGAAATGAGAAAGATGGAGCACTTGGCCGAAGGCGAATCAGGGATCTTCGGACCGGGCACGGATCTGGTCGTTTCGCTCGCCGCGGTGCTGATCCTCGTGCTCGCCATCAAGTCGATGCTCCACTCCGAAGACTTGGAGAGGCTTCGGCAATTGGAGGAAGACCTCGAGGCACGACAGCAAGGAGAGTTGTTGCTGACCGAGGTCCTCGAGAACCAGCGGCGGCTCGCCGAGGAGGTCGCCGAGCGGTTCTCGACGGAGGCGACCCCTCTCGACGAAGACGTCTACGTCATCGACATCGATGGGCACGAACCCTATGACATCGCCTTCCACAATCACGTGGACCGCCAGCGGATCACCTTCGGCAGCCACATCCTGTTCGACCCCGACGCGGTGGATCTCACCGTCGCCGGGCGCGATGTCCTGATGGGTTTCTCCGACGCTCTCGGAGACCGGATCGACGACATCCGTGAGATTCACATCGAGGGCCATGCCGATACGTCGGTGACCCGGACGCACGACTCGAACCTCGATCTCGCTGCCAAGCGCGCCATCACGGTCTTCCGCACCTTCGAGGAATCGGGAATCGATCCTCATGAAATCGTCATGTCGGCGACATCGTACGGGGAGTACCTTTCGGTGCAGCGCTTTCACGCCAGCAGGATCTCGGACGAGAGCTATTCGCGCGCGAAGGTGATGCGCGACAACGTGTCGGCCGAGCAGAAGAGTCTCAACCGGCGCATCGAGGTGCGTCTGGTCTATACCCTTCACTCGCGCGGCGAGACGGCGCGGTGAGCCGACGGATCATGGAAGACGTCCGGTCAGGACAGCCTTACGGATCCTTCCAGAGATCCTCGACCGTGGCGACGGCGAAGGCCTGCGCGCCCAGTGGACCATCAGGTCGCTGAACACTCCCCAATCGCCGCGACGCTCGAGATAGCGACGCAGTCGCTGCTTCAGGGAATCGAGGACGCGGTCGTGCGGATTGCCCTGGGGCACCTGGTCGTCTTCCCGCGGGTTGAGGAGGATGATCAAGTGTACCAGATCTCCCAAGAGCAGCTAAGCTCGCCCGAGGGCGGCGCGCGCCTGCGCGAGACGGGCGGCGATCCACTCGTCGCCCGGCGCGAGCTCGAGGGCCTGCTCGAGGAAGGGCACGGCGGCCTCGAAGCGCTGGCCTTCCAGGGCCACCCGCGCCTCCTGGATCAGGGCGTTCACGCGCTCCTGGAATCCCTCGGCGATGCGCTCGCGCAGGACGGCGAAGCGCTCCGTCTCGGCCTCGCGCGGCTCGCCCAGGCGCGCCTCGGACGCCGCCAGCTCGGCCTGGGCCTGCTCGAGCTCGTCGCGGGCGACGAGCTCCTCGATCCGCCGTGCCGCCGCCGCCACGTCGTCCTCCCGGCGCCGGGCCGCGACCTGCCGCACGGCCTCCGCTCTCTCCTCGATCCGGTCGCGGGCCGCGGAGCCGGCCGGCGCCGCCACGCGGGCCTTGTCGAGCCGCTTGCGCGCGGCGCTGAAGTCGCCCGTCCGCGCCAGCTCGTCGACCTCGGCGAGCAGCGTCGCCACCTGCTTCTCGAGGCCCTGGTGGTGGAGCTCGTCGAGCCGCTCGCGCAGCCCCTGCAGGCGCGGCTCGGTGCGGCCGAAGGTCTCGAGGGCCTGGTAGAGCACCCGGTCCGCTTCCGTCAGGCGCCCTTTGGCCACGGCCGTCTCGATCGCGTAGATCGCCTCGTCGAGCTCGGCGGCACGGCGCAGGTCCTGCTCCAGCGACGCTTCCTCCCGCTCGAGGCGGTCGCGCAGGTCGCGCCCGTCGTCCGCGTCGCGGATGGGCGAGCCGCGGAAGATCTCGCGGGCGCGTTCGAGGGCCTGGGCGGCGAGGGTGAAGTCGCCCGCCTCGCGCAGGCCTTCGGCCTCCTCGACCGTCTCCTCGACCCGCCGGCGCTCGCGGGCCGCTTCCCGGCGCTCGACGTCGAGCTGCACCTCGGCGAGGGGCTCGGCGTCGCCGTAGGCGCGGCGGGCGCTGAGCAAGCGCTCGCGCGCCTTCCCGAGCTCGCCGCCGGCCACCAACTCGCGCAACTGCCGGACCTCGCCGGCCAGCCGCTCCTGGGTGACGCGACGCTCCTCGGCGAGCTTCTCGCGCGCCTCGTCGAGCATCCCGAGCACCGCCTCGTTGCCGGGCTGCAGCTCGAGGGCGGCTTCGAAGTGGGCGATGGCGTCGGCGTAGCTGCCTTCCTCGGCGAGGGTGCAGGCCACCCGGAGATGGTGGTCGAAGCCGTCGGGCGCGGTCACGGCCGACGGCGCCGGGGTGGGATGGACGAAGCCGCGGTCGAGACGGTCCTGGGTGGAGCCCGGATCGACTTGCTGCTCCTCGGCGCGGCCCACCGAGATGGTCTTCGCTTCCGCGAGGGCCGCGTCGTTCAAGGGAAACTGGTCCTGGAGACCGCGGAGGGCGCGGGCGAGCTCGTCCGCCGACGCGAAGCGCTTCGCGGGGTCCTTGTCGAGAGTCTTCACGAGCGCCTCGCGCAGCGCCTTCGGCACCCGGCCGTCGGGATCGGACTCCGCGAACTCGACGGGCGGGTGGAAGAGGTGGCCGGCGATGAGCTGCGGCTCGGTCTCGCCGCGGATCGGAAAGCTTCCGGTGAGCAGCTCGTAGAGCACGATCCCGAAGGAGTAGAGGTCGCTGCGCGGCTCGACGCCGCCGGCGCCCTGGGAGCCGAAGTGCTCGGGCGAGGAGTAGCGGAACTTGCCCAGGAACATGCCGCTGGCGGTGAGGCCGGCGCCGCCCTCGACCTTCCTGGCGATGCCGAGGTCGATCATCTTGACCAGCGGACGGCCGGCGAAGTCGCAGCAGAGCATGAGGTTGTCGGGCGAGACGTCGCGGTGGACGTAGCCCTGCTGGTGGAGGTAACCGAGGGCGCGCAGGCTCTGGCGCGCGATCTCGAGGAAGAGCGGGAGCGAGGGCCGCTGCCGGCGTTGGATCAGCTCGCCGAGGTCGACGCCGTCGATGTACTCCATCACCAGGTAGCCGACGCCCTCCTCGAGCAGGAAGTCGAAGATCTGGACGACGTTGGGATGCCGGAGCCGGATGGCGGAGCGCGCCTCGTGGACGAAGCGCGCGTTGAGCTCGGCGTCGTCCTCGAAGTGGCGGCGCAGCACCTTGACGACGCGGATCTCCTCGAGCAGGCGGTGGCGCACCTTGTAGATGGCGCCCATGCCGCCTTCCTTGATCTTGGAGACGATCTCGTACTTGCCTTCGAGGTTGTGCAGCGCCGGGATCATCCGCGGTCTCCGAGGGACCCACGATTGTAGCGGAAATCCCCCCGGCCCCCCCGGAACCCTCACCCCCAGCCCCTCTCCCAGGGGGAGAGGGGAGTGGGATTTCAGGGATTGAGCCCCCTCTCCTCCTGGGAGAGGGGGTTGGGGGTGAGGGTTCCCCCGCAGCGCAGGCGCACGCGCCGGCGGTCGAGACGGTGCTCGGCCTGGGCCAGCTCGGCGAGCGCCGGCAGGGTCTCGGCGTCGATCCAGCGGCGGCGCAGCTCGACCCGGCGGTCGAACGTCACGCGGCCGGCGTCGTCCGTCGCCACCGTCCACCGCAGCTCGCCGGCGTCGTTGGTCACCACGTCCGCGCTCGGCTCCGGCGGGCAGGCGTCCGCCGGCAGGGTCAGGCTCCAGGTCGTGCGGGCGGCGCGCGCCGGCACCGCGGCCGGGACGGTCCGGTCGCGCAGCAGCCGCGGGTCCGGCGTGGCGCGCATGCCCGGCAGGCGCAGCGAGCGCCGTTCGCCGGCGCCCTCGACAAGGCCCGGGAGGACGACCGCGGCCGTCACTTCCAGCGCCGGCACGGCGTCGGAGGCCGTCGTCCAGCCGACGCCGGCGATCTCGGCTCCGGGCAGCAGCCGCGCCAGGAGCGAGCGTGCCTGCTCGGCGGCCTGTGTGCTTCCGAGGTCGGCGAACGCCCCCAGCAGCTCGTAGGCGAGCTCGCCGCGGATCGCCAGCCGCGCCCGCCCGCGGGCGTCCCCCGCCGGGTCGACGGCGGCGTCGACGGCGAGGTGGCGGCTCTCGAGGTCCGGGCGCAGCGGCGTACGCACCAGCTCGGCGCCGTCGGCACGGAGCACCAGGGCGTCCTGGTCCTGGGCGTCGGGGTCGAGCCAGCGGCCCACGCCCTGGGCCTGGGTGACGTCGAGGAAGAGGTAGCCGCCGGCGGCCGGGTCGTCCGGCCCGACCGCGACGGCGGCGGTCGGCACCGCGACGACGGCGTGGTTGAAGACCTCGGGCGTCGGGAAGGCGAGGTCGGTGCGGCGCCGGGCGTCCTTGTTGACGAGCGCCGGGTAGGCCTCGACGCCGGCGGCGGCAAGCAGGTCGACGAGGAGGACGGACTTGTCCTTGCAGTCGCCCCACTTGCGGGCCAGGACCTCGGCGGGCGGGCTGGGGCGGTAGTTGCCGTCGCCGATGAGCACGGCGACGTTGCGCACCTTGTCCTGGAGGAAGAGCGCGAGGGCGTCGAGGCGCGCGCGCGGCGTCGCCAGGCCGGCGGTCAGGGCGCGGGCCTGGGCGCCGACCTCGCCGTCCGCCCGCGGCACCGAGGCGGCAAGGTCGCGGTACCAGCGTCCGACGTGCTGCCAGGTGCCGTCGGTGCCCCACCCGTAGCGCAGGACGGGATGGACGGCGCCGCCCACCGGCGCCAGCTCGGGCACCTCGAGCGCCGGCAGGTCAGTGGCGGTGACCACGACGCCGCCGTCGCGCTCGGCGACCGTGAGCCCCGCCGCCGGCCCTTCGAGGTGCCAGCGCCAGCCGGGCGCTCCGCCGGCGTCGACCTCGACGCGCAGGCTGGCGATCGGCCCGCCGCCGCGCAGCAGCACGCGCCCCGCCGGGTAGTGGGGCCGCGCCGTCACCGCCTCGTCGATCTCGACGACGGCGCCGGGCCGCAGGCCGTGGAAGCGCGCCCGGTGCAGGCGCAGCGACGCGTGGAAAAGGCCGCCGGCCGAGCCGTCGAGGGTCTCCTGGTCCTCGCGAGCGAGCGGCACGACGCGGCCGTCGGGATGGACGACGCGGGCGTCGAGCCGCTCGAGGACGCGGTTGTCGTAGAGGGCGACCTGGTAGACGGACCAGCTCACGGCGTCGTCCTCGTCGTCGATGCGGACGCGCAGACGCAGGGTCTCGGCGACGGTGCCGTCGTTGTTGACGGCGACGCGGACGTCGCGCTCGAGCACGGTGCCGGCGTCGACGCTCGTCGCCAGCAGCGTCAAGACGCTACTCGCCGCGAACCAGGACCAGGCTCCGCGCATCGTGACGCTCCATGACCGTGTAGAGCTCGCGCAGCCGCGCGTAGGGCTCGCCGGGATCGTAGCGGGTGCGGGCGATCTCCAACTCGCGCCGGTAGACCAGCCGGCGGGCGTCCTCGTCGAGCTCGAGCGACGCCCGGGCGACGCCGGCGTCGGTGGCGTGGTCGACGCCCGCGGGCGCCAGGTCGACCTCCCAGCCCGCCGGCCAGGCGAGCGTCAGCTCGAGCTCGTCGCGGTCGGCGAAGGACACCTGCACCGCCGTCCGGCGGTGCTCCGGCGGGATGGTGTAGCGCTGGCGCAGCGGACCCAGGGGACGACTCGGACGCAGGCTCACCTCGTCGCCGAGGACGTGCTCGGCGGCGAGCGCCATCGTCCAGACGACCTCGATGCGTTGCTCGTCCACCGACTCGTCGACCGCGACGCCGCTGACGTCGAAGCCTTCGAGCTCGTTCGCCAGCCATTGACGCCAGGACGCGGCGGCGGCCTCGGCGGTCTCGCGGCGGCCCAGGTAGAACCAGGCGTGGTGTCCGGTCAGCATCAGGCGTCCGCGGCCGGCGACGCCCCCGCCGTCGTCGACGGCGAGCTCGAGCACGGCCCGGCGTCGGCTGTCGGCCGCCGGCGACGCCGGCAACGCCACGACCTCGGGCGCTTCCGCGTCGACGATCAGCGCCTGCGTCCCCTCGTTGGTCGGCGCCAGACGGCCGGCCGCGAGGTTCTCGCCGGGATCGAGGAAGAGCCGGCGCCCGCCGACGTCGGCGACGACCAGCACCTTCTCGAACCATCCCGGATTGACGACCTCGAGGTCCGCGAAGCCCTGCCGCCAGTCGACGGCCCAGACCGGCCGCGCCGGCACGCCGCTCGCCTCGAGCATCGCCGCCAGAACCAGCGCCTTCTCGGCGTAGGTGCCGCGGCCCGCCGCGACGACCGCGTCGAGCGAGTCGGCGCCGCCGGTCATGATGCCGAGGGCCGTCGTGTCGAGGCCGTCGCGCACCCAGGCGTGGAGGGCGCGGACCGTGGCGTCCCGGCCGTCGACGGCGCGAGCGATGTCCGCCGCGCGCTTGCGCGTCTTGCGGGCGTCGCGGCGCAGGGGTCCGTAGACGTGCTCGTCGAAGCGTCGGCAGACCGCCTGCCACGACTCGAGCTGCGGCACGAAGGCGCCTTCCGCCGTCGTCTCCCGCTGCGGAACGATCACGATCCGGGTCGTGAGGTCGGCGTAAGGGAAGCCGTAGGGCTCTTCTAGGACCGGCGCCAGGTCCTCGCCCCACACCCGCACCACGGTGCCTTCGAACGTCGCGTCGCGCTGGGTGGCGAGGGCACCGGCGGCGGGGCCGAGGAGGTGGTGCTCCGCCGCCATGCCGGGCGGCTGGTGGTAGACGATCTCGGAGAGCCGCACGGGGATCGGCTCGTCGAACGTCCACGGCTGGACGAAGACCGAGCTCCAGCGCAGCCGGTAGCGGTGGTCGAGGATCGCGCCCACCTCCACCGCCGGCAGCGCCGCCTTGGTCACGAAGCGGCCGCGTACGCCGCCGTGGTCTTCGCGGAAGACGGCGTCGTCGGGCAGCGGGGCCTCGCGTCCGTCGGGGAGCACGGTGCGTCCGGCGAAGCCCTCCAGGGCGAGCCCGTCGCCGTGGCCGACGGCGATCTGGCCGAAGCGCTTGCCGGCCTCGCCCAGGACCTTGGTGCGCACGGTCACCTCGAGCGTCGAGGGCGCGCCGGTCCATGAGTCGCGCAGGCGCAGCTCGGCGCGCTTGAAGAGCACCACGGCGTCCGCGTCCGGATGGCCGGGCACCGCGGTCAGGGCGCGCTCGGCGTCGGTGACCTCGGGGAATGGCTGGGCCGCCGCCGAGGCGGCGAGAAGGTGGATCAGCGCGGTGGCGAGACGGCGTGGCATGGGCCGTCGATTGTACTGCCGGCAATCGTCACCCGCCGCGAAAGGACCTTGACAAGGAATTCGTCCTTGATAGAGTAAGGATCATGTCAAGAGTCACCAGCAAGCTCCAGGTCACCATTCCCAAGACGCTCGCGGACCGCTACGGAATCCGTCCCGGGGACGAGATCGAGTGGGAGCCCGCGGGGGCCTACATCCGGATCATCCCTCCCCGGCGGCAAGCGCGCCCCTTTGAGAGGGAGGAACGGCTCCGCCTCTTCGACGAGGCGACAGCCCGTCAGCGAGAGCGAGAGGAGGCGGCTCCTGTCCTGACGACGCCCGCGGACGACCGCGGCTGGACCCGTGAGGAGCTCTACGTCCGTGGAAGCGCTCGTTGACACCAACGTCCTCGTCTACCGGTACGACCCGCGGTTTCCGCGCAAGCAGCGCATCGCGGCGGATCTGCTGCGCTACGGGTCGGAGACGCTTTCCGTGTACGTCCCACACCAGGCGATCGTCGAGTTCGTCGCCGCGGTCACGCGGGTCAAGCCGGCCCTCGGCGGCCGCTCCCTGCTGACGCCCCAGGAAGCCTATCGGGGGGCGGAAGAGCTCATGGCGCAGTTCGTGGTCCTCTTTCCGGACGACGAGGTCCTCCTCACGGCCTTCCGCGGCGCGGCGCTCTACCAGCTCTCCTGGTTCGACGCCCACCTGTGGGCCTACGCCGAAGTCCATCGCATACCGGAGCTGCTCTCCGAGGACTTCCAGCACGGCCGCACCTACGGCGGCGTGCGAGTCTCGAACCCTTTCCGGGAGAGGGTGGAAGAGGTCAACGAGCCTCAGGCTCGTTATGGCTGAATCCCGCGTGACTTCCATGTAACGGATCGCCGGCTCGCCACTCTGTTCATTCGACCGGGACAGGAGCAGCTTGTCCCTCACGAATGAACGACACGGGGCGCGACGCCTCGCACCCTCCGGGAGTACGAGCCATGACGAAATACCGCCGTCTGATCCTGGGAGCCCTGTGCCTCGGGCTCCTCGCCACCTCGCTCTTGTCGATCGCGGCGCCGGCCCCCGCCGTCGAGAAAGCCGAAGACGACAAGGCCTTCGACCGCGCCCGCGAGCTCTTCGAGCTGGGCCGGGTTATCTTTCGCTATTCCCGCATGGGGAGCCACCTCTTTTTCAGCCGCACCCTGCAGCTCCACCGCGCCGTGCGCGAGATCGGCCCCGCCACCGCGCTTTCCGTGGGGCTGAAGGTCGACGCGGCCGCCCTGCCGCCGGAGCTGCTGGCCGCCCTGCGGCGAGGCGAGGTCGACCTCGACGATCCCGCGAATACCGTGGCGCTGATCGAGCTCGGCGCCGTGGTGGGTGTGATCGGCGACATCGCCCGCAACGGGCGGCTCCACGAGGTCGGCATCACCTGCGCCCTGTGTCATTCGACCGTCGACGACTCGGTGGCTCCGGGCATCGGCCTGCGCCTCGACGGCTGGCCCAACCGCGACCTCGACGTGGGCGCCATCATCGCCCTGGCGCCAAGCCTCAGGCCCCTGGCCGACAGCCTGGGCGTCGACGTGGCCACGGTGCGCGCGGTGCTGGCGAGCTGGGGCCCCGGCAAGTTCGACGCCCACTTGAACCTCGACGGCCAGGCCTTCCGCCCGGACGGCGGCACGGCGGCGGTGCTCATCCCGCCGGCCTTCGGCCTCGCCGGCGTCAACCTCGCGACCTACACGGGCTGGGGTTCGGTGACCTATTGGAACGCGTTCGTGGGCAACCACGAGATGGGCGGTCTCGGCACCTTCTTCGATCCGCGGCTCGCCGACGCCGAGCAGTTCCCGGTGGCCGCGGCCAACGGCCTGGACCAGGTCGCCAACGACCACGACGTGATCACCAAGAAGCTGGCGGCGCTTCACTTCTATCAGCTCGCTCTGCCGGCGCCGAAGCCGCCGCCGGGGAGCTTCGACGAAGCCGCGGCGGCACGTGGCGGCCTCCTGTTCCGAGGCAGGGCGGAGTGCGCGCGCTGCCACGTGCCGCCGCTCTTCACCGAGCCGGGCCACAACCTGCACGCGCCGGAGGAGATCGGCATCGACGGCTTCCAGGCCAGCCGTTCGCCCACCGGCCGCTACCGCACCACGCCGCTGCGCGGCCTGTGGACGCAGGTGAAGGGCGGCTTCTATCACGACGGCCGCTTCGCCACCCTGCTCGACGTGATCGACCACTACGACGGCGTCTTCGCCCTCGGCCTCTCGGCCGGCGAGAAACGCGACCTCGTCGAGTACCTGAAATCGCTGTGACCTGGCATCCGTAAGGAGGCGATAGCCATGATCGCACGCGCCGAACGAGCCCAAGCCCTGACCTCGACGTTGTCTGACGACGAGGTCGTCGATCGGGTGCGGGCGGGAGAGATCGGTCTCTTCGAGATCCTGATGCGTCGATACAACGAGCGTCTCTACCGGGTGGCGCGCTCGATCCTGCGCGACGAGCGCGAGGCCGAGGACGTGATGCAGGACGCCTACGTGCGCGCCTACGCTCACCTAGACCAGTACCGCGGCGAGGCCCGGTTCTCGACCTGGCTGACCAAGATCGGCGTCTACGAGGCGATGGCCCGGGCACGCCGGCGCGGCCGCTTCGTGGGCCTCGATCACGCGGCCGCGGCCCGGCCCCGGGAGTGCATCGAGCGCGCCGCCGCCAATCCCGAGGACGAGGCCGGCAACCGCGAGCTCCGGGCCGTCCTGGACGAGGCCATCGACGCGCTGCCGGAAAGCCACCGCACGGTCTTCGTGCTGCGCGAGCTCGAGGGACTCGACACCGCCCAGACCGCCGAATGCCTCGAGATCAGCCCGGAGAGCGTGCGGGTGCGCCTGCACCGGGCGCGGGCGCTGCTGCGCCGGGAGGTCGACCGCCGCATCGGGGCGCAAACGAGAGACCTCTACGCGTTCCATCTGCGGCGGTGCGACCGGGTGGTGGAGGGCGCGTTCGCGAAGATCGAACGGCTCTACGGCCCCTTCCGCTACTAGTGCTCGTGGGGCTCGGCCGAGACGTAGCCGCAACTGTACTGGTAGAGCGGATAGCCGTTGACCGTGGCGTCGCAGGCGCAGGAAGAATTGCACGGCGTCGAGAAGGTGCTGGTAGGGCCGCTTTCGTAGGTGCACTTGCCCCGGCACACTTTCTCCGCCGTGACTCCGGCGGCCGTGCTCACCAGGGCGCCCTCCATCAGGTCGATGGCCAGTGCGTCCGCGGGGCCGGCGGCGGCCAGGGCCGTCTCGGGGGTTTCAGCGACGCTGAGCGTCACGAGGAGGACGAGCGCGAGAAGGCCGGCGGGCATCAGTGCTTTTCTGACGTTCATGAGAGCTCCTTGTCCGTTGGGTGGGGAGGGGAGGCGGGACCGCCTCGCTCTCCTTGAACGTCCTTTTCGCCGCCGAAAAGGATCAGGGCGCCACCAGGAGCAGCACGGGCTAGAATCGATGGAAGCGAAAGGAGCCGTCGACATGCCCACCCCATCCCCCAAGCCGGCACACAACGAGTCCACGGCCGTCTACGAGAAGGACGGCGACTGGTTCATCGGCTACTGTCCCGAAGTCCCGGGCGCGAACGGACAAGGGAGGTCGCTCGACGAGTGCCGGGAGAGCCTGCGCGAAGCCATCGCCCTGATATTCGAGGACCGGCGCCTCGCGAAGAAGATCTGCCGAGGATTGTCCGCTCCCGTCATCGGAGAGTAACTACCCCCGACCGTCGAAGCATCGGGCCGCCAGGCACAACGCACGGACGCCCTCCCCACGCTCAGCCGCGCCCGCGAACGCCTTCAGGCTCGCCGCGGCGAGCTCCCGCCAGCGCCCATCGCCGTCGCGCTTGGCCAGCTCGAGGAGGTTCAGCACCGCGACCGCGTTGCCCGACGGCACCGCGCCGTCGAAGACCGGCTTGCTGCGGCAGACCAGGTCGGGCGCCTCCGCCGCCGCGTAGAAGCCGCCGCGCTCGTCGCCCAGCCGCTCGACCTGCTCGCGCGTCAGCTCCCGCGACGCCGCGAGCCAGCGCTCGTCGCCGGTGGCGCGGTGAAGCGCCAGGAGCCCCCGCACCAGGTAGACGTAGTCGGCGAGGAAGGCGTCCCACCTCGCGACGCCGGCGCGCCAGGCATGGCGCAGCGGACCGTCCGCCGGACGCAGCCGGCCGAGGACGAAGTCGGCCGCGCGGACGGCGCGGGCGACGATCGCGTCGTCCCCGAGGACGCGTCCCGCCTCGGCCAGGCCCGCGATCGCCATGCCGTTCCAGTCCGTCAGGACCTTGTCGTCGACCCGCGCCGGCCGCCGGGCGGCCAGCAGCTTCGCCCGCAATGGTTCGATCTCGGCCAGCAGGCCCTCGTAGGTGGTCCGCCGCCGCCGCGCCTGTTCGGCAAGCGGAAGGGGCAGATGGAGCACGTAGCGCGTGCCCTCGAAGAACGGCGGACCGTCGAAGCCGAGGATCGGCGCCAGGAAGCCGGCGTCCTCCTCGCCGAGCGCCGCGACCAGCTCGGCGAGCGTCCAGGCGTGGCCTTCGGCGGCGACGGCGCCGGCGAAGCCGCCGTCTTCCGTCCCCATCTCGCGGTCGAGGAACGCCGCGGTCTCGCGCGTCACCCGCGCCGCCTCGGGATCGCCGGTGCGCGCGTGCCGGCGGGCGTAGAGCTCGAGCAGCAGGCCGTTGTCCGCGAGCAGCTTTTCGACGTGGGGCACCTTCCACGCGCGATCCGTGGCGTGACGGTGGAAGCCGCCGCCGAGCTGGTCGTGGAGGCCGCCGCGCGCCATGCGCTCCAGCGTGTGTCCGAGCATGCGCCTGGCCCCGTCGTCGTCCGAAAAGTCCTCGAGCAGGAAGAGGTTCGCCGGCATGGGGAACTTGGCGTCGGTGCCGAAGCCGCCCCACTCGGCGTCGAACTGCGACGCCAGCGACGCCAGGGCGCGCTCCGCCACTGCCGCCGCCGGCGGCGCCGTCGCCGGCTCGCCGCGGTCCTCGAGGTAGCGTCGCATCACCGCCAGGAGCTCCGCGGCCTGCTCCTGGGCCTCGCCGCGGCGCGTCTTCCAGGCCTCGGCCATCGACGCCGCGACGCGGCGGAAGCCCGGCTGCTCGCCGCGGTCCTCGGGCGGGAAGTAGGTGCCGCAGAACCACGGCGCGAGCTGCGGCGTCAGCACCACGGTGTTGGGCCAGCCGCCCTGGTGGGTGAGGAGCTGGGTCGCCGCCATGTAGATCTCGTCGACGTCCGGACGTTCCTCGCGGTCGACCAGCACGTTGACGAAGCGCTCGTTGAGGAAGGCGGCGACCTCGGGATCGGCGAACGACTCGCGCCCCATGACCTCGCACCAGTAGCAGGTCGAATAGCCGACGCAGAGGAGGATCGGCTTGTCGTCGTCGCGGGCCCGGCGCCGGGCGTCCTCGCCCCAGGGATACCAGTCGACGGGATCGTGGCGGTGGCGGCGCAGGTAGGGGCTGAGCTCGTCGGCGAGACGGCTCATTCCCAGATCGCGACCTCGAAACGGCCGGCGGCGTCGGCGGCGCCGCGGAACATGCCCTCGGAGTTGAAGACGAGGGCGATCGAGCCGTCGCGGGCCACCGCGATGAGGCCGCCGTCGCCGGGGTCGAGCTTGCCGTGGATGACCTCCTCGGCCGCCTCCTGGACCGAGAGGCCGCGGTAGGCCATCAGCGCCGTGACGTCGTGCGCCACGCTGTGACGGATGAACTGCTCGCCGAAGCCGGTGCAGGAGACGGCGGCGGTACGGTTGTCGGCGTAGGTGCCGGCGCCGATCACCGGCACGTCGCCCACCCGGCCGTAGCGCTTGTTGGTCATGCCGCCGGTCGAGGTGGCGGCGGCCAGGTTGCCGTCGCGGTCGAGGGCCACGGCGCCCACCGTGCCGTGCTTGTCCTCGCCGCCGGCCTCTTCCTGATCGAGCGCACGTTGCCACTCCTCGCGGCGCCGCTCGGTGTCGTAGTACTCCTGGCCGACCCGTTCGACGCCCATCTCGTCGGCGAACCGCTCGGCCCCCGACCCGACGAAGAACACGTGGCGCGAGCGCTCCATCACCATGCGCGCCAGGCCGATCGGGTTCTTCACGGTGGTCAGGCCGGCGACCGCGCCGCAGGCGAGGTCGCGGCCGTCCATGATCGCGGCGTCGAGCTCGTGGGCGCCGTCGTGGGTGTAGACGGCGCCCTTGCCGGCGTTGAAGAGCGGCGCGTCCTCGAGGTGACGCACCACGCGCTCGACCGCGTCGAGGCTCGCGCCGCCCTCGTCGAGCAGGTCGCGGCCGAGGCGCAGGGCCTCCTCCAGCGCCGCGTGGTATTGCGCCTTCTGGTCCTCCTCGAGCGTCTTCGAGATCACGCCGGCGCCGCCGTGGATGGCGATCGCCCAGTCGGCGCGGGCCGCCGGCGGATCGTCCTGGGCCTCGGGCGAGTCGCAGGCGGCGAGGAGCGAGCAGAGGATCGTCAGGACGACGCTGGGCTTCATCGGGGCTCTCCTGGATCGGTGGACGGCGAAGGGGCCGCAGGGCGTCTTGCGGTAAGACAGTCTCGCCCACGACGGCGCCGGCGTCAAGGAGCGTCCGGGCCGCCTGTGATACGTTCCGCCGCGAGATGAGCCAGGAATTCACCTGCCAGGACTGCGGCGCGACCTTCACCGTCAAGCCGGAGGTCCTGGCCCGCTACCCGGGCTGGACGCCCCGGCAGTGCTGGTCGTGCAAGAACGGCGGGAGCTCGAAGAAGCCCGCCGCCAAGAAGAAGGCCGCGCCCGAGCTCAACCTGCGCGTCGCGGAGGTGCTGGAGCGTTACACGGGCGGCCCGCGCAGCGGCGTCTTCACCGACGGCGCCTGCTCCGGCAACCCGGGTCCGGGCGGCTGGGGCATGGTCTGGGTCGAGGACGACGAGATCGTCGCCCAGGAGCACGGCCACGATCCCCACACCACCAACAACCGCATGGAGCTCGCCGCGCTGATCGCCGCCTACGAGACCCTGCCGCGCGACGCTGCCGTGACCATCTGGAGCGACAGCAACCTCTGCGTGCAGACGATCAACGAATGGGCCGCGCTCTGGCAGCGCCGCGGCTGGCGGCGCAAGACCGGGCCGGTGATGAACCTCGATCTGGTGCGTCGGGCGTACGAGCTCGCCCAGGCCCACCCGCGGGCGAAGCTGCGCTGGATCAAGGCCCACGACGGCTCGCGCTGGAACGAGTACGCCGACTCCCTGGCCACGGCGTTCCAGCGCGACGAGCTGTGAAGGACTCGAACGTGCGGCAGCGTTTCTACGCGTGGGTCGACCAGCGGGAGTCGGTGGTAACCTGGATCCCGTGAGCCCGACGACCGACACGCCCGTCGCCGACGCCCCCGTCGCCGACGTCCTCCTGCGCATCGTCGAACGCCGGCGCCGGCGCCTCGCCGAGGCGTCCGGCCCGCGTCCCGCGATCCCGGCGGACGCTCCCGACGTCTTGACGGCCGAGTCCAACCCCTTCCTCGCCGCGCTGAGGGCGGCGCGCCGCGGCCGCGCGGTGATCGCCGAGGTCAAGCTCGGCTCGCCGCGCCTGGGCTCCCTCGCCGGCCGCTTCGACCCTGCCGAGCTCGCCCGCGTCTACGCCGGCCACGGCGCCGCGGCGCTCTCCGTCGTCGTCGAGCCGGACTTCTTCCACGGCTCCTACGAGGTGCTCGCCGCGGCGCGGCGCTCGTCGGGCCTGCCGGCGATCGCCAAAGACTTCGTCGTCGACGAGCGGCAGCTCGTCTGGGCACGCGACGCCGGCGCCGACGCCGTGCTGCTGATCGCCGCCCTGTACACGGCGCCGGAGCTGCGCGCCTGGGCCCGCAAGGCCCGCGCCCTGGGGCTGGCGCCGCTTGTGGAGACCCACGACGCGGCGGACGTCGACAAGCTCGCCGGCGCGCCGTGGGAGCTCGTGGGCGTGAACAACCGCGACCTGCGGACGTTCGCGGTCGACCTCCAGCACTCGATCGAGCTGCTGCCGCGGCTGCCGCCGCCGGCGGTCAAGGTGGCGGAGAGCGGCCTGCGGTCGGCGGCGGAGGTGGAACGGCTGCGGCAAGCGGGGTTCGACGCCTTCCTCGTCGGCGAGTCCCTCCTCACCGCCGCCGACCCGGCGGCCAAGCTGCGGGAGCTGGTGGGATGAAAGTGAAGATCTGCGGCGTCACCCGGCCCGCCGAGGCGCTGCTCGCGGCCGAGCTGGGCGCCGACTTCCTGGGGCTCAACTTCTTCCCGCCCAGCCCGCGCTACCTCGAGCCGCCGGCCGCCGCCGAGATCGCCGCCGCGGTGCGCGAGCGCGCGGCGCACGTGCGCCTCGTGGGCGTCTTCGTCAACCGTCCGCTGGACGAGGTCGAGGACATCGCCGACGGCGTGGGGCTCGACCTGCTGCAGTTCCACGGCGACGAGACCGCGGCCGTCCTGCGGCCGGTGGCGGCGCGGGCGATCAAGGCCGTGCGCGTCGCCGGGCGTCTGGACGCGTCCGCCGTCGCCGATTTCGACGACGTCTGGGGCTTTCTCTTCGACGTGCGCCACCCCCGGCTCTACGGCGGCAGCGGCGAGAGCTGGGACTTCTCGACCCTGAACGCCCTGACGCCGCGAGCCCGCCGCAAGCCGACCTTCATCGCCGGCGGCCTCGGACCCGCCAACGTCCGCGCCGCCGTGGACGCGTGCGCCCCCTGGGGCGTCGACGTGTGCTCGGGCGTCGAGGCCTCGCCGGGACGCAAGGACCCCGAGCTCTTGCGGCGTCTCTTCGCCGAGATCGCCGTTCTTCGCAAGGAGAGAACCGATGGGCAGAGCCCAGTTACGACCTGACCCGCGCGGCTATTTCGGCCCCTACGGCGGGCGCTACGTGCCGGAGACGCTGATGGCGCCGCTGGCCGAATTGGCGCGCGGCTACGACCGTTGGAGCCGCAAGCGCGCCTTTCGCGGCGAGCTGCGCGAGCTCCTGACCCACTACGCGGGGCGTCCGACGCCGCTCTACCGCGCCGCCCACCTCGGCGAGCGCCTGGGCGGCGCCGAGATCTGGCTCAAGCGCGAGGACCTGCTGCACACCGGCGCCCACAAGCTCAACAACGCCCTCGGCCAGTCGCTGCTCGCCAAGAAGATGGGCAAGAGCCGGGTGATCGCCGAGACCGGCGCCGGCCAGCACGGCGTGGCCACCGCCACGGCGGCGGCGCTCCTGGGGCTCGAGTGCACGATCTACATGGGCTCGGAGGACTGCGAGCGCCAGCGCCTGAACGTCTACCGGATGCGCCTGCTCGGCGCCGAGGTGGTGAGCGTGGACGCCGGCAGCCGCACCCTGAAGGACGCGATCAACGAGTCGTTGCGCGATTGGGTGACGACCGTGCGCCACAGCTACTACGTGCTCGGCTCGGTGCTCGGACCCGACCCCTACCCGCGCATGGTGCGCGACTTCCACCGGGTGATCGGCGACGAGGCCCGCCGCCAGCTCAAGCGCCAGGCGGGCACCGCCACGCCGGAGGCGGCGGTGGCCTGCGTCGGCGGCGGCTCGAACGCGATCGGCCTCTTCACCGCCTTCATCGACGAGCGCAAGGTGTGCCTGATCGGCGTCGAGGCCGGCGGCGTCGGCGCGGCCCTCGGCGAGCACGCCGCGCGCTTCGACGGCGGCCGCCTCGGCGTGCTCCACGGCACCCGCACCTTCGTGCTGCAGGACGCCGACGGCCAGATCGCCCCCACCCACTCGGTCTCCGCCGGCCTCGACTACCCGGCGGTGGGCCCCGAGCACGCCCTGCTGCGCGACCTCGGACGGGTGCAGTACACGCGGGTGAGCGACGCCGAGGCGATCGCGGCCTTCCACCTGCTGGCCGAGACCGAGGGCATCCTGCCGGCGCTCGAGACCGCCCACGCCCTGGCCCAGGTGGCGAAGATGGCGCCGCGGCTGCCGCGCCGGCACCGCATCCTGGTCGGCCTCTCGGGACGCGGCGACAAGGACGTCGAGTCGGTGCTCGCGTACGACGCGGCTCACCAGGGTGACGTCTCCCACCCGGAGGACGACGGGCTCGCCCACGTCACCGTCCACCCGGCGGCCCGGGGCTGGGCCGACCTGCCGGAGGAGGACGCCGGATGAGCGCGATCTCCGAGGTCTTCTCCCGTTGCCGCCGCGAGCGGCGGGCGGCCTTCATCCCCTTCCTCACCGCCGGCGATCCCGACCTGGCGACGACCGGCGAGCTGCTGCACGCCCTGGCACGCGGCGGCGCCGACCTGATCGAGCTCGGCGTGCCGTTCAGCGACCCGATCGCCGACGGGCCGGTGATCCAGCGCGCCTCGACGCGGGCTCTGGCGTCGGGCACCAAGCTCTCGGGCGTGCTCGAGCTGGTGGCCCGCGAGCGCGACCGCCTGGGAGTGCCGATCGTGCTCTTCACCTACTACAACCCGATCCACGCCCACGGCGCCGAGCGCTTCGCCGAGCAGGCCGCGGCCTCGGGCGTCGACGGGGTGCTGTGCGTCGACCTGCCGCCCGACGAGGGCGGCGAGCTGGTGCCGGTGCTGCGCAAGAAGGGTCTGGACGTGATCTTCCTGCTGGCGCCCACCAGCACGAGAGACCGTGTCAAGCGAGTCGACGAGACCTCGAGCGGCTTCGTCTACTACGTGTCGCGCACGGGGGTGACGGGCGAGCGCACGGAGCTGCCGAAGGAGCTCCTGAAGGAAGCGAGACGACTGCGCCGCCGCCTGTCGCTGCCGCTGGCCGTAGGCTTCGGCATCTCGACGCCGCAGCAGGTGGAGGCGGTCGCCAAGGTGGCCGACGGCGTGGTCGTGGGCAGCGCGCTCGTCCACCTCGTCGAAGAGAAGGCGGGGGACGACGACCTCGCCGCCGCCGTCGAGCGTCGGGTTCGGGAGTTGACGGCGCCGTTGAAGTAGGGCGGGCACTGCCCGCCGTCTCAAGGGAGAATCAGGTATGATGGCCCTATGAAGACGATATCCGTCGCCATACCAGAGTCCGACTACGAGGTGTACCGGCGCGCGGCGCAGGCGCAGCACCGATCGACGGCACAGCTCATCCGTGAAGCGGTGGCCTTCTTCCGGGAGAGGGTGCTGACGGAGCGGGGCCGGGAGCTCTCCCTGGACGAAGCAGCCGAGTTGCTCAACGTCTCGCGACCCTATTGCTTGAATCTCTTGGAGGATGGCGAGATTCCCTCTCGCGTCACCGGCAACGAGCATCGCATACCGCTGGACGACCTGCTCGCCTCAGCTCGACCGCTGCGACCTCGTCATCCTCGACGACATCGGCTATGTCCAGCAGGATCGCGAGGAGATGGAGGTGCTCTTCACCTTCCTCGCCGAGCGCTACGAACGCCGAAGCGTGGCGATCACCAGTAACCTGGTCTTCTCCCAGTGGGACCGCATCTTCAAGGACGCCATGACCACCGCAGCCGCGATCGACCGCCTCGTTCATCATGCCCACATCCTGGAGCTGACGGGCAAGAGCTACCGGGCTGAGGCCGCTTTCTCGGAGGGCACAGCTTGCAGAACTCGAGGTAGCGCTGCCGGAAGGCTTCCGGCGGGGCATCCCGCGGCAGCTTCGTCGGGTCGAGGTGTCGCTCCGGCTTCTGACTCCTCATTCTAGCACCTCCACCAGCTCCGCCAGGACCCTGAACCCCCTCCTCCAAATCCCCGAGGACGAACGGCCGGAACGACGCATCCGTCGACGCCGGACGTAGCACCGTCGCGAGGTCGGCGTAGAGTGGCACCGCGTTCTCGAACGGACGTGGAACGAGCTACCGCTCAGAGGCCGCTTTCGAGGTAACGCACGAGGCGCCGGCGGGAGGGATCATCCGCTTCGACCGATCTGACCACGCTCCGACCCGGCCGGAAGGGGCCTCGGACCGGCCCGAGGGCTTCCGGTCAACTGCAGACGCCTGGAGCGATTTTTCCAACCCGTCCGCAGCTCTTCGAGACGCGTCCCGGGGCGAGTCAGCGGCAAAAAGAGGAACGGCAGACGACTCGAGCGATTTTTCCGACCCGTCCGCAGTGTCCTGGAAGCTCTCAGACCATCGCACCGGACCTCCAAGAGCCATCTCCGGGGCTCCGAACCGCCGCAGAAGGCGTTCCGAAGCACTGCGGACGCCTCGAGCGATTTTTTCAACCCGTCCGCAGTTGACCTGGAAAGCCCCTGGCGTCCTCGGGACGCCCCGAGGAGCGCTGCGGACGCCGGATCCGATTTTTCCGACCTGCCTGCGGCCGGCTCAGAGGTCGTCGGTTTCGTCGGTCTCGTCGGCGGACGGGGCCGGCAGCGCCTTGGGCGTGTCGGCCGCGGGCAGACCGGCGACCGGGGCCGGCGTGTCGAGCTGTGTCCTGCCGAGCGGTCGTCCCCGCCGGCCCACGCCCGGCCGCACGATGCCAACGAGATCGTCGAGGCCGGCGAGGTCCAGGCCGGCCTCGAGGAAACGGGCGCTCTTGCCGGTGAAGTTGTCGACGGCCTTCTTCGCCCGCCTCGTGGCCGCCTTCAACACCGCTTCGCGCGTCTCGCGCTCCGCGATCACGCCGAGAGCGCGTCCCAGCCGCCCGTGGACCTTCGCGAATTCGTTGACCAGCCCCTTGCGGTCGGCGGTGAGGGACCGGGTGGTGCGCCGCGGCGTCGGCCATTCGTCGTCGGCCAGCCGGCCGATGGCCGGTGCGAGGGCGTCATGGAGCTCTTTGGGCGTGCGCGGCAGGTCGCCGTGCAGGCCGAGGAACTCGTCGCCTTCGGCCTTGCCGTAGAGCCCGCTGCAGGTCTTGCGGAAATTCCTGGCCAGGGGGTAGAGCTCGTCGAACGCGCGGTCGCGCCGCCGCCGTTCGCGGCGCAGCTCGTCCTCCACCCGGGCGAGAGCCTCCTTGGCCGCCTCGTAGCTCTGGCGCAGAAACGCCAGGCGACGCCCGATGCGCATCGCCAGCCCCCCGCCGTTGAGGAGCGTCTGCTCCTCGGTGGTGGCGGGTCCGAGCACCTCTTCGAGCCCGGCGTCGAGGAGCCCCGCGCAGCCGAAGGCCGCCGAGCCGACCGCGGCGCTCTGCTCGATCCGCATCAGCTCTTTCTTGGCGACCGCCGTCCTCTGGGGGGCCTTTGCGGTCTTCCTGGCCATCGCTGCTCTCCGGTGGTCTCGTCGTGGACTCGGATCCCGCGGAAAGTGTACAAGACTCAGCCCGGTACATTCTGCCTGCCTGGCCCTCGTCCCAGAAGGCTGCGATACGGTACAGCGTCCGTCTTCAAGCGCTCCTCGGCGGCCGGCCGCCGCGAGGTCGTCGTAGAGCGGCACCGCGTTCTCGAACGGACGCACCGCCGACGGCTCGAGGACGCGGAAGGCCACCAGCTCCGCCAGGATCCAAGTCCCCGAGGACGAACGGCCGGACCACGGTCACCATGCTGCTACTGTCGTTGCCGTGAGCAAGGACGCGTTCGGCTGGCCCACTGACGCTCTCTGGAACGTCGCCCACGCGGGCGAGAACGAGACCTGGCGCGTCGACACCGGCTCCGGAAGCTGGGCTGCCAAGCGCTACCGCGAGGGGGTCACCCGCGAGGCCGTCGAGGCCGAGGCCGCCACCGGCTACGGCCGTCGTGCCGAAGACGCCGCGGGCGTGGCGGCAGGGGCTGCCCTCCGCCTGCTCTGCGTGCTCGGCAAACTCCCGGACCGTCTCGACGTCCCCCAGGTCGCCGCGAAACCCGCCCGGCTCGTCCGTCGATACCTCGACTCCCTGGAGGCCGAGCTGGCGCTCACCGCGGCCACGCGATGAAGCCCTGAAAAGCCGCCTGGTGCAGCGGCGCGGAATCCGTCCTCGAATGGACGAGGCTTCTGGTGGGCAGACTGTGCCTGGCGATCCGCGGCTTCGCCGCGGAACCCGCTCGGCGTCGTGGGCGTACCTCAGTTGCGTGGTCACCGTCTTCAACATCTCGAGGCTCCTTTCTCGTGGCCCGGCGTCGGCCGGGCGGTTTCGTCGTCCACCGGCTCCCGATGGCCGACGGCGTCGACGGGAGCCAGGATAGGAGCCGCTCGGGAGCCGCTGTTGTGCGAATCCGTAGGAAAGAAACTTTCGGGTGGTGAAAACACCTGCAGGACGGCGTCACGGACGTCCCGAGCAGCCCCGGAAGGCCACGATCAGCGTCCGCGAGCCGGATCGGCCGGAGAATCGCCGAGGGACGGCGTCCCTGGGCGAACGAGGCGTGAAACGAGCGTAAGGACGCCGTCCCTGCCCAGTTTTCGCGTGAAAACTGCTCAGGGACGGCGTCCCTGAGGCTTTTTCCTGCCGCCGCGGTCGAGGGACGCCGTCCCTCGGCGATTTTCGTGCCTGGGGAGCTCGGGGACGAGCTCGGAGGGCTTCCAGGGCTCGGACGCCGCCTGGCCCCCGATTCCGGCGCTCGCCGCGCCGCGAGCGCAGACACTGGACGCCGGCGACGCCCTCGTCCGGCGTGAAGCACGGGCGAGGGTCCGCAGGAGGGCGCAGCTCGGAGATGCCGGTCTGATACCATCGGCCCAAGGAACGGGAGGGCAGGTGAAGGACTTCTTCGTCAGCTACACGGCCAGGGACAAGCCCTGGGCCGAGTGGATCGCCTGGCAGCTCGAGCGCGCCGGCTACTCGACCGCCATCCAGGCTTGGGACTTCCTTCCTGGCTCGAACTTCGTCGTGGAAATGGACAAGGCCGCCGCCGGCTCGGAGCGGACTCTGGCCGTCCTCTCGCCCGACTATCTGCAGTCGGCTTTCGGCAAGGCGGAGTGGGCGGCGGCCTTCGCCGACGATCCGACCGGCGAGAAGCGCAAGCTGATCCCCGTGCAGGTGCGCGAGACGAAACTCTCGGGGCTCCTGAAGCCGATCGTCCACATCGATCTCGTGGGTCTCGACGAAGCCGTCGCTCGCGAGCGTCTCCTCTCCGGGCTCGCGCCAGGGCGCGGACCGGCGACGCCGCCGCCTTTCCCAGTCGATCGCCGGCCGGCGTTTCCCGGCCCGGTCGCGCCGCCGTCCGAAGCGGAGGCCGCGGCGACGCTCGCCGCCCTGCCGCTCGACGCCGTCCCCGAGCCCGGGCCGCTGCCGCCGGGCTCCGCGGGTCGGGGGCTGCCGGGTGCTGGTCACCAGCCGGCGCGCGGGCTGGGACCCGGCCCTCGGAGTTCGGCCGCTGGCGCCCATAAACAAGACGGTCCGAGCGAGTTGCACCTCGCCCGGACCCGACCGTATATTCGCCTCCCGGCGCCTTCGCTGCCCACTCATCCCAACACCTCCACCAGCTCCGCCAGAATCCTGAAACCCCCCTCCTCCAACTCCCCGAGGACGAAGGGCCGGAACGACGCGTCCGTCGACGCCGGACGCAGCACGACGCCCGGCTCCCAGGAGCCGTCGTCGTGGGCCTGCGCGGCGTTCTCGTAGATGCGCAGCGTGGCCGTGCCGCCGAGCTCCGGGTCGCGGACGTCCTGGTGGACGGCCAGCACCACCTGGCCGTCGCGCGGGCGCGCGGGCGCCAGCCGGAAGACGCACCAGGCGCCGCTCGGGATGCGGCGGTTCATCGCCTCGCCCTCCACCCGCGCCACGAACAGCCCCGGCGACGCCACCGCCCGTCCCGTGACCTCCACCCACGTGTAGTCGGCGGGGTTCTCGATTTCGTCGGCCTGCGGCGTGCCGTCCTCGTCGGCGAAGCGGTCCGCGACGGACGCCGGCCACTATTGTGTAGCCCAGACGCCGGGCCAGAACCTCGATAGACGCAGCTTGATCCGATCGGATACAAGACGAATGCCGCCTTGACCCATTGCCGCTTCAGGTGCCACCTGCAGAGCGAAGTGAGCAATGGCGTCCGCATCGGTGGCGACCCTTCTCTTGACGATTATCGGATTGGGCGTGATTTCACTTTCGCTATCGATGTCGAACACGAAGATCCACGCCGGAGGATTTCTTGGGATCTCTCGCCCGGGAGAAGAGAGCTCGAAACAGCCATCTTCTCTCGCTACGAGATCCGGCTTCCCCAGATGTCGTTGCCAACTATCCCAAACCGACTCCGGAATTGCAAGCGCACATCCCTTGCAACCTTCCTGGTCTCCGATCTTGAACTTGAGCATCATCTGATAAAACGTCCTCTTGAAGACGTTGGCGATGTTCGGACCCTCAATTCTTTCGCCAGCCCACTGCGGATTGTTCTCCAGCGCTTTCGAGAATCCAATCTTGTGCAGACGAAGCGCGTCGCGAAGATTTTTCACCGCTGCCCGATAGGATCCGTGGAAATCCATCGTCTGGATTTCAAGAATGCCGTAGGACGCGACGTCCACCTCGCCGTTGGCATCTTGCTTGAGCTCAGCCAAAGTGACGTCGAAGGCCAACTCCGGAGATCGATCCGTCTTGGATACAGAGATCTCTCCTCCCAGCTTGTCCTGGAGGAAGACAATGGCGTCTTGATCGTCGGTCAGTCGCTGAAGTATTCTGGATTGAACCTCAGTTCTGGCCAGCGATGGCGCAGGGAAAATCGCCTCATTTTCGATTCTTCGGCCAAAGAGATGTCGGACTACATCCGTCGTGAGGGAATCTTGGAGAGCGCGATATGGACACGCAAGCCAGTCCTGGCGACGTTGATTGCTCTCGCTGCTAATCGTGCACACTCCGACTGCGGAGGACGCCTTGACGCAAGAGCGATCCTCTTCGATCGTGTGGCTGAGAAACGGGCACCTTCCGGCTTCCTGGTCAGCTCCCGCCTGGCGGGCGTGCGCAACTCTTGGATAGATTCGATGCCCAAACCATTCCGAAACGTAGTTACCCTTGGTATTCATGTAAACAAACGCCCCTGGACCAAGTCGGTCGTCGCTGCTTCGAGGTACCCCTTTACGGCGTCGAATCCTATAGCCCGGCGGCGAAGGTCCAAGGCCACCGATATCGCTCTTCCAGATCCGCAGAACGGATCCAGTACGATACCACCCTCAGGGCACGATGATTCGATTCTTGGCGCTATCAGCTCGCGCGGGAACGTAGCGGAATGGCCGTTGTCGCCCGCACGAACGTTGTACGTAACCACGTCGTTCATCTCGGGCTCGGTTGCGTGAATGTCATAGAAATAGCGAGCTCTGCCTTCCGTCGGCCGCTTGACGAAATGATAGAAATGTTCATGGGTAAGCCTCAACCTGTCGCGCTCGGGGCGCGGTGGAACGTTCGGCTTGTGCCAGATCATGTCGTTTCGCAGTATCCACCTTTGGTCCTGCATTGCGATTGCAAACCGCGCGGGCACCAAGAGCAACTGCTTCTCCTGTCGATAACCGCCCATGGGGGTTCGACGCCGATCTCTCTTGTTGTCGCCGAGTCCTTGGCGGCCTTGGTCGCGGATGCTCGACCACCGCGCGAAGTAAGTGTCACCGAGGTTTACCCAGAGGCTTCCACTCATCTTGAGGCAGCTCGCCGCTCTGCCGAATATCTCTACCAGATGAGATACGAACCAGTCGGGCAGTGGCTCCAGCCCCAGGACCCCACCGTGCCTCCGATACCACTCGTAGCCGGGTACCTGATTCTTCGTATTGCCCTCACTCAGCCATTCTTTGAGAATGTCCCAGTTGTGATCCATTCCGTAGCTTCGATGGCCCCAGTATGGGGGGCTCGTAATGATCAGATCGATGCTGTCGCGGGGGAGGAGGGACAATAGGTCATAGGCGTCACCGCACGCGAGAAGCCACCCCTGTGCCTCAAGGATCTCTGCCAGGGACGGCGCGAGATCAGACATGCACTCCAAGCCCAACACTTTGCGTTCGTCGGGACGCTTCGGGCCGCTCCTGTGCGCCAGGCGTGTAGTCATTGCGTATCCTCTACTCCCATATCGCGCGAGTGCGTCCCCCTGGGAAGCCGATGATAGCACTGACTTCCTCATCCCAACACCTCCACCAGCTCCGCCAGGACCCTGAACCCCCCCTCTTCCAAGTCCCCGAGGACGAAGGGCCGAAACGACGGATCCGTCGACGCCGGACGCAGGACGACGCCCGGCTCCCAGGTGCCGTCGTCGTGGGCCTGCGCGGCGTTCTCGTAGATGCGCAGCGTGGCCGTGCCGCCGAGCTCCGGGTCGCGGACGTCCTGGTGGACGGCCAGCACTACCTGGCCGTCGCGCACACGCGCGGGTGCCAGCCGGAAGACGCACCAGGCGCCGCTCGGGATGCGGCGGTTCATCGCCTCGCCCTCCACCAGCGCCACGAACAGCCCCGGCGACGCCACCGCCCGGCCCGTGACCTCCACCCACGTGTAGTCGGCGGGGTTCTCGAGCTCGTCGGCCTGCGGCGTGCCGTCCTCGTCGGCGAAGCGGTCCGCGACGGAGGCGAGGTCGTCGTAGAGCGGCACCGCGTTCTCGAACGGA
>Ga0299906_10000370_pt1 | contig 43470 bp, 32 predicted proteins | sample RVTome_14_FD_200259 | JGI IMG/M metagenome (GOLD analysis project Ga0299906, IMG submission 200259) | Soil microbial communities from uranium-contaminated site in the Upper Colorado River Basin, Wyoming, United States - RVT145D125 (version 2) ... | reverse complement strand
CTCCTTAGTACTTAGTACTTAGTACTTAGTACTTAGTACTTAGTACTTAGTACTTAGTACTTGGTGCCTGGTACTTCGCACTTAGTACTTGGTCCTTGCCACCATCACCCCCGGTCTGTTTGTGATGATCCCGCACACCCCTCGTCCCCACAGCACTCGCGCCCGGTTGGGGTCATCCACAGTCCATACGTGTACCGGCTTGCCGCGCCGCGCGGCGCCGGCGACGAACGAACTGCGGGGGACCTCGATCCGCCCCTTCCAGAAATCCGGGACCGCGTAGCACAGGCACGGGTGGGCCGGCGCTCCAAGCCCGAGCCGGGTTCTTGCGAGCATGCCGAGGATATCTCGGCGGCTGGACCCGAGCAGGAACGGCGCCCGCCGGAACGCCGAGAGGGCCCGGGCCTTGAAGGACGCCACCACCGCTCGGGCAACCGCACCTTCCCGAACCAACAGCGAGGCCACCGCGTGCTGGGCCTCGGGGGCCTTGATTTCGATCAGCAGCGGCATGTCCGGGAACCCCCGGATCAGCTCCACCAGCGCCGGAACCCGGACCCCGCGACCTCGCCATGGGTGGGTGCCGTCCCCCTTCACGTGGCCCGCTCCCGCGTCAGCGGCCTGGATTTCCTCGCGGGTCAGACTCCGGACCTCCCCGGAGCGATCGGTGGTGCGGTCAAGGGTGGGGTCGTGCAAGACCACAGGCACGCCGTCGGCCGAGAGCCGCACGTCGAGCTCGAAGGCGTCGCAGCCCTGCTCAGCGGCGAGCACGAACGCCTCCATGGTGTTCTCCGGGGCATCGGCCGAGGCGCCCCGGTGGGCGATGAGCGGCCGCGCGCTGGGATCGACAAGAATCATGGCTCCGCGGTCAGTCCCGCGTGAGGTACTGCCCGTACCAGTCGAGGTATCGCTGCCACCGGTCCTTCTGATAGGTCGGTCGCGTGATCCCATGGAATTGGCCGGGGTAGACCACCAGCCGGGTTTCCCGGCCAAGCCGCCGCATGGCCTGGTACATTTGCTCCGAGTTGATAATGGGGACGTTCCAATCCCGCTCCCCGCCGATCCACAGGGTTGGCGTGGCGATACGCTCCACCGACCAGAAGGGCGAGATCCGGTCCCAGGCTCGTTGGTTGCGCCAGGGCAGCCCCAGCTCGATCTCCCAGAGATACTGATAGTGATCGTGCCCGTAGTTCGAGGTGTAGAGCGCCTCACTGGCCCCGCTGATAGCCGCCTTGAAGCGCGTGCTCTTGGTGATGACGTAGTTGGTGAGGATTCCGCCGTACGACCAGCCGCCGACGCCAAGCCGGCCGGCATCGGCGTATCCGAGCCGGATGGCCTCGTCGACGGCGGCCATCACATCCTCGAAGTCCTTGTTGCCCCAGTCGGCGAAAATCGCGCGAGAGAAGCGGGCCCCGTAGCCGGAGGAGCCGCGCGGGTTCGGCATCAGCACCACGTAGCCGTTCGCCGCGAACAGCTGCGCGTCGAAGTTGAAGCCACGGTTGTACTGGGAGACCGGGCCCCCGTGGATCCGGAGCAGCGTGGGATATCGCCGCCCGGGTTCGTACTCGGGCGGGGTGTACAAGAAGGCCTCTACCGTGGTGCCGTCCCGGCTCCGGGCCTCGATGGAACGCACCTCGGCCATGCGCAGCGAGTCGAGCAGCCGTTCGTTGGTGCGTGTGAGCTGGTGCAGCCCGTTTCGGTCCACCAGGAAGATTTCGTTCGGCAGGTGCGGCTCGCTCAGCAAGACCGCCATCATTCCTTCCGGGCCCACGTCATAGGCGGAGACGGACCGGACGCCGTCCACCACGCGTGTCACCACGCCCGATTGCAGGTCGACCCGCACAAGATGCAGGTCGCCGCTCTCCTCGAGGATGCCCCAGACGCCGCGACCGTCCGCCGTCCATTCGGGTGAGCGGATCTCCCGGTCCAGCGCGGCGGTGAGCGGCCGCGGCGTCCCTCCCTCCACCGGGAGCACAGCGAGGTGGGTCGGGTCGTAGATCAAGGCGATGGGCTCCATCGAGGTTTGCCGGGTAATGACCAGCGTACGCCCGTCGGGGCTCCAGGCCGGGTTGCCGTCCTGGCCGCCGTTGCTGGTGAGCCGCCTGGTGCTGGAGCCCTGGGTGGTGTCGTCGCTCGCCACAACCCAGACGTCCGAGTTGTAGCTGCCGTCGATGCTGTCCCGGTTGCTGGTGAAGGCGATGAGCGTCCCGTCCGGGGACCACTGCGGATCGCCGTCGTCCCAGGCCCCGGCAGTCAGCTGGCGCAACTGCTTTTCGCCGACATCGAAGACGTAGAGGTGGTTGCGGCGCCGGTCGAGATAGCCCGCAACATCGCGCTTGAACTGCAACCGGTCCACCACGTGCGGCCGCGGGGTCTTGGCCTGGTGCCCGATCCATGTCGTATCCCCCGCCTGCTCCGGCGTCATGTCACGGATCGTGAGGACCAGCCGACCTCCGTCGGGCGACCACGCGAAACTCCCGACGCCCTGCTTGATGTCCGTGAGTTGTTCCGCCTCGCCCCCGCGGCGGTCGAGCAGCCAGACCTGGGTCTCTCCCTCTTCCCGCGCGCTCAGGAAGCCGAGGTATCGGCCGTCGGGGCTCCACCGCGGGCTCGAGGCCGAACTGGCCCGGAGCGTGAGCGGGATCGCGTCCCCGCCGCCGGCGGGCGACATCCAGATCCGGCTGCTCGAGTGATCCTTGGCCAGGTCCGAGCTGGCAACGACGTAGGCCACCCACTCCCCATCTGGACTGATCCGTGGGTCCGAAACCCGCTTCAGGCGGAAGTAGTCGTCGATGGTGATCAGCCTGCCGGGCGACTGGGCTGCGGCTCCGGTGCCAGGAATGGCGAGCGCCAGCGCCCCGCGCGTCAGGGCCGACCAGGTGGTGCGAGAGACAAGGGACATGAGGAGTCGGGATTGGGGGGATCGGATTTTCGCACGTCGCACTTCGCACGTCGCACTTCGCACTTCGCACTTCGCACTTCGTACTTCGCACTTCGTACTTCGCACTTGCCCTCACAAGCGCCTCATCAGCACCCGTTGGACCCGATGGTCCCCGCCCTTGTGCAGAATCAGGTGCGCCCGGCTTCGGGTCGGCAGCACGTTCTCCCGCAGGTTGCGGCCGTTGATCTCCCGCCAGACCTGGTTCGCGAAGCGACGCGCTTCCCGAACCGACAGATCGGCGAACTTCCGGAAGTAGGAGCGCGGGTCGCGAAACGCGGTTTCGCGGAAGGTCAGGAACCGTTCCACGAACCAGCGGCGGATGTGCTGTTCCTCGGCGTCGATGTAGATCGAAAAATCGAAGAAATCCGAGACGAACACCTGCGGGCCCTTGCCCGGGGTGCTGGTGCCGGTGTGGAGCACGGTCAGTCCTTCCAGGATCAGGATGTCGGGCCGCCGGACCACCTGGCGCTCGCGCGGCAGGATGTCATAGCTCAGGTGCGAGTAGACGGGCGCGGAAACGCCGGCCTTGCCGCTCTTTACGTCGGTGAGAAACCCGACCAGCCGTGGCAGGTCGTAGCTCTCCGGGAACCCCTTGCGCTGCATCAGCCCTCGGTCCTTGAGGACGCGGTTGGGGAAAAGAAAGCCGTCGGTGGTGACCAGGTCCACGCGCGGGTGACCCGGCCAGCGGGCCAGCAGGGCCTGGAGCAGGCGGGCCGAGGTGCTCTTGCCCACCGCCACGCTGCCGGCGATGCCGATGATGTAGGGGACCTTGGGTGTCCGCCGGTCGAGAAAGCTCCCCACCGCACGGTGCAGCTCCTGCACGGCGCCCACTTGAAGATTGAGCAGCCGGGAAAGCGGCAGGTAGATGTCGCTGACCTCCGAAAGTGAAATCGGCTCGTTCACCCCGCGGATTCGTTCCAGGTCTTCGCCGGAGACGGTGAGAGGGGTGGCGGCCCGGCGGCGGCTCCACGCAGCCCGGCTGAACTCGACCCACGGCGACGGTTGATGATTGAGGAGCGGCATGAGTGGAGGGGATCAGCTGCCGCGCAGCGACCTCTGGATCAGCCAGCGGCCGTCAGGCCCGCGCACCCAGAACGTCACGTAGCGCACGGCGTCGCTGCGCTCGCCGCCGGCCGGGTTACCCCTGGGACGGAGCCGGTAGCTGATCGTGCCGGCCTCGTAGGCCCGGTCGCCTGCCACGTCGAGCGTCTCGGTATCCATCGTCGATTGCAGCACGGTATCCCGCCGCTCGGCAAAGAGCCGCCTGAAATGGGCCTGAATCGCTTCGGATCCGCGCACGTCGCCGCCGGGAGTCATGAGAACCGCATCGAGAGCGTAGAAGGCCGCCAGACCCGCCGCATCGCCGCGGTTGAACTTCTCGCCCCACTGCACGTTGATCCCCACCACGACGCCTATCAGAGCCCCGGGAGCGGTGTGTCCCCCCGCGGCGCTGTCCGCGGCGGGGCGACGGCTCGCGCTGTCCGCCGCCGCCGCCGCCCCGCTCTGTCCCGCCGTCCCGGAGCGGCACGCCAACAGGGCGGCGCAGGGGAGCAGCAGCGGCCAGGCGGACCAGGGAGGCGAGGGCATCGCACCATTGTACCTCCCACCCGAGGACTCGTGCCAGATGGCTTCCGCCCGGTCTTTCCCGTGTTCCCCGTCCTTGCAGGTGCGGCCGGGGTCGGCGAGTCTTCCCTGATGCCCTCGCCCGGGTCAGGCCCTCCTGCTTCCGCAAGCTCTCCACCGCCGGCGGGGGGGGGAGGGGGCGCCTCGTTCGCCGCCTGGTACGCCGTGTCGGTCCTGACCCTGGCCAACGTGTCGTCCTTCGTCGACCGGCAGATCCTCACCCTGCTGGTGGTTCCCATCCGGCGGGATCTCGGCATCAGCGATACGGAGATGAGCTTCCTGCTGGGGCTTGGCTTCGCGGTGTTCTACACCCTGCTCGGTTTTCCCATCGCGCGACTGGCCGACCGGGCCAGTCGCCGGGGCATCATCGCCGCGGGCGTCGCGGTCTGGAGCGTGATGACCGCCCTGTGCGGCGCCGCCCGGAACTATGGCCAGTTGCTCCTCGCACGGATCGGTGTCGGGGTCGGCGAGGCGGCCCTGTCGCCCCCGGCCTACTCGCTGATCGCCGACCACTTCCCTCGCGAGCGCCTGGGCACCGCGATCGGCGTCTACTCGATGGGGATCTATCTCGGTGTCGGCCTGGCGCAGTTGATCGGCGGCGCGGTGGTCGCGGCGGTCGGTGGGCAGGCGGAGGTCGCACTGCCGCTGGTCGGAGGGGTCAGGCCGTGGCAGGTCGTCTTCTTCGTCGTGGGATTGCCGGGTCTCCTGGTGGCGCTCCTGACCCTCACCCTGCGGGAGCCGCCGCGCCGAGGCGGGGGGCCCGCGTCGATCCCCCTTCGCGATGTCGTGGCCTACTTCCTGAGTCACCGGGGTGCGTTTCTCACCCACCATATGGGCGTGGCGCTCATCGCGCTCTGCAACTACGGGATGGGTTCCTGGCTCCCCACGTTCTTCGTGCGCACCTACGGCTGGAGCGTATCCGATGCCGGGTACCTGCTGGGGGCGGCCAACCTGACCTTCGGGATCGCGGGCGTCGTGCTCGCGGGGCGCCTGTCCGACGCCTGGCAGTCGCGGGGGGTGACCGACGCGAAGATGCGGGTCTGCCTGGGCGCGGGCGTGGGGTTGCTGGTCTGCGATGTCGCCGCGCCGCTCATGCCCACGGGCACCCTCGCGGCGCTCTGGATCTTCCCCCTGAGCTTCTTCGCGTCGGCGCCGTTCGGCGTGGCGGCGGCGGCGGTGCAGGAGCTGGTGCCCGACCGGATGCGGGCCCAGGCGTCGGCGCTCTACTTGTTCGTCGTCTCGATCGTCGGGCTCACGGCCGGTCCAACGGCGGTGGCGCTGGCGACCGACTACGTCTTCCGTGATGACGCCGCGCTCCGCTACTCCCTCTCGCTGGTTACGGGCCTGGGACTCGTCGCCGCCACCGCCGTGCTGGCCTCCGGGCTGAGCCGCTACCGCCGTACCCTGGCCGCCCTGCCCCGCTGAGCCCCTACAGCGTCGGGGGGATGATCAGCACCACCGTATCCCCCGGCGAGACGGCGATGGACTGGCTGACCGGCGTGGTGGTGGAGCCCTGGGGATCCATGAGGAACTGGATCGACACCCCGGGATTGACGTAGGTGCGGGGAATCTCCAGCACCTCCGTGGAGCTGGGGCTCACGGTCCCCAACCGGACCCGCGTCGCGCCTCGCAGCACGTAGATCGTCATCGCAAACACGGATTGGTTCCGCACCTCGACGTACGACGTGGTGCGAGGATCGACGGACTCGGCCTGTTGAGGGCCGCAGGACGCGAGGGCCGTCACCCCTCCGATCAGCAGAAACGCCCGCGTAAGCCGCATGGAAGCCTCCCACCTCAACGAGGAGGTATGGTGATGAGAACGGTGTCACCGGGCAGCACGTGAATCCGCCGGGTGACCCCGGCGACCTGCGCACCAATCGGCTGAAGGCTGAACTGAAGGGTGCTGCCCGCCGGAGGGACCAGCAGGCTCGGGACCTCGAAATGCCCCAGGGTGGATGCCGTGGCCCGTCCCAGCCGCTGGCGCGTCGTTTCCCAGTTGACGAAGAGGTTGAAATCGGCCCAGGACTGGTTGTCCACCCGGACCACGGCCAGCCCGGACGGACTCGGCTGCTCCGCGGGACGCCGCCCGGCCTGACAGGCGAGAAGCAGGCCCACGAGGCCCAAGCCAGCGGCCATCCTTGATCCCTGGTGCCTCATGACTCCTTTCCTCCTCCGCGGCCCTGCTTTTACAATACCCCTTCGGGCCGCTCCGTTCCCTATGCAGTGGGACGTCGGCTGATTGAACCCTGCGCACAAACGTGATCATGGCCGACACGGAGCTCCCGACTCTCCAGCGTATCGAGGCCGCCGCCGGACTGCTCGCCCCGCTGGTGCGACGAACCCCGGTCTGGCGCTGGGTGGATGACACGGCCGCCGCCGGGATCGCGGAAGGCACCCGGGTCGCCCTCAAGCTCGAGCTGTTTCAGCACAGCGGGAGCTTCAAGGTGCGCGGCGCGCTGCTCAACATCATGGCGATCGGGCCCGAGCTGCTTCACCGCGGCGTCACGGCGGTCAGCGCCGGGAACCATGCCGCCGCGGTGGCCTTTGCCGCCGCCCGGCTGGGCACCAGCGCGAAAGTCGTGATGCCCTCCAGCGCCGACGCCGCGCGGGTGGCGCTCTGCCGCTCGCTCGGCGCCCAAGTCGTGCTGGTCCAGGACGTGGGCGACGCCTTTGCCGCCGCCCAGCGCATCGAGCGAGAAGAGGGTCGCGCCTTCGTTCATCCGTTCGAGGGCCTTCAGGTGGCTCTCGGCACCGGCACCGTCGGGCTCGAGCTGCTGGCGGACGCGCCCGAGCTGGAGGCGGTGGTCGTTCCGGTCGGCGGGGGAGGCCTGGCGGGCGGGATCGCGGCGGCGGTGAAACAGAAGCGGCCTGGGTGCCAGGTCTTCGGGGTCGAGCCGGTGGGCGCTGATTCCATGAGCCGGAGCTTCGCCGCCGGCGCGCCGCAGCCGGCGGGACCCATCTCCACCATCGCCGACAGCCTGGCGCCACCCTACAGCCTGCCCTACAGCTTCGGACTCTGCCGCCGCTATCTCGACGACCTGGTCCTGGTGGACGACGACGCGCTCTGCCGCGCGATGTACCTCACGTTCCGGTCGGCCAAGCTGGCGGTCGAGCCGGCGGGCGCGGCGGCCCTGGCCGGGCTGCTCGGCCCGCTGCGGGACCGGCTGGCCGGGAAGCGCGTGGGGTTGATCGTCTGCGGCAGCAACATCGACCCTGAGACCTACGGGCGTTACCTGGCGCGGGGAGCCTCCTTCGGGGACCGAGGGGTCGCGGCTTAGCGCAGCTGCACGGTCGTCGAGGCCGTTCCCCCCTTGAGCGCCGAGTAGCGGACGGTCAGCGTCCCGGACCCGCGGACCAGATACTCGACGGTCCTTGTGGTCCGCCCCGGGTGTCCGCTCCGGACGACGATCCGGTCCAGTTCTTCCTGGTCGATCGGCTGGGTCGGGCCCGGTCGATGCTTGTCGGCCACCCAGCCCGCGGCGATGATCTCCGCGGGCCCCTCGACCGACAGGATGTCCGGCCGGACCACGTGGTTGCGGCGGGCCCGCTCGGTGATCGTCGGGATCAGCCGCTCGTTCCGGATATCCACCCGCACCCGGAAGACGTTTCCGTCCAGCCGCTCCACGGAGGTTTCCCCCATGGTCATGAGCGGCATCTGGTCGGCGTGATACAGGGTGAAGGCCATGTTGCGGTGGAACAGCTCCATGCTCATGAAGCGCGGGTTGACCCGCCCGGACAGTTTCTTCCAGCCTCCCAACTCGACCGGCCCGAAGTGCGGATGATCGAACGGCGCCCACTCCACGAACTGATCCCCGAACTCCAGGAAATCGTCGAAGAAGAACCTGCCCGTCTGCCCGGCGATCGGTGCCGCCGGATTCTCCTGCTGGCGCTGAAGCAGCGGGCTGTTGAAGTACTGCCCGCCGTTCCACAACTCGTTGGAGAAGGAAATGATGCCCAGCCCGTCGTTGGTCCAGTCGATCGACCCGCCATGCACCGTGTACAGGCCTCGCCAGATGACCAGATAGTCGTAATAGGGGAGCATCCGCTCGCCGTTCTCGCCCAGCTCGTCGTAGACCCGGATATCCGCCGAGGGGTAGTCGCCGAACCATGCCGTTCCGGGCCCGCGCAGAATCATGCCGCCGGAGTTGTGGAAGGACTGGAAGCCCGCGATGTTGGGCTGCGTCATCAGGAAATCGTTGATGGCGCGCGCCTCCGGCAGCTGGAACGGGTAGTCCATCGACCCGCCCTGAATGTAGTTGGGCTGCCAGTCCGAGGCGTAGTTCCGGTTGGGATCGTAGCCGCCGACCGGGTCCTCGTTGACCCGGCCGTCGCCGTCGTTGTCGATCCCCTCGCTGCCCAGCAGAACCCAGTCGCCGAACTCGCCGGGCGGAACCCGATCGAGGATCCGCGGGTCGGCGTGGCTGATGCGGTGGGTGCCCTGGCCCGGCACGCGTTTCCGGATCTGCTCGATGACTCCGTTGTTGTTGATATCCTCGGGCCCGTCCTCGTCGAACAACCCGTCGCCGTCGGAATCCACCGGCACGTGCCCCGTCCGCGCGCCGGCGCCCGCCTCGTCCAGGAAGTAGTCGCGCCCGTCCGGGTTCACGCTCGGCAGAAGATAGAACACCCGCTCGTCCACCAGGCGCTTCACCTCGGGAATCCGATCGTAGTTCTCCATCAGATACCAGATGGTGTAGAGCGTGACTTCCGCGCCCTGAATCTCGTTGCCGTGGACGTTGGCTTCGATGAACATCGCGGCCTTGTCGCGCTCGGCGCCGGTGCGCGGATTATTGATCGTCATCAGCCACATCTCCCGGCCGCCGTAGCTCTCTCCCAGCGACTGGAGGCTCAGGAACTGCGGCCAGGTGCGCTGCATCAACTGCATCCGCTCGCCGATCTCGTCGTGGTCCAGCCAGCGGTCCCAGGTGAGCGGCAACCGGTGCTGCGGATCGGAGCCGCGGCCCTCCTGCTGCGCATCCAGGGCGCGCAGGCCGCCAAGCGTGGCCACCGCCGCCAGCACCAGGAGGGCGTGGCGCGTCGTCGTCGTCATCGCGGTCACCTCAGCGTCACGGTGAAGGTGGACGTGCCGCCCTTCTGGGCCCGGACCCGGATCGTGACCGACTCACCCTGGCGCCCCCGGATGACCCAGGTGACGGTCTCCCGCGCGCCGGAGCCCTCCAGCCTGGCGATCCGGTGCGTGAGATCGTGTCCGGTGAGCAGGGTCTCGGGCGGCACCTGGAGCTGCACGATGGTGGGATCGACCGCGCCGGCCACGACCCCGTGCTGCAGCGAGGCGGGGAAATAGCCTGTGTTCTCCACCGTCACCGACACCGTGAAGACGCCGCCGCCGTGGCTGGTGACCTCCGTCTCCGCGACGCGGACGTGGGGCAGCATGCCCGCCAGGCGGGCCACGAACTCGCCGTGTTTGCGTCCCAGCTCGGCGAGCTGCGCCTCGGGGGGATTGACGGTGGCGAAGGAGCGAAACCCGCCGATCTCGACCGGGCCCAGGTCGGGGTGGTCGAACGGTTGCCAGTCCACGAAGGCCTCGATGCCGGCCCCTTCGAGCGCCGCCAGCAGGCGCTCGTCGAACGGCGCCTCGCCCCCGCGGGCTGCGCCGGCGCCCCCCGGGCCCCCCGGGCCCCCTCCGCCCCCGGCCCGTGGTCGGGCCGCGCCGGTATCCGCCGCAGCCTGGGGTAGTCCCCAGCCGGGCGTGCTGAAGGAAGGCACGCCGAAATGGTAGTAGCCGTACTGGAAGAAGGCCCCCTGGGCCCTGCGGTTCACGCCAACGCGGGTGATGCCGGTCAGTTCCTTGTAGAGCTCCGAGACGCGAGTGAAGTAGGTGAGGTCCGCGCGATGGACCGTGGTCACCGGCCGGCGCCCCGACTCGGGGTTGTTGTCCCGGCCGGGCTGGGCGCCGCGTAACTGAAGCCCGCCCCCGCCCCCACCGAAGAAGAACCCGCCCCCGCCGCCCTGTTGCGCCTGGAAGATGCCCACGCCAAGGGGCTCCAACGCGGCCGAATCGGCGAAGGCGACCAGGTCCAGCACCGAGGGCTCGGCCAGGGCCCCGCGATCGTTGGGCGGCGTCACCAGATTGTCCGAAAGCCCGAACGTGAGGACCGCCGCGATGTTGCGGTGGGCGATCACGAAGTCCAGCAGCGCCCGCGATTCGGGCTCGCTCACCATGTACGGCCCCGCGTCGCGCTGATAGTAGGGATACTCATGCTGGAAGTTGCGGTTGAGGTCGACGCCGCCCGCGCCGTCTTCGTTCAGAAACCCGTCGCCATCGGTGTCGCGCCCTTCCCGGTGGATCTTGTGGGTCCCGGTCTCTCCCTTGGAGCGATCGGCGCGCTTCATCAGGCGCGGCGTCCCGGGGACCGGCAGGTATTCGCCGGTGGGGTCGGCAACCCGCATGACGGTGACCTCGCCGTCGCCGTTCAGGTCCTCCCCCGGGTCCTCGTCGGTGCGGCCGTCGTTGTCGTCGTCATACGCCAGGCTGTTCCGCCGCGTCCGCCGCTCGGCGCCGTCGGGATTGAGCCGCGGGAGCACGTAGATGACGGTGCGCTGGAGCAGGTCGCCGGCCGCGGCGCGTCCATCGGCTGAGAGCAGGTACCGCACGATTTCCACGGCGTGCGAGCTGCCCACCAGGTGGTCGCCTTCCAGGTTGCCGACCACCAGCAGGCCCGGCCGGGTGTCGAGCGGCGCGCCGCCCCGCGCGGCAATCTCGACCAGCCAGATGTCCCGGCCGCCGGCCGAGCGACCCAGCGAGCGGACCGTTGCAAGGTCGGAGGCGCCGGCCAGCGCCTGGAGCTCGCGGGCCAAGCCCGCCGCGTCGAGATAGGTCGCCTGCGCCTGAACCGTACCGGTGCCGAATGCGAGCGCGATCGCGCCTGCCGCTAGCCGCACATCTGCCTCCATGATTGATGCGTGCGAGGAGACTACGGGCAGCGCCACGCGAACGCAACCAACGACCTCGATGCGTTGCGGGACGGCACGTGCTGCCCGGGCCGGCCTGACCGGGCAGGTGCCGCCACGGTATATTCGCGAACCCCCCGATCCTCCAGCGCCAGGTGGACCCCTGCATGCGCCTTCTCGAGCCCATAGCGCTTCTCGCCGTCCTCTTGCTGACCGGATGCGCAACCCCGAATGGCCGGAGGGATCCCGTCCGGTACGACGTGCAGTTTCCCAACCTGGTCCACCACGAGGCACAGATTGCCGTCACGCTCAACGCCCTTCCGGCCGGGCCGCTGGAACTGCGAATGAGCCGCAGCTCGCCGGGCCGCTACGCGATTCACGAATTCGCCAAGAACGTCCTGGTCCTGCGCGTGGAGGACGGGGCCGGCCGGGAGCTTCCGGTCGAGCGGCCGGATCCCTACTCCTGGCTGGTGTCGGGCCATGGCGGGACCGTGCGGGTTAGCTACCGACTGTTCGCCGACCGCGCCGACGGCACCTATTCGGGCATCGACCGCGCGCACGCGCATCTCAACCCACCGGCCACTTTCCTGTGGGCGCGGGGCCTTGAAGACCGGGCGGTCAGCGTGCACTTCGCCCCGCTGCCCGAAGGATGGTCCATTGCGACCCAGCTCGCCCCGGGGGACGACCCCCTGAGCTTCACCGCGTCGGACCTGCAGGCCTTCATGGATAGCCCGATCGAAATCGGCCCGCTCGACATCCGGAGCTGGACCGTCGCGAGCGGCGGGCGGGAGCAGACCATCCGGCTCGCCATCCACCACGCCGGCACCGCGGACCAGGTGGACGCCTACGTGGACATGCTCCAGCGCGTGGTACGGGAGCAGGAGGGGATCTTCGGAGAGTTGCCGGTCTTCGATCACGGGGTGTACACCTTCATCGCCGACTACCTTCCGCACGTCGCGGGCGACGGGATGGAGCACCGCAACTCCACGATCCTGGCCAGCACCCTCTCGTTGGAGGCGAATGCCGCCGGCCTGCTCGGCACGGCCTCCCACGAGTTCTTTCATGCCTGGAACGTCGAACGCGTCCGCCCCGCCAGCCTGGAGCCCTTCGACTTCACCGGCGCCAACATGTCCGGCGAGCTGTGGCTGGCCGAGGGGTTCACCAGCTATTACGGGCCGCTCGCCATTCACCGGGCGGGCCTGAGCACGCTGGAGCGCTACGCCGCGAGCCTGGCCGGTGGGATCAATACCGTGCTGCGGTCGCCGGGCCGAGGGTTCCGCTCCCCGCGTGAAATGAGCATGATGGCGCCGTTCGTGGACGCGGCCACCGCGATCGATCCTACGAACTTCGGCAACACCTTCATCTCCTACTACACCTGGGGCGCCGCGCTCGGCCTGGCTCTCGATCTCACCCTGCGGTCGCAGTTCCGGGACCTGACGGCGGACGATTTCATGCGGGAGCTGTGGCGCGCCCATGGGGCAACCGCTCGACCCTACACCAACGACGACGCCCGGGCGGCGCTGGCACGGGTGACCGGCAGCGCCGCCTTCGCCGAGGACTTCTGGTTCCGCTTCATCGACGGGCGCCGCGCCCCGGATTTCGCGGAGTTGCTCGCCCGCGCGGGACTCCTGCTTCGGCCGCCACGGCCCGATCGGCCCTGGCTGGGCGACCAGGGCTTCAGCGCCGACAGTCTCGGCGTCGTGGTGCGTGGGGCCGCGATCATCGGCACGCCCCTCTACCGGGCCGGCTTGGATCGCGGCGACCGGGTCCTCTCCCTCGGCGGCCGGCCGCTCCGCACCGTCGCGGATGTGGACGCGGCGATCCAGGCCCGCCGTCCCGGCGATTCGCTGAACGTGCAGGCGCTGAGCCGGGGCCTCCCGGTCTCGTCGGTGATCGTTCTGGAGGCTGACCCGCGGCTCGAGGTCGTGACCTATGAGCGGGCGGGCCGCGAGGTCAGCGACTCGATCCGCGCGTTCCGCGCCGCGTGGCTGGGCTCGCGCGTGGGACCCTGAGCCTCAGGGGCTGCCTCCAAGGCGGGCAAGGGCGTCCCGGGCGGGGCCGTACCGGGGGTCCAGGTCCAGCGAGGCGCGGTAGGCCGACCGGGCGCGGTCAAGCTCGCCGTCGTGTTCGGCGATCTGACCGAGCCGCCAATGCGCCCCGGCGTGGCTGGGAGCGCCGGAAGGCGCCGGGAATCGCAGGTAGGTCTCGAGGGCCGCGCGCGCGACCGCGGTTTCCCTGCCGGTGAGCGCGCCGGCTTTTCCGATCTGATAGAGGGCTGGAAGGTTCTGCGAGTCGCGGGTCAGCAGCGACCGGAGCGCGCCGAGCACCTGAAGCCGCCCGGTCACGGTCGTGTCGACGTTGAGCAGGGCGCTCGCGATCCGGATGCCGAACCCGACGGTCTCGGGGCGCTCGAGCGAGCCCGGGAGGGCCATCGCCGCCTGGGCGGCGATGGCCCCGCGGATCGCCCCGGCGTCCCATCTTTCGATGAGCGCGGCTCGGGGGAGCCCGCCTTGCTCGGCGGCGTCAGCGAGCCTGGCAAAGTCGATGCGCGCGCCGGCTGGGGTACGCGCGAGGTTGTGAAGCATCGCGAGAACCGGGGCCGCGCCCACGCGGGCCTCGAGCGCCAGCAGGAACGCGGGCGCGTAGTTGTAGCGATAGGTGCCCGTGATCTCGCCGGGTTCCAGGATGCGATCGAGGCTCGGGAGGGTGGTGGTCCCCATTCCCTGCGCCACCTCGATCGCCCGCGCCCAGCCGGCGGCGGGTCCCTTGAGCGCGGCGACCGCCTTGAGGGAGAGGTATTCCGCCGCGGACTCGATGGCGAACCAGCGCAGCGGCCCGACGGGCTCCAGGACCGTCCCGAAGTAGTAGTGGGCCATCTCGTGGCTCAGCGTCGTCCAGAGCGAGAGGGGGAGGGTGGGGCCTCGCCCCTCGTCCACCAAGACGCTGTCAAAGGCCACCCCGCCGCTCATGGCGATGGTGGGCCAGGTGACGAATTGCCACATCGGGACGCCGTCGGGCCGTTCACTCCAGACCGAGCGGAACGTGAGAAAGGTGGGTCTCTCGCGGTACGGCAGTCCCATCACCTCTTCGTAGTAGCCGGCGATCTCCCCGACGCCCTGCGCGAAACCACGAACGGCGGCGGGTCCCGCCGGGCCGCCGACGAAGCTCAACCCTTCCGTCTCGAGGAACCCCACCTCGCCCGCCAGCAGGAGAACCCCACGTGGCGTGGCCGACGCGAATCGGCCCGCGACGCCCGCCACGGGGCGTGAGCCGTTGAGGTAGATCCCCGCGCATTCCGGGCATTCGATGTCCAGGCCGTAGCTCATTGAGCGCACGGCGCCGCCGGTGGTCGAGTCGAACAAGGTCGGGTACCAGGCGGACTGCTCCGAGGCGCGGAGCACTCCGCCGACCGAGGTCACGCGTCCCTTCCAGTCGAAGGTCGCATCGTTCCGGTCGAAGGGCGGCACGGCGCCCCGATAGGAGACGCAGAGACGCCTGAGCGGCCGGGCATCGTCCGGGACCTCCACCACATATTCCCTCGCCTCGCCCACCAGCCTTCCGTCGTACTCCCCCCGGTACGGCAGGGGCCGGCCCACGCTGTCCGTGACTACCCGGATGTTCATCGCCGCGGAGAGCAGGAACCTCACCTCGTCCCGTTCGGAGAATCGGGACAGGCACAGGTCGGCCTCCAGCAGCCCCTCGGCCGGCGCGACGACGGCCCGCCCGGTGAGATGCGGAGCCTGGGCCGACGCCAGGGCCGGCAGGAAGAGAAGGGGGAAGAGACGGCGGATGCACCGCATCGCGGTCCTCACTGGCGGAAGCCCCACGTCGGTTCGTTTCGGGTATCTGTGGGACGTCCTGGGGGCGGGGAAGGTTGCGTGGCAGCGGGGAGAAGCCTCGTCACCCGGGCTCCCTCGCGATATCATTTCGCGCAACCACTCTGCCCGCGGGGACTGTCCGCATTGACCTGGGCCATCTACGGCGCCAACGGATACACCGGGCGGTTGATTGCCCGCGAGGCCATCGCCCTCGGCCACCGGCCCACGTTGATCGGCCGCAACCCGGCCGCCATCGAGCGCGAGGCTTCCGAGCTGGCGCTTCCCTGGGCCGCGGCGCGCCTCGAGGACCGGGATGCCGTCGGCCGGGCGCTCGCCGGACATTCGGTGGTGCTGCACTGCGCCGGCCCGTTTCATCGAACGGCCGGACCCATGGTCACGGCCTGTCTGGCACTCGGCGTGAGCTACCTCGACATCACGGGTGAGATCGCGGTCCTCGAGGCGGTCGCGTCACGGGACCGGGAAGCGAAATCGCGGAACCTGTGCCTGGTGCCCGGGGTCGGGTTCGACGTCGTCCCCACCGACTGCCTGGCGGCCCACCTGGCCCGCCGGCTCCCCGGCGCGGTGCATCTCTCGCTCGCGTTCAGCAGTACCGGAGGCCTCTCCCGCGGCACGGCACTCACCATGGTAAGCCGCCTTGGAGAGCCCGGCGCGATTCGCCGGGAGGGCCGGATCATTGCCGTCCCGGTCGCCTGGCAGACCCGAATGGTCGACTTCGGGCAGGGCCAGCGCCTGACGGTCTCCATTCCCTGGGGCGACATCGCGACCGCGACGCGCACCACGGGGATTGGCGACGTGGTCGTCTACACGGCCGTGTCCCGTCGGGCGCTTTTTCTGCTGCGGGGCACCCGCTGGATCGCGCCGCTGCTTGCGCTTCCGCCGGTTCGCAGCGCGATCGCAGCGGTGGTCCGGCGGCGGGTGACCGGACCGGACGATGCGGCGCGCGCCGACGGCCGCTCCCACGTGTGGGGCGAGGCGGTCGCCGCGGACGGCGGCCGGGTGGTCTCGCGCCTGTGGGGTCCCGAGGGATACACTCTTACCGCGCTTGCCGCGGTGCGCGCGGCCGAGCGCGTCGTGCAGGGGCAGGTCGCGCCGGGCTACCAGACCCCCGCCTCGGCCTTCGGGGCCGATTTCGTCCTTGACCTCCCCGGCGTCCGCCGGGAAGACGTGGAATGACTGGAGGAAGCTCCATGACCATGCGCGGAGCGGCGCTGCTCTCGATCGCGCTGGTGGCGGCCGCGCCGCCGCCGGCAAGAGCCCAGGAGCGCTTCGACCTGGTGATCCTTGGCGGCCGGGTGATCGACGGCATGGGGGCGCCCGCCTTCCGCGCCGATCTCGGGGTGCGCGGGGGCCGCATCGCCCGCATTGCGCGGGAGGGCCTGGCTGCGGCGACCGCCGACCGGGTGCTCCGCGCGGAGGGCCTGATCGTGGCGCCGGGGTTTATCGACCTCCATGCCCACCTGGAGCCGCTGCCCCAGATGCCCGACGCGGAAAGCCACGTCCGCCAGGGCGTCACCACGGCGATGGGCAATCCGGACGGCGGCGGCGCCTACCCGATCGGCGCCTATCTCGAGCGGATGGACCGGGCCGCGCTCGGCCTGAACGTGGGATTCTTCGTCGGCCACAACACCGTGCGGCGACAGGTGATGGGCCTGGAAGATCGCGAGCCGACCGCAGGGGAACTGGACCGCATGCGCGAGATGGTGGCGCGGGGCATGGGCGAAGGCGCGTTCGGCCTCTCCACCGGGCTGTTCTATCTCCCGGGCTTCTTCGCCCAGCTCGACGAGGTGGTGGCCCTCGCCCGCGTCGCCGCCGACTCGGGTGGCATCTACACCAGCCACCTCCGGTACGAGGGCCTCGGCCTGCTGGACGGGGTCGGCGAGGCGATCGAGATCGGCCGCCAGGCCCGGCTCCCCATCGTCCTCACCCACCACAAGGCGGTGGGCGCGCAGATGTGGGGTGCGAGCGCGCGCACGCTCGCCATGATCGACTCGGCGCGCGCCGAGGGCGTGGACGTGATGGCCGATCAGTATCCCTACACCGCCACGCACACGGGGCTCGGCGTGCTGATTCCCCCCTGGGCCCGCGAGGGAGGCGACAGCGCCTTCGCTCGCCGCGTGGCCGATCCGGCGGTTCGGGACAGCGTCAAGGCGGGGATCGTCTTCAACATTCTGAACGATCGGGGCGGTGGCGATCTGCGCCGGGTGCAGTTCTCCCGGGTCTCCTGGCAACCGGAGCTGGAGGGCAGGACGCTCGCCGACTGGGCGGCGCAGCGAGGGCTGGACCCCACCCCGGAGAACGGTGCCGAGCTGGTAATCGAAGCAGAGCTCAAGGGCAGCGCGAGTGCGATCTATCATGTGCTCGACGAACAGGATGTGGAGCGGATCATGCGGTACCTTTGGACCATGCACGCGTCCGACGGACGGCTGAGCCGGCCGGGGCAGGGCCACCCGCACCCGCGGGCCTACGGGACCTTCCCCCGGGTGCTTGGGGTCTACGTCCGCGAGAAGGGTGTGCTCGGATTGGAGGATGCGGTCCGCAAGATGACCGCGCTGCCCGCCTGGCGCGTCGGGCTCACGGATCGGGGGCGGGTCGCGGAGGGGCTCGTCGCGGACCTCACCGTGTTCGACCCCGCCACCGTAGGCGACCGGGCCACGTTCACCGAGCCGCACCAGTACCCCACGGGAATCCACTTCGTCCTGGTGAATGGCGTCGTGGTCGTTTCTGACGGCCAATTCACCTCGGCGCGGCCCGGCAAGGTGCTGCGCCGTCCGCCGGCCCGGCGGACGGCGAGCGAGGGAGCTCCCCCTGGCAGGTGAATTCAAGGACTACTTCTCAGACCGTGCGGCGGCGTATGCGGAGTTCCGCCCGGTCTACCCGGACGCGCTGCCCGAATGGCTCGCCGCGCAGGCGCCGTCGCGCGCGCTCGCGTGGGACGTGGCGACCGGGAACGGTCAGGCCGCGGTCGCGCTGGCCGGGCATTTCGAGCGGGTGCTCGCGACGGACGCCAGCCCGTCCCAGTTGCGGCATGCCGAGCCGCATTCCCGGGTCACCTATCGGGTCGCCGTCGCCGGACACGACGCCGACCCCCCACGGGACGTGGACCTGGTCACGGTGGCGCAGGCGCTGCACTGGCTGGACCGGCCGCGGTTCTTCGAGGAGGCGCGGGGCGCGCTCAGGCCGCGTGGGCTGCTCGCGGTCTGGACCTACGCGCTCTGCCGGATCGACGAGGCCGTGGACGCTGTGGTGCGCCGTCTGCACCACGAGCTGCTGCGCGGCTGGTGGACGCCCGATCGGGCAATGGTCGACGAAGGCTACCGCTCGATCGAGTTCCCTTTCCGGGAATTGCATCCTCCCGCGATCGCCATGACGTCCCGCTGGGACCTGGCGCGCTTTCGGGGCTACCTTGATACCTGGTCGGCTGTTCGGCGCTTCCAGCGTGAAAGGGGCCGCGATCCGCTCGAGGAGATTGGCCCCGCTCTGGAGGACGCCTGGGGCGAACCGACGCAGGTCCGCGAGGTGACCTGGCCGCTCACGATGCGGGTGGGGGTGAGAGACTAGGAGCGTTTGATTGTGGTGTTCCGCCTTGAACCGAAAACGCGTGAGGAACAGCCGATGACCTCCATTGGGAGCCTGGCCTTGCTTGGCACGGCGATCCTGGGTTCGCCGGCGCCGGCCCCGGCGCAGGGCACGCAGACCGTCGCCTTTACCAACGTCAACGTCGTCCCGATGGACCGGGATCGAGTGCTGAGCGACCAGACCGTCGTGGTCCGCGGAGATCGGATCGTCACGATGGGGCCCGCGGCCAACGTGCCGGTACCGGCCGGCGCGACGCGCATCGACGGCAGCGGCCGCTACCTGATGCCCGGACTGGCCGAGCTGCACGGCCACATTCCGGGGGGCAACACGCCGGAGGCCCAGATCGAGAAGGTCCTGGCCTACTACGCGCTCAACGGGGTCACCACGGTGCGCGGGATGCTCGGCCATCCGCGCCATCTGCCGTACCGCGAGCGCGCGAACCGCGGCGAGATCCTGAGCCCCACGATCTACACGACCGGGCCGTCGCTCAACGGCAACAGCGTATCCAGCCCGGCGGTTGCCGTCGCCATCGTCACCGCGCAGAAGAACGCCGGGTACGACATGATGAAGATCCACCCCGGCATTCCGCGCGAGGCCTATGACACCATGGCCGCGACGGCCCGGCGGATGAACATCCGATTTGTGGGCCACGTGCCGGCCGAGGTGGGCATTCGGCGCGCGCTGGCCGCGGGGCAGTGGACCATCGACCACGTGGATGGGTACGTGGAGGGGTTGGTCTGGGATGGAACGGGATCGCCCCCGCAGGGCGGCTTCTTCGGCTTCAACCTGGTCGATCGGGTGGACGAGTCGAGGCTGGCGGGGCTGGTGGCGGCCACCCGGGCCGCGGGTACTGCCATCGTCCCCACGCAGAGCCTGTTCGAATCGGTGCTGGGGCCGCACACCGTCGATCAGCTCGCGGCCTGGCCCGAGATGCGATACTGGCCCGCCTCGGTCATCAACCAGTGGCGGCAATCGACGACCAACACCAGGCAGAGCGACGCGTACTCCCCCGAGAATGCCCGGCGCTTCCTGGAGTTGCGCCGGCGGATCATGCAGGCGCTGCATCGGGCCGGGGTGCCGTTTCTGCTGGGCAGCGACGCGCCGCAGTGGTGGAACGTGCCGGGCTTCTCCGTCCAGCGCGAGCTGGATGCCATGGTGGCCGCGGGATTCACGCCCTACCAGGCGTACGAAATGGGCTCGCGCAACGTGGCCGAGCACTTCGGTCACGGGGACGAGTTCGGCAGCGTGACCGTGGGGAAGCGGGCCGACCTGGTGCTGCTGGAGGCCAACCCGCTCGAGAGCGTCGCCAACTGGTCCCGCCGGGCCGGTGTCCTGCTGCGGGGCAAATGGTACGACCGGGCGGAGATCCAGCGCCGGCTGGAGGAACTGAACAGAGACTAGAAACCCAATCCCAGTTCGCCGGCGCGACCGCCGCGAGCAGCCCCGCGCTGCGGCCGCCGATCGCGGCCGGAGGTTACTTCCGGAAGAAGAGCAGCCCCCCGCCGACGTTGCCGACGATCAACTCCAGCCGCCCGTCCCCGTCGAGGTCTGCAAAGACGGGGGCGGTGACCGGCGGCAGGTCGAGCTGGAAGGAGGGATCGTGCCGGAACCGCGGCTCGGTCCGGGTGCCGGCGTTCCGGTACAGTCGCAGACCCCGATCGTCCGAGCCGATCACCAGGTCCAGCAGCCCGTCGCCGTCGAGGTCCACCAGCGTCGGCGTCGCGCGACGGCCCACGTCGATCGAATCGAAGGCTTCGCTCACCAGCACGAAGCGGGGCTCGCGCGGGGTTCCTTCGTTTCGATAGTAGTTGAGCACGCCCGAGGCCTCGCCGATCAGCAGGTCCAGATCGCCGTCGCCGTCCAGATCGCCCAGCGCCGGTGCGGTGTTGCTGCCGCGCGGGATCTCCACCAACGCCGAGTCCACCAGCTCCAAGGCCCAGTCGGGGGTGCCCAATCCCCTGTACAAGGCGACGCGTGAGCCAAAGGAACCCAGCAGCATCTCGGGGCGGTCGTCGCCATCCAGGTCGCCGAACGCCGGGGCGTAGTGATAGCTGCCCGAGATCGGCAGCGGACCCCGCAACCGGAAGGTCGGCGCGCGTGCCGACCCTGTGTTCTCTATCCAGTACAGCCGCGCGGTGCGGCGGTCGGTGGCCTCGATCTTGTTTCCCACCAGCAGATCCAGATCGCCGTCGCCGTCGACGTCCACCAGCGCGGGCATGGTCTCGCTGCCGAAGTCCAGCATCGGCAGCAGCTGTGCCGTGCGGCGGGTGAATGTTCCCGCGCGGTCGGTGCCCGTGAAGTAGAAGAGATTCTCGACGGTGTTTCGGTTGGCGTCGTAGGCTCCCCCCAGGACGCCCACGACCAGATCCGGGACGCCGTCCCCGGTCAGGTCGGCGAAGGCGGGCGCATTGTACCCACTGCTGAGCACCGGGTCGTTGAGGGGAAACCGCACCGGATCGCGCCGCACCGCGGGCGATCGGCAGGTGCCGACGTTTTCGAACAGCAGCAGCCCGCCCTCGAAAAAGTCCCCCCAGAACAGGTCGAGGTCGCCGTCCGCGTCGAAGTCGACAAAGGCCATCGTGTTGGCCCCGTGCAGGCTGCCCTGCCCGGTGACGATCTCCAGGTCCTGAAAGCGCTCCGTGACCAGTCGGAACACCGGCGCAGGCCGCGTGTCATTCTCCAGGCGGTAGTGCAGAATCGTGCCGGAGACCCGGCCGATCAGCAGATCGGGCACGCCGTCGCAGTCGAGGTCGCCGACCTGCGGAATGTTCTGCCGGTCGGAAAAGATCGCCCGCCCCTCGGTGTCGCGGATGGAATCCGGGAGCGCGACGTACCGCGGCGCGGCGCCGTCGCCGTCGTTGCGAAGGTACCGGAGATAGCTGTACGGCAGTTCCACGAACACGTCGGGGTCGCCGTCGCCGTCGAGATCAGCAAAGCGGCTCCACTCGCCGATATCGAGCCCCATGAACCTGAAGCCCCCGAATCGGAACCTCGGCAGGCCGTCCGGCAACGTTCCGTCCCTCAGGAGCACCATGAGACGGCCGCTGTACTCCTGGAGCAGCAAATCCGCGTCACCGTCGCCGTCGATATCGACCAGCTGGGGTCTTGGCTGGTTGAGCCCGCCAAGAAAGGCGAGCGGGAGCCGTCGGCCCGCCGAATCCGACACTGGAAAGGGGTCGACCTCGAACACCCAGTCCGCCCCCGCCGCGGTCGCGGGCCCGGGAGGGCCGCCGGCGGGCACGCCGCCGCACGCGCCGATTGCCAGGAGCGTACCGCCGATGGTGCAGCGATGCCGGCCGCTCACCCGCAGGGCGGGGTGACGGCGGTCAGGTCGGCGGCCATCGCCACCCCGATGCCCGCCGCGTAGTGCCCGACGCCCATGACCGCCGCTACCCTACGGGTCGCGATGCAGATGGCGGCGACATTTCCGGCACCGGTGGCCTTGTGGCCCTCATGGTCGTGCGCGCCCCCGGCCTGGAACCGGTTGCTGATGTAGACATAGCGTCCGTCGGGGCTTGTCGCCACGCCGTGCGGCTGCCGGAACGCGTCGTGGCGGATCACCTCGGCCACGGTCCAGGTCGCGGGGTCGATCACCGAGACGGCGTTGCCGTCCAGGTTGGTCACGAAAACCAGCCGTCCGTCCGGGGTGAACCCCGGTTCGAAGGGCCCGCCCTCAAGCGCCACGATGCGCGACAGCTTCGGTTTTCCTGGCGTCGTCAGGTCGAACACGATCAACTGGTTGGCGGTTTGCGCCGTGGCCACCAGCCAGCGGCCGTCGGGAGACACCGCGAACTGCGTGAGCGTGAGCGGTGGGCCGTCGATATTGACGAGCTCCAGGTGTCCGTCCGCCAGGCTCATGCTGGCCACCTGGTTTTCCGCCAGGCTCGCCGCGTAGGCGAACCCGCCGCGCGGATCCACCACCAACGCGTGGGGCCGGGGGAAGAACACGTCATACTCGTCGATCTTCTGCATGGTCGAGCGCCGGATCACCGTCAACCGCCGTGGCGGGTTGACCGCGCTCATGGAGTGTCCCACCACCAGGAGGTCGCTGGTCGGATCGAGCGCCATCAACCCGGGGACCTCCATGTCCACCGACCCCACGATCCGGTTCTGCCGGTCGAGCTTCAGGACCTTGTTGCCGCCGATCAGGGTCAGATACCAGTGGCTCCCGTCGGGCTCCACCTGCGCGTGGTGCGGCTTGGCGTTGGGCCCGAATCCAAGGGTCTGGAGGTCCACGGTCTCCAGCACCCGGTGCGTCGCCAGGTCGGCCACCGAAACCGTGGCGTCATCCTGGTTGGTGACATAGAGCCTGGCGCCCTGGGCGGCGGCCGGGGCGGCGTGGGCCGCGCCGAGGGCGCCGATCAACGCGGCCAGAGAGCGCACGGGTGGTAGGGGTGTCATGGCGCTACGGGACGATAGCTGGGTCGGACGGTGCCGGAGGATGAACAGCCCCTCCATCATGCTCGTCACGACGATCGTCCCGCTCTTGAAATAGGGGTAATTGCTCCACGACCCGGCGAATCCCGGCACGTTCTCTCCCAGGGGCACCGTGTCGAAGTAGCCGACTTCACGGGGATTGCGCGGATCGCTGATGTCGAGGATCCGCAGGCCGCTCACGTAGTTCGATTCGAAGACGTAATTGCCCTTCACGTACAGGTTGTGGTCGGACGCCGCGGTGGTGCCGAGGAACTCCCGGGCCAGCACGGGCTCGTCGAGGCTGCTCACGTCCCAGACCAGGGTGCGGGTCCGCGGCGCGTTGCCGGCCAGCTCATCCAGTTCGTCGTTCACGAAGAAGTAACGCTGGTCGTCGCTCAGCCAGCCCTGGTGGGTATACCCCGTGTTGGGATACTCGCCGACCGCGATCGATCTGGGGTTCCGCTTATCCGTGACGTCGGCGATGCCCACCGCCGTCTCGGACGCGTTGAAGCAGATCTCCCGGCCGCGATACTTTTCGTCCGGGCCGCCGTAGGTGACACACTGGGCATCGTGGGTGTAGCCGGTGCGGGCCCGGCCGGTGGCGGGATCCGCGTAACAGCCGGCGAAGGCCGGCTGCTTCGGATTCCTGATGTCGATCATGTGCAATGCGCCGCCGCAGGTCTCGCCGCCTCCGCTGCTGCCGACCGTGAACGCGAACCCGGAGGTCGTGTCGATCACGATGTTGTGCGCGCTCGCGATCCGGTCGTAGTGCGCGTCCTCGGTAAAGGTCTCCGGGGGCCGTCGCACGTTCCGCAGCCGGGTCAGGTCAAAGACCTGCACCCCATGCGGGCCCGCATTGTCCGCGACGATGAACACGTGGCTCTGGTAGACCTTCATGTCCCGCCAGAGATTGGTCCGCGCGCCTTGATGCAACGGCAGCTGGCCAAGGTATCTGGGCTGCTGCGGGTCCGTCACATCGACGAAGACGGTGCCGTCCATCCGGCCGACGATGGCGTACTCCCGCCCGCTCTGGGGGTCGGTCCAGCCCCAGAGGTCATTGATCATGATGCCGCGCTCGGCGCCGAGCGCGCTCTTGGGCAGAAACGCCAGCAGGTCCACCTGTTCACAGTCGAACGCCGCCGCCTTCCCGTCCGCGCAGCGTACCTCGCCGCCGGTCACCACCGGCAGCTCATCGCCCGCGTCTCCGATTCTGGCCGCCTCGGTCCAGCGCCCCTCGCGGCGGGCGAACACGGTCCCCACGCCGGCGAAGAAGGCGTCCATGGGCCCGCCCACGGCGGCCACCTCGCCGGCCAGGCCCACGCTGGAGCCGAACAGCACGCCAAGACCCGCGGCCTGACCGGGCAGAATCTGGCGCTCGGTCCAAGCCGAGCCCTCCCTGCCGAAGACGAACACGTCGCCGGTCCCGCTCCGGGCCGCGGGCGCGCCGACCAGGAGGGTCGCACCATCCATCGCCAGGCTGCCGCCGAACGCGCCTGGCGTCTGCGCGGAGGCCCGGAGCCGCTCGGCGAGCGCCCAGCCCGCGGCGCCGGGCCGGAACACATAGACCCGCCCGGTGGCGCGCGCCGCATAGGGGGAGGAGACCAGCGCCTCGCCCTCTCCGAGGAGCACGGCGGCGCCGTACATCACGGTGGTGTCGGGGTCAGGCCTCAGTTTCGCGGCCTCGCCCCACCCGTCGCCGCGGAGCTGGTAGAGCGTGGCCGATCCGGGCTTGATCTGCGGGCGCCCAGCCCCAAGTCCACCACTCGGCGCATCCCCCGGGGCCCCCACCAGCGCCAGGTCCCCCAGCAGGGCGACCGCTGCGCCGAACCGGCCGGCTGGCTCGACCCCGGTGGCGATGCGAACCGGAGGGCCCCAACCCGCCCCGCTACGCGAAGCGAGATAGACCTCCCCCATCGCCTCCCCGCTTCCGGGGGCCCCGATCAGCAACCGCTCACCGCTCAGCGCGATCGCCCGCCCGAACCGCGCGGCGGAATCGGCCGGCGCCGGGGTCGTGAGACGGGCCGCCTGCGACCACCCCTCGCCGCGCCGCTCAAAGACGTAGACCGCGCCACCGCCGCCGCCGGTCGGGGCGCCCACCGCGAGGTAATCGCCGGCCACGGCGAGGACCGATCCGAACCCGTCGCCGACCACGGCCCCCGCTCCCGAGATCGTCACCGCCTCCACCCAGCCCGAGCCGGAGCGCCTGAAAACATGAACCCCTCCGGCCCGCGCGGCGGGGACCGGAAACCCGGGAGCTACCTCATTACGGCCCACGAAGACTTCCTGCCCACTGACCGCGATGGAGCTTCCGAAGCCGACCCGGCCCATCGCGCCAAAGCCCGCCGCCGAATGGGTCTGCGAAGCGAGCGGAGTCGTGGCCAGAAGGAGGCTGAGGGCGCAGGGTAAACTGTTGATTCGCATGAGCATGGGTGGATTTGTCCTCTCGGGGTTCTTTGGAGCGCTACCATACTCGACCCCCGACGGTTTCGGGGGGAGTGGGAAGCTAGTCGTGTGGCGGATCACCGGGGAAAATCGACGTGGCGCTCGACCCGCTCGATCTGACGCAAATGCCGGTCTGCATGGGTAAGCATGATCGCGAAACCGTCCCCAAGATTGAGGCGAATGAGGGAGGTGACCGGTGACTTCATCTTGCTGTCCTGCCAGACGACGTCCACCGCCCGCTCGAGCAGCACGCCGATCGCCTCCTGCCTGGCCAGAAAGGCGTCGATCACCGCCTCCCGGGCCGCGGCACCCGGCCGGTAGATCTTCGGCGCGGGGAGCCGGCGAGTGGAGTTGAACGATCGCACCAGGAAGTTGCCCATCACGGTCGGGCGCCAGGTCGCGGTCCGGGCCCTGGCGGGTTCCCGCTTGGCGTGGTCGACCGGCCCCTCGGCCTGGGCGAGGTAACTGTCGTTGGCGATGCAGAGGTGTTCGAGGACCTGGCCGATGCTCCAGCCACCCTCCGGCGGGTTCCAGGAAAGCTGAATCGCCGTGTGCGCGTCCCGCAGGGCGCGCGCCCGGCGACTTTGTTCGTCCAACTGGGTTCGGAACTGCTCCCGCTGCTCGTCCTGGCGCACCTCGTCTCCTGGGCCTCCCCGAGGACCGGGGAGGGGAGGCGAAGCTAGCCGTTCCGGCGGTTCGCCGCTACTGCACGCACTGTCCCCTGGGGTCCGGTTTCGGCTTGTCTACGGTCGGCCGCGCGTCGAGGTTGGCCACGGCCGCCCCCACCGCGCCGATGAAGCTGGTCACCCGTGCGAACTTCGCGTAATCGATGTACTGCGGCTCGTCGGTGGGCATGTGGTAATCGCGGTGCCCGCCGGTGGAGAAGAACGCCACCGGGATGCCGTACTTTGCGTACTCGTAGTGGTCGCTGCGGCAGTAGTACTGCTGCGGGTGCCCGTTGGCGTCGTACTGGTAGTCGAAGGTGAAGCCGTGGCTGCCTTCACGGTTGACCCGCTCGATCAGGTCGCCGAGCTGGGTAGAGAGTCGCCGGGAGCCGATCAACTGCATATACCCGGGTCCGCCGCCGGACAGGTCGTCCGCCTTGCCCCGACCGATCATGTCGATGTTGAGCTGGGTGACGATCGAATCCCGGGGCACGGTCGGGCGATCCGCGAAATAGCGGGCGCCGAAGAGCCCTTTCTCCTCCGCGACGTGCCAGACGAATAGCAGCGACCGGCGCGGCCGGTTGGCGATCAAGTATTCGGCCAGCTCGAGCAGCGCCATGGAGCCGCTGCCGTCGTCATCGGCGCCGTTCATCACCGAATCCAGGCGTGCGGGCCGCAGCGCCCGCAGGCTGTCCAGCGCCCGCTGGATGGCTGCTTCGCGCTCCGGCGTCAGGGGCAGGCTCTGGCCTTCGGCACCGCCCGGACGCAGCACCTCGTTGCGGGTGCGCAGGGAATCGTGGTCGATCGGAGCGTTGACCCCGTCGTGGTCGTTGTGGGCCCCGAAGGCCACATACTGCCCGCGCAGGGCCGGGTCGCTGCCCTCCACGATGGCCACTACGTTGCGCGCGGGCGCCTCGGTCGCCTGCCCCACATACCCGCCGACCACCGCGATACGCTTGCCCTCCGTGCCGGCGAACAGGCCGGCCAGCGGCGCCCCCATCAAGCGTTCCGCCAGTGCGGACGAGACGATGAGGTAGGGAAGGCGCGGGTTCTCTTCGGTGTCGCGCAGGTCGAAGGACGGCTGGGTGAGGGCGTTCAGCACAAACGGCGGGGTCGCGTCACGCGAGGCGACGAGGATCCCGGCCGCGCGGGCATAGCGAAGTCGCGTCTCGTGGCTGAGTTGATTGGGACTCCAGAACTGCCAGGCGTTGGGAAGGCTTGACGGCGCAAACAACACCAGTCTGCCCGCGACGGCGTCGGGGGAGACCAGCGTGGCGTCGCCGATCTTCCCGCCGTAGACCACCGGCAGGCTTTCCGCCGCGAAGACACCGCCCATGTCGTTGAGCGCCCCGACCGGCGGGAAGAACACCAGGTCCTCCTGGGTGTTGTAATCGACCCCGTCGACTCTGAGCCGGCTCCCTTCCGCCAACCCCGTCAGCGTCAGGGGTATGGTCTGGAAAAAGGTGCCGCTGTCGCCGCCCGGCGTGAGGCCGATTCGCGCCAGCTCCCGGGCGATGTACTCGACCCCCTTGGCGTTCCCGAGGGTCCCGGCTTCCCGGCCCATCATGGAATCGTCCGCGAAGATGTAGAGCCGGGTCATGAGGTCCGCAGCCGTGACGGCCGGGGTGGTCGGTTGCGGGTCGTGCTTGAGCGGATTGGCCGCCATTCCCTGGGCGACAAGAGTCGCGGGAAGGGCGATCGGCGTCAGCAGGCCGGCGAGCAAATGGAATGTCCGCATGCGTCCTTCTTCTCGAGGGTCATCGTTCTGCATCGTCCTGCATCGTCCTCATCGCGGCAGCCGCTCGGGCATGTCCGCCACGACAAAGGCCATGATCGCCATGGCCGCCACGTTCATGCCCACTTCGCGCGGGTCCAGTTTGTCGGGCGTGTCCGCGGGCGTGTGGTGATACCAGAAGTACCGGGATCCGTCCACCACGTGGCCCAGGCCCGGCACCCCGCGCTGCATGATCGGGCCGATGTCGGCGCCGCCCCCGCCGGAGAAGAGGGTGTCGGCGCGGAGCGGCGACAGGAGACGAACGACGTCCCGGAGAAGCGCACGCGCGGAGTCCGAGCCGCTGAAGCCGAACCCCCGCGGGGCGAACACTCCGCCGTCCGATTCGATCGCCAGAATGTGCTCGTCCAGCTCCGCGGCGTGCGCGTCGCGGTAGGCCGTGCCGCCACGCAGCCCGTTCTCTTCGTTGGTCCAGCCCACCACCCGGATGGTCCGGCGCGGGCGGAGGCCGAGCTGCTTGAGCAGCCGGACCGCCTCCCAGGCGACGACCACGCCGCCGCCGTCGTCCATCGCGCCGCTGCCCACATCCCAGGAGTCGATGTGCCCGCCCATCACGACGATTTCGTTGGGGCGCTCGCGGCCGCGCAGCTCGGCCACGACGTTGCGGGACTGGGCGTCGGGAAGGGTCCGCGCCCCCATGCGGAGCCGCACGACGATGGGCTCGCCCCGATCCTGCATGCGCTGGAGCAGCAGGGCATCCTCAACCGTGATCGCAGCCGAAGGAATGGCCGCCACCGTCGAGTCGTAGCGCAGAGCGCCGGTGTGCGGCGTCCGCTGGGAGTTCGGCGTGACGCTGCGGACCAGGGCGGCCACCGCGCCCAGCTTCGCGGCTTCCACCGCGCCATTGGTACGATACTGCACCGTGGCTCCGTAGCTGGTGAACGCGACGTTGTAGACCACGATCCGGCCATGGGCCTCCCCGCCGCGGGACCGCAGGTCGTCGAAGCTCCCGACCACCAGCACCGGCGCGGTAATGCCCTCCGGGGGCGTCGCGACGCTCCCGCCCAGCCCCAGCATGGGGAGCGGCATGGCGCGGGGTGTCACCAGGGCGGCCGATTCCTCGCCCCGCACCCAGCGGGGCACCATGACAGGTTCGCCCCGGACATTCTCCAGACCTTCGGCGCTCATGCGCGCCAGCGCCCAGTCGATGGCCCGCTCCAGGGATTCCGACCCGCTGAAGCGGTGCCCAAACCGATCGGACAGCTCGGCCACCTTGCCCCAGGCGGCGCTGTCCCCGAGCGCCGCGTCGATGATGCGGCGGGCCGGCTCGGCGTAGCGGTCGGCCAGGCTGGGGGTCTGCGCCGGCGCCTGAGCGGCAAGGAGGGCGACCATGGGGATGGTGAGACACCAGCGCTTCGTGCGGCGGGACATCGCGACCTCGGGGCGGGGCGGGCGAGGAAACTAAGCCGCCGGGCCGGCCCAGGCCAGAAGGCTTCGCGCCGTCCGCTTGACCCCCTCCCGGGGGCGTCTCACCTTGGATCACACCTTCGAGCGAGCCTGCCATGCACCTTCCCGCGATCACCGGAGCGATCGCCACGGCCGTTTTGGCGATCGGCGCACCGGGGGTCCTTCCCGGCCAGGCCCGCGCCGCGGTGGAAGGCCGGGTCGTCGATGCCGTGGGCCGGCCTCTCGCGGGCGCCGAGGTGGTCATCGAACGCCCGGGACTGCCGTCCGCGGGCCGAGCCGTGAGCGACGCGGACGGCGGATGGCGTGTCACCCACTTGGCGGCTGGTCGCTATCGGGTCTCCGCGCGACGGGTCGGGTTTCGCGCTGCGTCGGAGGACGTTGTGCTCGCGCCCGGCGGCACCGCCCGGGTCACGTTCGTGCTTGAGCAATCGCCCTTCCAGCTCGACTCCCTCGTCGTCAGCGCGCCGGCCGTCCGGATCGCCACCGAGAACACCGAACTCGCGACCCGACTTACCATTCGTGAGATTTCCCTGCTCCCCACGACCCTGGATATGCGTCCCCTGATCGGCCTCACGCCGGGGGCGCGGCCCGACCACCTCTGGGGAGGAGCGTCCGATCAGGCCAACAGCTACCGGCTGGACGGAGCGGTCGTGAATCACGCGGGTCAGGGCGGGGCCTTCCTGCTGCCGAGCCCGGCCTGGATCGAATCGCTGGAAGTCCGGGGGCTCGGTGCCGGGGCGGAACACGGGGATTTTCAGGGCGGGCTGGTGGAGATCACCACGCTCGGCGGGGGCGACCGGTTGGAGGGATCCTTCCGCACCGGCGTCGAGTCGCGTCAACTCAACGGCAGCAACCTGATCGCCGGCGAGATCGGCCGCGAGCTGGTCGGCCGATGGGAGCTGGATGCACAACTCCGGGGTCCGCTGCCGGGGGATCGGCTGCACTTCGCGCTGTTCGGTCGGGTGATCCGGCAGGAGGAGCGCGTCCTCAATCACCTCCCCGATCCATCCGATGAGTTCGTGCCGGTGCCGCCCTCCCTCCTGGACGGCCGATGGCTTGCGAAGTTGAGCTGGAAGCCGGGCGACCGCGACCTGGTGCAGGCCAGCCTGATGGGAAGACATCAGAACGGGGACCGTGAAGAGCAAACCGGATACGAGGCGGCCGAAGCGACCGTACGGCTGCGCGAAACGTCGTTCGTCGGGGGCCTGACCTGGCAGCGGAGTTGGTCCCCCCGGAGCGCCGTGGAGGTGCGGCTGGGGGGGTACGTTTCCGACGAGGAGCGGACGCCATACGGCGGTCCGGCCGTGCCCGGGATCGAGATCCTGACCCCGGTGAACCCGCCCCGCTATCAGAACGCTCCCTTCCGGACGCTGTCCCAGCCCAGCAGCATCTCCCTGACGACGATCTGGACCCAGCGAGGGCGTCTGGCCGGCCTGGAACACGAGCTCAAGCTCGGGGGCGAGTACACGCTTGGCGGCTTCGACTTTGAGCGGACCCGGAACGCCGGAATGACATGGCGTCCTCTCAGGGTGCTCGGCTTCGACCCCGCCGATCCCGGGACCTGGAGCTTCGGGGGAATCGGGACCGCATGGGGCGGTGAGGCACGCCTCGACTCCCGGATGCACAGCACGGCGCTCTTCGTCCAGGACCGCATCCGCCTGGGTTCCCGGCTCCAGCTTCATCCGGGCTTCCGGCTCGGATGGTGGTCCGGCGCCCTGACGCCCCCGCAGGGACCGCGCTTCACCGCCGTCGGTGCCCACGGGCTGGAGCCCCGGATTGGCCTGGTGGCGGACCTGGACGGCAGGGGGGACTTCGTCGCCAAGGCCCACTGGGGCCGTTACCACCAGTCGATGTTCGCCGCCTTGTTCGATCGGGTCGAGGGTGCCGCGTCCTTCAGCAACGAAGAGATCTGGACCTGGCTCGGGCCGCCTCCGCAGAGTCCGGCGGGAAGCTTTACGCTCGCGGAGCGCGAGGCCCAGGAGGCAGCGGGTGGATTCCGCTTCGAGGAAGAGGTACGGCTGGACCAGGCCGGACGGGTGGAAGACTATCGGCAGCCCTATGTGGACCAGACCGTGCTGTCGCTGGAGCGGGTCTTCGGAGGCAGGTGGAGGGTCGGCCTGGCCTACGTTTTCCGGCAGAATCATGACATGGTGGCCCTGGTGGATCGAAACCTGGCCTCGAACTACACGGTGGTCGAGAATGTCGTGGTCCGCGATCGATTCGGCCGGCAGGTCTTCTTCGGTGGGAAGCCGCTCGTCCTCGAGCGGCTGGCGATCTCCAACGAGGACATCCTGCGGGTGCAGGAACTGCTCCGGCAGGGCGTGTTGACCGACCCCAGGCCGATCTACCTTCCACCGGGTGTGAACCCGGCCACGCTGCGGTACGATCCCGACTACGTGCTCACCACCGTGCCCGAGGCCACCCGCCGCTTCCGCCAGTTCCAGCTCCGGCTCGAGGGACGCTACCGGACTTGGTGGCTCGGTGGATCCGCGACGCTTACCACGCTCAAAGGGAACTACAACGTGGTGACCGGGCCCGACGATTACGCCGCCGGCGGACCGGGACCCTGGGTGCGGCTCAACGAACAGTTCAACTTCTCCGGCGCGCTCAACAACCAGAGCCGCTTCGAGGGCAAGCTCCACGTCGGCGGCCTGCTGCCGGCCGGTTTCCGGGGAGGCGCCTTCTTTTCCCTGGCGACCGGGGATCGAGTCACCCCAACGCTCACCCTCTCCGGCCTGCTCACCGATTTCGCTCCGACCCCGGCCGCTCCCGCGCCCGACACGGCCTCGTTCCATCGCCTCCTGTTCCAGAGCACGCGTGGGCACCGGATCTTCCTCGAGCCCAGAGGCAGCTATCGCTATCAGTCGCGAGCGTCTCTCGACCTGCATCTGGAGCGGAGCTTCCCCCGGGGACGGGCCGAACTGGTCGTGGCGATGGACGGGTTCAACCTGCTCGGTGACCGGAGCGTCACCGCGATCGAGACCCATGTCAACACAATGGTAGGGGTCTTCGACAGCGACTACAGGCGGGTGCGGGGTAGGGTCTCACCGCGCACACTCCGGCTGACGGCCGGGATTCGATTCTGAGGACGAGGGCACTTCGCACTTCGCACTTCGCACTCCGCACTCCCCCCCTCCTGCCTACGCCGCCCTTCGCCCGGTTGGCCTGCCGTCGGGGAAGCGCACGATTCGCGCGGCCCGGCGACCAAACCGGCGGGCACCGTCGCCCAGGTGATCCCCCAGGTTGATCAGCAAGACCGCACCGAGCAGCACCAGGCCGGCGAGGAGCACTTTCCCGGTGACCAGCTCTCCGCCCAGGATGGCCCCAAGGGCCACGGCGACGACCGGATTGGCGTAGGCGTAGGTGCTGGCGCGGGTCGGCGTGGTCACGCGCACGAGCCACACGTAGGCGCTGAAGGCAATCACCGATCCAAAGAGAGCCAGATAGAGAACGGCGAGCCAGGCTTGCAGCGTCACGGCGCCCGGCCGGAACCCGGTCCACTCCCCTGCGACCGTCGCGACCGCCAGGAAGGCCGTGCCGGCAACCAGCATCTGGAGCGCCGCAAGCAACGGAGCGGGGCCCGGCGCGTTTCCGCTCCGCGAGTAGAGCGATCCCGCCGCCCACGCGATTCCCCCGATCACCAGCAGCCCCGCTTCCAGCGGAGGCACCCCGGCAGCGCCGAGCGCGGCGCCCGGGTCCACCAGCAGGACGATGCCCAGAAGCCCGGCGCCGAGCCCCAAAAAGATCGCCGCACTCGGCCGCCGCCCGCCGGGGCGGAGCCAGTCCAGCAGGACCATCCAGATCGGAACAGTGGTGACGATCAGGGCGACCAATCCGGTGGGCGCCCTGCGCTCGGCGAGGATCACGGCGCCGTTGCCGATCAGCAGCATCAGGATCCCGGTCACGCCCGCCGCGCGCCAATGCATCACGGTTGGACGTCCCAGGCCGGACCAGCGGGCCCAGGCGAGCAGCAAGGCCCCGGCCAGCAGGAAGCGGAACCCACCCAGCAGAAAGGGCGGCAGCGAGTCCAGACCGAGCTTGATCGCCCAATAGGTCGAACCCCACACCAGGTACACCGCGGCAAAGGCGGCCACGAGGGAGCTGGTGCGGGGTTTTGCAGTTTGGAGCATCACCTGTCAGGGGTTCAGGGGCGTCGTCGACCAGCGGGATTGGTTGCTCATGCGTACGCATGATAACCGGTGGAGCATGGCAATACAAGCATAATATTCTTGACACTGAGCTCACTACAGAATAATATTCTGTCCATGGCTACTTCCATCGATGATACCGACCGCCGGATCCTCGACCTGCTCCAGGGCAATGGGCGGATCAGCAACGCGGACATCGCCCGCGAGGTGGGGATGGCCCCGTCGGCCACTCTGGAGCGGGTCCGGAAACTCGAGGAGCGCGGAGTGATTCGCGCGTACGAGACCCGACTCGATCCCGAGGCCATCGGGCAAAGCCTCGCCGCCTTTGTCTTCGTGCGCTCGACCGAGACGCCCCGGGACGCGTACACATCCCGGGCCCTGGCGGAGCTGCCGGAGGTGCAGGAGGTGCACCATGTGGCGGGTGAGGATTGTTTTCTGGTGAAAGTGCGGGTGCGGGATCCGAGGGACCTGCAGCGCGTGCTGCGGGAGAGCATCGGCACGATCCCCAGCGTCGTTTCGACCCGATCGACCGTCGTCCTGGAGTCGGTGAAGGAGACCTCGTCCCTCCGTCTGCCTGAGACGGGAACCGGCTGACCTGCAAGGTTGTCGAGGGGCCGAGGGTGGATGCCCTGTACCGCTACCTCCTCGCCACCAGCTCCTTCACCCTCTCATGGGGGAGCGCCGGCACGAACAGGTTGTTGGCGCCCACCATGTCCCGCGCCGCCACCATCGCGTTCAGAATGGCTTCCTCGGTCCCCTGAATGGTTGCCTCGAACACCGGATTGATGCGGTCGTTGGGCAGCATACGCACTCCGACCGGCCGTCCCTCGGGATTCGCGGGCTGCTCCTGGGTGCTGAACGCCAGGAAGATGTCTCCCGAGCTGTTGCCGCCGATCCCGCCCATCCGGCCGACGCCCAGCGCCGCGCGTCTGACCACCCGCTTGAGTTGATGCGGCAGCAGCGGGGCGTCGGTTGCCACGACGATGATGATCGACCCCCGTTCCTCACGCTCCGTATCCCGGTCGTCTCCGCAGACCGGATAGTCCGCACCGGGCGGCGCGGCGCCGCGATAGCATGCCCGCGGCTCGACCAGCTCCTGCCCTACTGGCCTGCCGCCAATCCGCAGCTGACGGCGCAGGCCGTAGTTGCACTGGACCAGGACGCCGACGGTGTACCTCTCGCCGGCGATGCTCACCCGCCGCGACGCGGTGCCGATGCCTCCCTTGAACTCGTGGCATTGCATGCCGGTGCCGCCGCCCACGTTTCCTTCGGCCACCGGCCCTCCCCGCGCGGCCTCGAGCGCCGCGAAGGCGTGCTCCCTGGTGACGTGGAACCCGTTGATGTCGTTGAGGTCGCCGTCCCAGGTCTCGGCCACCACCGGCAGAGACCAGGCGAACGCCTTGCCGCGCCGCACCGCCCACTCGACCGCTGCGGAGTGCACGACGCCCACGCTGTGGGTGTTAGTGATCAGCACCGGTCCGCCGAGGAAACCGGACTCCTCGACCCAGGTCGTGCCGGTCATCTCTCCGTTGCCGTTCAGCGTGAACCAGGCGGCGAACACCTCGGCGTCGGAACCACGGCCGCGAGGGAGCAGGGCCGTCACCCCGGTGCGCACGGGTCCCTCTCCCACCACGAGCGGCCCCTCTCCCCGAACCACGCTGGTGTGCCCCACCTCCACGCCCGCCACATCGGTGATGGCGTTGAGGGGGCCGGGGGTCCCCTCGAAGGGGACGCCGAGGTCGCGGGCGCGGGGCGCATCCTGGGCCGCCAGGCTTCCGGCGACTGCGGCGACCAGGGTGAGCAGCGGGGCAACTCGCATGGTCATCTCCTTGAGACGCACGCGCCGGGGGACGCGCAGAACGATCGCTCAGGTCCGGCGCAAGGGACGGGCAAGGCAGGTCGGCCCCCCGCAGCCCTTGAGCGAGATCTCCGATCCGTCGAACACGCGGACCTCGGCGCCGGCCCGTTCGAGCAGCCCTCGGGTGCGCGGGTTTCCCTCCAGCATGATGCAGCGTCGCGGCGCCACGGCCAGCACGTTGCACCCCATCGAGGCCCACTCATCATCGGGGACCTCGACCAGATGGATGCCGCGATGCTGGAGGAGTCGCCGGAAGGGAACGCTCATCAGCGGCGAGTACACGACAGCCAGATCGTCGTCGACCGGACTCAGGATCGACATCAGGTGCAGGCAGTCGGTCGGGCCGCGCCAGTGCGGCAGCGGGACCGGGATCAACTCGAGACCCGGCTCGGCCAGCAAGACCGCCAGCTGCCGGATGCCTTCCGCGCTGGTCCGGTAGCCTTCGCCGACGGCGACCGAGTGCCGGTCGAGCCAGACCACGTCGCCGCCTTCCAGATGGCCCGGCGCCTCGATGCGCCCCAGAATCGGAATGCCGCAGCGCTCGAACGCGGCCTCCATCAAGTGGGGCTCGGCCCCACGGATCGGCTTGCCCATCCAGCCCAGCACCGCCCCGCGCGGCCCGACCACCGCAGGATCGTGAGTGTAGACCGAATCCGGTCCGCCCGCCCCCCCGTCGAGCCACTCGATCCCGACTCCCGTCGCCTCGAGCAGGGAAACCAGTTGGTCGTATTGGGCGCAGGCGCGCACGAAATCCGGCTCGGCCGGGTAGTGCAGGTTGCGCCATTCGGCGGACAGCCGCCGTTGGCTTTCCCACGCCAGGCGCGGGTGCCGGAGCAGCGCCCGGTGCAGCAGCCCGAACTCGTTGGGGCAGTACGAGCTCATCGCGAATGCTCCGTCCAGACCCCGCCCACGCATGTCGCGGCGACGTCCGCGGCCGAGCCTCCGGTGATCCACGCCTCGAGCAAGGTGTCGGCCGGCACGCCGCGGAGCGCCGGGGCGTCCAGCCGGAGACTCTGGAAGTCCGCCAGCGCCCCCGGCACCACGCGCCCGGTGCCGACGCCCAGGGCGTCGGCGCCGCCGGCGGTGGCGGCATGCAGCAGCGAGGGGGCCACCGCACCCCGGTCGTCGCGCAGGATGCCGCGCCGCTCGTGCCGGAGCCGCTGTCCGTACTCCAGCCAGCGCATTTCCTCGACCATGTCGATCCGCGCGTTGGAATCGCTCCCCAGGCAGAGGCGGTCGAGCGGAACGCCGGCAAGATCGGGGACCCCGTCGCCCAGATGCGCTTCCGTGAGCGGACAGACGCAGATCCTCCCCCCCCGGTCCAGAAACTCCGCCCGGTCGTTCGGCTCGGTGTGCGTGCAGTGTACGGCGGTCACGTTCGCGGTGGAGCCCACGTGGTCCAGCAGCGCGCGCATCGGAGTCCGCTGATACGCCTCGCGGCACGCCTCGATCTCGCGGCGTTGCTCCTCGACGTGAATGTGAAAGACCATCCCGCGGCGCTCCGCCTGGCTCTGAATCGCGCCGATCTCCTCGAGGCCCGCGGCGCGCACGCTGTGCACCGCCGCGCCGAGTCGCATCGTCCGCGAGTCCAGCTCGGGGGCCAGGGCGTCCATCGCGTCCCAGTACGCCGCGGCGTCACGGCTCGCGAAGCGTCGCTGGCCCGGCCCGAGTCCCTCTTCGATCCCGCCGGTGCGGTAATAGGTGGAGAGCAGCACCAGCCGGATCCCCGCCTCGCGCGCGGCGCGGATGACGAGGCGGTCCAGCGCGTAGTCGCCGCTGCCCTCGTGATGCATGTAATGGAACTCGCCGACCGTCGTGATGCCCGCCTCCCGCATCTCGGCGAACGCGGCCCGGGTGAGCTCGAAGAACTCGCCGGAGCTCAGCCGTTGCACCAGGTCGTACATCGCCTGGCGCCAGGTCCAGAAGCTCCCCTCGCCCTCCGGAAACCGCTCGCCGAGGCCGCGCAGCCCGCGCTGGAACGCGTGCGAGTGCGCGTTGACGAACCCGGGGAGCAGAGCCTGGCCCTCCAGGCGCGTGGTGATCGGACGATCCAGGCGTCCGATCCGGGCGATCCGGCCGTCGAGGGCGACCTCGACGAGGACGCCCGGCTCGAAGTGGTCACCGACCCAGGTGAGGTCGGCCTCGATGATTCGATGACCACTCATGCCTTCTGGCCCAGGCAGTGCCGGTCGATCAGCCGGTCGAGCAGCGTGCCCGCCTGGTGGAATTCGGCGAGCGGGAGCGACTCGTTGGGCTTGTGCGCGACCTCGATCGTTCCCGGGCCCCAGATCACGCAGTCGAAGCCCACCCTCTGGAGCCACCCGGCGTCGGTGGCGAACCCCACGCTCCGGGAGTCATGCTGCCCGACGGCCTCGCACAGCTCCCGATGCAACGGATGTTCGGCGTCGAACCTGAAAGGCGGGCTGTCGCCCGCAAGGTCCAGCTGCCACCGCTCTCCCTCCAGCGGCGGGGCCACCGCGGCGCGGATCCGTTCGACGATGCTCTCGCTCGACATGTCGGGGAGGATGCGGCTCCCGATCGACACCTCGCACCGGTCGGGCAGCACATTGATCGCGGCGCCACCGTGGATCATGGTGACGGTCAGCGTGACGAAGGGCACTTCGGGGAAGTGCGCCGAGGCGGAGCTTCGCTCCCGTTCCAGCTCCGCTCGAAGCCCGGCGAGCGCCAGGATCGCGCGAGCGGCGGGCTCGATGGCGTTGTGGCCGAGGTGCGGGTAGCCGCTGTGCGCACTGACCCCGTCGACCGAGAGGACCAGCTTGAGGTGACCCTTGTGCATCCGCACGGCGCGGAGCGAGGTCGGCTCACCGATCAGCGTGTGCCGAGGCAGCGTCTCCGGCCGGTCCCAGGTCTCCGCGAACCGCTGCGCGCCCAGGGTCCCCAGCTCTTCATCGTAGGTGAGCAGCAGCGCAACCGGGTGCCGGAGTCGCGCCGGGTCGCATTGGGCCACACGGTTCACCGCCAGCGCCACGAAGCCCTTCATGTCGGCGGCGCCTCGGCCGTACAGGCTGTCGCCCCGCCGGGTCAGGGTGAAGGGGTCGCTCTCCCACTCCGGTTCGTCGGCCGGCACCACGTCCGTGTGTCCGCTCAGGGTGAGGCCGCGGCGCTCTCCGCCCGGGTCCGGCCCCGCGGTGACGATCAGATTGACCTTGGCATCGTCGGCGGAGGCGTTGCGGGCCAGTCGCACGCCCGGCCGGTCGAGATACTCGGCGATGAAATCGGCGAGGGGGAGGTTGCTGTTGCGGCTCACCGAGTCGAAGGCGACCAGGCGGCGAAACAGCTCGGTGTCGTCCAGCAGGGGCAGGTGGAGCACCCCGGAAGTCTGGCCCCCCGCCTTGGTACCCGGCAAGAGCCGGTTGCCGGGCCGGCGACTTTGCCCGTAGCTTCCGCGCTGGTGTCACGCTCCCCGTCCCGGTCGCCCATCCGCCGGTCGCCGGAAATCCACGGCGGCCAGCCCCTCTTTGCCGGCACGACCGTTCCCGTGCAGGCGCTGCTCGACCATGTCCGGAAGGGTGGAGACGAGGCCGGGTTCCTGGTGCGCTACCCGGAGCTCGAGGCGGCCGCGCTGAAAGCAGTCGTGTCTCTGGCGCTGGAGCAGCTGATCCAGCGCGAGCGGGTCGCGGCGGCGCCGCCCCAGGGATCCCTGCTGCCCCGCTACGACGACCAGGGAGTGCTGGTCAATGCCGCCGAGCTGCGCGCCAGCCTGGTGACGCACCGGAAGGTGCTCTGCCCGGCGTGCCGGGTGCTGGTCTTTCGGCGCTGGCCCGAGGGTTGGGATGCGCACGCCGAGCATCGCTGTTCCGGCATCACCGCGATCGAGCCTGCGGCACGGAAGCGGGAGTTCAAGCGACGGTACGCGCACTTGTTCAAATGAATCCACGCGGATGCAGGGCGATGCAGGACGATGCAGGACGATGGAGGACGATCAATGACGACCAGGTTCGGCGGTCTCGTTACCGTGCTTGTGCTGGTTGGGGCGTCGCCTCCCTGGGCACAGGGCCAGCGGGTGGGGGTGATCGAGCGCAACGTCGCGGTGCCGATGCGCGACGGCGTGGTGCTCCGTGCCGACGTCTGGAGGCCCGCCGCAACCGGTCGTTTCCCCACGCTGGTGTATCGGACCCCATACAGCAAAGCCGAGGTGTTCGCGACCTACAGCCTGTTTCGCCGCGCGGTGGAACGGGGCTACGCCGTCGTCGCCCAGGACGTCCGAGGCCGCTACCGGTCCGACGGCGAGTTCCTGCCCTACCAACAGGAAGGAAAGGACGGGTACGACACGATCGAATGGGTGGCAGAACAGCCCTGGTCCAGCGGCGACGTAGGCACCTTTGGGCTATCGTACCCCGGCGCGGTGCAATGGCTCGCCGCGGTGGAGAGTCCACCTCACCTCAAGGCGATGGTGCCCGCGATGACCTTCGCCTCGCCCTTCCACTTCTGGTACTCCGGCGGGGTGTGGGATGGGTCATGGATCGCCTGGATCTGGAACAACATCGCCCCCGATCAACGCCGCCGCGATGACGTGTCGGGGATCAAGACCGTCGCGCAGGCCCGGCAGACCTGGCCCGTCCTGGGCCGGCCGCTCCAGGAGGTGCTGCCCCTGCAGGCGATGAAGGCGTTCGAGGGCGTCGCGGACTGGTACTACGAGTGGATGCGGCATCCCCCGGGCGACCCGTGGTGGAGCTGGGCGGATCTCACCGACAAGTACGAGCGGGTGACCGCCGCAGTGCTCAACCTCTCGGCCTGGCACGACGATGCCTATGGACCGGCCGGCGCGACCACGAACTTCGCGGGACTGGCCCGGACCCGTGCGGGCCGCGGGGAGGGGTTGCGGGCCGGGCTGATCCTGGGGCCATGGACCCACGGCATCGGCCCCATCGCGCGCACCCAAAGCGGGGAGCGAGACATGGGACCTGCGGCCGCCCGGGACTACGACGAGATCGTGCTGCGCTGGATGGACCGATGGGTGCGCGGCATCGAGAACGGCGTGGACCAGGAGGAGCCGGTCCAACTCTACGTGATGGGCGCGGATCGCTGGCTCGAGCTGGACGCTTGGCCGCCGCCCGGCGCGCTGGCACGCGCGTTCTATCTGGCGGAGGGTGGCGCCCTGCGTGACAGCGCGGGCGCAGGGGACTCGGCCTCGACGACGTTCATCTCGAATCCGGCCCTGCCGGTGCGCGATCCGTTCGCCGAACGCCCGGGCGCCCACGACTATCGCCGGCTGGCCGAGCGCGAGGACGTAGTCGTCTTCGACAGCGAGCCCCTGCCGTCGGACCTGCTGGTCGCCGGCCCGATCGAGGCGGAGATGTACATCTCGGTGGACGCGCCCGATACCGATCTCTGGGTGCGGCTCCTGGATGTGGCTCCGGACGGGACGGCGTACAACCTGATGAGCCCCGGACTGGACGTGATCCGGGCCGGCTACCGCGACGGAGGGCCCGAGCGAAAGCCACTGGTGCGGGGTGAGGTGTACCGGCTGCGACTGCCCAACCTGCTCACGGCGAACCTGTTCAGGCAGGGCCACCGGATCAGAGTCCAGGTCTCGGCGTCGTTCATGCCGCACATGTCGCGCAACCTGCACACCGGCGAAAGCGAGGTCGCATCGATCGGGATGCGGCGGGCGCGGATCACCCTGCACCATTCTCCCGAGCGTCCCTCGCGCATCACCCTCCCGGTTGTGCCCTAGCCCGAAAAGGTGAACGGCGGGAGGTCGCCCCCCCGCCGTTCACGAGAACAACCTGACTCGTCCGAGTCCTACATCCCGCCGCCACCACCAACCAGGATCGTCACTCCGGCGTTGATCCCGAAGAACTTCGTGTCGCCCCGGCCGGTGTAGGCGCCGTCGAACCAGAGGCTCAGCCCGGACAGGGGAATCTCTACTCCGACCCCACCCGTGTAGGCGAACTTCCCTTCGGACCCTTCATCCTCCGGGAACTCTTCGGACCGGTACTGGTGGTTGAGATAGCCACCCAGACCGAAGAAGAAGATCCCGGTCCTCTCCGGGTTGCCGAGCCGGTAGCTCAGCCCGCCCTGCGCTCCGAACAGGTTTGTCTTGTCGCCATCAAACTCGTGGTTGTTGCTGCCGTAGGAAGCGACCCCAACGACCCCCAGACCCGGCGCGCTGCTGATGGGAACCAGTACGCCAAGGTGGCCCATCCACCCGGTGCTGGCATACTCGCCGTAGTCTCCCTGTGGGAGGGTGGCCCCGCCCCCGAGGAAGATCCCGATCTGCGCGTTTGCCGCGGCCGGAAGGGCAAGGAGCATGAGCAAGGCGGACGCGGCGACGATACGACGTTTCATGAAGCCTCCGGAAAGAGAGGGGGACCGGTGCGATCCTGCACGGCTCGGGTTGCCGTCCTGGTTTCTCGGGTACAGAAATGGGTGACCGAGCGGAATTCGTCAAGTTATGGGCGCCTTAGGACATGTCACGAAATAAGTGCTTGATATCGCACGTGGGTCCGTTGTATCTTCGTTGCCCGTGGACATCAAGACGCTGCGCAGGAAGTACCGCGCCGTGGCGCCGGGGTTGACGGAGCGCTCGAGGCGGCTGTGGGCCGCGTCGGAGGCGGCGGCACTGGGCCACGGGGGCATTGCGCTCGTGGAACGCGCGACGGGGATCTCGCGCCCCACGATCAGCCGCGGGCTGCGCGAGGTGGAGTTGGGTGCGCACGAGACGCTGCCACCGGAGCGGACGCGTCGCGCGGGCGGTGGGCGGAAACGCGCCGCGGAGAAGGACGCGACGCTGGTGGTGGATCTCGAGGCGTTGGTCGAGCCGACGACGTCGGGGGATCCGGACTCGCCGCTGCGCTGGACCTCGAAGAGCGTGCGCCACGTGGCGGACGAGCTGCACGCCCTGGGGCACGCCGTGAGCCACCAGCTGGTGGCGAAGCTGCTGCGCACGGCCGGCTACAGCCTGCAGGCCAACCGCAAGACGCGCGAGGGGCCCCAGCACCGCGATCGGGACGCGCAGTTCCGCTACCTCAACGAGCAGGTGCAGCGCTTCCAGCGGCAGCACCAACCGGCCATCTCCGTGGACACGAAGAAGAAGGAGCTGGTCGGCAACTTCAAGAACCCGGGGCGGGAGTGGCAGCCGAAGGGGCAGGCGGAGCCGGTGCGGGTGCACGACTTCCTGATCCCCGGCCAGGGGAAGGCGATTCCCTACGGGGTCTACGACCTGAGCCGCGACGAGGGATGGGTGAGTGTCGGGATCGATCACGATACGGCCAGCTTCGCGGTGCAGGCGATCCGCCGCTGGTGGCGGGCCATGGGCCGGGCGGCGTACCCGCGCGCGACCCGGCTGTTGATCACGGCCGACGCGGGCGGTAGCAACGGCCCCCGGGTGCGGTTGTGGAAATGGGAGCTGCAGCAATTCGCCAACCGGACCGGGCTCAGCATCACCGTGTGTCACTTTCCTCCCGGCACCAGCAAGTGGAACAAGATCGAGCACCGGCTGTTCTCGCACATCGCCATGAACTGGCGCGGCAAGCCGCTGGTGAGCCTGGCGGTGATCGTCAGCCTGATTGGCGCCACCACCACCACGGCGGGGCTCCGCGTCCGCTCCGAACTCGATCGCAGCCGCTACCCCATGGGCGTGAGCCCCACGGAGGACCAAATGGCACGCCTCATGCTGCGCCCCCACGCGTTTCACGGCGAGTGGAACTACACGATTCGCCCGCACCGCCGGCAGCGAACTTAATCACTTATTTCGTTACGAGCCCTTAGCGTGGTCCGGGGAGCTGCGGCCGCTTCATTGGTGACACGCCGTTCCCGGCGTGATCCCGTTTAGGAGAATGTCCACCTGCCGCATCCCTGTTCCCGGAGGCCTCCACCATCTACGGGAGCCTG
>Ga0299906_10000369_pt1 | contig 43511 bp, 48 predicted proteins | sample RVTome_14_FD_200259 | JGI IMG/M metagenome (GOLD analysis project Ga0299906, IMG submission 200259) | Soil microbial communities from uranium-contaminated site in the Upper Colorado River Basin, Wyoming, United States - RVT145D125 (version 2) ... | reverse complement strand
GGCGAAAATCCTCGACCAGGTCGAAGACATCCATGCCAAGGGGGGGCAGATCGGTAAGGCTGGCATTGAGCTGGCTTTGCTGCAGTGTCTTGGTGACCATCGCGTACACCTTGCATGAAGAAGGGATGGGCCAGAAAAAGGGAGCGTGCGGATAATATAATACAGGAGGGGAGGAAGGGCAACCCGTGCAGGCGGGGGGGGAGCGAGCCGGGGGGGGGGAAGTTCAACCCCGCCGGCTCTGCCGCAGGTTGTGGCGCCTCACCTGCTCCCCCAGCAGGGAGATGATTTCGGCTGCCGCATCGATGATATGTCCGGGGCCGAAGCCCGCCCGGGTCATCTCCCGGTAGAAGGTCTTGGCGATGATCCTCACGTACCGCCCCGTCTCCAAATGCCGGAGATCCATGGGTGACCCCAGGAATCTCGTCCCCTCCCGGGCCAAGGCCATCTGGGCGAATCGCGATTGTAGCAGGTTTTTAAGGCGGGCCATCTCGATCGACATCCCCACGTTCAGGGCCACGGCGGACAACAGCTCCGACTCTCTGGTTCCGAGGTGGCTTCGCCCCTTGCCCAAGGGGACGATGAGAGCCCCCGCCGTTATGCCGCCGATGTAGAGTGGAACTGCAACGACCCCGCCCGGCCATTTCTCAACCGCTGCCGGAGCCGGGACCGCGACTTCCGGCAGGGATAGAGGTCTTCCGGCCGCGGCAACCTTCCCGGCAATCTCCCCGTGAAACCCGGCAGCCGCAGCTCGGGCGCCTTCCACCAAATCCCCCTCATCCGGAAAAACCCCGACTTTTTCTTCCCCGCCCCCTGCCTCGCCCGGAAGCAGGACGATGGCACAGCCAGGAACGCCGAGGACGCAGGCAATTTCGGCGGCTAGTTCCGCCAGGTTTTCCTCCCCGAGCGTCTGACGCTCCAGCAGAACACCGAGATCCTGGAGGCGGCCGGGGAAACCTCCAGGCTCCTGCCCGTTCACGGGTCGCGTAGGCCGCTTTCGCCCTGCCGGGCGTTTGGAACCGGTCATTGGCCAGCCGGCTTTTCCGCGGCCCTCACCGGCTGCTTGTCCAGGATCTTCCAGGCCCCCATCCGCCTGGTCTTGCGCCTCCAACTCAGTCCGCCGAGACAGAGGTAGGCCCAGAAGGGCATGAAGGGGCGGGCCATCAACTCCGTCGCCTCGCCGGGAACCGGCTCGCCCGCGGCCAGAGCGGCGGCGGTCAGGTCCAGGGCGCTGACGGCATGGCGCATCAGGCCTCCCAAGGCGGACAGGGGCCGCCCGTCGATCGCTGCTCCGCCGCCGAGAGCAAGCTGCCCTCCCCACCGGAAGCCCACCTCCTGGGCGAACTTGCGGCAGATGGCCAGGGCGGTGTGACTTCGCCAGGCCTCGGGGAACCCGGAGTTGGCGATAGCGACGAAGGTCTGCCGCTGCGGGTGCTTCAGCCTCCCCCGGGAGGCGGCGACCCATTCCATGAACTCGGTGGTCACTGCCGGCAGGGTGTCGGCATACAGGGGAAAGGAGAGGATCAGCAGATCAGCCTCTGCCAGCTTCGGCAGCACTTCCTGCAGGCGCTCTTCGCATTCGGTGATATGCGGAACGAGCACCGTCTCGGTCGCGAGTCCGGCCTCCGCCAGGTGATGCAGCAGATATCCGCCGAGCACGGCCGAAGTGCTGTGGGCCCCCCGGGGACTGCCGACCAGCAGCAGGGCACGTTCAGGCTTTGGCATGGTCCACCCCCACACGCTGAAGTAGGTTGCGGATTCTAATCCGGACTTCCATCCCTCTTTCGCCGGGCATGACCACCCCGGCCGCATGGGCGCGGCAATGAAAGTTTTCGGCGTTGTGCCGGACAAGAGTCTGGAAGAGCCTTGCGGCCTCCTCGTCCTCCCGGGAAAGGATCCCGAGGCCGAGGAGACGGGGAAAACAGTGGTGACAGGGTTCCTCTTCGCCCTCCTCTTCGATGCGCAGAAAGAGAGGCGCGATCACGGGGATGAGCCGGTCCACCACCCGCTTGAGCAGCGAGGAGTAGCCGCCGAAGGTGACCGGTGTGACGAAAACGGCCAGGTCGCTGCAAACCACCGCCTTGGCGATCTGCCGACCGGCATCGTCGATGGTGCAGAGGCCGGGGCTCTTGGTCCAGCAGCCGAAGCACCCCCTGCAGCTGTCGATCTCCTCCTCGCCGAGGTGGAAGACTTCCACCTCGCAGCCCGCCTGCTCCAGCTCCGCCAGGAGGCTCTCCCGGAGCCTCGCCCCCTGCGGGTCCGGCCCCTCGGCGGCATCCAGCACGATTGTTTTCATCGACCCTTCTCCTCACTGCCTGCGTTCTTGCTGCTTTTGAAGCATATAACCGGCCCGTTAGAAACCGGTTAGGCCGCAGGGAAAAACCACCCCTGCCCATTTCTAACCGAAAACTAACCATTCCTTGAAGGAAGCGTAACGGACCCGCAGGACAATTCGCCTATGAAAGAAAAGGGAAGCGCGCAATTCACCTGCCCAGGCTGCGGCTTCGACACCTTCTACCGCTACGGTCGCTCGGCTACCGGAAACCAGCGCTATCTCTGCCTCGCCTGCGGCCGCCAGTTCACCGCGGATGGGGGCCGGCCCGTTCACTCCGCCAGACCCTCCTGCCCCCGCTGCGGCAAGGAGATGTACCTGTACAAGCGTGAGGAAGGCCTGATCCGCTACCGATGCTCCCGCTACCCCGAGTGCCGCACATACCAGAAAATGGAGACAACACCATGTCCTACTATCACTCCGTCCCCGGAAGAGTGCGGGTAAAGAGTCCGCTGATCAAACGCAACCCCGAGGCCGGCGCGCTCCTCAAGGAGCGCCTTGTTGGCCTTGCCGGGGTGCGGGAGGTGAGCGTCACCCCCCTGACCGGAAGCGTCGTCATCACCCACGACCCGGCCCGGCTTTCCACCAGGGAGCTTCTGGACCGGCTGGCCGGGGAAGGACACTTCGATCCGGCCCGGGCGGTGACCAACGACCAGTATCTGAACAGCGCCGCCACCAAGGCCGGCCAGGTGGTCGGCAAGGCCGTCCTGGGCGCCTTCGTGGAAAAGGCCTTCGAGGGCTCGGCCCTCTCCCTCCTGGCCGTCCTCATCTAGTCGGCCCTCTCCTTTCCCGCCGCGATCGACTCAGACGGCGGACCGGCCGGCGTCCTCGCGCAACAGGGACGCCCGGTCCGTCACCTCCCACGGCAATCCGATGTCCATCCGCCCCATGTGACCGTAGGCCGCCAGCTTCCGGTAGAAGCCTCCAGGAATCCGGGCGGGCAGGTGCCGCAGATTGAACTGACGGACGATAGCTGCCAGACGGAAGTCGAAATGCCGCTCCACCAGGGCGGCAATCCCCTCGTCGGAAAGCCGTCCCGTGCCGAAGGTCTCCACCTGGATGCTGACCGGCCGGGAGAGGCCGATGGTGTAGCTGAGCTGCACTTCGCACTCCTCAGCGAGTCCCGCCACCACCACGTTCTTGGCCGCGTAGCGGGCCGCATAGGCCCCCACCCGGTCGATCCGCAACGGATCCTTGCCGGAGAGGGCGGCCCCGCTCTGGCGGGAGTACTCGCCGTAGGTGTCGATGGCGTTCTTGCGGCCGGTCATCCCGGAATGAACCGCCGGACCTCCGACAATGAAGGGTCCGTCCGGGTTGACGAATATCCGCGTCCGCTCGTCCGGCCGGATATCCTCCTCGGCGAAAACCGGCTCGACCACGGCCTGCCGGATTTCGTCGTGCATCCGCTCAAGTTCAGGTCCCTCGCCGGGATTCTGACTCGCCACCACGGTAATGCTGTGAATCCTGCAAGGGTGCCGGTTGCAGAACTCCACGCCAACCTGGGTCTTGCCGTCGGGGGCGAGGTAGGGGAGAATCTTCTGCAGCCGGACCGCGGTGAGACGCCGCGCCAGGCGGTGGGCGAGCCAGATCGGCAGGGGGAGACAGGCGCGGGTCTGGCGACAGGCAAAACCGAAGACGGTCACCTGGTTGCGCACGGCTATGCGCTCGATCTCCTCGTCGGAGAGCTGCCCCTCGTCGAAGAAGGTCTCCCGCTCGAAGGGAAGCTCCCGCAGGCTGGTAATGATGCTGCAGGTCTTTTTGTTGAAGGTCTCGTCCCGGTACCCCACCAGGTCGATCACCTGGCGGGCGATCTGGGAGAAGTCGACCAGGGCCGGAGAGGCGAAGCGAGCCGCGATGTAGACGATGGAGGCGGAGACGGCGCATTCGGCGATGACGCGGGCCTGCGGGTCATGCTGCAGGAAATGGTCGACGATGGCGTCGCTGATCTGGTCGCAGAGCTTGTCGGGGTGTCCCTCCGTCACCGACTCGGAGGTAAACATGAAGTCCTTTTTCATGGCCGCGCCCCCTTGCGCGCTTCTTTCGTGGTCTCGTTGATTAACAGAGGCAGCAGGGCGCTGCCGCCGATCACCGCCCCGTCGAGCAGGCCGATGGGCGTGACGCCGAGGAACCGCCGCAGCCCCGGCACGAGCATGGCGAGAATCTGCAGGAAAAAGGAGCCGCCGAGAGCCAGGCCGACCCAGGGGTTGGGTGCCAGTCTCTCCCGGCCGAAAAGGGAGACCTTTTCCGAGCGACAGCTCAGGGTGTGGAGAAGCTGGGCGGTTGTCAGGCTGGCGAAGGCCAGGGTCCCTGCCCGCGGCCCCATGCCGTAGCGGGCGATGCCGTAGCCGTAAGCCCCCAGCGCTCCGGCCGAAATGACCGACGCTTCGAGGCCGATGCGCTTGAAGTCCCCCCCGGCGAGGATCGGTTGCTTTGGGTCGCGGGGCGGCCGGTCGAGCACATCCGGCTCCGGCTCCTCCATGGAGAGAGCAAGTCCCGGAAAGATGTCGGAGAGAAGGTTGATCCAGAGCAGTTGCATGGGGGAAAGCGGCTGACCCAGGCCGCCGGCTATGGCGCCCAGCATGACCAGGATTTCGCTCAGGTTGGTGGCGAGGAGAAAACGGAGCGTCTTGCGCAGGTTGTCGTGGATGGTCCGCCCTTGGCCAATAGCCACGATCAGGGTCTGCAGGTTGTCGTCCTCGAGAACCACGTTGGCGACCTCGCGGGCCACATCGGTGCCGGCGCCCCCCATGGCCACGCCGATGTCGGCAGCCTTCAGGGCTGGGCCGTCGTTGATGCCGTCGCCGGTCATGGCCACGACCCTTCTCGCCCGCTGGTAGGCCTGGACGATCTGGAGCTTCTGTGCCGGGCTGACCCGGGCGAAAATCTGGGCCCTTTTGGCGAGGGTCGACAGCACTTCCGGATCGATCTCTTTCAGGCGGGTCGACTCGAAGATCTCCAGCTGGCCGTCCCGGTTGAGTCCCAGGTCCCGGCCGATCGCGTAGGCGGTGGGGACCTGGTCGCCGGTAATCATCACGGTATCGATGCCGGCCCGGTGGAAACGGGCGATGAGCTCGCTGACCCCCGGGCGGACCGGGTCGGCCATGCCGACCAGGCCGAGCCAGACCAGCCCCTGCTCGGACGCCCGCGCCGCCGGGTCGACGCCGATCATGCAGTAGGCCACCCCGAGGACCCGCAAGGCGCCGGTCGCCATCCGCTCGTTCTCAAGATCGATGGTTTGGCGGGCGGCCTCCGTCAGGGGAGCCAGGCGGTCGCCCCAGACCTGCCAGGTACACATGGCCAGGACATCGGCCGGGCTTCCCTTGACCGCCACCAGTCTCCCTGCACCCCCTTCCTCAGAACAGCCGAGAAAAGCACGGGCCCCCTCCTCCCCCATTTCGTGCAGGGTGGCCATATGCGGGCGGGTCTCGGAGCGGTGGGTGACATGGCGCAGAGGGAACTGTTCCCGCACCCGCAGGACGTCCACCCCCACTGCCAGGGCTAGCTCCACCAAGGCGTTTTCCGTGGCCGAGCCGTGCAGAAGGTAACTGACCTCCCCGCTCTCGATCCCGGTTTCGTTGCACAGGACCGCAACCAGGAGCAGACGGGAGATTTCCGGACTTTCCTCTGTATCCAGGATGCCGGAAGCGGTCCGGAGGCATCCGTCTTCGAACTCGATCCTATTCGTGCCGGCGTAAATTTCTCGCACCGCCATTCGGTTCAGGGTGATCGTCCCGGTCTTGTCGAGACAAACGGTCTGCAGACAACCCAGGGTTTCCACCGCGTCGAGGCGGCGAATCAGGACACGGTGCCGCTTCATATTCTGGATCCCAAGGGCCAGTACCGTGGTCGCCACCGCCGGCAGCCCCTCGGGAATCGCCGCCACGGCAAGGGTAATGGAGGCCTTGAGCATCGGCAGCAGGCCGTAGCCGCGTAGCAGGCCGATCAGGAAGACGCCACCGCAGATCCCGGCGCTGGCGAAAACCAGCTTGTTTCCGATTCCCTCGAGTTCCTTCTCCATCGGCGTCGGCGGCGTCGCGGCCCCTTCCACCAAACTCTGGACCTGGCCAAGCTCGGTCCAGCCGCCCGTGCCGACCACCACCCCCAGCCCCTGGCCGCCGGTGACGAGGGTCCCCATGTATCCCATGTTCACCCGGTCGGCGAGCGGCAGCTCCGGTTCGTCCAGGGGAAGCACCGTCTTGAGCACCGGCAGGCTCTCGCCGGTCAGGGCCGATTCATCCACGCTCAGATACTGGGCCTCGACGATCCGGACGTCGGCGGCAATGTAGCTGCCCGGCCGAAAGGCTAGAAGGTCGCCGGGCACGACTTCTTCCGCGCTCACCTCCAGCAGCTCTCCTTCCCGCAGGAGGAGGGCCGAAGGGTGGACCAGGCGCTTGAGGGCATGGATGGTCATTTCGGCCCGGCTCTCGGTGACATAGCCGATGGCGGCATTGATCCCGACCACGGCCAGGATCACCAAGGCATCCGCCACCCCGCCGGTAGCCAGGGAAAGCAGGGCGGAAACCCCGAGCATGTAGACGGGAAGAGAACGAAACTGGTCGAAGAAGATGCCCCAGCCGGAGCGGGGGACCGATTCGGGCAGGACGTTGGGACCATAGACCGTCATATGCTGCTTGGCCAGTAGGGCGGGAAGGCCCCGCTCGGCGGAGGTGCCGAAGACGGCCATCACCTCTGCAGCGGGCTGCAGGTGCCAGGGGGCCTCGGGCTGGCTCTCTGCCTGCCCGATCAGCCGGCGCAGCTTATGCCGGCTGACCTGACCCCGACGGGTCTCGTAGGCGGCCGGAAATCGGCCGAAGGGAACGGGCTCCGGCGCCGGCGGCGAGTGACGGAGGAAACCCTCAATCAGCGTGGCGACCGACGCTGCAGTGTGGCTGCCGGTGAAGAGGACGAGGACGCTCCCCGTGACCGTGCTGGCCTTGACCGTGACGATCCCCTCCCTCCCGGTCAGGAAGGCCTCCATGTGCTTCCGCAGGGAGACTGCGTGGCGCAGCCCGGGAATCCGGTAGCGAGCCCGGCCCGCAACTACCGCATGCACGACCAGAACAGCGGGCGGCCCCCGGTCGGGGAGAGCGCCCGCAGCAGGTCGGGATTGCCCGGCCCAGGCCGAGCTAGAGGCGGCAAAGCCGTTCAGCATAGGACGGGGGGTTCCTCTCTCAGGCCTTCGCCGGAGTCTCGGGCCGCGGCTTCGGCAGAGCCGAGCCGGCGACCTCCTTGGCCCCCTCGACCATGTCGACCATCAGATCCTTGACCGTCCGGATGGCGGTGCCGCCGACTGCCCCCGCGGTCTCGATGGCCCCCGTAGCCACCACCTTCGCCACCTTCTCGACGTTGCCGCCGGTCTCCTTGGTCGCCTCGAGGATGCCGTCGACTGTCCTTCGGGTGACCATGCCGATGTCGGCCCCGACCTCCGCCGCCCCTTGCACCGCCCCCTTGATCGTCGAGCTGGCCACGGAGATGAGGTCGCCGCCGACGTCGCTCGCCCCCATGATGATCCCCTTGGCCACGTTCTTGACGCTGACGGCGAGGTCGGTCCCCACCTCATTGGCGGCGGCTATGGCTCCCTTGAGCATGTCCTTGGCCACATTCACTCCTTCGACCGTCACCGCCCCGGTGGCCGTCAGGGTGTCGGAGACCGAATTGCGGACCAGGCTGACCATCTCGGCTTCGATCTCGTTGATCCCCTTCAGGCTGCCGACAATTCCTTCCTTGACGCTGGTTCCGGCCTTGCCGATCCCGGCGCCGGCCTCTTCGGTCGTGGTTGTATGTTTGCGCTCTTCTACCATGGTTTCCTCCGTTGTCTCTGCTATTGTCTTTACCCAAACTTCCCTTTCCTTCTCCTCAGTCGGCCGTTCCGGAGCCTTTGGTTTGGGCCCGGGCCCGACTTTCTTCTGCGGACTTTTCTTCTCGGGCATTCGCTCACCTCCATTTCTCGCTTGGTTCACTTCCCTTCCGGCCGCGCCTTGGCCTTGAGAAAGATGTTCAACGCATACCAGAAGGCGGTGTACCATGCCGGCGCGCCGAACCGCCCCTTGCTGATCTGGTAGATCCCTGCCGCCGCCAGGGTGAGTGTGGCGGCCCCCGGCAGGTCGATCTCCCCGCCGCTCAGCCGGCTGATCCGTTCATCGGCCGTGCGGTAGGCTCCGACAACCGCCGGATAGAACCGCCGTTTCTTCCGCCCGGCTTCAGCCAGAGAAAAGATTCCATGCTCGGCGGCAAGAGCGGCGATGTCCGGCAGGTCGGCGCAGTGGCGAAGAAGAATGCTTCCTGTCGCCGCATTGACGGTTATCTGCTCCACCCCGGGGCAGACGGCCAGGATTTCCCGGGCCCGGCTGAAGAAGGCGGCGTCTCCGCGCCGCTCCGAAACCCGGATGCGAAGCCGGCCGGGGGAGACATGTACACAATCGCCCTTCGGCGCCATCACTCACTCCCTTCACCTTCTCCGGCACCCTTCGGTGGTGGTCCCGCCGTCCCGGCGGCGGCCGCCGCGCCCGCGGCTCCTCCCGCCGCAGCCATCTGCTCGGCGTCCAGTTCGGCCCGCGCCTCGGCGGTCAGGTCCTCGATCATCTCGCCCGTTTCTGCCACTACCTCCTTGCCCTTCTCGTAAAGAAGGATCCCTCCCTTGATCGCCGATCTGGCCAGCGGCTTGGCCAGACTGGCCAGGATGGGCAGGACCACAGGCGCCAAAATGGCGGCGCCGATGCCGATGAAGATGCCGGTGACTGCATTTTCCTTGAGATTGGCCATGACCCTCTCTCCGTTTTCATGGACAGAACTTGAATCCCAAGACAACCATATCGCTGCCTGACGGCTTGGCAACACATATTTTTCATTACATTCCTACCAACGAAACCTACACAATATTCAATACTTAATGATAAATTTCACCATTCCGTCTCCGGCTTAACTCTTCTCTTTGCATGGCGGGTGGGGGAAAAGGGCTAAAATATCCAGGGGGACGGCAGGCGGGAGAGGACGGCATGACCGGAGCGGAAACAGCGGCTGGACACATGGTGAGCCGGATACCCACGGCCAAGAGCGGGGAGCGGGTCGGGGCGGTCCGGGAACGGCTGCCCGGAGCGGTCTTCGACGTGGTGGAAACGGTCTGTGTGGTGGATGGGGCAGGGGTCCTGCGGGGAACGGTCCGGCTGGCGGTCCTTTTCGCTGCGCCTGCCGGGGCGCGGGTAGAGAAGGTGATGGTCCCGGCCCCGGCGACGGTGCTGCCGGAGACGGACCAGGAGCGCGTGGCCGGCACGGCGCTGGAACACGGTCTGGTGGCGGTGCCGGTGGTCGACGCTCGCGGAGTGCTCCTCGGCCTGGTCCCCCCGTCGGCCCTGCTGGTCATCCTGCGGCGGGAGCACGTGGAGGACCTGCAACGCTTCACCGGCATCCTCGACGGCGCCGAGACCGCCCGCGAAGCTCTGGAATCCTCCCCGCTGCGGCGAGCCCGGCACCGCCTCCCCTGGCTGCTGGTGGGACTGGCCGGCAGCTTTTTCGCCACCTACCTGGTCACCCGCTTCGAGCGTGTGCTGGTGGACCGCGTGGCGGTCGCCTTTTTCGTCCCGGGGCTCGTCTACATGGCGGACGCGATCGGCACCCAGTCCGAGGCGGTGGCGGTGCGGGGGCTCTCCTTCACCAACAACTCCCTGCGCCGACTGGTTACCAGCGAGCTTCTCACCGGCGGCCTGATCGGTCTGGTTCTCAGCCTGCTCACTTTTCCGGCGGTCCTCCTCGCTTTCGGCGACCCCTTCCTGGCTGGGGCCGTCGCCCTCTCCCTGTTGGCCGCCGGCTGCAGCGCCGCCACCGTCGGGCTCTTCTTTCCCTGGCTCCTCTCCCGGCTGGGAACCGACCCGGCCTTCGGCTCCGGACCCCTGGCGACGATCTTCCAGGACATCTTTTCCCTGCTGGTCTATTTCACGGTGGTGGCCTGGCTCATTCGTTAGCAGGCCGCATGCCGCCGTCTCCCGGCTGCACACCCTGCCAGGTCCGAAAAAAATGGCCGGCCCCCACCCTTCGAGGGACCGGCCGATGGAAGGAGGCAGCGCAGGTGGCTCAGAAGATGACCTGGGCCTGCAGGCGGAAGATGTTGTCGTCGTTGTTATCAACGAGGTCGTCGTTGACAGCAGTGTAGTCGGCCTGCAGCTTGGCGTTGTGCTTGGCGAAGTAGTAGTTGATGCCGACCTGGGTCTCGGACTTGTCGAATTTGGCACTGGCGTTGTCGTCGGTGGATTCGATTTCGGAGTAGCGCGCTGCCAGTTCAAGGGTCTTGGGAATGATCTGGTAGCTGGCCTGCACGTAGAAGCCGTCGGCATCCCAGTCGTCGCCGAGGTCGGGCTCGGCGTTGAGGCTGTAGTACTCGGCTCCGAAGGTCGCACCCATCCACTTGGCGTGCAGGTTGGCCGTCCAGACATCCCAGTCGAGTTCGTTGCCGAAGGCTGCGATGAAGGCCGCCCCGCTCAGCCCGTCGATATTGAGGGCCCTGTCGAGCAGGTCGTTGTCGGCGTCGATATCCCCCATGTCATCGGCCTTCATGGTCTCCAGGGCGTAGGAGGCGCCGAGGTTGAGCAGCAGCTTCTCCTCGGACCAGCCAGCCTCGTCCATCTTGAACTGGCCCAGAGGGTTGATGTCGATACGGCCCGCGCCCATGTGCTGGCTGTTGGGGTTGCTCTGGTTGGGGCCGTTGCCGTTGAGGACACCGACCATGTATTCCACCAGGTGATCGGCGAACTGGCCTTCGGCCATCAAGCCGATGTCGCGGCCGAGGTTGAAGGTATCGTTTGCCAGAGAGCGGTCGACGAACAGCTGGCTCCCCGAGGACGTCAACTCCTGACGGCTTTGAGGGGCCTTGTATTGGCCGAGTTGCAGGGCAAAGGGAGCTGCGAACTTGTAGCCGGCGTAGGCGTCTTCGGTGACCGACTCGCCCCCGCCGAAATTCTGCTGGAACTTGTAGTAGAGGTTTTTGGAGAAGACGTTCCCCTGCAGCCACAGCTTCATCCGGCGGATGGTGAAGGTGCTTTCATCCTGGCCAAGGTCCTCGTCGAGGAAGGTGTAGCGGGCCTGCAGGCGGCCGCCGACGTGCGCCTTGTACTTGCCGTCGCGGCTCTCGACGGTGATCCCCTTGCCCGGCTGGTAGTAGGCGAGATCGTTCTTCTTGGTCGCCTCCTTGAAGTCCTCCTCGGTGATGACTCCCTTCTCCTTAAGGATCTCCTCCAGGCTCTTGGCCTGCACCCCGGTGGCAATCCCGGTCAGGGCGGCAGCGATCAGCAGTCTTGCAATAACCTTCTTCATCCTAGTTTCCTCCTTTGAACGTCCTTATTCGATGTGCAACTCGTCTCCGGCCACGGGTTGCCGATCGAACGGCCGATCGGCAGAACCCTTCCTCTCCGGCCATCGTCTCGGTATGCCGCCGGACGTGGCCAATGTTCCCTGGATGCAACCGGTCGGCGCCGGTGGCGAGGGCGACCGGCCCGGAACGCGTCCAGTAAAGAAGGGGGGTGTTAAGCGGGTGTTAGGCCGAAACGAAAATTTGATGAGCGCGGGCCAGGAGGGACGGCTTCCAGTGGATGGCCAGGGCCGGACCTGAGCCGGCAGCAGCGCAGGACCCGGGAAAGGCAAAAGTTTTCCGGCCCCGGGGAATCAGAAAAGGATGTTGAAGAAGCCAAGGAGGGCGCCGAGGACGGCGCCGAAGATGTTGATGTAGATGAAGTGCTCCTCCATGATGGCGAGCAGCAGCCCCTCGACCTTGAGGATGTCGAGGGCGTTCACCTTCTCCTCCACCATCTGCTGGACGTTAAGGGTTTCGATGAGGGGGGGGACTTCGTTCCTGATGACTTCGGCGAGCTGCTGATAAGCGACCTCCTCCAACTCTTCCAGGGCATCGGCAGGGATCCGGGCGGAGAGGCGCCCCACCGGCCTGAGGAAGAGCCATTCGTTGGTTTTTTCAGCAAGGGTGAGGGAAACTGCCCGACGGGCATCCGGGGAACGTACGGTCTCCATGAGCAGCGCAAACAGCGCTTCCCGGGCTTGCTCCAGGCCACCTTCGGGCAGGGTCGCTTCCAGCAAAGATCGGAAGGAGCGATCCTTGATCCGGTCCACTCCTTTTTCCAGAGTGGAGAGCACCTGCTCCACCGCCCTCTGGCTGCGCAGGAATTCGAGAACGTTGTCCCGCACGAATCGACGCAGCTCCACGACCTTTTCGAAGGGAACCTTTTCCACATAGGTGTTGACCGGACGGTCCAGAAAGTCTTCGATACGCGCAACCAGTACCTGGGCCACCTGTTTCTGGGTCCGCTCCTCCCGCAGCCAGCGAGCGACCTCATCACTCGCCTTGTCGAGAAACCCGGGGATCTGGGCGTAGATCTTGTCCAGATTGACGAATCCCGAGAGAAGCCCGGTCAGCCCGTGCAAAGAATCGAGAAATTCCTCGATCCAAACCTTGATCCTGGTCACCAGGCGCTCCCGGAAGACCGGGTCGTAAAGCATTCCGCCGAACTTTTCCAGCAGATGCGGGATTTCCTTCTCCACCTGTGCGAGAAGAAAATTGACCAGGTCCTCCGGCAGATGCTCCCGCAGGGAACTCGGCGAACTTAAGAAGCGGTCGATTTTTTCATCGACAAAGGATACTACCGTTTCAGCAACCTCTTCCGAATGCAGGAACTCCCGGATGCGGCCATCCAGATGATGACGCACCGCCCAGTAACGTTCGGGTGTCAGGAAACTTTCCAGGTCGCGGGCCAGGAATTCGTCTTCCCAGGTGCGGAGAAAACCCCGCAGTTTCGCCTCGAAGGAGGGGCTGGCGAAAAAATCGAAGAGTTCCTCTTCCGCCGTTCGCTGTACGATACCAGCCAGTTCGCGCAACCAGCGTTGAAAATCGGGGGGAAGGAGCGATTCCACGGTGCCGAGGTCCTGGTCGAGGATCTTTCCAACTTTTTCCTTGACCGCCCATCTCAGGGCCTTGCGGAACTCCTCTTTTTCCAGAGCCCGCTCCACATCCCTGGATGTCCACAGATGCTTGCCAACCATCTTGCCGATGGTGGCCGCGAACTGGGCCCGGCGGGCCGGCAGGACCCCCGGCGTCAAGGGTACCCGCACACCGAAGACCCGCCAGGGCCGCAGCGGCCGGAAGAGCATGCGGATAGCGATGTAGTTGGTCACATAGCCGATGAAGGCCCCGAGCAGAGGGGGCAGCAGGTAGGGCAGATACGGGGCAAGTGCAGACATGGTCCTGACCTCTTGGTCCTTGGGGTGAAAGGTGCTCCATAATAGCCGCATTCGCCGGCAAGGACAAGGGCGGCCGGCGGCAAAGTCTGCTATAGTTTTCCCTGAACCTGTGAGGGGTGAGGCGTAAGGGGTGAGGCGAGAAAGACCGTATCCTGTTTATTAGGAGAATTGCTCCTTACCCCTCACTTCTCACTCCTCACCTGCTTCACATCGCGAGGCCTGCCATGTCCGAAACCCGTCCCGCCGGCGAGAGCCGGCTGATCATCCGCGAGATGACCATCGACGATTTCTCCGAGGTCTTCCATATCGGCGAGGAAGTTTTCACCGCCGAGTTCTCCCCCAGCCTCTACCGCACTTGGGACGAATACGAGGTCACCACCCTGTTCAACTCGGACAGCGAGCTCTGCCTGGTGGCCGAGGCCGGCGACGCCATCGTCGGCTTCGCCCTCGGCACGACCGTCGAGAAGCATCACTCCCCCTGGAAGTACGGCTATCTGGTCTGGCTGGGGGTGAAGAAGGGGCTGCAGAAGGCCCGGGTGGGCGACCGGCTGTTCCGCGAGATCCGGCGGCGCATGCAGAACCAGGGGGTGCGGATGATCATCATCGACACCGACGCCGACAACGAGGCAGCCATCCGCTTTTTTCAGAAACAGGGCTTCGGCAATACCCAGGAACATGTCTATATGACCCTCAACCTCACCCGCCCGAAGCGCAAGGCGACGGAGAAAGCGCCATGAGCGGCCAACTGGAACGCGCCTGGCGGGCGATCGATCCGCAGCGGCTGCGCACCATCCTGCTCGATCTGCTCGACATCTACTCTCCTTCCGGCAAGGAGGAGGACGTCCAGCTCTACCTGGAGGAACGCCTCACCGGCGCCGGTTTCACCGTCGAGCGGCAGGAGGTGGAAGAAGATCGCTACAACCTGCGGGTGACCATGGGGGAGGTGGAGCCGCAGTTCTACCTGGTGGGGCATGTCGATACCGTCGCCGCCTGGGACCTGGAGGTCTGCGGACCGCGCGAAGAGGAGGGGATCATCCACGGCCTGGGCAGCGCCGACATGAAGGGCGGGTGCGCCGCCATGGTCGAGGCGTGGCTGGCCCTGGCCACGCTGCCGGCGGCCGAGCGACCGGCGGCGGGGCTGCTGCTGGTGGTGGGGGAGGAGGAGAATGGGGACGGCAGCGCCGCTTTTCTCAAGCAGTTCCGGCCCCCCTGGGTGGTGATCGGCGAACCGACCTCCCTGGTCGCCTGCTTCGCCCACTACGGCTACCTGGAGGCGGGGTTCGTCACCCGCGGCCGGCGCATTCACTCTTCGCTGCCGGAACTCGGGCACAACGCCGTAGAATCGATGCTGCGGGTGCTGCTCCACCTGGGGCGCGACCCTCTCTTCGCCCGGGAGGCTTCCGGCATCGTCTACTCGATCAGGGAGATGAGTTCGGCGCGGGCGGGGTTCGTCGTTCCCGATCGCTGCGAAAGCTGGATCGACCTGCATCTGCCGCCGGATGCGGACCCGGACGCAGTCGCCGAAGCGATCCGCCGGCGGGCCGCCGGCGCCACTGAGTATGTTCCCGACCTGAATCTGGAGGTCGCCTTCGATTTCGCCGCCCGCGGCTACCGCCTGGGCACCGACAACCCCCTGGCGACGCGGCTGCGGGAGGTCTACCCGAAACTCGGCCTGCCGCTGCACTGCGACGCCTTCCGCTCCCACTCCGACGGCAACCTCTTTTTCGAGGCGGGAGTGCGGCCGCTCATCCTCGGTCCCGGCGCCCTGGAAAGCGCCCACACCCCCGACGAGCAGACCACCCTGGCCGAGGTGACCGCCGCCGCCCGGATCTACGTGGCGCTCGCACTGGGAACGTAGGTTCCACGTTCCATGTTCCATGTTCGGGTTTTCAACTTGGAACTTGGAACTTGGAACAGGTTTTTTACCCCTCCATCTCGATCAGCGAATGGTCGCCGATGTTCATCCGCCGGGGGCCGCCGACCAGGCGCACCGAGTCGCCGAGGATCGACCCCTCCAGGAGCATGTCCCGCACCTGGCAGTCGGCGTTGATGATCGAATTCTTGACGATGCTCTCCTCGATCACGCAGCCGCCGGCCACCGAGACATTGGGGCCGAGGATGCAGCCGCGCACCGTCGCCCCATAGTCCAGATGCACCGGCGGGATGAGAACCGAATCGATCACGGTGCCGTGCATGTGGTGCCGTTCCTTGAGCAGGTAACGGTTGGTCTCGAGCAGCGTCTCTGGTTTGCCGCAGTCGAGCCATTCGTCGATCTCCGGGGCGCGGAACCTGCGGCCGTCGCGGATCATGCGCATGAAGACCGCCGGCAGGTAGTATTCGCCCTTGACCGTCTCCCCGGCGGCAACGGTCTGCTCCAGGTAGCGCATGAAGCCGGCGCCGTCCTTGAGGTAGTAAAGGCCGACCTGAGCGAGGCGCGACACCGGCGTTTCCGGTTTTTCGACCATGTCGATGATGAATCCGTCGCGAACGACGTTGACGCCAAAGCGCTGGAAGTCCTCCACTTCCTTGGAGTAGATCAGCCCGTCGCAATCGGCGCAGAGTTGCGGAATCTTACTGAGGTCGGTGACGAAGATGGTGTCATTGAAAACCACCAGGACATCGTCCCCGGCCGCAATGCGAGGGGCGGCCAGAGCCACGGCATGCGCCGGACCGAGCCGTTCCTGCTGGAGGATGTAGCAGCAGTTGAGGGCGGGAAATTTCGCCTGCATGAACGCCTCGACCTGGCTGCCGCCGTTCTCGTCGGTGATGAAGATGAATTCGTCGGCTGCCAGCGCCTCGAGGCGGCTGATGATATGCTCGAGAACCGTTTTTCCCGCCACATGGACCAGGGACTTGGCCTTGGTGTGGGTATGCGGACGCAGGCGGGTTCCCTTGCCCGCGACGGGCAGAATGATTTTCATGCTACCTCCTTCGAATTGCTATCCGCAACGGCCGGGCTTACGGCCGAGGGACAGGAAAAGGTGCCGCCAGGTTCTTTCCTCGGCCGGCAAAATCGGCTATGTTATCTTCCCGAAGTGCAGCGTACATTACCCATACAGCAGAAACGGAGTCCCGATGAAAGACCACCTGATCCGCATCCTGACCGCCGACGGTTCCCTGCGCGCCACCGCCGCCGTCACCACCCTCCTGGTCGAGGAGACCCGGCGGCGGCAGGGGACCGACCCCACTGCGACGGTGGCCCTCGGCCGCCTCGCCACCGGCACCGCCCTGATGGGGAGCCTGCTGAAGGGGGACCAGCGTCTCGCCCTGACCGTCGAGGGGAACGGTCCGCTACAGAAGCTGCACGCCGAAACCGATGCCGCCGGCCACCTGCGCGCCTCGGTCAGGCATCCGGTTGCCGGGCTACCGCCCCGCGAGGGGCGCTTCGACGTCGCCGGGGCCGTCGGCCGCGCCGGTTTCCTGCATGTGGTCAAGGACCTCGGGCTCAAGGAGCCGTACCGGGGAGTAGTGCAGCTCTACACCAGCGAGATTGCCGAGGACCTTGCCTACTACCTGACCACCTCTGAGCAGACGCCTTCGAGTGTCGCGCTCGGCGTATCCCTGGCCCCGGACGGCAGCGTCGCCGCGGCGGGCGGTTACCTCGTCCAGGCGATGCCCGGCGGCGACGAATCCCTCATCCCGCTGCTCGAGCAGCGCCTGGCCACCCTCCCTCCGGTCTCGACCCTGCTGCGTGAAGGGCTGGGCCCGGCAACGATCCTGGAGCACCTGTTCGCCGGCATTCCCTACAGTGTCAAGGGGGAAACGGAGCTCGTCTTTCGCTGCAGCTGCAGTCGGCAGCAGGTGCGCCGGGTGCTGCTCGCCCTGGGCAAGGAAGAGTTGCAGCAGTTGGCTTCCCGTGAAGAGGCAACGACAGTCACCTGTGAATTCTGCAAGGAACCCTACGATTTCGCTCCCGCCGAGTTGAAAAAGTTCGCCGCCCTGCTCTAAGCCCGACCCCGCGGTTTTTGCCGGGAAGTATAGCAGACAGAAGGCTGCGGGGCATCCGGAATAGAGAATCGGGAAGATAATGACTTCTTAGACCAGGCAGTTCTTCCGTCTTCTGCCTTCCGTCTTCGGTCTTCATCCCGCCCCTTCGCCGTTGACGCCGAGATCCTGCAGCCGCCAGAGCCGGGCATAGAGCCCCCCTTTTTGCAGCAGCTCTTCGTGCCGGCCGCATTCGCGGATTTCGCCCCGGCGCAACACGACGATACGGTCGGCGCGGCGCGCTGAGGCCAGGCGATGGGCGATCAGCAGCACGCTGCGCTGCCGGCCGGCAGCGGCCAGCCCCCGGTTGACGAGTTCTTCGGTCAGCAGGTCGAGGCGGCTGGTGGCCTCATCGAGGATCAGCACCCCCGGTTGCTGGACCAGCGCCCGCGCCAGGCAGAGCAGTTGCCGTTCACCGGCGGAGAGATTTTTGCCCCGTTCGGCCAGGATGGCCTGCAGGCCGCCGAGCCGTTCGACGGCGGCGAGGGCGCCGACCTCGGCCAGCAGGGCACGCAGCCGCTCCTCTCCGAGCTGTCTTTCCGGATCGAGATTCTCCCGCACCGTACCGGCGAAGAGAAATGGTTCCTGAGAAACCCACCCCACTCGGCGACGGACTTCGACCGGGTCGAGCGTTCCCAAGTCGGCACCATCGAGAAGTATCCGCCCCGCCCCCGGCGGATAGAAGCCGAGCAGCAGCCGGGCCAGGGTCGTCTTGCCGCTGCCGGTATCCCCCACCAGCGCCACCGTCTCCCCCGCGGCAATCGCGAGGTCGATCCCCTTGAGAACCGCCGTCTTGCCGTCGTAACTGAAATCGACCCCCTCGAAGCGCACCGCCGCGGCCCCGCCGGCAGCCGCGTGCCCCTGACCGGCAGGCTCGGTCGGCTGGTCGAGCAGGTCGTAGATCCGCTCCAGGGAGGCATTGCTCGCCTGGATCACCGAGTACTTGGCGGAGAGATCCCGCAGCGGGGCGAAGAACTTCTGCACATACTCGATGAAGGCGACCAGGGTGCCGAAGGTGGCGGCGCCGGCCACGACCTCGCCCCCTCCGCGCCACAGGATGGCGGCGATCGCCACCGAGCCGAGGGCCTCGACCACCGCATAGAGGGTGGCGTCCCAGTCGATCACCCGGATGGTGCTGTGGCAGTAACCCTGCTGCAGCTCTTCAAACTCGTCGAGGGTCCGCCGTTCCTGGCCGAAAAGCCGCACCTCGGTCATCCCGGCGAGGCGTTCTGCAATGAAGGCATTGAGCCCCGCCAGCCGCGCCCGCACCTGGCGCATCGCCTGCCGCATGAAGCGGCGAAACATCATGGCGGTGATCAGCAGCAGCGGCAGAACGGCAAAGGCGACCAGCGAGAGGCTCACGTCCAGCCAGAGCATGACCGCCACGATGCCGGCGAGGGTGACCAGATCGCCCAGGGCCGCCACCACCCCGGCACCGAAAAGCTCGCCGACGTTCTCCACGTCGCTGGTCAGCCGGGTGACCAGCCGCCCGGAAGGATGGCGGTCGAAGAATTCCACCGGGAGACGCAGCAAGCGTCGGAAACCGTCGCGGCGCAGGTCGGCCATGATCCTCTGCCCCACCGCCTGCACCAGATAGCCCTGGAGAAAGAGCAGAGCACTCTCGCCGACCAGGGCGAGCAGAAAGAGTCCCGCCACCCCGGGCAGGCCGGTGAGGTCCCCCGCCAGAATGTAGCGGTCGATTGCCACCATGAGAAGCCAAGGCTGGACCAGCTTGGCGACGGCGCTCAGGGGAAGCAGCAGCAGCGAAGCCCAGGCCGCCCCCCGGTAGGGCCGGACGCTGTCGAGAAAACGCCGCAGCAGCCGCCAGTCGAGATGGCGGCCGGTGATTTCGTCGATTTCCGGCAGGCCGTGCCTCATGCCAGCACCTCCAGCTCATCCCGCAACCGCTCCCGCTCCGCCAGCCGGGCATAGAGCCCACCCGCCTGCAGCAGCTCTCCGTGCGTCCCGGCCTCGAGCAGCCGTCCCGCCTCCAGCACCAGCACACGGTCGGCCGCGGCCAGCAGGGAGACCCGACCGGTGGCCAGATAAACGGTCTTGCCGGCCAGTTGCCGGCGCAGTTGTTGCCAGACGGCCCGCGCCGTGGCCGCATCGAGGTGGCTGAAGGGATCGTCCAGCAGCCAGAGTTCGCCGCCGCGGGCGAGAGCCCGGCCGAGGCAGACCCGCTGGCGCTGACCGCCGGAGAGGGCCAGGCCCCCTTCGCCGACGCGGGTATCGTAGCCGTCGGCAAAAACCGCCGCCTCGTCCTCCAGGCAGACCGTCGCGGCGACCTGCTGCAGATGCGCCTCATCGGCGCCGGCAGCCCCGTAGAGCAGGTTCTCGCGCAGGGTCCCGGAGAAGAGCCGCCCCTCCTGGGGAACAACTGCCAGGCGCCGGCGGTGCGCATCGGCATCGAGCCGCGCAAGATCCTCGCTTGCGATCCAGACCGTTTCCGGCGGCACCGGGTAGAGTCCGGCCAGCAGGCGCAGCAGGGTACTCTTGCCGGCGCCGGTCGGACCGGTGACGCCGACCAGGGTGCCGGCGGCAGCGGCAAAGGTGAGATCGTGCAGCACCGGCTGCCCTCCGTAGGCAAAATCCAGATGGCGGACGGCCACATCCGGAGGCCGCACCGAAGCAGCGGGAGAAGCGGCCGGCAGCGGCCGCGGCTCATCCAGAACGACCTTGAGGCGGGCCATGCTGGCCGCCGCCCGCTGCACCAGCGTCAAGACCCAACCGAGCAGCAGGGTCGGCCAGGCGAGCTGCACCAGGTAGGCGTTGACGGCGACCAGATCGCCGAGGGAGAGCTCCCCGCTCGCCACCCGGCCGCCGCCGGCGAAGAAAACCAGCAGGGTGGCCAGCGGCCCAACGACGGTCATGATCGGCTGCATCAGGGAACGCAGCCTGGCCAGGGCGAGGTTGCGTTCGAGATAATCGTCGTTGAGGGCGTCGAAGTTGCGGGTGCGCACCCCCTGCAGGCCGCCGGCACGAATCGCCGCCTGTCCCGAGACCCCTTCCTCCACCGCCTCGCTGATCCTCCCCACTCCCTCCTGCACTTCGGTGGAAAAGTGGAGCAGGCGCCGGCTCAGCCGCTTCACCGCCAGCAGCATCAGCGGATAGGGGAGCAGCGCCACCACCGTCAACCCCGGCGAGAGCCGCAGCAGCATGACCAAGGTGAAGCCGTAGAGCAGGGCGGTGTTGATCAGCGTCATCACGCCGAAGCCGGCGAGCATCCGCACATTGGCCAAGTCGTTGGTGAAACGCGAGAGGAGGTCGCCGGTGCGGTGCCGGTCCAGGAAGCGGGCGTCGACAGCGAGCAGCCGGGCCAGCAGATCGCGGCGCAGATCGACCTCGATCCAGCGGGCGGCATGCAGGTAGCGCCGCCGGGAAAGAATGCGGGTCGCACCTCGCACCAGGGCCACGGCCACCAGCACGCCGGCGAGCAGCGGCAGGTCGGCGAGACGGCCGGCGGCCACGGCATCGATGGCCAGCTTGAGCATCCAGGGGATGAGCAGGGACAGGACGTTGGTCGTTGCCAGCCAGAAGAGCCCGACCAGAAGGGCGCCGCGGTAGGCATCCAGGTAGGGGAACAGGCGGCGCAGGGTGCTCACGCCGCACCCTCCCCAGGAGGCGGTGCGCCCTGTCCGGCGAAGGCCGGGTGGGCGCGCAGCAACTCGAGCAGCAGATCGGCGGCCACGCCGTTGGCGATGCCGGTGCCGAGGGAGAAGAGGAGCAGGAAAGGGAAAAGGGTCCAGATACCGTCGTGACGGATCAGCAGCAGCCAGGCGATCAGCACCTGCCCGGCGGCATGGCCGGCGGCGCCGAGAACCGAGACGCCGACCGGCCCGAGGCGCGGGCCGGCGAGGGCCCGAGCCCCGGTCATCAGGGCGACGGCCGCCACTCCCCCGGAAAGGGAGAGAAGAAAACCGGGGGAGAAAAGGGTGCCGAGAAAGAGCGAACCGACCGCAATCCGCGCCAGGGTGACGCTCCAGGCGGCGCGCCCCCCGTAGAGGAAAAGGGCGGTGAGGGTGAGGATATTGGCGAAGCCGAGGCGGAACCAGGGAGCGGGGGACGGCAGCAGCGCCTCGAGGGTGTGCAGGGCCACCGCCAGGGCAATGAACAGGGCGAGAAAAATCCGGCGGCGGATGCGTTCGAGTTCGGCAGGATCAACGGCTGAGGAGGTCATAGTCCTTCGCTTCGTCGCCGGCGTCCCCCTCGATATGCAGCACCAGCGCATTGGGGACGCAGGCGATCAGTTCTCCCCGGCGGGACACCTCTCCCATCCCCATGCAGACCTTGTTCGGGCAAGAGGCGGCGGCAATGCAGGCCCGGCCATGGCGGATCGCCACCACAGTCTCCCCGTGCGGGCCGGGGAGGCCAACGGTGCGGTCGTCCCGGAGCGGCGCGGTGAAGACCACCCGCCCCCCCTGTTCCACCACCACCTGCGCGCCCCGAGGCCGCTGGCCGACCAGGACGAAGGCGGCGCCGACGCCCAGCAGCAGGATCAGGACTACCAGCCGGTCGAGGGGGGTCAGCCGCCGCCAGATCGCCTTCAGCGCCACGTCAACCTCGCCTCCAGCCCTGGCGTCACGTGCGGCGTGCCATCGGCGGCAACGATCAGTCCTTCCGTCGCCGGGAAGCGCCGCAGCAGGGCCAGCCCCTCTTCGGGGCCGAGGACGAAGGCAGCGGTGGACAGGGCGTCGGCTAGGGCGGCGCTTGGCGTCACCACCGTCACGCTCCGGCAGCGGCCGGCCGGGTAACCGGTGCGCGGATCGAAGATGTGGTGGTAGCGGACGCCGTCCTGCTCAAAAAATCGCTCGTAATCGCCCGAGGTCGACACGGAGACATCGGCCAGCTCCAGCAGCGCCAGTTGCCCGGCGGCATCCCGGGGGTGCTGGATGGCGATGCGCCAGGGGCGGCCGTCATGGTCGCCAATCAGCCGGATGTTGCCGCCGGCGTTGACTGTCGCGCTCTCGATCCCGGCCCGGCGCAGCAGCTCGACGGCCCGATCGACGGCATACCCCTTGGCGATGGCGCCGAGATCGACGGCCAGGGCCGGTTGCGCCTTCTCGACCCGGCGGCTGTCGAGGCGCAGATCGCCTTGGCCGGTACCGGCGAGAGCCTGGCGGATCTCCGCGGGGGCCGGCACGCGTGGGGATTCCGTCTCGATCCCCCAAAGCTCCTTGAGCCGTCCCAGCCCCATGTCGAAAGCGCCACCGCTTTCTGCGCCGACCTGCAGCCCGAGGGCGATGACCGCCGCCGTCTCCGGGGCAACCTCGGTTCCTTGTGCCGAAGCGGTCAGGCGGGCGACGTCGCTCCCCTCCCCCGCCGGCCGCATCAGGCGCTCTATCCTGGCCATTTCGGCAAAGGCGTCGGTCACCGCCGCTTCCAGCCGGCCGGGGTCGGCGCCGTGGACGGAGATTTCCACCACCGTCCCCATCAGGATTCGGCTGCGGCTGAGCTGTTGCGGCCGTTCCCCGGCGCAGCGCTGCAGTGCCAGGAAACCGAGCAGGGCAAGGAGCAAAAGGATGACCAACGGACGGGTGAGCGACAAGGAGGCTATTCCTCGACGATTTCGCCGATCAGATCGTATTCGGAGGAATCGGTGATGCGCAACGGGACGATGGCGCCGATCTCGGCCTGGCCGCTGGTGATGTAGACCTGGCCGTCGACGTCTGGCGCCTGGCGGACGCTGCGCCCGCGCAGCAACAGCTCGGTCTCCTCGCTGAACCCTTCCACCAGCACCGGCTCGATGTTGCCGACCAGGGCCCGGTTCTTGCGAAAGGAGACCCGGCTCTGCGCCTTCATCAGCTTGTGGTAGCGACTCTTCTTGGTGCGCTCCGGCACCTGACTTTCGAGGGTGGCGGCAGCCGTCCCCTCCTCCCGGGAGTAGCGGAACACCCCGACCCGTTCGAAATGCCCCTCGTTGACGAAGTCGAGCAGTGCGTTGAACTGCTCGTCGGTTTCGCCGGGGAAGCCGACGATGAACGAAGTGCGCAGGGTGATGTCGGGAATCCGCCGGCGGATACGCCCCAGCAGTTCCCGGATGGCGGCCTGGTCGACGCGGCGGTTCATCATGGCCAGGATGGTGTCGTCAACATGCTGCAGGGGAACGTCGAGGTAGTTGCAGATCTTCTCCTCGGCCGCCATCAGGTCGAGCAACTCGTCACTGATGCCGTCAGGATAGGCATAGAGCAGGCGCAGCCACTGCAGACCCTCGATTTTAACCAGTTGGCGCAGCAGTTCCTCGAGGCGGGCGCCGTCATCGCGATCGGCCCCATAGGCGGTGACGTCCTGGGCGATCAAGTTCACTTCCTTGACCCCGGTACCGACCAGTCGCCGCACTTCCTCGACCACCGAGGCGATCGAGCGTGAGCGCAGGGTGCCGCGCAGTTGCGGAATGATGCAGTAGGAGCAGTGGTTGGCGCACCCTTCGGCGATCTTGACATAGGTCGAGTAGAACGGCGAGGACTGGACTCGCGGCGTGGTGTGGTCGTAGAGGTACTCGGGCAGCCCCACAGCCTGCACCGTTCCTTTGCCGCCGACATGGGCGTTGAGCAGCTCGACGATGCGCGGCCCGTCCCCGGTCCCCATGAACAGGTCGACTTCCGGCAGCTCACCGGCCAGCTCCTCCCGGTAACGCTGGGGGAGACAGCCGGTGACCACCAGCAGACGACAGCGACCGGTTTTTTTGTAGTCGGCCACCTCGAGAATGGTCTCCACCGACTCCTCCTTCGCTTCCTTGATGAAGGAGCAGGTGTTGACGATGATGATGTCGGCCTGGGCCTCGTCGGTGACGATCTCGAACCGATCGGCCGGCAGATGCCCCAGCATGACTTCGGCATCGACCAGGTTCTTCGGGCAGCCGAGGCTGACCAGACTTACTTTTTGTTTCATGCGCGTCCTTCGGACCTCGTTCCCGTTATTGCCTGAAGTTGATAAATTGCAGCTCGATCCCCACATCCTTCCCCTTGAGGAACTGGATGGCCTCCTGCAGATCGTCGATCTGTTTTCCCGTCACCCGCACCTGGTCTTCCATTATTTGCGGCTGCACCTTGAGCTTGGTCTCCTTGATGAGGGCGATAATCTCCTTCCCCTTCTCCTTGGAGATTCCCTGGACGATGTCGATGCGCTGCCGCACCGCACCGCCCGAAGCCGGCTCCTTCTTGGCGAAATCGAGGCATTTGGCCGAAACGCTGCGGCGCACCAGCTTCCCCTTGAGGATGTCGATTACTGCCTGCAGCTTGTAGTCATCGGCCGCCAGAATGTTGATGGCGTCCTTCTCCAGGGCGATTTCGTTGTGCGTCCCCTTGAAATCGTAGCGCTGCTCGATCTCCTTGCGCGTCTGGTTAACGGCGTTGTCGACCTCCTGCATGTCGACCTTGGAAACGATATCGAAACTCGGCATGGGCAATCCTCCGCTACGAAAGCTTACTGAATCGATGACTTATAACATGAAACCGCCCCGGAGGAAAAGCCTCTATCCGGGGCGATGTTCGGTTTGGGCAGGCCCGGTGGACATACTCGACCGGTATTGATATTCGAGCCAGGGCGAATTTATAGCTTGCCGCGGAGGCCCGCCAAGACCCTCTCAGCGATACCCACGCATTGAATGCAGACTCTCCAGTCGGCAACCTGTTCCGGCAATACGCCAAAGACGGGATACTTGGAAGGAATATAGATGGAATCGAGCAGGTCGCACTCCTCGGCGGCGATCTCCGCCGGGACTTTTTCCACGGCGGCCACCCGGACCAGTTCCCGAATGCTGTGGGTTTTGGGAAACTCCCCCCTCGCTTCCACCAGGGCGGCTTTCAGGGCTTTTTCTACCGCTTGTTGAGCATTCTGCAGGCAGGCATTGAGGTAGCCGCGTTCCAGCGCCAGACGGGCCATCTCGAAATTCTCCTCGGCGTAGGAGAGCCAGAGCCGGGTTTCATCTTTCATAGACCACCTCGCCTCGCTCGATCTCCCGTAGAAAACTGCCCGGCGTCGGATGTGGCCGGACTGGAATGACATCGAGGGGAATCTTCTCGGCGACGGCTGCCAGCTTGCGGCGGTATTTGAGTGCCAGCGGCAGGTAGGACTCGTCGCTTTCCTGGAAGACGGCTATGTCCAGGTCGTTTGGGCTATCGGTTTCGAGAAACGAGCCGAAGACGATCACTTTGCGCACCTCCGGTTCGGAGGCCAGACAGGACGCGACCTGCTGCTTCAGTGCTTCTTTTTCCTTTTTGGTCAGAGTCATCTTCCCACCCCCGCTGCAAGACCAACTTGCCCTGTTCGAACTATACCGGCAAGCCCCTGAAATGCCAACGGGAAACTTCGTTCAGGGGGGTTGGGGATGGTGCCAGGCCCGTTTGACTTTCGACCTTGGGCATTCGACCCGAGACCTTGGACCCGGGACTTGGGACCTTAGTCATGGCAGCAGGAGGTGATCCGGAGTTTCATCCTTCATCCCTCAGCCTTCATCCTTGAATTTCAGAAACCGGTGGCTGCGGTGCCAGGCGAGATGCTGCGGCGCCGGCCAGTGCGCAGGGTTGGCGGGGAGGGTGAGCTTGCGACCCTGCAAGCGGGCGAGCAGGAGGGCGGCGTCGACGATGGTGCCGGAGGCGTGCGGGACGAGGCGGTAGCCGGTTCAGGGCGCAGGTGTAGTCGTAGTCCGTGACGACGCCGATCCTGAACCGCCCTTTCCTGCCGCGCTCGACCGCTTCCGGGTCGGCGGGCGGTTTGAGCAGGTCCGGTCAGGTTGTTTCTATTTCCAGATTTCCTCATCGACCTTTTCAAAAGCAGCCGTATTGCGCTCGAACTCTGCCACCTCTTCCTGGCTCCAGGTGCCGGCGAGGTGATCGAGATCGCGATAAATGACATTCCGTTTTCTCTTGTCGAGGCCGAGGGATTCGCGGATAAGCCGCAGGGTCACCGCATTTACGCTGGTCCCCTCCTTTTGAGCTCTCTCTTTCAGGGCTTCGGCCGTTTTCTCGTCGATGCCGCGCAGGGTCATGGTGGCCATGGTTGACTCCTTGTCAGATACGTGCCAGCAGCAGTCCGTCGACGTGCCCACCTGACGTTCAACGCGCCCCGAGAATCTCCTGGATGGCTGCCAAAAAAGCCCTCCCCTCCTCCAGCTTCAGCGAGGCGACCGGTTCGACTATCTCCTCGTCGATGTCGTAATCGGCGATCTCCCTGATCTTGCGGGCGCTTATCAGCATCTTGTGGAACTTCGGATCGATCCGCCCCGTCTTGGCGAAGTGGTAGCCGAGGGCGGCCTCCACGGCTGAATGCTTGACCACCTCCACCCCTTCGGACTTCAGCAGAGCCTGGGCGGCATAGAACATGGCGTAGTAGATCTTGCTGGCTGCATCGGGCGCGTGCCCGTCGCGCATGAGATCTTCGGCCACCAGAAGTGCATGCTCGGCCTTGGCGAGATATTTTCTGATCTCGTCGGTCACAGCTCGATCCCCTCCCGCTCCACGTTGCGGTAGAAGGAATACCCCTTCCTCGCGGCGTTGCGGAACCGTTCCTCGGCAAAAACCTTGAGCGAGATGATCGGCTTGAAGTCGTGGTCCCACATGACGCGGTAAGCAACCTCCTCCATCTGCGCCTCCAGCTCGGGCGTTTTCTCGTCGACCAGGGCGACCAGGTCGAGATCGGAGTCTTCTGCCGCCTCGCCGCGAGCACGGGAGCCGTACAGAATCAGTTGCGACAGATGGCTTACGACCTCGGCGGGGAGCCGCCGTTTCAGTTCCTGAACGATCTGTCGGTCTTTTTCTCCCATAAACATACTCCCAATCTGGCCAGCAGAGGCTCACCCGCCCCCATATTGTGAACTATACCGGCAAGCCCCTGAAATGCCAACGGGAAACTTCAATCAGAGGGGTTGGGAATGGCGCCAGACCCATGGGACTTTCGACCTTGAACCTTGGACCTTGGACCCGGGACCTTGGACCCGAGACTTGGGATCTTAGTCATGGCAGCAGGAGGTAGGCCTGAGATTCATCCTTCATCCTTCATCCTTGAATTTCAGAAGAGCCAGTGGGCGTTCTTGGAGAGGGCGATGCCGTTGGTCAGGGCGTTGTTGCGGCTGCTGGCGAACTGGTGGATGTGGGCGGCGTCGACGATGGTGCCGGAGGCGAGGGTGACGAGGCGGTAGCCGGTCAGGGCGCAGGTGGAATTTCGTGCCTCTCCCCGTCAAACTTCTCCCCTCTCCCCAAGTTTCACTTGGTTTTGCGGTATGCCACCGGCTCGACGTCTCGGCAGCGCTGCTCCAGCTGGTGCTTGATCCGCTTGATCTGGTTTTCGGTCAGCACGGCCCGCCCCTGCGCTCGCGCCCAGCCTTGCGGGCTCTTGCCGCTGTAGAGGATGACATCGCTCTTCGCCTTCTGGTCGACATACCATCCCGGCAGTGCCAGGGCCGGCCGGACGTCGACGCTTTCGCCGATGGCGCTGGAAAGCCACTGCTTGAGCCAGACCGCCTGCCGACGGGCCTGCTCGATAAACTTGCGCTCTTCCCATTCGGGGAATTGCAACATCTTGCCGTCGAAGGTCACGGTGGCGTCGAACTTACCGCGCCCCTTGTCGGGCTTGAACCGCCCTTTGGTCTCAACGGCGAAGACGCCGCCGGGGCCGACGGCCACATGGTCGATGTTGAAGTTCTCGGCGGGGAAGTCGTGGTAGACGTAATAGCCGTCGCGCATCAGGTGGTTGAGTTCCTGGCCGACGGCCATCTCCGCTTCCAGGCCCAAGCGCAGCTCGTTGCGACGGGTCAGATGCAAGCTGAGCTTGCGGGAGAGGTAGAGCATGATGGCCAAGGTTAATAGAACGTAAATCACGATGGTCGAAGCAGTTGCCCTGATGTGCTCGAAATAGAGCTGGGTCATGGCGAGGCCAAAAATCATCAATGGGACAATGAGCAGGCCGAATAGATCGGAATTGATTTCCTCCTCCAAGTTATCGATTTGGGGTAGGAGAGATTGGCCGGGACTGCGCAGGAGCATGCCGGTAAGGGGCGAACGGCGGCCTTTTTTCTTCCGTTGATAAACAAATCTGGCAAGAAGAGCGCATGGCAAGGCCAGCAGAAATACTATCCCGGTTGGGATGACGGCAAGAAGCAGGGATTTCATATCGTCCTCTCAAAGCGAATATTTATGCCTCTTCCGCAGAATCTGTGGAAGAGGGCGGTAAAAATTAGAGCATTGCCTTTCATGGCTGGCTAAGATGGTTTTTGCGGAAACTATCAAACCCAGTCAGAGGAAAGGCAATGCTGATTAAGACTTTACTGAACAAGGTTGAACGGTTCAAGTCGTTTGTTTACGGTCCCATCTGCGTCATGCTCGTTGACGGCGTGGAAGCTCTGATCATTGACATCGAACCGCGGCGCAACAGCTTGCCGATCTGCCCCGAGTGCGGCAAGCGGGGCAAGGTGTATGACCGGCAACGGCAGCGCCTCTTCGAGTATCTGCCGGTCTGGACGTTTAAGGCTTACTTCCGCTATGCGCCGCGCCGGGTCAGTTGTCCGGTCCACGGCGTCAAAGTGGAGGCACTGCCCTGGGGCTATGGCAAAGAGCGGATGACCTTTTCGTACCAGGTCTATCTGGCTCGCTGGGCGAAACGGCTTTCCTGGAAGGAGACTGCCGACATCTTCGAGACCAGTTGGGACACGGTGTTCCGAGCCGTCAAGTTCGTCGTCGATTACGGACTGGCCCACAGAAACCTTGACGGTGTCACGGAGATCGGCGTTGACGAAATCAAGGTGTTCAAAGGGCACAAATATCTGACCCTGGTCTACCAGCTCAACGCCGGGGCCAGGAGGCTTCTGTGGTGCGGTCCGGAGCGGCGGGTGAAAACGCTGCTGCGCTTCTTCCACGAGTTCGGCAAGGAGCGCAGTGCGGGGCTCAAGTTCGTGTGCAGCGACATGTGGGCGCCGTATCTCAAGGTGATCGCCAAGAAGGCACCGCAGGCGCTGAACATCCTCGACCGCTTCCACATCATGCGGAAATTCAACGAGGCGATCGACGAAATCCGTCGTGGCGAAGCCAACCAGTTCAAGGCGAACAAGCAGGTCAATGTTCTCGAGAAAGGTCGCTGGCTGCTTCTGAAGCGACCGGAAAATCTATCCGAGAAACAGACCTCCCGGCTGGACGAGTTGCTCAAGCTCAATCTGGCCTCGATCAAGGGCTACCTTCTGCGCGAAGACTTCCAGCGGTTCTGGGACTACCAACGTCCGGACTTTGCGGGAAAATTCCTCGAGAACTGGGTGACCAGAACCTTGCAGACGGACCTGGAACCGATGAAGAAAGTTGCCCGGATGCTTCGCAGCCACAAACCGCTGATTCTCAATTGGTTCAAAGCCAAAGGCCGGCTTTCCAGCGGTGCCGTGGAGGGGCTGAACCTCAAGGCGAAACTCACTATGAGAAAAGCCTACGGTTTCAAGACTCTAAATTGCCTGGGAATTGCGCTATATCATACTCTTGGCGAGTTGCCGGAACCGGAATATCATCACAGATTCAGCTGACGACCCATATTTATAGACTTATAGCCGACATTCCCGCCGATGTTCGGCCAGATACTCCTGCGCCGGCCAATGAGCGCGCTCTGCAGGCGGAATGATGCCACGGCCTGAAAGCATCGAGAGCAGGCCGGGGAAATTGGGATCAATGCCGATGGATCGGGAGGTGATGACCGTGTAACTGTCGGACACACCGAGCATCCCTTCGTCAAAGCCCCAGTGGCAGGTGCGGCAGAGGGCCATGCCGTTGCGGATGTCGTCGTTCCTGCTCTTGCACCAGGGGACGATGTGGGCCGCCTCCACCACCGTGTGGCCGTCGGGGGTGACGATGCGGATACCGCACAGGGCGCAGCGGTGGTCGTAGGTGGTGACCACGATGCGCCGGAAGCCCTGATCGCGGGCGGCCGGCTTGTAGCTGTCTGCCACCAGGGTCTCTTTGACCAGCGGCAGGTGGGCCTTCTGCGTCAGTTCCACGCTGTAGCTGTATGCCTCGGCATTGATGCCGACCTGTTCTTCCAGCGCGGCCCTCGCCTCGTCCGAGAAGCAGGAGCGCAGCAGCGCCTGGCGCAGGGCATTGCGGCTTTCGGGTTGCTGCATACAGCGGAAGAGGTCTTCGTCCATGTGGGCGCCGAGGGCGAGGGTACGCAGCTGGCTGACCGAGGTGATGTTATTGATGGCGGCCGGGGTGATCTCCTTGCCCGGCTGCGGCACCAGTTCCCAGAACGGTTCATTGTGCAGGCGGGAGAAGGGAAAGGCGATGCTGCTGGTCTGGCCAAGGGGGATGATGCGCCGCCAGTAGAGATTGAAAAGCTCGTTGAGCTCGACCAGGTCGCCGGTGACAGCGATGAACGGCGAGGTGATCACACCGCGGGCCACCAGGTCGAGCACCGCCAGCAGCAGGATCGGCTTATGCGGGGCGCGCTTTCTGGTGGCCTCAGTGAAGATGGCGTTGGGTGCCCGCCGCAGACTGGCGAATTGCTTTATGTAGGTCTCAAGAGTGGTCATTTTTCCCAGTATGCCGCCTTGTCGGGGAATATCAAGCGCACCCCGCCGCGCGGGTCGGGCATGTCGCCAGCATAGCGAGAGATCAGGTGGATGTGCAGGTGCATGACCGTCTGGCCTGCGGCAGCGCCATCGTTGATGCCGATGTTGAAGCCGTCGGGCAAAGGTAAACTCCCCCCTTTGGCAAAGGGGGGCCGAGGGGGATTTAACAATCTCTCCCGCACCTCGGCCAGCAGGTCGAGCAGTGCCGCCTGTTCTTCCCGGGTCGCATCGAAGAAGGAGACGATGTGGCGCCTGGGGATGATCAGGGTGTGGCCGAGGGAGATGGGGAAGCCGTCAGGGATGGCGATGGCGTGGTCATTGGCCGTGAGGACCGTGGATGTGTCCAAGTTGCAGAAGGAGCAGGCTGATTGATGGGGCATGTCACTTTTCACCGAGAACCTTGTGCAGAGCGGATGACTCTCTTCGCATGCATTCAAGAAAAATATGTGAGCAACTATCTGTTTTAATTGCTAAATTCCGGACCTGTCCCGAAGACGTCGTAATACCATTCACAGCCGGCTAAAGGACTGCTCCCACCAATCAATTTTCTTGTAACGACAAAATTCATGGCATTACCTTCCGTTTTATTAAAGCAAGTCCACAGCACAACAAACTAATCGTTACAACTAATTACCGATATCCGACCGATTCAGAGCTATGGATAAAAACCTCTCCGCCCCTCGCTATGCGGACCTACGAACAAAGTATGCGGTATCTGGTTCAACATGACATCAGAAGGTTCCTCGTTCTCAAGAACGATGAGCTGCCCTGGTCCACGCCAAGCAACCATCCATTCAAAGAACTTTTCGGCAACCGTAACTTCAATGGTGTCTTGAGCGGACTTGCCATGCTTGGGGTCGCGATACGTCAGAACTGGTGAATCGATTGCCACAAAGCCGAGGTGTGGGGAGTTAATTTGAAGAGCATGCTCCATAACTGCAACTGAATATGCCGTCAGGAATATGGCTCGCTTCCCCTTGCCATATGAAGTACGGGGGCTTTCCAGTAGGCGAAGGTCACAGGTCTTCTCATCAAAGCTTACCTGACGTGCTTCATCAAGCCCCCAAATTCGAAGCAGTTCCTGCACCCTCGAAACAACGCTCGATATCTCATCGACTGCACTTCTGACAATTTTGGTTTTGGTCTTTTTGGTATTCGGCTCGATAGATTTGCGCTTCGCTTCAAACTGCTGCAGTTTTTCGGATGTCTTGAGATATGAGATGTACTCACTATGCAGCCTTGTCAATGTGGCAAGCTCATGGGATACCGGGGTCTTGCACTCTTTCACAATTTCGGCGTGCCTTTTGGCTAGTTTTGCTTGGGCATCCTTCAGAGACCTGATGTGGTCTTCAGTTGAACGCAGCTCTGTTTCAACATCCATTGTAGCGGCATTCAACCCATGGCGAAGAGCTTCAATCTTCTGATATTCCGCATTTGCCGAAATTGCCATCTGTTCTGCCGATGGTTGTTGCTCATCCATGGCTTTTGCCTGTTGCAGTACCGGTGTATTGCATAAGGCACATGGTTGCAGGGTAAACGCATCAAATACCGATGCAGCAGTCCTGATTAGCTCCAGCCGCTCCATGTCGTTCTGATATTTCTTGCCAAGCAATCGGAACCGTTCCAAGGTCTCCAATGAAGCTGTCCGCATTCCTTCGAGTTTCAGCAATTCCTTGGGACAGAAGACAATTTTGTATTCAACTTGTTCAGCTCGTCACTATGCTCGCGCAGAATGTTCTGGTTTGCATTTATCTGAAAATCGATTCTTTCCAGCATCAATCGGTAATCAACTTCGTTAAACTCCTCCGGCAATTCAGCTTTCAGGGAATTGATGGCTTCGTCCAAACCCATCAATTTCCCCTTCTCACGAATCAAATCGTCGTTTTTTGTGCCAACGACTATCGCAGAATCATCGATACCGGTCATCATCAGGTAGAATGCAGAATTGTACCTTGTCTTGAGAGTAAATTGCTCACCAAGAAAACCGATATCGCTCAGTGTATCCGACTCGTTAAACAGCGAATAATGCCTGAGGTCGCCTGCCGTTATGTTCCCCTTTTTGCCTTCTGCGCTTATCAGCTGCATCTTCCCTATAGCCAACAGGTTCAATAGGAATTTATTCACATCCCTCGTGGAGAAGGCTTGATTTTCAGGAGGGGGCAAGTCATGGCTTCCCTTGTAAAACAAGCTACTGCCGCCAGCTAAAGCACGAAATGCGGTGTAAGCCTCTCCGTTTGAGTTAACGAAATGAAAAGAAAGCCGGTCATATCCAGAAGCTTGTTTTATCTGTTTAGGTAACGTATCGCTGCCGAGCGCAAATTTCAGGCAGCCAACGACATACGATTTGCCGGTATCCGAAGGTCCCAGAATAAGGTTTGAGTGTTGTGAAAAGTCGATATCCGCAATGGGTTTATTGGGTCCAGTAACAGCCAGCCGTAATGCTCTAATTCCCATGATTATTCCTCACTGAAATCGCTTGGCGATACAAATTCTGCCCCCCATCTGTGTCCTACATGGGTAAACAGTTTTTGCAGCTCGACCGCTGATTTGTCGGCAAGATATTTGGCAACCCAGTCACACCGTTCTTTCAGTTTCAGGGAATAAGTCCCTCCGATGATACCCATTATGGCGGCGGCATTCTCCCCTGCCTGGTATTCAATGCCGGAGTTGCCGAACCTCACGTCAATAAATCGCCGGACTGACATCATGTAAAGACCTTGCTCAATGACTGTACGACGTGTCGTGTACTCCGCTCCACGTAGCGGGACAGGAGTATGCAAGCTCTCAGGTCCGTTGAGGTCGCCGGAATAGATGGCGGCATAATCAAGGAATAACAACTGCTGTAAATCCAAGGTGCGGGGATACACAGACATCAGGATGAATACCATTCTGATGCCGAGTTCGAATGGGCTATTGAAAGGAACCGGGTAGCTATTCATTTCACGGGAACCGGTGGAGATGTCAGGGTTGTTATTCATCGGGCACCCACTTCACTTTCCCGTCATTTGCAAGATGATGGCACGTACCCTGTAAGTCGAGAGAATGTATACGGTCTTTGAGGGGGTTTGTCGTGGCAGTCAAGGTGGTAACGTGCTTCAGGGTTTCGTTGAGGCGCTTAAGCCCATCAGGATGCGTTACATCATCTACAACGGGACTAATCCCGGTACGCACCTCTTCCTTAAAGGCATCGAAAGCCGCAGGGACAAAATCTCTGCTGAACCGGTTCAGGCTTTCAGCGTGGTAAAACTGTTCCCGGCAGCTTGTAAAGTGCTTTGAATGTTTGGCAGGTATGTCATCGACAGATGGTATGGGTGATTTTTCAAAGTCGCCATAAGCTTTCAGAATTTCAGATACATATACCTGCTCATCTGACGCCGGTACTGTTGGCACAGGGACAGCAGGAACTACAGGGGGTAATACACCGAATTCAGCCCAATGATTTGGACTTCTGGCATGAATTAACAGCAATTCAGAGACTTTCATCTCTTTGATGATTTTAAAATCGAATGTCGAAATGAAGGTTTCCAGGGCGGGCGTCAGTGGTTGCTTGAATGAGCCGAAATTGCCAGCCTTTGCCTTCCAATCGGTCAGGATTCTTTTTCGAAATTTGTCCGGATTCCCAAGCAAATCATGAAGAGTTGTTCCCACATCTTGCGTTCCGCTTATGTAGTAGTTACTCGGTATTGGATAGTCACCATTGAACACGAAAAACAGGAACTTTGCAAAATCAGCCAGCATGTTGGTAGGATTCAGGGGGTCTTTATATGCTTTTGCCTGGAACAGGTCCCACGTATTCGGCTCTGGCGGAAAAACAGTGTAACATGCAACATCTCGTCCCTTGTCGCCAGATCCACCCAGCCGCTTGATTTGCGTGTATTTATTCTCATGCCTTAACTGCTCACAACAGTTGGTAATAAACTCTTCCCATGCATCATCGTCCATCAAGATAATGCGTTGCTCCGGCGTTATCGGAGCCGGTCCAGGATGATATGCTGTTGACATGAGGCTTTCTCCGGCTACCGCCTTATCGGCAAGAACTGTGTCTTATCGCGCATGAAATTCGATAGTTGCGTAACTGTTGCTCTGTCTCTTCAAACTGCAAATCAGATATTCTGGGATCTAAAACTATTTCATCGATGACCGGTTGCCAGTTAATCGGGTGTTTGCATAGGTCGTCGGTGATAAGTACATGGTCGTTGACGAAATGGTTATCAGTATTTGATGGGGTATGGCTAAATACGAATCGAATTTCTTTTTCATCCGTATGGTCATTACGTAATGCCATGAGAGAGGTCACGGATAGCTGTCCAAGGGAGTCAAGGAAGTCAGTGTAATGGCTGCTGGATAGCCAAGCATTAATCTCTTCTTCTTTGTAATAATTAACGGTTCCGGCGTGGAAACTCAACTCATAAAATAGGTTTCTGAGATTCATCATTTCATCCATCAGTTTACCAACTGTGGACTTGAGTCTTATTCCCAGGTTGCCCCGAGTGTAATTTAGCCAGTTATACGGACTCTCTTCCTCGTCACATGTCCACGACGAGACATAGTAATGTCCGACGACTCCATTTAACGTTAACCGTTGTCCTATTTCGTCGATGAACTCCCTATCAAGCAGAGGGTTTTCGTAGCGGTCTTTGTAGACTACAGGGTTGACCAAAGTGAATTTTGAATCCCTGATATCAACAAGTTGATAGGGTAGCTCGAAAATCCTATATACCTGGCAGTCTTCAGCCACTTCAAAGCAGTTGTGCCTGATATACAATTTTTTCAATTCTTCTTGAGATGCTCCACGATGGTGTGCCTTGTTGATTTCATGAAGAATTTCACGATTAAAGTCTTGTTTTATTATCATGAAGTTCGAGGGGACGCTCCTTTCTATTTTTCTATTGGGAAGTCCGGGGAAGTCCGGGGAAGTCCGAGGGACGCTCTTTTCTATTTTTCTATTGACCAGTTGGGCAGAGTTCCGGGGTCAGGTAAATCTAACTCACCCCACCGCCAAAATCTTCCGACAGTTCGGATACCCCGAACACGCCCAGAACTACTTGCCAGCATGGAAGTCTCGTGTCCCGCGTCCAAGGTCTCTGGTCCAAAGTCCAATGTCAAGCGAGCAGGTCACTCATCTTTACGAAAGCCAATCTTCCGCCGCTTGTGGGCGGGGGCCGGGAGTGTCATCAACTGGCGGATCGCATCAAAAAGTCCGGCGATGGCCTTGTCGTGGCCGACGAGTCGACGCTCGATCTGGGCGAGCTTATCCATGATCTCCAGATTGTTGACCGCAAGCTCTCGCAGCTTAACGAATACCCGCACCACGTAGACGCTCACCTCCATTGCCCGCTGGATATTGAGAACACTGGCCGCCATAATGACCCCATGTTCCGTGAACGCATAGGGGAGGTAGCGGATGTTCCTCTTGGATGCGGTCACAGATTGTGACCGCATGGACCTTCGTCGATGCTCCGTACAACTCCGCAAGGTCGGCATCGAGCATCACCTTCCGGCCGCGAATGAGCAGGATGGAACGCTCAACTCGCGCATCGCTCACAATCAAGGCATCTGGCATATCCCCCTCCATCTCCACGCAACTTTGCGCCCCTCCCGGAAACAAAAAACCGCCCGCGCCTCACCGGCACCGAGCGGTCTCAGTCATCTCTTCGTTTGTCCTCTCGAACCCTCATTCCACCCTCAGCATCGCAAAAAATCAGGCCTTAAGATACCCTCATGGCGCAGAAGATGTCAACGGAAAGAGCGGTTAGGAGCGGTCGCAGGTCACTGGTCCAAGGCCTATGGTCACGCGTACGCCGCGCCATCCTCCTCCACCTTGAACCCGATCTCCCTCCGCCCCTTCTCCTCCGGCCGCATCATCTGCCGTATGGCGTCGAAGAGGGTGTGGATGGCCTCGTTGCTTCACCACCCGCTTTTCAAGGTCGCAAATTGCGACCTTATAACAAAACCGCCCGCGCCTCACCGGCACCGGGCGGTCTCAGACCAGCTCGATATGCAGTCTTTTCCCGAAGGCCTGGGCGGCCCGGCCGAGGGTCTGCAGGGTGACCGAGAGATTGTCCGGGTCGAGCAGGCGGTCGATGGCTGTGCGGCTGGTGTGCATCTTGTCGGCCAGGGCACTTTTGCTGAGATGTTCCTGCTCCATGGCCTGCTGAAGCTGGAAGGCAATCACACGTTTGGCAGCGGCGATCTCCACCTCGCCCAGAATCCCCTCTTCTGCCAGAAACTCGTCGAAATCGCTGCCGATATGGGGGTTCTTACGGGTCATAGCTTCTTCATCCTTTCCTTGGCCAGGTCGAGGTCCGACTTGGGGGTCTTCTGTGACTTCTTGATGAAACCGTGCAGCAGAATGATCTGTCCGTCCTTGAAGGCGAACAGCACCCGCGCAATTCGGCCTTCAAGAGGGGTGCGGACCTCGTACAGCCCGCCGCCCATGGGCCTGACCAGCGGCATCCCAAGCGGCCAGCCCCACTGCACGGTCTTGATGTCCTCGCCGATCAGCTTCCGCTCCTGAGGACCCAAGCTCTTCAGCCAGTCCCGGACGGGTTCGGCGCCGCTCTGCTGGCGAAAGAATCTGACAGAGATGGGTTCCGCCTCGATGGGCGGATTCATGGCCATTGTACCAAATTTGGTGCAACAATCAAGCGGAATGTGCCCCGGATCATTTTGCCAATGCCGCAAACCGATGTCATATCCCCTCCTTGTTCAAGGTCCCGAGTCCCGCATTTCTAACCCGAGACTATGGACTCGCTACCCGGGACCGCCTTACACGTACGCCGCCCCACCCTCCTCCACCCTGAACCCGATCTCCTTCCGCCCCTTCTCCTCCGGCTGCATCATCTGCCGGATGGCGTCGAAAACCACCCGGAACTGAGCGTCGTACTTCTGCTCCAGGTCGTCGAGCCGCCGGGCGAGCTCGGCGTTGGAGGCGATCATCTCCCGCAGCCTGCCGAAAGTCCGCATGATTTGTATATTGACCTGGATAGCGCCGGGGCTGTTCAGGACGCTGGAAAGCATGGCGATGCCGTACTCGGAAAAGGCCGTCACGCTCTTGGAATATTTCAGGTCCCCACGGCCATCGGTAGCGGAGGATATCACAGTTTGTGATATCCTCATGATCTCCTCACGGGCCAGGGAGAACATGAAATCTTCCGGAAACCGCTCGATATTCCTGCGTACCGCCTGATTGAGCACCCTCGTTTCTACCCCGTAAAGCTCCGCCAGGTCCCGGTCCAGCATCACCTTCTGCCCGCGGAGCAAATAAATCGCCTTCTCGATCCGTTCCATCGGAATCAGCATCTCCCCCTCCTTAAATGTGCTTTTTCCCAACAAAAAAACCGCCCGCGCCTCACCGGCACCGAGCGGCCTCAACGATATCTTCCGACACATCCTCCCGAACCATCACCCCACCCTCCGGGCAGCAACCAAATGAGGCCTTAAGATACCCTCATGGGTGGGGGATGTCAACGATCCAAGCCGCAGAAGATGAACGCCCCGCTTCCTGCCGGAAACGGGGCGCAAATCGATGAGACACAGCCTTGCACAGCCGGACCGCTGCAGGATCAGAAGCCCATTCCCTGTCCGGTCGGGCGCACCACCTCCACCCCGGCCGGCGGGACGAAGTCGAAGAAACTGTTGGGCATCCGGCGATTGACCCGGACGCCGCTGAACTCGATGCGGGTGCTGTTGTCACTCGGATCGTAGACCGTGGTGGAATGGATGGGGAACGTGATCCCCGGCTTGCCGCGACGAGTCACTTCGACGACGGCATCCTTAGGTACCACCACCAGCAGCTTCTGGAGCATGGCCGAGGTCTGCCGGGGACGCAGTTCCAGGATGTAATTGCCTTGCTCGTCATGATTCGGCGAGGCCCAGGTAATCAGGAAGTCGCGGGACAAGTTGCCGAGGCCGGTTAAAAAAGCGAGGGGGTCATCGGCGCGAGGTTGAGCGGAAATCTCGATGTCGGACTGGATGACCTGATGGTTCTCCCGCACGTAGACCCACATGGTTTTTCCGTTGGAGACGATCTCCTGCCGCACCGGCTGGTCGTATTCCCAGCGGAAGAGGGGTGGGGCGAGCCGGTCGGGACGGGTGCGGTCGAACTTGACGGTTACGCGACCGCGGCCTTTCTGGACGCGGTCCAGGGAGGCGACGCGCGACTCCTGGAAGAAATCGGCCTGGAAGTCGACGATGGCCGACGGGCTCGCAGAATTCGCCTTGAACGGCTCATCGAGGGCCTTGATGACTTCGTTCAGACTGACGTCCGCCGCCGCCGAAGCCGTTTGCGGGACGGGAGGAAACGCCAACAGGACAAGCACCAGCAACACTATCCGATTCATTCTTATCTCCATGCTTAAAGTCAATTTTCAGCCGGTGAGTATTGTATCATCACCGTGTACCGAACGCACCAGCACCTGGCCAGTCGTGAGGTCGAACTCCACGGTCCGACCGTGGCTGCCGCCGACGTCTTCAGCCAGCAGAGGGATTTCCAGGGCAAGCAGGGTCGCCCGGGCCATCCGCACATTGCGCGCACCGATGCTGTCTTCGGACGGCGCGTAGAGCGGCTCGAACATGTTGGCGCCGCCGACGAGCCGCGCCGTCAGACTCCCCCGCGAAGCCCCCTGGCTGACCAGCTCGTCGACCATCAGACGGATGGCGGCATCGACGAACTTGACCAGGCGGACCTCCTGTACCCCGGGCCGGGGCGTCGGCAGCAGGGTATGGGCCATGCCGCCGAGACACTTCGGCCGGTCATAGAGGATGACGCCCAGGCAGGAACCGAGACCGTAGGTTGTCAGGACGGTGGGTGCCCTGGCCACGCGGAATTCGGAAATACCGACCCGCAGTTTGGCACTCACGGCGCACCTCCAATCGCCTCGAGAATGAAGCCCAGGGAAGCCGGATCGGGGAGCAAAAAAAAGTGCCCTTTGATCCCTTCCGCGCCGGGCGTGACGCCATGGAATTCGGTTTCCACCATCAGGGCCAGGTCCCCGGCCTGACTCAACTCGATCAGCACAGAGTCGACCACCGCCCCGGCCATGTCGTAGGCCAGCATCGGCACGGAAGGGATCAGGGTCAGGTGCAGCAGGCTGCCAAGGGCGTTGAGATAAGCCGAAGCAAGGATGTTGCCCACCTCCTTGAGCGTGGAGACGCCGATCTCGCTGAGGACCGGTCCCGGCTCGTCCCGGCGCAGCAGGCAGGCGAGCAGCCGCTGGGCGCTTTCGCGGGGAAAGACGAGCAGGATGTTGCCGCGAGCGTCGCCGAGGATCCGCAGGGTGATTCCGGCCACCACGCGCTCCGCCCCGCCCATCAGCTCGGGGACCTGGGCGATATCGGTCAGGGTAACCCGCGGAACACGCAGGTAAATGGTCTCGCCGATCAATTGGGAAAGGGCGGTGGCGGCATGCCCCATGCCGATGTTACTGACTTCCTTAAGGGCATCGAGCTGCCCTTCACTTAGACGGTCAAAGGTCACGAATTTTCTCCTCTCGGCCGGGCTACCGGCGCGCCGGGCCGCTGATCCAGCAGCGATTGCGGATCGATGATGAAAATTACGCTCCCGTCTCCAAGCACCGTCGCACCATGGACGCCTGGGAGCCGGTCGAGGGGAAACGCCAGACTCTTGACGAAGACTTCACGCTGGCCGACCAGCCGATCGACCACCAGCCCGAACTTACGGCGGCGCCCTTCGACGACGACCACCGGCAGACTTCCCCCGGAAGAGGGCCGTGCGGGCAGCTGTAGCATCTTGCGCAGCGACAGCAGGGGAACCATCTCCTCCTCGAAGGAGATCACCATCTGCCGCCCGGAGGAGCGGACATCCTCGCGGGCAACATCGAGGGTCCGCAGCACCCGGGTGATGGGAATGCCGACGGTATGGCCCGCGCATTCCACCAGCAGAATCTGGATGATCGCCACCGACAGCGGCAGTTTCAGCAGGAAGCGGGTCCCCCGACCCGGCTCCGACTGGATGTCGAGGACCCCCCCCAGATTTTCCACAGCCGTCTTGACCACGTCCATGCCGACGCCGCGGCCCGAGGTTTCGGTGATCTCGGCTGCTGTGGAAAAACCGGGACGACAGACCAGCTGGAGGATGTCCCGATCCAGCATCGCCCTGCCCTGGGCAGGGGTAACCATCCCCTTTTCCAGGGCCTTGCGACGAATGGCGACGGGGTCCATGCCGCGGCCGTCATCGGCCACCTCCAGCAGCACCAGGTCTTTCTCCCGCCAGGCGCGCACGCTCACGGCGCCGCACGCCTCGATGCCATGGTCGACGGCGTTGCGCACCAGGTGCACCAAAGGATCGGCCAGCTCTTCGAGAATGGCCCGGTCGAGCTCGACTTCTTCGCCGGCCACCCGCAGCTCGACATTTTTACCGCTCTTGCGGCAGAGATCCCGAACCAGACGAGGGAGCCGGCCGGTGATGCTCTCCAGCGGCATCATCCGCACCTGCAGCACATGATGATGCAGATCGGCAATCAACCGCCGCAGCTGATCGAGCGCCTCACCGGCCTCGGTCCAGCGCGTCTCGCGAAAAGCGGTCTGCAGAATGTAGCGATTGGTGATGAGCTCTCCGGTCAGATTGATGAACCGGTCGAGGAGTTCGGTCCGCACCCGCACCGTTCGCCCGCCTTCGTCCCGCTGGGGCAGCCGGCGCTGCTCCCGGCGACGGTCCACGGCAAGGGAAACCCGTTCCACATCGGCCACCGCTGCCAGTTCTTCCTGAATCTGTCCGGGCGGCTGCTCGGTCAGCAGCCAGGCCTCCAGACGGCGGGTCGCCCCCCCTTGCCGCAGTTCCTCCTCAGTCGGGACACTCCTCAGCAGAATCCCCAGTCGGCCCATCTCCCGCAGGAGCAGCAGTGCGCGTGCCGCCGGCGCGCTGGCATCGGCGGCCAGTTCGATGGTCACCTGAAGCGATCGTCCCGGAACCGGCAGGGAAGACGCCTCCAGCGGTTCGACAGAAGCCGGTGCCGGCACAATGGGAGCGAGAAATGGTTCAGTTTCCGCAGAGGCAACGGCGGCCGAGAGATATGCGCCCACCTCGCGCTCGGGCTGCTCGGCGGCCACATCCTCAAGCAGCCCCTCCAGCAGGTCGACCCCCGCCAGCAACCGGTCTATGGCGGCAGCGGAAACGGCTCCGCCCTTGCGAAAACCGTCCATCAGGTCTTCCAGGTGGTGGGCGAGCTGCGCCGTCTGCTCGTATCCCATCGAGGCCGCCATCCCCTTGATGGAATGCGCCGCCCGGAACAGGGAATCGATCCCCTCGCGGTCGGTGGGGTTCTTTTCCAGGGCAACGACCAGGCTGGCCATACTCCGGAGATGCTCCTGCGTCTCGGAAAGGAACATCCCCCGGTATTTGGACATATCCATAGAAAAACCCGAGGCTCAAGGTACAAGGTACAAGGCAAAAGGTAAAAGGTAAAAATCCCCTGCCTTTAACTTTTAACCTTTGACCTTCATCCTAGCCTTTTGGTTACCCGGTGTACGACGTCGAGAACCCGCTCTTCCTTGAATGGTTTGACGATAAAGTCCTTGGCACCGGCTTGCACCGCCTCGATGACCAGCGCCTCCTGGCCAAGGGCGCTGCACATGACGACGCGGGCGTCGGGGTCCTCGCGGGTGATCTGCTGCAGCGCCTCGATGCCGCTCTTGAGCGGCATGACAATATCCATGGTCACCAGGTCCGGCCGCAGCTCATGGTACCTTTCAACCGCCTCGACACCGTTGACCGCCTCGCCGACTACCTGAAAGCCGGCTTTGACGAAAATGTCCCTGAGCATGTTGCGCATGAACAGGGCATCGTCCGCGATCAGAATCCTAAGCCCCATGGTCTCCTCCTGACCCCATTTCAGTCATCTCCAGGCTCGCGAGCAGCTGCGCCGCATCGAGCAGATTGATCATTTCACCATCGAGGCTGAAAACCGCCCGGCTGCAGCCGGCCAGTCGGCCATCTTCCCGGGAGGACAACAGCGCGTCGGCATCGAGCGGCACGATCCGCTGGATGGCGGTCACCGCCAGCGCCAGCCGGCAGAGCGACGCGGCCAAAACAATGATGCGCCCATTTTGCTGGTCGCCGGCAAAACCGAGGCAGGCACCCAGGTCGAGAACCGGCAGAATGCTGCCGTGAAAATTGATGGCACCCGGAAAGACGGCCGGCGCCAGGGGGATGTAGTGATAATGCGGCGACTCGATGACTTCCTGGATATGGGCCACATCCAGTGCACAGAGTTCCTCGCCGAGGCGAAAGATAAGAACCTGTTCCATGCCGCCCTAGCCCTTCTCGGGGGCGAGTTGAAAACGCCTTACCGCCTCGAGAAGCTGCTCGGCGAGGGCCGAGAGGTCCTGGGCCGAACGGGCCATCTCCTCCATCGAGGCCGATTGCTCCTCGGTCGCCGCCGAGACCTCCTGGGTGGCGGCGGCATT
>Ga0299906_10000367_pt1 | contig 43602 bp, 27 predicted proteins | sample RVTome_14_FD_200259 | JGI IMG/M metagenome (GOLD analysis project Ga0299906, IMG submission 200259) | Soil microbial communities from uranium-contaminated site in the Upper Colorado River Basin, Wyoming, United States - RVT145D125 (version 2) ... | reverse complement strand
GATCAGGTGGCGGCCCGCCATGGTCCAGTGCTCCTGGGTCTGCACGAGCTGGTGCCGTCCGGCGGCCAGCCCGGCGGTGGCGGCGGCGATCCACGGCGAGGAGGTCGAGCGCAGCACGTTGACGTCGGCGCCGACGCCGTCGCCCACCCGGCCGGCGGCGGTGCGGCCATAGCCGAGGTGGACGGCGATCGAGTCGTCGGCCTGGCCGGGCAGGACGAACACCGGCAGCTCGAGCGTCCGCCCGCCGGCGGTGAGCGCCACCTTGCGGGCATGGTGCGGCCGCTCTCTCGGGTCGGCGATCGCCAGGCCGAGCCGTTCGGCGGTGGCCGGGCTCACCAGCGCGGCGTTGTCCCAGGTGATCTTGGTGATCGGGTCGGGCAGCTCCTGGAGCCAGCCGACGTTGGCATAGCGGCCGTCGTGGACCTTGGCGTCGACGTGGAAGGTGACCTCCAGGCCCTCGCCGGCCTCGGGCAGGGCCACGCCCGAGACGTCGCCCACCGCGGTCGTCACGGCTGCGGCGCTCTCCGCGAGCAGGCCGTCGTGGAGCACGCGGCGCCAGGCCTTCTCGTCCGTGCCGAAGACGTCGTTCCAGGTCGCGCGCACCAAGTCGTGGCCCGGCGCGTGTACGCCGGTGGCCAGCAGGTTCACGACCTCCACGTCGCTGCGGCCGCCCAGCAGCGGCGCGATGAGCGGCTGGACGACCGACAAGGTGCCGTCGGCGGCGCGGGCGTCGCCCCAGGCCTCTAGGTAGTGGGTGGCCGGCAGGTGCCACTCGGCGAGACGCGAGGTCTCGTCGAAATGGGTCGAGAGGTGCACCGCGTGCGCGACCTTGCCGAGGGCGTCGGCGAAGCCGACGTCGCCCGGAGCGTCGTAGGCCGGATTGCCGCCGAGGACGACCAGGGTGTCGACGGCCTCCGACTCGACGGCGGCGGTCAGCGCACGCAGGGCGTCGGGGCCGCCGTAGCCGGCGCCATCGAGCTCGTGGAGCGTCACCGTGGTCCCCAGGGCGCCGAGGGCCTGGTTGATCGCCAGGGCCAGGGCGTGGACGGCGGGCGGCTGCCGCCGGCCGGCGATCACCAGGGCGGCGTCGCCGGCGGCCCGCAGGTCGGCGGCGATCGTCCGCAGCCGGCCCTCGAAGCCCGCGGGCGCGTCGCCGGCCGGGGCCGCGACGCCGAGCTCGCGGGCCAGGGCGGCGGCGAAGCCGGCGACCGCGCCGCTCTTCATCCGCAGCCGGTGGTCGGCGGCGGCGCCGGTCAAGGTGTACGTCGATTCGACGGCGTAGAGCCGGCTCATGGCGTCGTCCGTCGACTCGACGCGACGCCCCTGGGCGAAGCCGCGGGCGTTGCGCACGCTCTCGGACTCGGTGTGGAGGAAGTCGGAGTCGAGCGCCAGCACCACGCGCGCCCGATCGAGATGGTAGACGGGGCGGTGGGCGCCGCCGGTGGCGAGCTCGACGCCGGCGAAGACGTTGGCGTCGCCCGCCGGCTCGTAGACGACCCAGCGCGCCGCCGGGAAGCGTTCCGCGAACGCCGCGCGCAGGCGCGCCAGCGTCGGCGACGAGTAGGCGGCGGAGAGCACCGCCAGCCCTGAGCCGTCGCCGAGCGCGCCGGCGCGCTCCTGCCAGAACGCCTCGAAGTCGGCCCAGGCGGCGAAAGCGTGGCCGCCCTCCGCGGCGCGGCGACGCACCCGGGCCGAGCGGTCGGGATCGTAAAGGCCCAGGATCGACGCCTGCCCCCAGGCGCTCGCCGCGCCCCGCGACGACGGGTGCAGCTCGTTGCCCTCGATCTTGGTCGGCCGTCCCTCGTGGCTCTCCACCACCACGCCGTAGGCGTCGGTGGAGAGCGGCATCGTGGTGGCGTAGTGCTTGGGGACGCCGGGGATCACGGTCTCCGGCGCCGCCACGTAGGGCACGATGTGCTCGACCGGCCGGCGGCAGCCCTGGAGGCCGGCGAAGGCGAATGACGCTCCCATGATCGTCAGCATGGTGCGCCGGCTTACGGCGTCCGGCGGCGCCTCGGCGCCGTCGGGGAGCTCGGGCGTCGCGGCCTCTTGGAAAGCCGGCGAGTCGAGCAGCCGGTCGAGGCTGCGCCAGTATCGACGGGTGGTGGGCAGAGTGGTTTCCTTCAACGGATTCGATCCCCCGATCGATAAGGGTCCGGCGGTCTATCTATGGCAGGCGCTGCAGTCCTCGGGCGGAGCGATCTGTCTCTCGGCGATGAGCTGGGCCGCGAGCGTCGCCTGGTCCTTCGGCGGGCTCCAGGTCGTGTCAGTGATCTCGTCGAAAGGCCGCAGGTGGTCGTCGGGCCGCCGGTGGCACTCGAGGCACCAGCCCATGGAGAGCGGCTCCTGCTGGGTGACGACCTCCATCGAGCGGACGTCGCCGTGGCAGCTCTGGCAGCCCACGCCGGCGCGCACGTGGACGCCGTGGTCGAAGTAGGCGTATTCGGGCACCTTGTGGACGCGCACCCAGCGCATCGGCCGGTCGCCGGCGGCCGAGGCGACGATCGGCGCCAGCAGCGGGCTGTCGCGCTTGACCAGGGAGTGGCAGTTCATGCAGACCTGGGTAGGGGGCACCGAGGCGACGGCCGCGACCTCGACCTGGGCGTGGCAGTAGCGGCAGTCCATCTCGAGCTCGCCGGCGTGGAGCTGGTGGCTGAACGCCACCGGCTGGACGGGCCGGTAGCCCACGTCGGTGTACTCGGGGGAGAAGTAGTACCACGCGAACGCCGAGCCGGCGATCGACGCGATGCCGAGCCCTGCGACGAGGTAGAGCGGCACGCGGTTGGTCCACTGCGGGAAGATCTGCGGCAAATCTGCTCTCCGAAGAAGCTCCGCTCCTGAGGCCTCGGACAGGCCCCACTGGTCTCTGAGCGCGGGAAGAATAGCGGCGGCTCCGGGGGCTGTCAAGGAGGCGGGGCCGCGGACCGTCCTCCGGGCCGGAGAGGAGGCTGCGGCCTCCTGGAGACGTCGTCTTCCTGCGGTGTGGGCGGACCTCGTCGAGCAGGAGTGGTGGCGCGGCCGGTGTGGTAGGCTGGGACCGAACGAGCCGGTCCTCGTCACGTCGCAAGGAGAGCCGACAATGTACAAAGGCACAGTCAGGAAGGGTACCGTGGTCCTGGAGCCGGGAGCCAGCTTGCCGGATGGAGCCGAAGTGCGAGTCGCCCTCGCGAGCGAGCCGGCGAAGCGCGCTCCCGCGACGGACTTCCGCGCTGAGAAGGAGAAGATGTGGCAAGCCCTGCGAGGGATGGCAGGCGGAGTCTCCGTCGAGGAAGTGCTGGAGAACGTCTACCTTCTCTACAAGATCGAAAAAGGGGTCCGACAACTGGACGACGGCCAAGGCGTATCGCATGAAGAGGCGCGGCAGCGTTTCAGCCGATGGCTCGAATAATCTGGTCCCCTCAGTCGCTTGAGGACGTGGACGTGATCCGCGAGCTCATCGCTCGTGATGCTCCTCGCACCGCGGAGAGGTTCATCCGTCGAATCTTCAAGACCGTCGAACGTCTGGAGCGATTCCCGTTGTCTGGTTCTCTCGTTCCGGAGCTCAGAGACGAGAGTTTCCGGGAGATTCGCCTGAAGCGATACAGGATCATTTACCGCGTGCTCAAGAGGGACGCCGTAGAAATCGTAACCGTTCATCACGGCGCGCGGCTTCTCGACCTGGATCTCTTTCTCGAAGGATGATCAAGGAGACGTCCGGACGGGACGAAGAAGGGCCGCGTATGCTACGCTAACGCACATTACCATGGCCGGAAGGGACGACACTCCACGCATCCACGTCTCCCACCGCCTGCTGCGCGCCCGCGACTGGCAAGACCGTCCGCAGCTCGGGCACCTGTGCGACTGGTGGCGCGGCGGCTTCGGAGGGGTCTGCGCGCTGGTGGGCATCGGCGGCGCCGGCAAGACGGCGATCGCCGACCGCTTCGTGCGCAGCCTGCCCGGCGTCCTGCCCACCCCCGACGTCGCCGTCGACGCGACGCTCGCGCCGCCGCGCGGCCTCTTCGTCTTCTCCTTCTACGACGCTCCCAACCCCGACGCCTTCTTCGCCGAGCTCCTCGCTTGGCTCGATGACGCCCCCGACGACGCCAAGGTTTCCTACGAACGGACCGTCCGCCGGCTGGAGAAGGAGGACGGCGTCCTCCTCGTGCTCGACGGCCTCGAGAAGGTCCAGGACACGGGCGAACGGAGCGGCTACTTCGGACGCGTCCTCGATGGACGCCTGCGCGATCTCGTGCTGCGCGCCGCAGAGGGCTGGCTGCGCGGCGTGCGCCTGCTGATCACGTCGCGCTTCCAGATCTTCGACGCCCTGGCCGAGGCCAGCCCACGTTTCCGGCAGATCCCGGTCGAGAACCTGACGGCGGAGGCGTCGGTGGCGCTGCTGCGCCAGCGCGGGGTGCGCGGTCCCGACCACCGGCTCGTGGCCCTGGCGCGCGGCCAGGGCTTCCACGCCCTCTCGGTCGACCTGCTCGGCGGCTACGTCGCCTGCTTCCTCGACGGCGACCCCGCGCGTCTCAAGCCGGACGCCGTCGTCCTCGCCGCCGACGGCGTCGATCCGCGGATCGCGGCGATCCGCGAGCAGGAGCGCAGGTTCGCACGCCTCGCCGAACGCTACGCCGAAGCGCTCCGCGAGAGCGATCCGGCGGCCCTGGCACTCCTCCAGCGCGTGTGCCTCTTCCGCCTGGGCGTTGGCGCCGCCACCCTGGCGTCGATCTTCACCGGCGAGGGCAAGGACGAGGTAGCCGGACCCGAGCTGGCTCGTCTCGACGAGACCGGGCTCGAGGCGAAGCTCGCGCTGCTGGCGGAGATGAAGCTTCTCGAGCGCGGCGAGAGCGAGCGCTACAACGTCCATCCAGCGGTGCGCGACGGGTTTCTGATAAACCTCGACGAGGAGGCATCCCGTCGAGGACATGAGGCTGCGCGCCAAGGTCTCGAAGTGTCGCTGGGGGATCAAACGGGACACAACCCGTCTGATCCCGTGACGCTCGACCTGCTGGAGGAGATCGTCCATCACACCCTAGCTGCCGGTCACGTTCAGGAAGCGTTCGATCTCTACTGGAACCGGATCGGTGCATACGAGAACCTCGGCTGGCGTCTAGGGGCCTACGAACGAGGAGAACGGATCTGTCGGGCGTTTGCTGGGGGACTGTCGCCGGAGGATGCTCCTTTGCCGGAAGGTCTATCGGAGAACGATCAGGCGGTTTTCGTCAATCAGTGGGCTCTCTATCTTAGAGACCTCGGGCGACTCTCCGCCGCCGCCCACTGTAACGAACGTCACAACGAGTACCAGATGCGTCGAGCAAAGTGGGGTTACGCCTCTACCGGCAGCCGAAATCTGGCCGACGTTCTACTCCTGGCCGGACGCCTGAAGGACGCGTTGAAGGCCGCCGAGGACGCGCTCCGCTTGGCGAATAGGGCAGATGACGCCTGGAAACGGTGCAACTCGTACGCCTTTCGTGCCTACACCCGGTCGCTGCTGGGCGAGACGTCCAGCGCCCTGGACGATTTCCGCGACGCCCTTCATTGGCAACACGAACACCAGAAGGAGTCGGACCGCCCTCTCTACAGCAATCGCGGTTGTTGGCATACGCTCCTGCTCGCTCGCCTGGGTCAGAACGACGAGGCGACGCGCCTGACGGAAGCGAACAAGCGACTCTGTATCGAGCTCTTTGGTGACGAGAACCAGGACAACATAAACTTTGTTCTTGCCGACCTTGCCTGCGAACGCCACGACCTCGACGCCGCCAGCCAGCTCCTGGACGCCGCCCACGAGTGGGCGATCGCCCGCGACGCCAAGGAGCCGCTGTGCTGGGCGGCCCTGGTCCGTGCGCGCCTCGAGCAGCGTCACGAAGACGCCCGCCGCGCTCTCGAAGACGGCCTCCGCATCGCCCGCGACTGCGGCTTCGGCATCTACCACGTCGACCTGCTGCTCGAGCGCGCGCGTCGCGCACTCGACGAAGGCGACGCCGACGCCGCGCTCGCCGACGCCGACGCCGCGCTCGCCGACGTCGACACGGCGCTCTTCGCGGGCGTCCGTCCGCCGGAGGAGTCCGGGCTGCCGGAGCTCCTCGCCGCCACCGACCCCGAATGCGGCTACGCCTGGGGCGAAGCCGAGGGACGCCACCTTCGCGGCGAGGCCCTCCTGGTCCGGGCGGCGCGGACGCTCGGGCGCGGCGACTTCGCGCCGGCGCGCTTCGCCGAGCTGCCGGAGGACGTCCGCGCCCTCGTCGACGAGGCGCGCCGGGAGCTCGAGGCGTGCCGTCGTCTGCGGGAGAAGATCCAGGACCCCAAGGTGGCCGCGACCGCGGACGTCCTCGCGCAGCTCGACGACGGGGTGCTGACGCGTCGTCCGCTGACAGTCCGGATCGTGTCCGAGAACACCGAAGAGGAGGAGCCGCTGGTCCCACCAAGCGATGTCGGAGGTCCTATCGACGTCGGCGTCATCGTGGCCTTGGAGGAGGAGTTCGACGAGCTCCACAAGCTGCTGCCCCGATCGACGCCAGTCAAGGACGACGCCACCGGCGTCTACGACTACCTCTTCATCCGACCGGTCGACGGCGCGGAGCCCTACCGCTGCGCCGCCACGTTCGTCGGCGAGATGGGGCCGACCGAGGCGGCGCTGGCGGCAGAGAGGTTCCTCGGCCGGCGGCATCCGCGGACGATCGTCATGCTGGGGATCGCTGCCGGCATCCACGACGACGTCAGGCTCGGTGACGTGGTGGTCGCCAAGAGCGTCGGCCGATACCTCGACCGCGCCAAGGTGGCTGACGGGGGCAAGACCTTCGACATTCGTCCAGGCGGCGACGCCTTCCCTTGCAGCCAGGACTTGGTGCGATCAGCCCAGAACCTCAAGTTTGCCCACGCCTCGATCTACCAGAAGTGGCAAGAAGCCGGGCGCTTGGAGCTGGCGGCGACCGGTCCGAATTGGAAAAGGCTCCAGGAGAAGGGCTGGCTCGCCGACGCCCCCGTCTTCGTCGCGGGTGCGATCGCCTCGGGGCCGGTGGTGGCCGCGGCGAAATCGTTCGTCGCCTGGGTACGTTCGACGAACCGCAACTACCTGGGCCTGGAGATGGAGAGCGGCGGAGTGCTGGCGGCGGTCTACAGCCGTGCCGATCCGACCCGTTCGCTCATCTTGCGGGGGATCTCCGATTTCGGCGACGTCCGCAAGAAGAAGACCGACGCGATCGGCGCCGGGGGCCTTCGCCGTTACGCGATGCGCAACGCTGTCCGGCTGCTCTGGGGTCTGCTGGAGGCGCAGGAGCTACCCCGCGCCGAGTAGAACGCGCGCGGCTCAGCTTGCGGCGTGTGTCTCGTTCAGGGAAGCTGAAGCGAACGGTCGCTCATTCGGTGACAATTTCAGATTGAGCTGAGAACAGTGGCTCTACGTCACATTCCTCGGTATCCTCGGCGAGGAGATCGTAAGCGGCGGCGAGCTCACGGGACACCAGCAGCCGTTTCGCCTCGATCCGTGCTACGCTACAACCACTACCATGGCCGGGAGGGACGACACCCCACGCATCCACGTCTCCCACCGCCTGCTGCGCGCCCGCGACTGGCAGGACCGTCCGCAATTCGGGCACCTGTGCGACTGGTGGCGCGGCGGCTTCGGAGGGGTCTGCGCGCTGGTGGGCATCGGCGGCGCCGGCAAGACGGCGATCGCCGACCGCTTCGTGCGCAGCCTGCCCGGCGTCCTGCCCACCCCCGACGTCGCCGTCGACGCGACGCTCGCGCCGCCGCGCGGCCTCTTCGTCTTCTCCTTCTACGACGCTCCCAACCCCGACGCCTTCTTCGCCGAGCTCCTCGCTTGGCTCGATGACGCCCCCGACGACGCCAAGGTTTCCTACGAACGGACCGTCCGCCGGCTGGAGAAGGAGGACGGCGTCCTCCTCGTGCTCGACGGCCTCGAGAAGGTCCAGGACACGGGCGAACGGAGCGGCTACTTCGGACGCGTCCTCGATGGACGCCTGCGCGATCTCGTGCTGCGCGCCGCAGAGGGCTGGCTGCGCGGCGTGCGCCTGCTGATCACGTCGCGCTTCCAGATCTTCGACGCCCTGGCCGAGGCCAGCCCACGTTTCCGGCAGATCCCGGTCGAGAACCTGACGGCGGAGGCGTCGGTGGCGCTGCTGCGCCAGCGCGGGGTGCGCGGTCCCGACCACCGGCTCGTGGCCCTGGCGCGCGGCCAGGGCTTCCACGCCCTCTCGGTCGACCTGCTCGGCGGCTACGTCGCCCGCTTCCTCGACGGCGACCCCACACGCCTGACGCCTGACGCCGTCGTCCCGGACGCCTACGCCGGCGTCGATCCGCGGACCGCGGCGATCCGCGAGCAGGAGCGCAGGTTCGCGCGCCTCGCTGAACGCTACGCCGAAGCGCTCCGCGAGAGCGATCCGGCGGCCCTGGCGCTCCTCCAGCGCGTCTGCCTCTTCCACCTGGGCGTAGGCGCTGCCATCCTGGCGTCGATCTTCACCGGCGAGGGCAAGGACGACGTCGCGGGACCCGAGCTGGCGCGTCTCGACGAGACCGGCCTCGCGGCGAAGCTCGCGCTGCTGACGGAGATGAAGCTCCTCGAGCGCGACGAGAACGGGCGCTACAACGTCCATCCGGCGGTGCGCGACGGCTTTCTGAAAAACCTCGACGCGGAGACGTCGCGGCGAGGGCACGAGGCGGCGCGCGAAGGACTGAACGTATCGCTGAGGGACCGGCCGGGACGCAACCCGTCCGATCCCGCGATACTCGACCTGCTGGAGGAGATCGTCTATCACACCCTCGCCGCCGGTCACGTCGGGGTGGCTTACAACATTCACAGGAACCGGATTGGTGGATACACGAACCTCGGATGGCGTCTGGGGGCTTACGAGCGAGGCGAACGGATCTGCCGGGCGTTTCTCGGCGGACGCCCTCTGGAGGACGACCTCTTGCCGGCAGGGTTGCCGGAGGACGACCAAGCGATTTTTGTTAATGAGTGGGCCTTGTATCTGCAGGATCTCGGAGACCTCGGCGGCGCCACCCGCTGTTACGAACGCCACGACGAGCTGGTAACGCGGCGGGAGGCATGGAGAAACGCTTCGATTGGCAAGCAGAACCTCACAGCGCGGCGACTTCGCGCCGGCGCGCTTCGCCGAGCTGCCGGAGGACGTCCGCGGGCTCGTCGCCGAGGCGCGCCGGGAGCTCGAGGCGTGCCGTCGTCTGCGGGAGAAGATCCAGGACCCCAAGGTGGCCGCGACCGTGGACGTCCTCGCGCAGCTCGACGGCGGGGTGCTGACGCGTCGTCCGCTGGCGCCCGCCGTCCGCGAAGAGACGACTCCGTCGTCGTCCGAAAAGGGGCCTTCGTCGAAAAAAAGGGAGAAGTCTGTGCCGAAGAAACACGTCTTCCTGTCGTACGTCCGAGAAAACGCGCCTGACGTCGAGATTCTTCGCAACGACTTGATCGGACTCGGCGAAGCGGTGTGGTGGGACCAGGACATCCCGGTCGGCGCCAAGTGGAAGCTCGAAATCCGCAAGGCCTTGAAAGACGCGTATGCCTTCGTGCTTTGCCTTTCAAAGGCCATGGAGGGACGCGATTGGGCAGGAGCCTTTCCGGAGATCCTGGACGCGATCGCGATCTATCGTGAGCTGGCCCCGGGCCGGATTTTCATCACCCCGGTCCGTCTCGACGACTGCGAGATCCCGAGCTTCGAGATCGACGCCAACGCGATGCTCGGCGACCTCCACTTCGTGGACTTCTTCCCACCGTCGAAGCGCCCCGACGGACTGCGCCGTCTCGTCGCGTCGCTTCAGCGGTGCCCCGGCCATCCTTGAGCTGCGCGCGGGGGCCTGCCCTGGTCCGGAGGGGCGGCATGTGCTAGAATGGGATCCGAGATGGGGGACGTCCCGCCGAAGAGATGGAGAGCATGATCAAGGGTCTACGGCTGGTGCAGATGGGCAACACGATGGGAGTCCGGATTCCGGAAGCCTTGGTCGACAAGTACGGTCTCCAGGACGAGGTCGTCCTCGAAGAGCGGGAGGAGGGGCTCCTGATCCATGCCGCCCGGGCCGATACTCAGCTCTCCTGGGAGGAGACCTATCGGCAGATGGCCGCGGACGACGAGGACTGGTCCGATTGGCACAACCTCCCCGACGAGGACCAGCTCTGAAGATGGCCCGCCGGTATGAGATCCACCTCGCCAATCTCGATCCGACGGTCGGTGCCGAGATCAGCAAGACACGGCCCGTGGTCATCGTCAGCGACCACGCGATGGCGTCTTCGGCTTCGCCCGGGATGACCTCAGGGAGCTGGCGCTCGCTCTTCACGAGGCCGAGGGCGTCCAGGTCATGGTTGTCAACCGCGCCCTCGAGAAGGCCGGCGACTGGGGCGAGCAGGCCCGCGAATACTGCCCGTCGAGCGGCTACCCCATCGACCCCACCATTCCGAATAGAATGAGCGGTTGGATTAGCTGGCGTCCAACTGATAAGAACCGCCAGGACGGTGGGATTTCGACTTCACCCCACCATTCATTCCGCCATTGCCGGTTGGCAACAGCTATATCCCACCATCCATCATGCCATGGCCGGTTGGTAACAACTATACCCCACCATCCATTCCGCCATTGCCGGTTGGTAACAGCCATATCCCACCGCCCAGAGCGCCTTTATCGGTAAATCGAGCTCGTCGCCAGGCTCCGACAGGCCCGGAAAGAGCGACGTGGTCAAAAGACGTACCGCTGGCGCCTCGCCAGGTTCCTCTTATAGTGCCGCCGTCCCTTGGGGCGGCTCCCACAGGTGTTCATGTCGCACCACTTGCGCCGGCGGGATCCACGGTCGACGAAGAGCCGCGGACAGCGCTCACCCGCGCACTGTCGCAGCCATCGGAGGTCGTCGGAGAGCAAGAGCTCCGACGCCGACGCCACCACCGGCCAGAGCATCCGGTCGAGAGCCTCCTCGTCGCCGTCCCACTGCCAATGGAAGGACTTGCCGCGGCCGGCGAGCCGGCGCCAGGGCAGCGCGGCGCGGAGGGCGCCGTTCAGGGTTTCGAGGTCCCTGGACGCGGCCGGCTTGCCGAGCGCCACGGCGGTGAAGATCCGCACCAGGCCGGCGCGCAGCGACAGGGCGCGGGTGAAGGCCACCGCGGCGTCCTCGGGGCGTTCCGCCGCCGCCTGCGTCAACCGTTCGGCGTCGAGGCCCTCCAGCACGCCCATCCGTCGTCCCCAGTCGACCAGGTCACCGTAGCTGCCGAGAGCGGGAGGCGGCTTTGTCTTCTGGGATCGGTCGTCCAGCCGCGGCGCCGCCGTGTTGGCGAAGGCCAGGCAGAGCTCGCCGGCCCGCTCGAGCTCGCGGGGAACGTCGTCGGCACTCCTGGTCGCCTTGCCCGACATGAGCCCATGCTATCGCGCCCCGGCTCCGTCGGGGCGGGCGTGCGCCGTGCGCCCCTACACCGGGATTCCGCGTGCCCTCAGGGCACCGTGTATGCCGCGCCGCCCCAACTGAGCGTCCTCCGTGGCGTCGAAGCGTCCGCCTCCCCAATGGCGGTCGGCGAGGGTGCGATTAAAGCCGGTTGGATCGAAGCGCCCGTCGTGAATGCGGGTCAGCTTCGTTCCGGCGCTCAGGCTGAAGCGCTTTGGCTCGCCGTCGAAAGATTCGAGAGGTGGACGATTGGGCATCGCCGGCGCCGGTCAGCCAACTGGCTCCACGGCCGCCCTGGCGGCGGCCACGACGGCCGAGGCCTGATCCGTGCCCACGACGTCCATCGGCCTCGCACCGAGTCGCCCGTTCACCGACACCCACCAGGACGCGACGCCCCAGGGATCGCCCGCGGCGTCCAGCACTTCGTTGACCTCTCGGACCTCCGGGTAGATGTCTTGCCGCGCGGCGTCGATTTGAAAGGCGGGATAGAGATAGCGCCTGCCGCCGTCGCGGGGCAGACCGAGGAGCACGGACCGGCGGCGGTAGGCGTTGACCTTCTCGCGATTGGAGGAGCTCGCGCCGAGCCGCTCCGCCGCCTCGGGGGAGGACAGGAGCTCCTCGTCCCAGATCGCGGCCACGGCTTCGCCGGCGATCCGCGCCTGCTTGAGCGTGCTGTCGGCCAATCGGTCGGGATCGACGATCCGACGTGGCTCGCCCGCCACCTGCTCCACGATCTCGTGCCACCCCGCCACGATCGCCAGCAGGGACCGCAGCGCCCGGACCTTGCCGCGCAGCGCGGGATGAGCCGCCGCCGTCCGCGCCGCGAGGTCGAGCACCTCGCTGTCGGACAGCTCGCCGACGTAGTCGGCGATGTCGTCCATGGGGTTGCAAATAGGATTACGCGCGGGGAGTGGCATCAAGCAGCTCCTGACGAAACAAGCATACCCCCGTTGCGTCAGAGCCGTCAAGCTCCTGCGCCTTCGAGACGCCCGGAGGCGCGCTGCGGACGCCGGACTCGATTTTCCCGACCTGCCCGAAGAGGTGGGGGCGTTCGGCGTCGGCGAGAAGGTCCGCTCGATCGTCCTCGGAGGATTCGAGACGCCGGTGGCGCCGCTGTTTCCTCCGCAGTTCTGATCGAGCGGTCAGTCCTTTCATCGCGCTTGACCTTGCCCCCCGCCGCTATAGCTGCGACTGGATGCCGGGGCCGACGTGGACCTCGGCGTCGGCGCCCCTCAGGTGTGCTATCCTCGGGTCATGGAGCTTCCGAAGATCCTCGTTCTGCGAGTTCCGATACGCCGACGCAAACCGCGGATCGGCCGGCTGACCCTGCCGCGGCCCAAGCCGCCGGAGTCGAAGCCGTCCCCTTCACCGTCCACCGGGAAAAACCATGGCCGTTAGGGTTCGGCTCCGACTGTCGGGCTCGGAGGGTGAGGTCGTCTCGTCGGCGGTATTGACCGGCGGCTTCGAGATCCCCGGGCCGCACGTCCTGTTGCCGGCCCCTTGTGCCGAGCGCCTCCTGGGAGACTACAAGGCCTCGGGCCGGATGCAGACCATGGAAGCCGCGGGTGGCCACGTGGAGTTGCTCTTCGCCCAGGAATCGCTCACGGTACGGGTCCATACGGACGACCATGAAGGCCGGGAAGTGCGCTTTCACGCGATTGTCTCGGAGCAGGATCCGGAGGTGCTGGTGAGCGACTCCGGGATCGATGCGCTGGGGGTGCGGATCGAGAGCTTCGTTCCGGGACAATGGCGGTACGCCGAAGAAACGCTCATCCGCGACTCCGAGCCGCCGCAGCACTGGTGAGCGCCCCCCATGTGCGCACGCGCGAGGCACCGTCCCCCTGGGGGGAGCGAGGGAGACCACCGTCCCCCGCAGCTCGGCCGAGCTCCTCGGGGACGCCGACAAGGCAGCCCGGTTCCAGGAGCAGGTCATGAAGCGGGCGTCGCGGTAGGCTGACACTGCTGCACCGCAGTTCCGATCGATCGGCTCATTTCGCTCCTCGCAGGCCGAGGTCCTTGAGCCGTTGGCGCAGGCCGCGGTAAAGAGAAGAGCCCGTTGATGCCGTCCTGGAAACCGATGGCAACGTGCGCCTGCTCGAGGCGATCGACGACGTTCCGAGGCCACGGCGCGCGCTCGTGACGATCCTCGGCGATCACTTTGTGGAGTCCGATTCCACAGCACAGGATTGAAGCCCGGGGCCATTCTCACTCCCGACGAACCAACGCCACCCGCACCGTCCCCTCCCCCAATCCCTCCAACGCCGACGCACGCCGCCCACAGCGGACTCCAGGCGCTCTCCGGCAGCCGGCCTCCACCGTCAAGCGACACTGAAGGGGTCTTCAGTTGTACGCTTTCTTGTCGAGGTCTTCGAGCTCCCGGCGCCATTCCGCGTCGTCGAAGTCGTAAGGTGCCGGCGGCTCCCGTATCTCGGTGGCGGTATTGTCGGCGGTGCGTTCGAGGATACGGATCGTGGTGGCTTGTGCATGATGTTGCTTCTGGCCCTCGACGTAGGCGATCACGTACGGCAGCCGCTTGCGATCAAATGAAAAGGCACCGTACTCCTCCTGCCATTTGAATCGTCCATCGGCGAGACCCTCATGGTTGACTTGATACGAAGAGTAGCCCTTCACGGCACCGACGAAATCGGAGACAGCCATCGTAGGACGAAGAGACGCCACCATGTGTACATGATCCACGATCCCGTCGATCGCGAACACCTTGGCGCCCATGCCCAACGCCTTCTTCCAAAGGAACCCATGAACCTGGGCCTCGATACGAGGAACGATTAAAGGCTCGCTACTCCGAGTCCTCCATATCAAGTGACAATAGAGCTCACAGAAAGGCATCAACCACCTCCGTTCCTGTTCTGCAGCACGGGCATAAATGCCCGTGCTATTGAGGCTAAGCCCGCTAAAGCGGGCTGCAGGAGACCGCTTCGGCATAATCCCCAGCCTCCTTCAGGGGGCTTTCCCTCATTAGCACGGGCATTTATGCCCGTGCGGACGCGGGCGCGTCCTCGACGCGACCCGCAGCAACACAGGCGCATCCTCGTCGCAACCCGCAACACCTCACCTCCGACGCACCAACGCCACCCGTACCGTCCCCTCCCCCAATCCCTCCAACGCCCGACGCACACCGCCCAGCAACTCGCTCACCTCGTCCCCGTCCGCCGGATCCAAGGACGCCTCATAGAGGACGTCCGACTCCGGCTCGACGGTCGGCGGTAGAGGGGACTCGGCCCGAGGAGGCGGAACGGCCGTCCGCTCGATCAACCCCCGGACGATCTCCTGCGACGCCACGTTCCACTCCCGCACCCACTCCGACGTCAACGGCTGCGACGCCTGCGGCGACGCCAAGCGCCTCTCAGGCGCGCGAGCTGCTCGCGGACGTCCGCGCCGCGAGCCGGGTGGCCGCGGCCCGCCTCGAGGTGCTGGCGCGCGGTCTCGCTGAGCTCCGCCAACGCGTCGCGCATCGGCTCGGCCTGCCGCACCAACGACGCCAATGGCTCCATCGCGTCGTCCGGCCAGGACGCCAGCAGCTCCGTCAAGACTTTGTAGCTGTCCGTCGTGGTCTGGGCCAGCGGCGACAGGCGCGCGTTGGCCGCGGCGAGCTCGGCCAGTCGGCCGCTGCCCTCGTCGACGCCCAGGTGGACCAGGCGCTGGTGCAGGCCCTGGAGCACCACCCGCTTGCGCTGGCCGTGCTCTCTCAGCTTCCCGGCGAAGCGGTCCTGCGCCTGCAACGACCGGTGCGCCGGCGGACGCTCCTCCGCGAAGAGGTGCTCGCCCAGGTCGCGCAATCGGTGCCAGTCCGCCGCGGCCACGACCGTGCCGCGCTGCAAGCGCAAACGCGACGCCGGCGGCATGCCCAGCTTCACCTCCACCGGCTCGCCGCCCGCCTCCGTCAACGCCCGGTGGTCGCGCTGGCACAGGAAGCACAGGAAGAGGTCCACCACTATCGGCTGCAGGCCGTAGGCGTCGCGCAGGTGCTCGGCGATCGGCGCCCAGGGCACCGAGTCCTGGTCGGCTCGCTGCACCACGTCTTTCACGAAGCGCGAATCCAGCCGCAACGACGCCTTCGTCTGGCCCAGGTTCACCAGCTCCAGCGGCTGGCCCAACGTGCGCAAGACCTTGGCCGTGCGGTCGTCGAACGCCACCGACACGTTGGCCTCGCCCGCCGCCACCATCCACTCGAGCAACACCTCCAGCTCCTGCTTGCGCGGCTCGGCGAGGAACGGCTCGTCCCACGGGTAGTCCACCAGCACCTTGAACGCGCCCGGCGGGTCCATGCCGCCCAGCAGCGCCGGAGGGTGGACGTGGGCTTGGCCAGAATGCATCGCGGTCGGATTCTACCGCTCGGCACGGTTGTGGTGCAGGCGTCCCGCCGGCAGCCGGTGCTCGGGGTAGTAGTGCAGGCGTCCCGCCGCCGGCAGCCGGTGCTCGGGGTTGTGGTGCAGGCGTCCCGCCTGCATCCGGTGCTGCCGGGACGGCTGCACCACAAGAGAACCACCGCGCACCGGCCGCCGCGCCTTCCAGGGACCGCCGAGCCTCACCGACAGCCGCTGTCCGAGGATCCTGGGCTTGTCCAAGCTTCTGCCAGGCCGATGTTGAGGCATTTGTCGGCCGACATCTGGCCGAACATCCGATGTTGAGGCGTTTGCCGGCCGACATCTGGCCGAACATCCGATTTCAAGGTGTCGGGCACGTCGATGAAGACGTGGAAGCGGTGGCTGGGGACCGCGTCGCCCCGCACCGTGTCCGCGATGAGCTTCTTCAGGCTGAAGTCGCGGCGCCCCGTGCGTACCTCGGCCACGGCGAGCAGGCGCGGGTCGTCTTGGAGGGACGCGGTGATCTGGTCGACGGTGAAGGCGCGGAGCAAGCCGGTACCGTTGGCCCTCCGCCAGGGTCAATCGTAGATCCCGTCGACGAACCAGTCGCCGCTGCCGCGCTCGCGGTAGAGGCGGTAGAGGCCGCCCTGGGCGAGCTCGACGTCCCAGTAGTCGCGCGCCACCGGATCGCCGCTCCACCAGCCCTCCTCGAGCCCCCAGGGCCCCGAGGCGACGCGCACCCGGCCCTCGATCCGGGGACGCTTCTCGGTCGTGTCGTCTGCCACCGTCCCTCGTAACTCGGCCGGCCGCGCCGCCTCCTCGCCGGTGAGCACCTCCACGGCGAGCGGCGGACGTAGCACCCGCACCGCCAACAGCCCGCGTCCGCGCCGTGGCTCCTGGCGCACCTCGGGGGGCGCCGGCGGCGCGTAGGGCACCAGGGCGAAACGCTCCGGGCGGTGGCCGTCCACGGTGCGCGGCGAGCCCACCCGCTCCTCGCCCAGCATCGCGAACAGACGCGCCAGGGTGGTGGCCAGCTTCTCGGGCGAGAGCGCCGCGGGGCCGAAGAGCGAGAGCTGCGCCGGACGCGGACGGTCGGGATGGGCGGTCAGGGTGAAGGCCAGGATCGGACCCGCGGGCGGATGGCCTTCGAGGTCGAGACGCAGCAGCTCGAGCAGCGTCCTGACGTCGCGGCTGGGCGCCGGCAGGGTGATGGAGCGCTCGTGGAAGCCCGCCGGCTCGAGCTCGAGGACGAGCTCCAGGCGAGCGCAGGCGAGGGCGTGGCCGGCCATGCGCTCGGCCAGCCGGTCGAGGGCGGCGCGGGCCATGAAGAGGAAGGGCTCGAGGCTCACCAGCGGCCACTCGAGCTCCATGCCCTCGCGGAAGGCCGGCGGCGGCTGCCGCGGCACCAGGGGGCGCGGATCCTCGCCGCGGGCCAGGGCCTGGAGCTCCTGGCCCACCGCGCCGAGCCGGCTGACCACCTCCGCCTCGGGCAGCCGGGCGAGCTCGCCGACGGTGGAGAGGCCCCAGCGCCGCAGCGTGGCCAGCGTCCTGGCCTCGGGCACCAGGCGGTCGAGGGCGAGCGGCGCCAGCAGCTCCGCCTCGCCGCCGGGCGGGATCACCGCGGGCGAGTCGCCGCGCTCGGCGGCCAGCCGCGCCGTGAGCTTGCTGGCGGCCAGGCCCACCCACGCCGGCAGGCCGGCGCGCCCTTCGAGCTCGCGCGCCAGGGCGCGCCCCAGCTCCAGCTCCGGCGTCTCGCCCGGGTAGTGGCGCTCGAGCCCCTCGGCGTCGAGGAAGGCGAGCCCTTCGCCGGCGTCCTCCACCCGCGGCGAGAAGCTCTCGGCCACGTCGAGCAGGGCCTCCTGGGCGGCGCGCTCGCACTCGGCGTCGCGGCGGCGGGCGATCAGCCTGGGCAGCAGGGCGCGCGCCTGGGCGAGCTTGAAGCCGGGACGGATGCCGGCGCGCCGCGCCGCCCGGGTGGCCGCCGTCACCCGCGCCGCGTGGCCCTGGCCCTCGAGGATCACCAGGGCCTCGCCGCGCAGCTCCGGGTCGCTGCGCAGGCGCGCGGCCAGGGGGAAGAGCGGGACCGAGAGACAGGCGATGCGCGGCATAGCGTCCCCCGTGACGGCTAGGCGATGGCGCGTTCCTCGACGAAGGGCGCGGCGGCCGGGACGTCGTCCGCCTGCGACGCACCGAAGCGGGCGTCCGCGAGGTGCCAGCTCACCGCCGCGCGGACGCCGCGAACGCCGGCGAGCCCCCCCTGGCGGCGGCTCTTGACGACCTCGACCTCGGTCTCGAGGGCGCCGAGCAGGCGCCGCCCGCGTCCGCGGCCGTGCACTCCCCCCCGATCCCCCCCGAGGGGGCCGTGCCAGCGCCCGCGCGCCGCCGGCACCTCCAGCACCTCCTGGGCCGCCGTGCCGCTGACCCGATAAGGGCTGGCCACCAACAATGCCGCGCGGTGGGCGCGGGCGGACCGGGCGAGGCGCAGCCAGGCCGCCTCCGCCCCGCGCCCACCGCGCAGCGGCGGCAGCCCGAGCTCGATCACCACCAGCGGCATGCCGGTGCCGAGGATCACCTCGGCGCTCGCCAGCACGTCTTTCATGCGCCGCGGGCGCACCCACAGGAGACGCTCGAGGTCGACGCCGGCGTGGGCGGCCGCCTGCGGGTCGAAGCCGTCGCCGAGGTCGATCAGCGCCGCCGCCTCGCCGGCGCCGGTGACCGCCGCCAGGGCGCTGAGCACAAAAGCGAAGCGGCCGCTCGAGCGGCGGCCCACGAGCTCGGTCATGGCGCCGCGTTCGAGGCCGCCGGCGAGCAGCCGGTCGACGGCCGGCAAGGCCGTGGCGAGCCGGCCGTCGCCCCCCGCGCGCCGGCGCTCCTCGACGATCTCGCGGGCGGTGCGCACCTTGGCCGCCCAGAGCGCCGGCAACGCCCCCGTGATGCCTTTCCCTTGTGGACGATGGCTTGAGATGGAGTGGACCGTACCCATGGTGAAAAAAGAAAAGCTCTATATCTGTCGGATTGTTTCTGATCGCTTCAGCGACCGTCGTTCTTACGCCAGTGTAGGGCGGTAACACGGCGTTCGTCAAGGTATTTACCGCGCGTCGTCCGGAGTTTCCTCCAAGTAAAGCAAAGCAAACGATCTCGAAATCTTTCTGAGCGGTGATTTCCCGGAATCCGGAGAAACTACAGCGGAACGTGAAAGCTCTGGCGCGGCGAAAGCTCGCGCGCTCTCGACGTGGCGAAACTTTCCGAAGGATTCGAAAAGTTTCCGGATGACGGAGACGCGGCGGTCGCCGCCGCAACGGGTCAGCGCCGCAGATAGCGGGCGAAGCTCCAGCGCCCGCTCGCCGCCGGCGTCCGGTAGGGAGGCCGCGGACGCGCGAAGAGCGCCGCGAGGCGCCGTGGTTCGAGGACGGCGCCGCCGCGCACCCGCTCGGGGATCTCGCGCTCCTCGTAGACCGAGAGCAACAGCTCGTCGACCGCCGGCGGCGGCTCGTAGAGCGCCGCCGTGCTCGACGGCCCCGCCTCGATCGAGATCACGCGGGCGCCGTAGCGCTCTTCGAGCTCGGCGAGCGCGCCGCGCAGGCTCGGCGCCGCCGCCGCGACCACCTCGACGTCCGCCCCGGCCAGCCGCTCGGCGCCCTCGTGCGAGGTGTAGACCACCGGCCGGGTAGCGCCGCGGAAGAGAAGATGGCGCAGGTCGAGGCCGCGGCCGGAGGTGAGCACCAGGGAGACCGGCGGCGCCGTCTTGCCGAGCTCGTCGCGGCGCCACGCCTGCAGCGCGTCCTTCGCCGGTCCCTGGAGGTCGTGGCGCAGGTCACTCTCCTCGCGCAGGATCTTGCCCGAGGTGACGATGGCGTCGGCCCGCGCCCGGCACAGGTTGAGCACGAAGAAGTCGTGGGCGCTCTTTGGCGTGGCGTCGTTGATCTTGAGGGTCACCAGCGCGCCGTCGCCGCGCCGCCAGACCGCCGTCGGATGGATCACCCGGCGGCCGTCGCCGGGCGTCAGCGGGGCGCCGTAGAGGCGCTCGGCCATCGCGACTACGTCGGCGGCGGTGGCGAGACGGTCGATCTCCGGCGGCCGGTCCATCTCACGGGGAACGCTCGGCGCCCGCCAGAGCCTTGTAGTACGCCTCGACCATCTCCTCGTAGCCGTCCGGCACGTCGCCGTCCTCGATCTCGACGAGGCGGCCCTCGTCGCCGGCGCCGAGGCTGCGGCGCAGGCCGTATTCGAATTCCCTGAGCCCCTGGACGACGTCGCGCTCGAGCACGGCGAGCGTCTCGGGACCGGCGAGCTCGCCGCCCGATTCGAGCGCGCGCAGCCGCTCGACGACGCGGTCGAGGTCCGCCGTCTCCACGCCCTCGCGCGCGAGGTCGCCCCGCAGCCTCTCGAGCTGCGACCGCCGTTCGCCGAGCTCGCGGCGATACTGCCGGGGCGCCAGGCTCGCGGAGCCGCCCGCGGACGCGTCCCGCAGCCGCTCTCCCAACGACTCGAGCGCGGTCACCGCGTCGCGGGTCTCGTCGAGCGCTCGTTCGAGGCGCGCCTCGCGGCTCTCGCCGATCGCGCCGATCGCCGCCTGCACGCGCTCTTCGAGCTCGCCGAGGGCGCTCGCCACGTGCTCCTCGAAACTGCGGGCGTATTCCTTCGAGCGTTGCTCGACCACGCCCCGGGAATAAAGGATTTTCTCGCGGATCTGCTCGTCGCGGATCGCGCCCGCGGCCTCCTGGAGCCGCCGCGACGCTTCCGGCTGGTCGCGGCGGGACTCGCGCGAGAGCCGGTCGAGCGACGCCTCCAGATCGCCGACCTCGGCGCCCATGCGAACTTTCGCCTCCATGACCTCGCGCGTCGCGGCGTCGTCGGCCGCGTCGAGACGCTCGACGCGGTCGACCATGCTCTCCTGCTGCCGGCGCAGGCTCTGCGCCGCTTCGAGAGCGCGCCGGGCGTCGCGCTCGAGGCGCCCCGACTTGCCGCGCTCGAGCTGCCGGCGGGCCTGCCGGAGCTGGTCGAGGGCCGAGCTGCCGAGCGCCTCGCCCGCCCGCTCGTCGGCGGCCGCGGCGCGGCGCATGGCCTCGGCCGCTTCGCGCAGGCGGCGCGCCGTCTCCGCCAGGTCGGGCAGCGACTCGTCCCGGGCCAGGCGCTCCAGGCGCCGCGCCACCTCCTCGGCCTCTTCGGCGAGCTGACGCTGCGACTGGCCGGACGAGCCGGCGCGCGCGCCATGCTCCGCCTGACGCGCCCGGGCGCGCATGCGCTCGTTCTCCTGCTGCTGGCGGCGGGCGAGCTCGCGTAGCCGTTCGAGGGTGGCGTCGAGGGCGTCGTCCACGCGTTGCCTCTCGCCCCGCTGCACCTGCTCGTACTGGTTGCGCAGGCGGTCCATCTCGAGCTCGAAGAGCTCCGCCAGCTCGTCGTTGATCTCGCCCTGACCGCCGCCGGCGCCACCCTGGGCCCGCGTCACCTGGAGGTCGCGAAAGGCCGCTTCCACGCGCTGGAGGTCGCGCAACGCCCGCTGCTCCGGCGCCAGGGCGTCGGCGGGCCGGAGCTCGCCCAGGGCCTCCTCGGCCGCGGCCATCTCCTCGGCGGCCCGCGGCAGGAGCTCCACCATGGCGGCGACGGGCGAATCGCCGCCGGGCATCAAGCCCTGGCTCGTCAGCCGGGCGACGAGCTCCAACACGTGCGCGCGAAGCTTCCCCTGCGCGAGGGCGACGGTGGTGAGGTCGTCTTCCGGGGCATGGCGGCCACGGGCCAGCTTGAAGGTCGCGGCAATGACGAGGCGCTGCTGCGCCGAGAGCTCCTCGCCGCTCATGCCCATGGCACCCCCGCCCGCCTGGTCGGCCTGACGGTAGTTGCGGTCGAACGGACGGACCTCGAGGAAATAGATGTCGGAGACGGCCTCGTGCGGCTCGTCACCGTCGTAGCCGTCGACGGCCCGCGCCCAATAGGCGATCAGGTCACCGGGAACGAGCTCGAATTCCTCGAGGTAGAGGGTGTGAGTGCCGGCGAAGTCCTGGCGCCCCGGCCGTCCTTCGTAAAAGGTTTCGGTCCGCTCGTCGCCGCCGTTGACGGAATACACGAGCTCCAGGCGGCGCACGCCGTAGTCGTCCTGCGCCCGGACCTCCGTCACCACCTCCTCGAGGGAGGTGACCCGGACGTCGCGGCCCGGCTTGGCGATGGTCAGCGTGGGCGGCTGGTCGACGATGGGATCGATCAGGTAGTCCGGCGACGCCGTCACGCGCCTGCCCGCCTTTTCGCTGTCGAGCAGTACGCGGTAGACGCCGGGCTCGGCGCCGACGGTGAGCGCCCCGGTCAGGGTGCCGTCGGCGTTCACCGCGAGGGGAATGGTGCCCTTTCCGTCGACCTCCAGGGCGCCGCCGGGCACCGCGAAGGTGGGCGTCACCGCCAGCCGCACCTCGGTGCCGACGAGCGCCGCGACGTCGCCCGATCCGGATTGCTCCACCGGGTCGAGGCCGGTGTAGGCGGGAAAGTGATAGGTGAGGCGGACGGCTTCGACATAGGGGAACTCCATCACCTCGACGCGGAAGACGGGAGAGCCGACGCCGCTCGCTTCGACGAAGTATTCGGCCGGCTCATCCAAGTCGAAGACGATGAGGCTGTATTGGGCGTCGTCCTCGAGCATCGACCACCGCTTCCACTCGCCGTCGCCGCCGCGCAGCGCCAGCTCGACGTCCGCGGCGTCGAAGCCGTCGAGCCGCGCGGTCACGGCGAGATCGGCGCCGCGCGCGAGCACCGTATCGCCGGGCTCGACCAGGATGCGATAGGGATTGACGGCGGCCGGCGCCTGCCAGGGGTCGAGCAGGAGGGGCGTGGTGTAGCCCAGGAACGCGGGCCCGAGCAACGCGAGGCCGAGGCCGAAGACGGTGGAGGCGGCCATCCACCCGGATGAGCGCAGGAGCGCCGGTCGCTCGACCCGCCGGCCGCCGTCGACCTGGCGGCACTCGTCGACCGCGGAACGGACGAGCCGCTGCGCCAGGGCGGCGGAGTGCGCGCCGTCGGCGCGGGCGAGCCCGACCGCACTGATCACCCGGCCGCCCAGGGAGGGCTCGTGCTCTTCGAGGTAGAGCGCCACGCGCTCGTCGCTGACGCGCCTCAGCAGCGGCCACGCCACGAAACGCAGCACCACCGCCGCGAGCACGAGATAGGCCAGCACTCGGACGGCGGCGACGGCGCCGGCGTCGAACCGTGAGGCGTCGATGGCGTAGCCCGCCGCCAGCGCGAGGGCCGCGGCTGTCGTCACCAGCAGGGCGGTGCCGCGCAGCAGTAGCTTGAGCCGCCAGCGGTTGCGGACCGTGCGGACGACTTCGAGGAGCTGCCGGTGGTCTTGGGACATCGGCCTATTGTGGCAGACGTGGTCGTCCCTTGTCAGCAGCACCACCACGCCAAGCCACCACTCCGCGGGCGCCACCCGAGTGTGCCGTAGAAGTTGGACCAGAACCGAACGCCCGACCGTCTCTACCGGGTCGCTCACCGGTCGTGACGAGGAGGCTAGCGGGCAGGCAGGACGTCGTCGATCTCGACTTCCAGCTCCGGAAACAGCCGCGACCGGATCGTCTCTCCCGGTCCCCGTTGAGCGAACAGGCGATAGGAGCCGCCTTCGAGGACGAAGACCTCGATCGTGCGCTGCGCCGGATCGACGATCCAGTACTCGCCGACGCCGGCGGCGGCGTAGAGCTGGTACTTTTCCCGCCGATCGAGGATCCAGTTGGAGGGCGAGAGCACCTCGGCGATGAGATCGGGAGCGCCGTCGATGAAGTCCTCCTGCACGATCGCGAGACGCTCCTTGCGGATGAAGAGCAGATCGGGCTGGACGGGCGAGGCCAGTCCTGGGAGGTTGACGTCGATCGGCGCGAAGAAGACCTCGCCGAGGTCGCGATCCTCGATGAAGCGGTCCAGGGCCCTGAAGAGTCCGCGCGAGCTCCGCTGATGATCGGGTCTGGGCGCCGGCGACATGTAGAGCCTCCCGCGAATCACTTCGTAGCGCCAGCCGTCGTCGGGAAGGCGCCGGTAGTCATCGTAGGTCCAGGCACCCTGATCCGGCCATTCCCGGGCGGTTTCTGTCGCGGAGACGGCAGCGGCGATCAGCATCCCCGCGATTGTACCACGCCGTTCACCCGCCAAGCCGCTTCAGCATCCGGTACCAGAACTCCACGGCGTCGTGAAACGCCCGGACGCCCACGCGCTCGTCGAGCCCGTGTCGGCGGCCACGGCGCTCTCCTGGAAGTCGGCGGAGCGCTCGAAGAAGAGGCGGGTGCCGTCGTTGAGCGCCACCGGGAAGCGGTGGCCGGCGAGCCGAATCAGGGCCGCGGCGAGCTGGTAGATGGCGTTGTCGGGGCGGGGCAGCGAGCTGTGGCCGCCCGGGTTGGTCACCGTCAGGCGAAAGCTCTGGTAGACCTTCTCGCTCGTCTGCACCGAGAAGGTCAGCGGCTCGCCGCCGGCCCCGAGACTGCCGCCGCCGGCGTCGGTGTTGAGCGCCAGGGCGGCGTCGACGAGCTCGCGCCCGGCCGTCACCATCCACTCGATCACCTTGCCGTCGGATGAGCGTCACGGTCGTCTCCTCGACGTCAGCGGGCGATTGTAGCCCGCCCCGGCGCTCCGCGAAGCAATTCGCACTTCCCGATTCTCGCTCCACGGTCTACAATGCACCAGGGGACGGGCTCCGCAACCAGGTCGGTGGAGGGTAGGGCACGGACGGCTGCGCCGGTCGCGTCCACTGTCATTTCATCCCAGCTCATGTCGACGAGGACAACACCATGAGGGCACTTCTCAGGCTCCTGATCCCCGTAACCCCTTTCCTGGCTCTTGCTTTCGCGGCCGCGCCCGCGGGCGCCACCATCGGCGTCGCCAAGGACGCGACGATCAGCGGCCGTGAGGTGACGCTCGATTTCTACCTCGAGAACCTCGGCGTCTCGACGCTGAATCCCGTCGCGCTCCTCGACGACCTGGACGCCGCCTTCGGCGCCGGCAACTACACCGTGACCTCGGGTCCCGTTCTCGTCGTCGATCCGGGCACGCTCTCCGTCAACAACTCCTTCGACGGTAGCGCCGACGTCGTCCTCATCGACGACGGGACCCTGGCGCCGGGCGCCACCGCCCAGGTCCGGATCGTGGTCGAGGTCAACGCCGTGACCGACCAGGGCTTCGGCCTCGGGGTCTACTTCAACCAGGCGACGGCGGAAGGCGACGAGGGCACGTTCTCCGACCTCTCCGACGACGGCACGGATCCGGATCCCGACGGCAACGGCGATCCCACCGGCATGGGCGAGGACGATCCGACCCTCATAGACATCACGCAGAACCCGCTCATCGGCGTCGCCAAGGCGGCGACGCTCGACGGCAGCGTGGTCACGTTCGACTTCTACCTCGGGAACTTCGGCAACCGCACGCTCTCGAGCCTGACCCTGACTGACGACCTCGACGCCGTCTTCGGCGCCGGCAACTACTCGGTGATCACCGGCCCGACGCTGGTCGACGACCCGGGGACGATCATGGTCGACGGTGGCTTCAACGGCAGCGGCGACGCCGATCTCATCGCCTCGGGCAGCCTCGCCGCCGGCGACACCGCCCGCATCCGGGTCGTGGTCGACGTGACCACCGTCACCGACCGGGGCGCGGGCTTCGGCGTCTACTCCAACCAGGCGACGGCCACGGCTCTCTCGCCGAGCGGCACCGTGACCTCCGACCTCTCGGACGCCGGCATCGATCCCGATCCGCGGCTCCCGGGCTCGGACGACCCCACCGTCTTCGTGATCGGCGAAGAGCCGGTGCTCGGCGTGGCCAAGAACGCCGTGGTCGTCGTCAGCGACGTGACCTTCGACTACTACCTCGAGAACCTCGGCGCCGTCGCCCTCGCGACGCTCTCCCTCGCCGACGACCTCGACGCGGTCTTCGGCGCCGGCAACTACGCCGTGACGTCGCCTCCGACGCTCGTCGACGACCCGGGCACGATCACGCTGAACGCGCTCTTCGACGGCAGCCTCGAGACGGCGCTCGTCTCCGCCGGCACCCTGGCGGCCGGCGACACGGCGCAGGTCCGCGTCGTCGTCCACGTCTTCGCCCTCGCCGACCTGGGCTCGGGCCTCGGGGTCTACGAGAACCAGGTGACGGCGGCCGGCACGACGGCGGCGGGCGCCGTGACCTCCGACCTCTCGGACGCCGGCACCGATCCCGATCCGGGCGGCGACGGCGATCCCACCGGCGCCGGCGAGGACGATCCCACGGCCTTCGCGGTGGCCCAGAATCCCGTGATCGGCGCCGCCAAGACCGCCGGCGTGGTGCGACTCGGAGCCAACTATCAGATCTCCCTGACCTTCTTCCTGGTCAACCTGGGCAACGTCCCGCTCGCTGACGTCTCGCTCACCGACGACCTCGACGCCGTCTTCGGCGCCGGCAACTACGGCTCCGTCACGGATCCGCAGGTGGCGCTCGGCGGCGGCGGCGCGCTCGGCGGCAACAACGCCTTCAACGGCGCGACCGACACCGAGCTGCTGGCGGCGGGCGGCACTATGGACCCCGGAGCGGTCGCCACGATCGAGGTCCGCCTGACGCTCACCAACGTCACCGACCAGGGCTTCGGCGTCGGCATCTATCGCAACCAGGCCACGGCCAACGCCGACGGACCGGCCGGCGCGGCGCCCGCCGACCTCTCGGACTCCGGCGACGTGCCCGACCCGGACGACGACGGCGATCCGTCCGAGGCCGGCGAGGACGACCCCACAGAGATCAACGTCGGCACGTTCGTCGGCGCCGCCAAGGACGCGATGGTCAGCGGCAACGAGGTCACCTTCGACTTCTACCTCGAGGCCTTCGGCACCGAGACGATCACGAGCCTCGAGCTGAGCGAGAGCCTCGACGGCGTTCTCGGCGTGGGCAACTACACGGTCACAACCGGCCCGAGCCTCGAGGACGATCCCGGCACCCTGGCCGTCAACCCCGGCTTCGACGGCTCCTCCGACGCGGAGCTGCTCGCTCCCGGCGGCTCGCTCGCCGCCGGGGACACGGCGCAGGTGCGGATCGTGGTCACCGTCCACAGTCTGATCAACGGAGGTCTGGGCCTGGGGGCCTACGTGAATCAGGCTCAGGTCTTCGGAGAGACCCCTGGCGGCACGCCCCTCAACGACCTTTCGCACGCCGGCACCGATCCCGATCCCAACGGCGACGGCAATCCGACGACCGAGAACACCCCCACCACCTTCACCATCGTCGTCGATCCGATCATCGGCGTCGCCAAGGACGCCGCGGTCAGCGGCACCCAGGTCACCCTGGACTTCTACCTCGAGAGCTTCGGCACCTTGCCGAGCGGCGAGCTCGACCTGTCGGACGACCTCGACGCCGCCTTCGGCGCCGGCAACTACACGATCCTCACCGGCCCGACCTTCATCGACGATCCGGGCACCCTGGTTCTCAACGGGGCCTACGACGGCAGCGGCGATCCGCAACTGCTGCTGGCGAGCTCGACGCTCAACGCCGGCGACACCGCCCAGATCCGGGTGGTGGTGGACGTGACCGAGGTCACCGACCAGGGCTTCGGCAGCGGCGTCTACCAGAACCAGGCGACGCTCACCGGCTCCGACGCGAGCGGCTTTGTCTATTCGGACCTCTCTGCTTGGGGGACCGATCCCGATGCCAACGGTAACGGCGACCCCACCCAGCCCGCGAGCGAAAACGAGCCGACGATCATCGTCATCGGACGGACCCAGATCGCTATCTCCAAGCAGGCGATCGTCAACGGCACCGACGTGACGCTCGACTTCTACGTTGAGAACGTCGGCGACGTCGAGGTGAGCGCTCTCTTCATGGAAGAAGATCTCGCGGTGCTCTTCGGCAGCGGCAACTTCGCAATCATAACGTCCCCGCAGGTGATCGAAGGCGCCAACACGATCTCGATCAGCCCCCAATGGTTCGGCTTCAACGTTTTCAGGGTGTTGATCACGGGCGGTACCCTGGCGCCAGGGGCTTCGGCGCGGATCCGCACCGTGGTCCAGGTCACCAACGTCACGGACCGGGGCGACGGCCTGGGCGTCTACTTCAACCAGGTCACGATCACCGGCGAAGGACCGGACGGCACGCCGACCGCAGACGATTCCGACGCCGGCATCGTGCCCGACGCCGACGGCGACGGCGACCCGACGGAAGCCGGCGAGAACGACCCGACGCCGATCATCATCGGCGAAGAGGCGATCCTCGGCGTCGCCAAGGACGCCGGCGTCGCCGCCAGCCAGGTCACCTTCGACTACTACCTCGAGAACCTGGGCAACGTGACCCTCGACACTCTCGACCTCGAGGACGACCTCGACGCGGTCTTCGGCGCCGGCAATTACGGTCTCAACGGCGCTCCCAGTCTCGTCGACGACCCCGGAACCCTCATGCTCGACCCTGCCTACGACGGCAGCGCCTCGATCGACCTGATCGCCGCGGGCAGCACGCTGGCGGCGGGCGATACGGCCCAGATCCGCCTCGTGGTGGACGTCCTCGCGGTCGTCGACCAGGGGCTCGGGCGCGGGTCCTACGAGAACCAGGTGCTGGTGAGCGGCCTCGCGCCCATGGGCAGCGTCGCCATGGATTTCTCCGACGACGGCTTCGATCCCGACCCCAACGGCGACGGTGATCCCACCAGCGTCGGCGAGGGCGATCCCACGGCCTTCTCGGTCAGCATCGTGGCGATCGGCGCCGCCAAGGCCGCGGCCGTTATTGGCCGCGTGGTGACCCTGGACTACTACGTGGAGAACCTGGGCAGCGAGACGCTGACCGAGGTCAGCCTGCCCGACGACCTCGACGCCGTCTTCGGCGCCGGCACCTACCAGATCCTGAGCGGCCCGACGCTCGTCACCGAGGTCCATGACCTGGCGCCCAATCCCGGCTTCAACGGCTCCGGCGACACCGCGCTGCTCCTCGCCGGCGGTTCCATCGTCGCCGGCGGTTTCGAGCAGCTCCGCGTGGTGGTGCGGGTCGACGTCCTGACCGATCAGGGCTCGGGCCTCGGGGTCTACAGCAACCAGGTGACGGTCAGCGCCGAGGATCCCGGCGGAGCGCAGCTCTCCGACCTCTCGGACGCCGGCACCGACCCCGATCCGGACGGAGACGGCGACGCGTCGGAGGCGGGCGAGGACGATCCGACGATCTTCTCCGTCGCCGAGGACCCCAAGGTGGGCGTGGCCAAGACGGCGTCGGTCAGCGGCGGCACGGTCACGCTGGACTTCTTCCTCGAGAGCTTCGCCAACGTGACGGCGAGCGTCGCGCTGACCGACGACCTGGACGCGGTCTTCGGCGCCGGCAACTACACGGTGACGAGCGCTCCGTCCCTGATCGTCAATCCGGGGACCCTGGTCGTCAACGGCGGCTTCGACGGCAGCGGCGACACCGCGCTGCTTGCGGGCGGCAGCACGCTTTCGGTGGGCGCCGTCGCCCAGCTCCGGGTGGTGGCCGAGGTGGTCCAGGTGACCGACCGGGGCTCCGGCCTGGGCGTCTACCAGAACCAGGCCAGTCTGACGGCCGCCGGCCCGGTCGCGGCCGTGGCCGCGGACCTCTCGGACGCCGGCACCGACCCCGACCCCGACGGCGACGGCCAGCCGAACGAGGCCGGGGAGAACGACCCCACGCCCATCGTCCTCACCGATGCGGTGCCGCCGGCGGTGACCGGCGTCGCCACCAACCTCGGGGCGCTCGCCGAGTGCGACACTCTGCGGCAGCCGGTCACCGCCCTGACGGTGACGATCGAGGACGACCTGACGAGCGTCGTCAACGCCGACGCCGCGTCGAGCTACCTGCTGGTCGAGGCCGGGCCCGACGCCGACTTCTCGACCCTCGCCTGCGGCGGCGCCGCCGGCGACGACGTCGAGATCGCGATCGCGAGCCTGTCGCTCACGAGCGTCGATCCGGTCGTCGTCGACGTCGATCTCGGTCTCGCCCCGGCGGGCCTCGCCGCCGGCCTCTATCGTTTCTTCGTCTGCGACACGGTGACCGACGACTTCGGCAATGCCCTGGACGGCGACGGCGACACCGTGGCCGGCGGCGACTTCGTCGTGCCGTTCTTCCGCGCCGATCCCGGCAACCTGCTGCTCAACGGGCATTTCGACGACTGCCCCGTGAGCCTCGATCCGTGGCTGCAGGTGACGGGGGCGCCCAACACGATCGAGCCGGGCGACGCGGGGACCGACGACTACCAGGCGTCGCCGTTCTCGGCGTCGGCGCGCATCTCGCACTCGGTGGACGACACCAGCTCGTTGGCCCAGTGCGTGGCGGTCACGGGCGGCGTGACCTACGACCTCGAGTCGCGGCTGCGTTTCGATCCGCCGCTCGGCGCGGCGGCGATCTTCTCGCGGACGTGCGAATTCTTCGCCGGCGCCGGCTGCACCGGCGCCAGCCTGGCGACGTCGACGGACGTTTCGCTCATCGAGGACACCGGGGGCCTCTGGCTGGCGGTCACCCGGCCGATCGCCGTCCCTGACGGCGCCCTCTCGGCCCTCTGCGACTTCACCTTCGGCGGCGATCCGAGCTTCGACGTCTACCTCGACGGCCTGCGCCTGGTCGGCTCCGAGGTCCCCATCTTCGCTGACGGCTTCGAGTCGGGCGACACCACGGCGTGGTCGTCGACCGTGCCCTGAGCGCTTTCGCCGTTCATACGCTTCATTACTCGCGCCGGATCGGCTACAATATTTCGAGGATCGGGCCGGCTAAGGCGTTCGTGTACCTTTTTCTTCTGCCTGAACAACCATTGAGGTGTCGACGGTGTCCCGAAATCACTGCTCCCTGTGCATTGCCCTCCTGCTGACCTTCCAGGCCCTGACCGCCGCCGCGGCCCCGGAGAAGGGCCTCGGGCCGACGTTCTCGAAGTCCTTCGCCCCCGACACCATCGGTCCCGGCAGCACTTCGACGCTCACCTTCGTCATCACCAACCCGGACCCGGGGGAGGGGCGCACCGACCTGGCGTTCACGGACGTCCTGCCCCTGGGGGTGACGATCGCCGCGGCGCCGCAGGCCGCGTCGACCTGTGGCGGAACCCTGAGCGCCCCGGCCGGCGGCACCACGATCACCTTCAGCGACGGCACCCTCGCCCAGGGCAGCAACTGCACGATCGTGGTGAACGTCACCAGCGCCACGGTGGACGTCCACACGAACGTCTCCGGAGACCTCACCACCGACGTCGGCGACGTCGTCGGCGCCGAGGCCGATCTGATCGTAGAAAACGCCCTGCCGGGCTTCACCAAGAGCTTCGCGCCGAACCCGACGCCGCTCGGCAGCCGGACGCTCCTGACGTTCACGATCGACAACACCGCCAACGAGGAGGCGGCAACCAGCTTGAGCTTCACCGACAACCTGCCGGCCGGACTGGTGGTCGCCAGCCCCGCCAACGCGTCGACCACCTGCACCGGCGGCGTCGTCACCGCCGTTCCCGGTTCGGGCGTCATCGGCTTCGCCAGCGGCTCGGTGGCCGACCTGGCGAGCTGCACCATCAGCGTCGACGTCGTGCCCTCTGCCGCCGGCATGCTCGGCAACGTGTCAGGGAACCTGACGTCCACGCCGGGAGGCTCGAGCGGCATGGCGAGCGCCACGCTCGACGTGACCGCCGCGGAACTCGTCCTGATCAAGGAATTCACCGACGACCCGGTCCCGCCCGGGGGGACGGCGACGCTCGAGCTCACGATCCTCAACCGGAGCCGCGACGAGGCGGTCGTCGACCTCGCCTTCATGGACGACCTCGACGCGACCCTCTCGGGCCTCGCGGCCACCGGCGGGCCGACGCCGGACCCGCCGTGCGGCGCCGGCTCGTCGCTGACCGGCGCGGGCCTGCTCACCCTGAGCGGCGGCAACCTGCCGGCGGAGGGCTCCTGCACCTTCTCGGTGCCGGTCCTGGTGCCCGCCGCAGCGGATTCCGGGGCCTACCCCAACACCACCACCGCACTGATGGGCGAACAGGGCGGTCCCATCGCCGGCAACCAGGCGTTCGACGTCCTCTTCGTGTCGCCGGCGCCGCTGCTGACCAAGACCTTCACCGACGACCCGGTGGCCGCCGGCGGCACGGTGACGCTCGAGTTCACCATCACCAACACGAGCTCCACGTCGAGCGCCGAAGACATCGCCTTTACCGATGTCTTCGCCCCGATCATTCCGACGGCGAGCGTGGTTCCGGCCGCCGGCTTCTGCGGCGACGACTCGACCGCCACTTTCGACCCGCTCAACGGCGGCTTGGCCTCGCTCACGATCGCCGGCGCCAGCCTGGAGCCGGGCGAGTCCTGCACCTTCTCCGTCGTCCTCGACGTCGCGGTTGCTGCCGCGGGCGGGATCTACCCCAACACCACCAGCGCCATCACCGCGCTGATCGGCGGCGAAGAGCCGGTCACCGGGAACCCGGCCAGCGACGACCTGGTGGTGGTCGAGGGCCCGCGGCTGACCAAGGAGTTCACCGACGATCCCGTGGCGCCCGGTGACGCCGTGATCCTCGAATTCACCCTTGCCCACGACGCCCTCGCCCCGGCGGACGCCGTCGACGTGTCCTTCACCGACGATCTGGCGGCGACGTTGACCGGGCTGACGGCCACCGGCCTGCCGCTCGCCGACCTCTGCGGCCCCGGCAACGGCACCCTCACCGGGTCTGCCGGCGACACCCTGCTGACCTTCGCCGGCGCCACCCTGACGCCCGGTCAGACCTGCACGTTCCCGGTGACGCTCCAGGTGGACCCGGCGGCGATTTCCGGCATCCACCCCAACACGACGTCGAACGTGATGGCGACGGTAGCGGGGGTGGCGGTGGTGGGCAATCCGGCCGCGGACGACCTCGTCGTCGCCGGCCTGCTCTTCACCAAGGAGTTCATCGACGACCCGGTCCTTCCCGGCGCCATGGCGACGCTGCGGTTCAGCTTCGAGAACACGAGCGGCACCGTCGACGCCACCAACATCGGCTTTACCGACGACCTGGACGCCACCCTCTCCGGGCTCACGGCGCTCGGCCTGCCGGCGGCCGTCTGCGGCGGGACGCTCGCCGGCACGTCCGACCTGACGTTCTCCGGCGGCACCGTGACCGCGCTGAATTTCTGCTTCTTCGACGTGATCGTTCAAGTCCCGGGCGCCGCCGCGGACGGCGTCTACGGCAACACGACCAGCAGCCTTGTCGCCGACATCGGAGCGGCGGTCGGCGTCGTCCTGCCGCCGGCGTTCGACACCCTGACGGTGACCTCCGACCTGCTCTTCCTGACCAAGGAGTTCACCGACGATCCCGTCGCCCCGGGCGGCACGGTGACGCTGCAATTCGAGATCACGAACCTCGACGTTGTCGAGACGGTGACGGACGTCACCTTCACCGACGACCTCGAGGCGGCGCTCTCCGGGCTGGCGGCGACGGGGCTGCCGATGGCGGCCTGCGGCGGCACGCTGTCTGACGCCCCGCCCCTCACCCTGAACGGCGCCAGCCTCGGGCCTGGGGCGTCGTGCCAGTTCAGCGTCACCCTGTCGGTGCCGGCGATGGTCTCGCCGGGCTCCGTGGCCACCAACACCACGAGCCAGGTGACGGGCATGGTCGGCGCCGTCCCGGTCACCGGCAATCTGGCGAGCGACGACCTGGTGGTCGTGCTTCTGGATTTCAGCAAGTCCTTCGCGGGCCTGACGGCCGCCGGCGCCACGGTGCAACTGAGCTTCACCATCGAGAACCTCGACACGGTCTCGGGCGTCACGGACGTCTCCTTCGTCGACAACCTCAGCGCCGTGCTCCCGGGCCTGGTGGCGACCGGCCTGCCGGCGAGCGCCGTCTGCGGCGTCGGCTCGCAGCTCACGGGCACGTCGATCCTCAACTTGACGGACGGCAACCTGGGGCCGGGCGCGTCGTGTACCTTCAACGTCACGCTGCAGGTGCCCGCGGGCGCGGCGCCGGGGAGCTACCCCAACACCACGAGCGACTTGCTCCTTGCGGGCCTGACGGCGAGCGTCCCGGCCACTGCCTTGCTCGTCGTCGAGCCGGCGCCGCTGTTCAGCAAGAGCTTCGCGCCGAACGCCATCGCCGCGGGCGCCGTCAGCACCCTGACGTTCACGATCGACAACACGGCCAGCGCGCTCGCCGCGAGCGCCCTCGCCTTCACCGACAACCTGCCGGCCGGAGTGGTGGTGGCCAGCCCGCCGAACGCCTCGACGACCTGTGGCGGCACCCTGACCGCGGTGGCGGGGACGGGAGTGGTGACCTTGTCCGGCGGCACGGTGGCCGCGGGCGCGAGCTGCACGGTGACCGTGGACGTGACCTCCGCCGCCGGCGGGGTCCACGTCAACACCACCGGCGACCTGACGTCGTCGCTGGGCAACAGCGGCCCGGCGAGCGATTCGCTCATGGTCGGCGCGCCGCCGGCGCCGCTCTTCAGCCTGAGCTTCGCGCCCAACCCGGTGCCCGCGGGATCGCCCAGCGTGCTGACGTTCACGATCGACAACACCGGCAGCCTGGCTGCGGCGACCGGCCTCGACTTCACCAACGCGCTGCCGGCAGGGCTGACGGTCGCGTCGCCCGCCAACGCTTCGACCGACTGCACGGGCGGCACCTTGACGGCGGTGGCCGGCACCGGCGTGGTCTCCTACGCCGGCGGCACGGTTCCGGCGTCGGCGGTCTGCACCGTCCAGGTCAGCGTCGTCGCCGCGTTGCCGGGGTCCTATCCGAACACCTCCGGCGACCTGACCTCGTCGGCCGGCAACAGCGGCCCGGCCTCCGACGTCCTGGAAGTGATCGACGTGGTGCAGGAGATCCCGACGCTCGGCGAGTGGGGGCTGCTGCTCCTGGCGTCGCTGTTGGCGCTGCTGGGGATCGGGAGGATGCGCCGGTCCTGACCCGAATCGGAGGCCCAGGATGCTCAGCGGTGCAGCGTCAGGGTGGGTTTAGAAGAATCGCCGTCGGGATCAAGGCGCTCCGCGCAGGGCAAGGCCGTAGTCGAGCACCAGGCCGGGATTGAGCGCGAGCGCCCTCTCGAGGACGCTCCCGGCCTCCTCACGCGCCGCCTCCTGCCGTCCTTCCTCGATCTCGAGCGCGGCAAGGGCGAGACGCGCGTCGGCCTCTTCTGCGCCCTGCTCTCGGGCCGCGTCGATGCTCCGCCGCGCCCGGGCGAACGCCTCGGCCGGCGATTCGCCCCGGAGCGCCAGACGACGCCCCTGGGCCGTCGCCACCCGGCCCGCCAGGAGCAGGCCCTCCGCCTCGGTCGGCGACAGGGCCAGGGAAGCGGCGGCGCCCGCTTCCGCCTTCGCCAGGGCCGCCGAGGGGTCGCCTCCCCGCCGTTCGATCCACGACGCTTCGAGCAGCCAGGCCTCCCCCAACGACGCCGGCGGCCCCGATCGTCCAGGCGCGAGCTCGATGCCGCGCGCGAGCTTCTCGCGAGCCCGTTCGAGCCACGGCAACGGGTCCCTCCCCGCGCCCGCCTCGTAACGCGCCCGGCTGACGTTGACGTGGCCCAGGTTGAAATAGGCGAACGGGTCAGGGTAGTGGGTCAACGCCGTCTCGAGGGTCGCCTCCACCTCGGAATAGGCGGGCCGGGGATCGATCCCGCCGCGGATCCGGTACTTCGCCGCCCGGTGGAGGATGGCCGCGAGGTTCAGATACGCGAACCCCAGGTTCGGGTCGCGCTCAAGGGCCTGGCGGAGCACGTCGGCTCCGCGGTCCAGGAACGGGAGGGGATCCTCCTCCCGGCGCTCCGCGACGCGGGCGAGTTGGTACAAAGCAACGCTGAGGCCGAGATAGGTGTTCGCAACTTCCGGAGCAATCGCGAGCGAGCGCTCGGCGCTCGCGATGGCCCGCTCGAGCAACGGCCGGGGATCGCCTCCCCGGCGCCTCTCGGCCCGCGCCAGCTCGATGAGGGAGTAGCCGAGCAGGTGCCAGGCGTGAGCCCACTCGGGGTCGAGCTCGAGCACGTGCTCGATCGAGGCGATGGAATCTTCGAGGGCGGGCCGGGAGTCCTCGCCGAGCTGAGCTTGGCGCTCGCTCTTGATCGACAACGCGAGACCCAGAGCGAGGTAGGAGGCCGCCGCCCCCGGCGCCAGGGCGACGGCGCGTCGCGCCGTCTCCTCGGCGAGGACCAGGCTCGCTCCGGGATCCTCGCCCCGGCGCAGCGTCGCTTCCGCCTTGTAGCTGTGGAGACTCGCCATCTCGGCCACGGCGTCGGCGCGCTCCGGGTCGGCTTCGAGGGCCCGCCCGCAGTCGGCGACGGCGGCCGCCACGTAGGGCTCCAGGTCCCCGCCGGTGCGGTTGCTGGCCAGCAGCACCCGCGGCCGGCCGAGACGGCAGAGCGCGAGGTGCGTCTCGGGATCGCTCTCGCCGATCGCCGCCGCCTTGCGGTAGGCGGTCTCCGCCGCCTCGTACCCCGCGGCGGCGCGGTCGTAGTCGCCGCGCCGTTCCGCCTCGGCGGCCCGGGCGAGCTCGGCGTCGCCCTCGACGCGAAAGGCCCCGTAGAGCCAGGGGATGGCGGCGACGGCCGCGCGCGCCTGGGCCACGGACTCCTCGTGGCGCTCCTCGTAGAAGGCGATGCGGGCCGCGGTCAGCGCGGGAGCGTCGGCGGCGCCGCCCTGGCCGGCGCGCAGATAGTGGAGAGCGGGCTCGCGGAACCGGGTCTCGATCTGTCGCCGGCGGGCGTCGCGGGCCGCCGGGTCGGCGAGCCGCCGGGCCTCGGCGAGGGCGGCGCCGTAGCGCTCGCCGAGGGCGCGGCCGAGGGCGTCGGCGACTTCCGGAGCCCGATAGCCGAGCTCCCAGGCGCGGGTGAGGAGCTCCTCGGCCTTCTCGTACTCCTGGAGGGCGAGATGACCGCGGCCGAGGGCGTAGAGGCCGGGTCCGCGCGCCACCTCCCCCAGCTCTTCCATCCGCGCCTCGATGGCCTCCATCCGCCGCCGCAGGAGCTCCCGCTCCGGGCGCACGTCGTGGAGCGGCAGTTGGTGCGACGCGAGCTGCAGCCATTCGAGGCTCTCGACGTCGCGGCCGAAACGCTGCGCCGCCGCGGCCGCGGCGCGGGACTGGAGCCGGGCCTGGACCGCCGCCGCGGTCGCCGCGAGCACCAGGATGAGGGCGGCGGCGGCGACGCCGACCAGGGCGCGGTGCTTGCCCGCCTTCTTGGCCAGCTTGTACGTCCAGGTGGCCCGCCGCGCCGCCACCGGCTCGCCGTCGAGGTAGCGCCGCAGGTCCTCGCCCAGGGCCCGGGCCGACGGGTAGCGCCGCGCGGGGTCCTTCTCCACGCACTTGAGCACGATGGTCTCGAGGTCGCGCGGCAGGCTCGGCACGAGCTTGCGCGGCGGCGTCGGCTCGCGCTCCAGGACCTGGCGCATGATCTCGATCGAGCTCTGCCCCGAGAACAGCGACCGCCCGGTGAGCAGCCGGTAGAGGGTGACGCCGAGACCGTAGACGTCGGTGCGCCGGTCGAGCGGCCCCACCGAGGGCGAGACCTGCTCGGGCGCCATGTAGTTGGGGGTGCCGAGCATCGACCCGGTCTGGGTCAGGGCCGGGCTGCCGGGATCCCAGGCGACGCCGAAGTCCATCACCCACACCCCGAGCCCGCCGTCGCCGTCGTCGCCGATCATGACGTTGCCGGGCTTCACGTCGCGGTGGATGAGCCCGGTGCGGTGGGCGGCGTGGAGCCCTTCGCAGACCGCCACCATCACCCGCAGGCGCTGCTCGAGATCGAGCTCGCCCGCGGCCTCCGCGAGGGTCTTCCCGGCGACGAGCTGCATCGCGATGTACGGCCGCCCCTCGACTTCGCCGACCTCGTAGACCGGGCACACGTGCGGGTGGTCGATCCGGGCCTGCGCCCGGGCCTCGCGCTGGAAGCGCTCCACCAGCGAAGGATCGCCCGCCTTGAGGACCTTGAGCGCCACCGAGCGTTGCAGGCGGGGGTCGAAGGCCTCGTACACCTCTCCCATTCCGCCGCTGCCCAGGAGCCGGCGCACCTCGTAGCGGTCCCAGCGCCCGAGCGGCGCGCCCTCCTCGCGCGAAGCGGCCGCGCCGTCCTTCGGCTCGCCGCCGAGGGCCTCGATCGCGGGGCGGTCGAGGAAGGTCCCCAGATCGTCCTCGCCTTCGAGGGTCGTCAGGACCTCCCGGACCAGGCCGGGATCGGAGGTCAGCGCTCCGAGCACCCGCGGCCGCTCGGCCGCGTCGACCTCGAGCGCCGCGGCGAGCAGCCGGTGGAGCTCGCGCGAGCGGTGCTCGCCGCCGGCGCTCGCTCCTTCGCGCTCTTCGCTCTGCGGCGATCCGCCGTATTCCGGTCCCATCATCGCGAGACGGCCTTCGAAGGAAGCTAACAGGTCCCGAGCGGCTCCTCCTACCCACCTTCCTTACCGTCCTCACCCGCCCCACAGGGGAGGAGGAGCTAAGCCTCCAACGAGCTCTGAAGCGCTCAAGCGCGAATCGGCAGGGAAAGCGGGCAAGCGATGTCACCCACTTCCTGCAAGTGCGGCTTGACCGGGTATGAGCCTGAACCGGTCAGGTGCGAGCTTGCAGAGTAGGGGGACAAGCGACGTCCCCCACTTCCTGCAACTCGCGGAGTAGACGTCCCCTACCCCTGAGCTCCGCGAAGGCGGCGAAACGGCGGTGCTCGCCGGCGCTCAGTCGTCCCACGTGCCGGCCGTCGGGGCTCGCCGCGGGCGGCATTCGTCTATGGTTCGGTGGCCAGCGGCCATGACCGGGCGGACAGCGACGTCGATCTGATGGTCGTCGCCGCCTGGAAGCAAGGTAGACTGTCCGGACCGTCCACGGCGGACCGCGGACGGCCACCCATCCCCAGGAGCGCACCATGAGCCCAATTCGAGTTTTCGTGCTGCTCAGCGGCCTCGTGCTCTCGCTGGCCGCCCTCCCCGTCCTGGCGCAGGGCGACCTCACCGGCTTGCAGAAGCAGGTCGAAGACGCCGAGCGCGCCTTCGCCAAGACCATGGCCGACCGCGACCACGCCGCTTTCGTCTCCTTCCTTTCCGCCGAGACGGTCTTCTTCAGCGGCGGCGACGCGCTGCGCGGCGCGCCGGCCGTGGCCGCGGCGTGGAAGCGCTACTACGAAGGCGAGGCGGCGCCGTTCTCATGGGGGCCGGAGAGCGTCGAGGTGCTCGACTCCGGCCGCCTGGCGTACAGCTCGGGTCCGGTGCTCGGCGCCGGCGGCGAGCGCATCGGCACCTTCAACTCGGTCTGGCGCCTCGAGGACGACGGCCGCTGGCGCGTCGTCTTCGACAAGGGCTGCCCGCCCTGCGACTGCTCTGAGGGAAGTGATGGCTAGCCAGTGACTGAAGTCACTGGCTACCTCTCCACCGTCCCTACGGGACGAGGAGTGAAGGCAGGACCGCCTGGTCGTCGTCCCCTATCCCGGCGGTAGCCGGCAACCAGCCTGAGTCACAAAACTTCCGGTCCTTGCCCCCGTACTCGCAGGCATGGACACCCTCGATGACGTCCGCTTCGCCCTCCGGACGCTGCGCCGCGCCCCCGGCTCGACGGCTCTGATCGTCCTCACGCTGGCGCTCGGCATCGGCGCGACGACGGCGATCTTCTCCGTCGTCCACGCAGTGGTCCTGCGTCCCCTGCCCTATCCCGACGCCGGCCGCCTGGGCGTCGTCCGCTTCGACGGCCAGGGCATCCTGGACATGGCGGCGGTCACGCCGTCGAACGTCCTCGACTTCGAAGAGCAGTCCCGCACCCTCGACGCGCTGACCCTCTTCGCCTCCTTCGACGCCACCCTCACCCTCGAGGACGGCGCCATGGAGTACGTGCCGACCGCCTTCGTGACGCCCGACCTGCCGCGGCTGCTCGGCATCACGCCGCGGCCGGGACGTCATCTCGATGCGCTCCTCGACGTCCGCGACGAGGGGCTCGGCAACGTGCTGATGAGCGAAGAGCTGTGGCAGCGGCACTTCGGCGCCGACGCCGGGATCGTCGGCCGCGAGATCGTCGTCAACGACCGGCGGCTCGTGGTGGCCGGCATCGTGCCGCGCGGGGCGCGGCTGCTGGTGGGCGGACGCGACCGCGTCGACCTGTGGAGCGCGCGGCCGCCGGTGCGCGAGCGCGGCAACGTCTTCAGCCTGCCGGTGCTGGTGCGCCTGGCGCCCGGCGCGACGTTCGCGGAGGCGTCCGCCGAGCTCGACGCCGTCGCCGAGCGCAACCGCCTGCGGGACTTCCAGGACGAGGACGGCCGCGGCACCTATTCCGTGGTGCCGCTGCACGAAAACCTGGTGGGCGGAGTGCGGCCGGCGCTCTTCGTGCTGCTGGGGGCGGTCGGTTTCGTGCTCCTGCTGGCCTGCGCCAACGTGGCCAACCTGCTGCTCGTGCGCGCGCGGGGCCGGCGCCATGAATGGGCGGTGCGCCGCGCCCTGGGCGCCGGCCGCGGACGCCTGGTGCGTCTCGGCCTCACCGAGAGCCTGGTGCTCGCCGTGCTCGGCGGCGCCCTCGGCGTCGTCTTGGCCGGCTGGGCCGTGCGTCTGCTGCCGTGGCTGTCCCCGGACGACCTGCCGCGCGCCGCGGACGTGGGCGTGAGCGCTCCGGTGCTCGTGTTCGCGGCGGCCCTGTCCGTCCTCACCGACCTGCTCTTCGGGTTGCTGCCGGCGTGGCGCTCGTCGAGCGTGCGCGTCCACGACGCGCTGCGAGAAGGAGGACGCGGCGGCCCCGAGCGCGGACGTCTCAGCCGGGTGCTGGTGGCGGGCGAGCTCGCGGTGGCGCTGACGCTGGTCGTCGGCGCCGGCCTGATGCTGCGGACCTTCGTCAACCTGCACCGCGTCGACCTCGGCTTCGACCCCGCGGGTCTGCTGACGTTCCAGGTGCCGCTCTCCTACGAGCTGTCGCGCTCCGAGCAGGGACGGCTCGACTTCGGCCGCCGGCTGGTCGAGCGGCTCGGGACGCTGCCCGGCGTCGAATCGGCGAGCCTGACCAACATCGTCCCTCTGAGCGGCGGCTACAACTCCGCGAGCTGGGCATACGACGACGCTTCTGCCGCGGCCTTCGGCGAGCTCTCGGCGCTCTTGCGCCGGTCCTGGCCCGGATACTTCGAGACGGTGGGCCTGCCGATCCTCGAGGGCCGCGACTTCGAGCCCGGCGACACCGCCAACGACCGCTACGTGCTGATCGTGAGCCAGGCGATGGCGCGCCGCGCCTGGCCGGGCGAAAGCCCGATCGGCAAGCGGGTGCTGATCGACTTCCAGACGCCCTCGGGCATGACCGAGCTGTGCTGGACCGAGGTGGTCGGCCTGGTGCCGTCGACCCGCGAGCGCACCCTCCACGGCGACGAGCCGCCGCAGGCCTATCTGCCGTACTGGTCGACGCGTTTCGGCGGCAACGTGGTGCTGCGCGCCGCCGGCGATCCGTTGGACCTGGTGCCGGCGATCCGCGAGGCCGCCGCCGAGCTCGGCTCGGGGCGTCCGATCCGCAACGTGCGGACGATCGCGGGCTACGTCGCCGAGGCGACGCGGGAGACGCGCTTCGTGCTGTCGACGATCGGCGTCTTCTCGGGCTTCGCCGTCTTCCTGGCGGCGCTCGGCGTCTACGGCGTCATGTCGCAGCTCGTGAGCCAGCGCCGGCGTGAGATCGGGCTGCGCATGGCTCTGGGCGCGCGGCGCCGCGACGTGCTGCGGATGGTGCTGGGGCAGGGGCTCGTCCTGGCGCTGGCCGGTCTCGCCGCCGGCCTTGCCGGCGCCCTCGCGCTGACCCGGGTGCTGGAGGGCTTCCTCTTCGGCGTCACGACCTCGGATCCGGCGACCTTCGTCGCCGTGGCCGCGTTCCTGCTCCTCGCCGCGTCCGCGGCCTGCCTGCTGCCGGCGGCGCGGGCCTCGCGCGTCGAGCCGGCGACGGCGTTGCGCTACGAGTAAGCCGGACGGGGGTACCCGCGGTGAGTCCGTGCTATCCTTGGAGAGCCGAAGTGGACGAGGAGAACACGTGCAGTCCAACTACCGCATCCAAGCCGACTGGGACCCGGAAGCCGGAGTCTGGTGCGCGACCAGCGACGACGTACCCGGGCTCGCCACGGAAGCCGCCACGATCGAGTCGCTCACCAGGAAGCTCCGGGTCATGATCCCGGAGCTCCTCGAAGCCAACCACGTCGTGCCAGTGACCGGAACCGATACCATCTCCTTCGAGTTGGTGAGCCACCGCCAGGAATCTATTCGTCTCGCTTCTTGAATGAGCTCGTCTTACACCCTTCAGGTCAAGAAGATCCTATTGGCGAATGGATGCTCCTTCGAGCGGCAGGGTAAAGGTGACCACGAGATCTGGTACAGCCCTATCTCCGACCGACGCTTCGTGGTCGACGGGGCCATCAAGTCTCGGCACACGGCCAATGCCGTCTTGAGGCAGGCGGGCCTCCCGAAGCAGTTCTGAGCCGGCCGTAGGAGGGCCGTAAGCCGTCCACTCCACGCGGACGCGGCGTCTCGACCCGCTCCCCCGGCCATCAGCGCGTGATGGGACGTGTACGCTTCCAGACGTCCTCGGTGACCAATTCGACCTCGAGCGCTTCGAGCACTTTGCCGATGGGGACGAAGAGAGAGATCTCCTGACTGCCGGCAAACGCAAGGCCGATGGCGTAGTTGTCGGAATCCAACAGAACGGCGCCGCAGTCTCCCTGCTCGATCATCGCGGTCGTCTCGATCAGGTCACCGAAGAGCACGGGGAAGAAGCCGCTGCCGTCGCCGGTGCCGCGGGTGCCGTCGACGATTTGAGAGTGCGGGCACGGGATCTCTTCCTCGACGCCGGTCCTCAGAACCGTGCCGCGCGCCAGCTTCGTCGTGCGCCCGACGAGGAAGACCTCCTGACCCTCCCGCGGTGACCGAACGCCGCGTGGAATGCCCCGGCCACGAATCTCCGGGGACACCTCGCCGGGTTGGCGCACCAGCGCGATGGCGCCGGAGAGGTTCGTCAGTGCGGCGCCCGGCTCGTCGCGGACTTCGGTCCACCGCGCCAGCGTGGCGATGAGGTCGCGCGCCCTGTTTCCACCATCGGCGCGTCCCGGCTGGAGGATCGCGTCTCCGGCCCGCGGCCGCGCTCTGGCCGGGCACAAGGCGTTGAAGTCACTCAGAACGTAGAGACTGTCGCGATCGTGCCGATCGCGGACGAGGCATCCGAGCGTTCCCGCGCCTCCTGCGTCATGACCGACGCTGTCCCCACCCATGGCCGGCCTCGCCCTGCGGCCGTGTGCCGGGGCGGCAACCGTCGGGGGCGGCAGGTCCTGGGCCGGCTCGATGGCGCCGGCACCGACCTCTCGAAGCTGCGAGATCAGACGGTCGAACTGGTGACTCCGGTCGCCGGCGTTCGTGAAGTCGGCGTACGTGAGGATGGCGATCCGCGCCGGCGGTGTGCAGCGCTCCAGCATCACGGGGAGCATTCTCCGCCGTCGGCCGGCCGGATCGGCGACCCCGATGAGCAGGCTTTCGAACTCCGTCCAGGCGCTCTCGACCCACGCCGGCGTCAGGACGATCAGCGTGTGCCGGCTGTGATCGACGGCGTTCTCCATGTTGACGAGGCTCGGGGTTCCGATCTTGAAGTCGCGCTCGTCGATACAGACGCGCAGCCCGGCGCCCTCCAGGCGCGGCAGGAGCTCGGTCGTGACCCACGCGCCGTCGCGATGGCTGTAGCTGATGAAGATGTCGTATTCGTAGTCGGCCATCTCACAATCCAGGCAGGCGTCTTGCGCGTCGTCTATCCTAGCTTGTCGCTGGAGACCTCGTCTTCGCCTTTCATCCGTCCTCCTCGAAAGCCGAGGACCGTCCTCGTGACGATCCTCAACCCCGTGTAGACGAACGAGAGGCTCGAATTCTGACATCCATTATTTTGGATACCAGGCCACCCGCCGCCACCTGCGCGACCGCTACGAGGAGCTGGCGCCGCTGCTCGACCGCCACGGCATCGCGCTCAACCGCCGCTTCCTCGACGACGAGGAACGCAGCGTGTGGGTCTTCGTGGGGCTGCCGGAGCTGGCCGAAAGGCACCCACGCGCACCCCGGG
>Ga0299906_10000365_pt1 | contig 43611 bp, 37 predicted proteins | sample RVTome_14_FD_200259 | JGI IMG/M metagenome (GOLD analysis project Ga0299906, IMG submission 200259) | Soil microbial communities from uranium-contaminated site in the Upper Colorado River Basin, Wyoming, United States - RVT145D125 (version 2) ... | reverse complement strand
TGTTTGTCCCTTGTCCAATAAGTACTTGAAACGCAGGTTGGTCTCTTCGGCCGTCCCAAAACCGGCGAACATGCGTTGGGTCCAGCCGCGGGCGCGGTACATCGTTGGGTGTATACCGCGTGTGTATGGGTACTCGCCGGGCAGCCCCAAGTCATCGAGGTAGTCGAGCTCGGCGACGTCGAGCGGCGTATACAGCCGGTCTATGGGTTCGGACGAGGTGGTGACGAACGCGGAGCGGGCTTCAGGACGCTTGGCAAGTGCCTGGTGGAGGCTGGTTTCCTCCCACCTTTCATGCGCCTGGTGCAGCGCCTCCAGCCGGTCCTTGTCGTACATGCGCTCCTCCGAATATGGGCATAAGGGGGTCGCCGGCGATTATAGCATGCGGGCTTACAGGCTCCTTGCAGATGCCCCACAAGCTCCTTCGGGCGTGGCAAGATGAGGCTGCAATCGAGCCTCGTTAGAGGCAAACCAGGAGGACCAGAAACCGATGAAGAAGCCCAAGAATCTGCTCCCGATCAGCCTGATAGGACTGGCCTGGCCATTGTTTGGCTTGGGCTACCAGGCGATTGTCATTCGCTATCTACCGGATGGTTGGGGGCTGCTGGCCGAAGTGCTGGGCTTGTTCCTGGCGGGGGCTATCAGCGGGGCGCTGCTGCTGACGGCCCTCGACAACATGGCCCACTCGACCGGACGCGTATTGGTCTTGCTCGGCTACTTCTTGTTCGCACCCTTGGGCATGATGGCCGGGCTGATTGCACCGGCGCCGTTTGAGCCGATCGGTTCGGAGTCCTGGTTGACCTTTTTCATCGTGGCACCCATCTTGATAACCTTGGTTGCCAGCTTGTCCGTGTCTGTGGGACTGGGCTTCACAGGCGGATTGGCGATTGCAGCCCGTCGGTTGAACAGGGGGCGTTGACCCATATTGGAGCCTGACGGAGAGGGCGCCGTCGGGCCGTCAACGACAAAGGGGCGGGAGAAACCTCCCGCCCCTTTGCTTTTGTATCGTGGCTCATGTTCCGCTAGGTGTGATCACGTGCCATTGGCGCGGTCCTGGTCCTCAGCGGGCGCACTGCGACGCAGCCAATTGTTCTCGTCTCGCAGTGATCGGACGAAGGCCATCACACCCGCGGCAAAATACTGGCCGGAGGCGACAACCTGGTCGGCCAGTTCGCGGGCCCGCTCAAAACGAATGTCCCGTTCCTTGCCGCTGAGTTCGTAAAGCTCGACCAGCACGCCGCCGGTGCTCTCCGGATGGATGAAGGCGATGAGTTTGCCGCCGGTGCCGATCATCGGCCGCTCGTTGATCAGTTGAACCCCCCGCCGTTTCAGGTCGGCCAGTGCCTCTTCAATGTCCTCAATCTCGAAGCAAATGTGGTGGATTCCGGGACCGCGTTTCCGAAGAAAGCGGGCGATGCCCGAATCGTCGCTGGTGGGGCGAACGAGCTCGACTTCGCTGTCGCCGGCCGGTAAGAAGGCGACCACGGACTCTTGGTCATGCACCTCTTCCATATGGTCGAGTTGCAGGCCCAGTTGGTCCTTCCAAAAGGCCAACGCCTGGTCCAGGTCTTTGACGACGATGGCAACGTGGTCGATCCGCCGGACGCGGGTCATAAGCTCCTCATACGACAGGCCCGAATGTCCCCCCTGCTTTGATGTCAAAGGGTGACAGGAGGATTGTACTCGCCCCACACCTGGCGCAGCACATTGCAGACCTCGCCGAGGGTGGCCCGGGCTTCAGTCGCGGTCAGCAAGGCGGGCAGTAAGTTGTTGGTGCCGGCGGCGGCCTCGGCCAACTGGTCGAGGGCGGCTTGCACCGGCTCCGTCGATCGCTCGGCCTTGAGGCGCTCGAGGAAGGCCAGCTGACTGCGTTCGACCTCGGGGTCCAACTGCAGCATTTCGAGCGGGGTCGCCCCATCCTCCTGGAATTGGTTAACGCCGACAATCACGCTTTCACCGGCTTCAATGGATTGCTGCAGTTCGTAAGCCGACTGCTGGATTTCCCGTTGTGGGAAGCCGCGCTCAATCGCTGCCAACGCGCCGCCCAAGTCGTCAACCTGCTGCAGGTAGTGGCGGGCATGAGCCTCAATCTCGTCGGTCAGGTGTTCCAAGGCATACGAGCCACCCAAGGGATCAACCGTATCGGCCACGCCGGACTCGTGGGCGATGATCTGCTGTGTGCGCAAGGCTAGCTGCACTGCCTGCTGGGTAGGGAGGCCGAGGGCCTCATCCATCGAATTGGTATGCAGTGACTGGGCCCCGCCGAGCACTGCCGCCAGCGCTTGCAGGGCAACCCGCACCACATTGTTGTGTGGCTGCTGCGCCGTCAGGGTTGAGCCCGCCGTTTGGGCGTGAAAGCGCAGCTGGCGCGACCGCTCGGCCGTCACGCCGAAGCGTTCTTCAAGCAGCCGAGCCCACAATCGCCGGCCGGCGCGGAATTTGGCGATTTCCTCCAAGAAGTGGCGATCGGCGCTGAAAAAGAAGGAGACGCGCGGCAGGAAGTCTTCGAGGGCCAGATTGGCCCGCTGGGCGGCCTCCAGATAGGCGATGGCATTGGCGAACGTAAAGGCCACCTCCTGGACGGCGGTGGCGCCGGCCTCGCGCAGATGGTAGCCAGAGATGGAAATCGTGTTGAACTTGGGCACATTGGCGGCGCAGTAGGCGAAGGTATCGGTAATCAGCCGCATGGCCGGTTCGGGTGGGAAGATATAGGTGCCGCGCGCGACGTATTCCTTGAGGATGTCGTTTTGGATCGTGCCTTGCAGCTGTGCGGGCGAGACGGCCTGACGACGGCCGACCGCCAGGTACATTGCCAGCAGGATGGCGGCCGGTGCGTTGATCGTCATGCTGGTCGAGACCCGTTCGAGCGGGATGTCCTCGAACAGCGACGCCAGGTTGTCGACGGCGGCGATTGAGACGCCCACTCGTCCCACCTCGCCTGCCGCCAACGGGTGATCGGGGTCCATCCCAATTTGGGTAGGCAGATCAAAGGCGACCGAGAGTCCGGTCTGACCCTGCTCCAGCAAGAAGCGGAAGCGTTGATTGGTTTCGGCGGCGGTGCCAAAACCGGCATACTGGCGCATGGTCCAAAGCCGGCTGCGGTACATGTTGGGGTGAATGCCGCGTGTGAAGGGCGGCATCCCGGGCAAGCCTAGCTGCGTCAGATAGTCGCCGGCGGCCTCTTGTGGAAGCTCAACCGGTGCCAATTCGATCCCCGACGAGGTCGCAAAGCTATCCTTGCGCTCGGGCACCTTGTCGAGCAAGGGTTTCAGCACCTGCTCGACCCACGCCTGGTAGGCTCGGCTCAGTCCCGAGTCGTTCACTGGTTGGCCTCGGGCAACGATTGGGAGGCGTCGGCCAGGCCGAGCACGCCGCCGCTGATTTGAGGCTGGCGACGGAATGCTTCGAAGGTGGCTTGTTCGGGCTGGTTGTCGTATTCCAACTGCAGCCGCTCGAACAGCTCCAAGTAGCTGCCATCAATGCGCCGGCCCCAGTCCAGGCCGGCGCGACTGGCGGTTTGCTCGAGCCCCGCGGGCGAACCGGTCTCGACCTCGACGAAATCGCCGAACGGAAGCTCGTCGAGCATAAAGTGCGCGTCTCCCAGGGAGTAGACCTGGCGGTACTTCTCGTAGACCAGGATCACTTGATAGCCGAGCTGCTCCAGCAATTCCTGCGCCGTCTCAAGCGGGACCACCTCCAGCTCCCATTCATGGCGGACTAACGGGTCCGGGCTGGCCTGCTTGAAGGTCAAGGTGGTGCGGGCCGCCTGGCGCAAGCGCAGAACTTTGCCGGCGGCCGTCAGGGAGCGATTGGGAAGATCGTAGCGCCAATTGCGCTCCAGATGACGGTCGATTTCGAGGTGGGCGCCCGCTGACAACAAATGCTGGCGAATGGGTGCGACGCTGCGCACCGGGAACTTGGCTTCGATCTCCTGGGGCATGGCGGCTAGCTGATGACGACCAACACTGCGTTCTGCTGAACGCTGTCGCCCACTTGGACGCGCACCCGGGAGACGACTCCATCGCGGGGGGCTTTGAGCTCGTTCTGCATCTTCATCGATTCCAGGATGATGAGATCGGAACCTCTGCTGACCGATTGGCCCTCCTCGACCGGGACGGCCACGATCAGGCCGGGCATCGGCGCCTTCAGTTGGTACTCCCCGGTCGGGGTCACGCCGGCGCCGCCGGCCTTGCGCAGGATGCGGGCGCGCTCGTCCTCAACCGTGACCATGTAGCGCCGGCCGCGCAGCAACACCTCCAGGCCCAGATCATGCGGCGCAATGTGGGCCTCGAAGGAATCATCATCGAGCAGCAGCGAATAGACCGAATGCTCAGCGACAGCCATGAAATCGGCCGATAGCCTCTCACCGTTGAGCAGGATCTCGCCGGCCTCGTTAATCTCGATTTCGTAGGTCTGTTCGTCGATGGTGGCGATGTACTTCATCGGCGCGACCGGCCGAGCTGGCTAGCGATGGATGCGTTCATAGCGTCCAACCCATTTCCAGTTGCTGGTGTCGCGGGCGCCGCGCTGCACGATGTTGGCCGCCTCCTGGGTCTGCCGGTGGGCAAACAGGGTGGCTAGGACGGCGGCGATGTCGGGCAGGTCCTCCTTTTCCTCCTCCATTTCGTCCATCGAGAATCGCTCCTCGACGAAGCGGGTGTCGAACACACCGGCGATGTAACGATGGGAGCCCATGATGTTCTGATGGAAGGCGGTGTTGGTCGTGACCCCCAGAATGCGGTATTCCTCGAGCGCCCGCCGCATGCGCAGGATGGCTTCACCGCGGGTTTCGCCCCAGCAAATCAGCTTAGACAGCAGCGAGTCGTAATAGGGCGAGATTTCGCAGCCCGGAAAGATGCCCGTATCGACCCGAACGCCTGGACCGGTCGGCACAATCGATAGTGAAATGCGGCCTGTCGAAGGCAGGAAATTGTTGTAGGGGTCTTCGGCGTTGATACGGCACTCGATGGCCCAGCCGTTGATGCGAATGTCTTCCTGTGCATACCGTAGTTTGCGGCCGCGGGCGATGCGGATTTGCTCTTTGACGATATCGACGCCGGTCACCATCTCGGTGATCGGGTGCTCGACTTGCAGCCGCGTGTTCATCTCCAAGAAGTAGTAGTTGTGGTCCTGGTCTACCAGGAACTCAATCGTGCCGGCGTTGCGGTAGTCGACGGCGCGGGCTGTCTTACAGGCCACCTCGCCCATCTCGGCCCGCAGCTTTTCATCGAGGAAAGGCGACGGCGCCTCTTCCAGCAACTTCTGGTGACGTCGCTGCAGCGAACACTCACGCTCACCCAGGTGGATCACCGTGCCGTGGTCATCGGCCAGGATCTGAAACTCGATGTGGCGGGCCTTCTCGATGACTTTCTCCAGGTAGACGTTGCCATCGCCGAAGGCGGACTCGGCCTCGCGGCGGGCGGACTCGAGCAGCCCGGGCATCTCGTCCAGTGAGCGCACCTCGCGCATGCCCTTGCCGCCGCCGCCGGCGGTCGCCTTGATCAGCAGCGGGAAGCCGATATCAGGTGCCAGCTTGAGCAACTCATGATCGCGCAGATCACCTTCGCCCTCGGTGCCGGGCACAACCGGCACACCGGCAGCGGCCACCGTCGCCCGGGCGATGGCTTTGTCGCCCATGGCGGCAATCGCACTCGGGCGGGGTCCGATATAGCTCAAACCGGCCTCCTCGACGGCACGGGCGAAATCATCGCGCTCGGCCAGGAAGCCGTAGCCGGGATGAATGGCCTTGGCGCCGCTGCGCAGGGCGATCTCAATAATGGCGTCGCCGCGCAAGTATGACTGACGCGACGGCGCCGGTCCCAGATAGTAGGCTTCGTCGGCGTAGCGCACGTGGAGAGCCTGGCGGTCGACATCGCTGAAGACGGCGACTGTGGCCACGCCAAGCTCGCGGCAGGCGCGGATGATGCGGACGGCGATTTCGCCCCGGTTGGCGATCAGGATCTTGTCAAACATCGATCTACGCAGGCTCCCCGATCACAGCGGTATATTGCCGTGCTTTTTGGGCGGGTTGCTGTCGCGCTTGTTGGTCAGCATTTCCAGTGCGTTAATGACACGCGGCCGTGTGTGCCGCGGCTCGATGACGGCGTCAAGGAAGCCGCGTTGGGCGGCAACGTAAGGATTGGCGAACTTCTGCCGGTACTCCTCGACCAGTTCGACCTTGCGCGCCTCAGGGTCGTCGGCCTCATCCAGTTCCTTGCGAAAGATGATGCTGACGGCGCCTTCGGGGCCCATTACGGCCAATTCGGCGGTTGGCCAAGCCAGGTTGACATCGCCGCGAATGTGCTTGGAGGACATGACGTCGTAGGCCCCACCGTAGGCTTTGCGGGTGACGACGGTGATCTTGGGCACCGTGGCTTCACAGTACGCGTAGAGCAGCTTGGCGCCGTGGCGGATGATGCCGCCGTGTTCCTGGGCGGTGCCGGGCATGAAGCCGGGGACATCGACGAAGGTGACCAACGGTAGGTTGAAGGAGTCGCAGAAGCGCACGAAGCGGCCGGCCTTGTCGGAGGCGTTGATATCGAGTACACCGGCCAGCACGGCTGGCTGATTGGCGACGATGCCCACGCTGTGCCCGCCCAGACGGGCGAAGCCGATGACGATATTCTGGGCATAACTCTCGTGCATTTCGAAGAAAACGCCGTCATCAACCACCAGCCGGACCACATCGCGCATGTCGTACGGCTTGCTTGGATCGTCTGGGATCAGCTCGTCGAGTTGGGCTTCGGTGCGCAGGGTGTCGTCCTGCGTCGGGACGAACAGCGGGTCCTCCATGTTGTTTTGCGGCAAGTAAGAAAGCAGCGCCCGAATCAGGGTCAGGCAGTCGGCCTCCGTGTCGGCCACGTAGTGGCACACGCCGGACATTGACGCGTGGACGTCGGCGCCGCCCAGCTCTTCGAAGGTGACATCTTCGTGCGTGACCGACTTGACCACATTGGGTCCGGTGACAAACATGTAGGACGAATTGCGCACCATGAAGATGAAGTCGGTCAGAGCGGGCGAATAGACGGCCCCACCGGCGCAGGGCCCCATGATGGCGCTGATCTGCGGGATCACTCCGGAGGCCAGCGTGTTGCGCAAGAAGATATCGGCGTAGCCGCCAAGTGAGACCACGCCCTCCTGAATGCGGGCGCCCCCCGAGTCGTTCAAGCCAATAATTGGGGCGCCGTTCTTGGTGGCCATGTCCTGCAGCTTGCAGATCTTGGCGGCGTGCACCTCCCCCAGACTGCCGCCCAGCACGGTGAAGTCCTGCGAATACACGTAGACCAGCCGACCGTCAACGGTGCCCCAGCCGGTTACCACGCTGTCACCCAGGAAGCGTCGTTCGTCCAGGCCGAAGTCGGACGTTCGGTGGGTCACGAACATGTCGGTCTCGCGGAAGGAACCCTTATCCAGCAGTAGATCGAGCCGCTCGCGTGCCGTCAGCCGGCCTTGCTTGTGCTGGGTTTCGATGCGTTCAAGCCCGCCACCCAATTCGGCTTCCTTGCGCAAGCTGCGCAGTTCGTCCAGCTTGGCTTTGATGCTCATTCGGTCTTCTCCCGATAGTAACGACGCAAGCTGGGTCGCCGCAGTGCCCACCACAGGGCTGCCAGTCCCAAGACCGTCAGTACCAAGGATGCAGGGCGGGAGCGGGCAGCGAAGTCGGACTGGGCCAGCAAAAGACGGTCGGCCCAGAACCAGAGGCAGTAGGCAATCGCGCCCCAGCCGGTGGTGGCCAGCGCCCACGGCCGGCCCAGGAACAGGCCAACCGCAGCCAGCAACGATAGCAACCCCCACACGAGCCCAGTCAATGGAGGGTACCAGCCCGGAACCGTCAGCGGGAACTCGGAGGGGGTCAACCCCAGGACAAATCTGGCGAGCGAGAGCGCCGACAGGGTTAACACCCCGAGGCTGACCACGGTTACGAGTTTGGGGCGGCCGTCAGATGGCAAGCGTGATCTTCCCCATCTGATCGCCGGCTTCGAGCCGGGCCAGGGCCTGCCTGGCTTCCGCCAGCGGGTAGGACCGATCGATCACCGGCTGGAGCTGGCCGCTGAATACCAGACCCATGACATGGGCGAAGTCGGCGCGGGTGCCCATCGTCGAACCAAGGATGCTAATGTGCTTGGCAAACAGGTAGCGGTGGTCCATATCGTAAATCGGTCCACCGGTGTTGCCAACCGTCAGGATGCGGCCGCCTTTGCGCACCGCTCGCAAACTGCTGGACATGCTGCCGGAGCCGACGTTGTCGACCACCACATCGACCCCGCGGCGTTCGGTCGCCAGGTAGACCGCCTTCGACCAGTCCTCTTGTGAGCGATCGATCAGCACATCGGCGCCCAAGGACTCGGCCAGCGCCAACTTGCCGGCACTGGAACCGACAACCAGTGTCCGGGCACCGGCCAGCTTGGCGATCTGCAGGCTGGCGGTGTTGACACCGCCCGAGGCACCCACGATCAGTACGCTCTCGCCAGGCCGCAGCTGGCCGCGGGTGATCAGCGAGTGCCAGGCCGTGTGAAACACCAGCCCGGCGGCGGCGGAATAGTCGAAGCTGATGTCGGGTGGGATGGGCAGCAGATTGGCTGCCGGCACGACAACATACTCGGCGAATGTCCCGGGTACGGTTTCGCCCAGCAGATTCCAATGGCGGCACAAGTTGTCCTGGCCGGCAACGCAATAGGTGCAGGTGCCGCAGCTCAGGTTGGCGTTGATTACGACTCGGTCCCTCGCCTCAAAGCCGTCCACACCCGGCCCAACTTCGTCAACCAGGCCGGCACCATCGGCGCCGAGGATGTGAGGGTAGGCGAGGTGGATCCCCGGCCAACCAGCGACGACCCATAAGTCGAGGTGGTTGAGGGCTGCGGACTGCAGCTTGACCCGGACCTGGCCCGGCTGGACCTTCGGCCGGTCGACGGCCTCGATCCTGACCTGGTCAAGGGCGCCGTGCTTGTGGATAAGGACGGCTTGCACGCTGTCACCTCCCGCCCGTTGCGGGCGCCGATCCGGGCGATGTCTGCTGTGTTGTAGATGATACCGGGGTGTGGGTTAGTCCGGCGGGTTCAGTTCGTAACTGTAGAACAGGATCTCATCGCTTGCACCGCGTCTGGCCAGCGATACTCCACCTGGGTATTTGGCCTGGATCACGGCCAACTCCTGGCGTCGTTCGGGCAGCGCGAGGAAGACCGTTGGGCCCTGGACCTCTTCGATCGTGGCTTCCGATACCGGCTCAAGCACCTCGTGGCCTTGGATTTGCGGAAGCAGGTAGGCAATGGTTGCGTGGCTGTAGTACCCCATACGCCCGCCGATGAAATAGGCGTCGCTGCCGGCTGGCCAGTCGTGCAGGTACTGTGCGACAGCGTTGGCGGTCTCCGTGTTGTTGTCGCCAAAGTACTTGGTCTGGCTTGAATACAGGCCGAAGTAGAAGTAGAGATCATTGAGCAGGATTGCCAGGACAAGCACCGCCGCCAGCCGCTGGGCCCAAACGGTCCGCTCGGGCCAGGCACGACGGGCCAGCCGCAGCGCCTCGACGATCGGCAGGGCAATGACGACAGCCACCACCGGTGCCAGGTGCACGTAGCGCTGGGCGGCGGGTGTGCTCTCGCTAAGCGCCCCGGCGACGATGCCGGCGGCTAGCCATAGTGCCAGGAAGACATAGCGCAGGTCACGCAAACGCAGCACGAGAAGAAAGCAACCAAGGCCAAACAGCGTGGCCGCCAGCGGCATCAGCATTGGGATTTCGGGCAAATACCAGTGGCGCAGGTCCACCGAGAAGAAAGCAAGTGTCGACAATCGGAGCTGGTCGACGAGCAGCCAGGCCGGTGAGGTACCGGTTCGAAGGCTCTCGTCCTGCAGCCAGCCAGCCAATGACCCTACCCGGCTCATGGGCGCTAGGAATTCGGGCGTGTTGTGCAGGAAGTAGACCACCAGCGGCAGGGCTGCCGCCAGGCTGGCCAACAGCAGAACCACCAGCCCAGGCAGTCGGCGCCGCAGACCGGCCCGGTCAAGGATCTGGGCGACGCCCAGCCAGGCGATTAAGATCGGTGGGATCATACGGGCCGTTACGTAGAAGTACAGCGAAATCCCCATCGCCAGACCGGGCCAGACGAAGGCGCTCGTGCGCTCACTCTTCCAGGCCGACCACAGCGAGCCGGCGAAGATCACAAAGAACAGCCCGTCCCAGATGTTGTTGAGGGCCAACCGGCTGAAGTGAATATGGAAATGAAAGCCAGCCAGCACCGCAGAAGCGATCATGGCCGGTCCCCGACCAAAGGTGCGGCGGGCGTAGACGTAGAGGCAGAGCACGGTCAACGCCCCGGCGATTGCCGATGGCAGGCGCAGTGCAAAGATCGTATTGCCAAGCAGCCCGATGGAGGCGGCTGGCAGAACAAAGTAGAGGGAGGGGAACGAATACCAGGCGGTGTTGAATGGGCTGTTCCAGGTTCCCTTCAGAAACTCCTGTGCGCTGAGCCCCATCGAGCCCTCGTCCCCCGTCAGCAGCCAGGGGATTTGGCTCGCAAATAACGCCCGCGCCAGGAGTGCAAGCAGGGTGACGGCTGCCAGATAGCCGATCTCAAAGCGGTCCCAGCCCGCCTCCGGGTTGTAGTGCGTCCGTTCGGCCAATCCGACCTTAACTACAGCCAGAAGCGCGGCGGCCCACAAGCCAATCGAGACGCCGGGAAACAGCAGCTCACGGTTGAGACCGGCAGCTGTCCATGCCGCCAGGCTGAGCAATGGGGACACGCTGATCAAGTAGGCGTCGATGGTGTCGAGTTGAAGCCAGCGGCTGTAGCGTTCAAACCAACCCAGGCAGCGTTGGCGGACCGCACGTTGTGTCAGGCAGGCGATGACGACAGCCGCCAAGACGGCGGCCAGAATGGCGTTGATGGTGACCGCAAGTGGGGGGGACGGGAACAACGCCTGGGCGGCCCGCAGGCTGCTCCACACCGTCAGGGCGCTAATCCCGGTTGCCAGCAGAAGCAGGCGAGCCTCAGGCATTGAAAGCTCGGAGTCAGGCTGAATCGGGTTTGCTGCGGAGTTGCTTGTCATGACCCGTAATCCCCTGAGATGAGGCCGTGGCATGTCGATGCCCCCAGGCAACCCGCTGGCCAGGCCAGCGGATTACCCTGCAATAGTCTAGCACCGCACGGGCGGTTGGATGGGTGGTCGATTGGTGAGCGGGGCAGTGCGCCGGTTACAGGTCGAGCTCGGTGCGCGAGATCACCAGACGTTGTATCTCACTGGTACCCTCATAGATCTCAGTGATTTTTGCGTCGCGGAAGTAGCGCTCGACCGGCAGTTCTTTGGAGTAGCCCATCCCCGCGTGGATTTGGACGGCTTGATGGGCGCAGAACATGGCGGTCTCAGAGGCGAACAGTTTGGCCATCGAGGCTTCGAGGGTGAAACGCTCATCGCTGCCCTTGGTGTTCTGCTTGGCCAAGGCTGCCTGGTAGACCAACAGCCGGCTGGCTTCCAGCCGTGTTTTCATGTCCGCCAGTTTGAAAGCGATGCCCTGGAACTCACCGATCTTCTGGCCAAAGGCCTCACGCTCACGGGCGTATTGGAGGCTGGCCAGATAGGCTGCCTCGGCGATGCCCAATGCCTGGGCGGCGATCCCAATGCGGCCGGCATCGAGTACGGTCATGGCGATCTTGAATCCCTCGCCCTCTTCGCCCAGGCGGCTGTCGGCAGGACAGCGGTAGTCCTCGAACAGGATCTCACAGGTGGCCGAGGCGCGGATGCCCAGCTTGGGCTCCGGTTTGCCCAGGCTAAAGCCATCCTGATCCGTGTCAACCAAGAAAGCCGTGATGCCGCGGTGTCCTTTGTCCGGATCGGTCATGGTGAAGAGCAGGACGAATTGGGCCGCCGGGGCATTGGTGACCCATGACTTGCGGCCGTTGATCATGTAACTGTCACCCTGGCGGACCGCCCGCGACCGCATGGTGGCGGCATCGGAGCCGGACATCGGTTCGGTCAGCGAGTAGGCACCGATGGCTTCGCCGGAAGCGACTGGCCGCAGAAACTTCTCTTTCTGCTCCTCGGTGCCAAAGCGCAAGAGTGCATAGCAGAACAATGAATTGTTGACCGACATGATTGTGCCGTGGGCGGCATCGGCCCGGCAGATCTCGGACAACGCCAGCACGTAGGACAGCGTGTCAAGCCCGGCGCCGCCATACTCCTCGGGAACCTCGATCCCCATGAACCCCATGGCGCCCATCTTGCGGATGGTGTCGTAGGGAAACTCGCCGGATTCATCGAACTCGGCGGCGATCGGTGCAATCTCGTTTTGGGCGAACTCGCGGGCCGCCTGCTGGATCATGCGGTGCTCTTCGCCGAGTTGAAGATTCGGACCGGTCTCAACGGTTTGAGACAAGGCCATCTGCGCTTCCTCCGGGCGAGTGTCTGGGGTTGGCGGCGATTATAGCATGCGCTCTTGCGCCTATTTCGGAGGGCAAATAAGCCGCTGGCACCGGCGTTTTGACCCGCCCCGCGCCAAAGAGTACAATGACGCGCCTACGCCCGTGGAGGTTCCCCTGACAATGCCCAATCCAGCCGACGGGCCCATCACCGCCGAGGTGTTCGCCCACCTGGTCAGGTTGGCCCAGTTCGAATTGACGGAGCAAGAGCGCGACTACCTCAGGTCTGAGCTCAACGGTCAACTGAAGGCGATTCGCCAGTTGGAGGCGATGGAGATCGGTGATGAGCTGCCGATCACTTCACACGGCGTGCCCTATGGCCCGGCGATTCGACCCCCCATCCGGCAGGACGAAATCACCGGCTCCCCGCTGGCAGACGAAATTCTCGAGGGCGCCCCTCAGGTTCAGGACCGCTACCTGGTCGTGCCCGACATTCCGCACGAGGAACTCAAATGAGTCTGGCCGACCGACCGGGCCACGAGGTGGCGGCCGAGGTTCGTCGTGGCAGCCTGAAGGCGGTGGAGGTGGTTGAGGCCGCCTTCAAGCGTATCGAGCAGGTTGATGGCCGGCGGCCGGCGCTCGGCGCCGAACCGCAGCCCGACGACCAACAGTTCATCCACGCTTTTCTATTGGCCGATCGCCAACGCGCGCTGGCGGCCGCTGCGGCGATCGACCAAAAGGTGGCCGCCGGGGAGGATCCGGGCCCATTGGCCGGTTTGCCGTTGGCGGTGAAAGACATCTTCTGTGTCCGCGGCACCCCGTCGACGGCCGCATCACGCATTCTGGCCAACTTTGTGGCGCCGTACTCTGCTACGCCTGTCGAGCGGTTGGAGGCGGCCGGCGCCGTCGTCATTGGCAAAGTCAATTTGGACGAGTTCACCTTCGGCTCGTCCAACGAATCAACTGCGTTCCTGCCCCCGCCGGGCAATCCCTGGAGGCCGACGCACGTCCCGGGGGGCTCCTCCGGCGGCAGCGCGGCGGCCGTGGCTGCCGGTGAATCCGCCCTGTCCCTGGCGACAGACACCGCCGGGTCGATCCGCCAGCCCGCCGCCTTCTGTGGTGTGGTTGGCCTGAAGCCGACCTATGGGCGGGTTTCGCGCTACGGGTTGATTGCCTTCGCCTCATCGCTAGACTGCCCCGGACCGGCCGCCCGCAACGTGACCGACGTCGCCCTGGCATTGCAGGCTATGGCCGGGCGTGACCCGCGCGACGCGACCACGGCCGCCGCACCCGTGCCGGATTATTCGGAGAGGCTGGAAGCCGGCGTCGCAGGTATGCGCATTGGTCTATCGTCGGACTACTTCCGAATTGTGGCTCCGCCAGTCGGTGGCGGCGAAATTGAAACGCGGCCCATTGATCCGGATATCGAAGCCACCATCCGGCAAGCGGCCGAGCGACTGGCCCAAGCCGGCGCCGTGATCGTCGAAGATGTCCCCCTGTCTAACACGCATCTGGCAATTCCGGCCTACTTCGTCATCTCGCGGGTTGAGGCGGCCTCCAATTTGCACCGCTACGACGGGGTCAAGTATGGCCATCGCACGGCCGATCCGGTGGCCGACTTGCACCAGCTGTACCGCAAGTCGCGCGGGGAAGGTTTTGGCACCCAGGTCAAACTCCGCATTCTGATGGGGATGTACGTTTCGGCCGAGCAGTACGAAATGGCCTACTACGAGAAGGCACTTCGTGTGCGCACGCTGATCCGGCGGGACTTCGAAGAGGTGTTTAATCCGGCCGGCGACTACCGGCTGGACGCCTTGTTGACACCCACGACCCCAACCACCGCCTTCCCGCTGGGAGCGGTCTATGGCGACTCGGTCGTCATGCAATACGCCGATGCACTGACCGTCCCGGCCAATCATGCTGGCATCCCCGGCGTGTCGGTTCCGGCGGGCCTCAGCGCCGACGGGCTGCCGATCGGGCTGCAACTGCTGGGTGCCGACTTCAGCGAGGCGACCTTGCTGCGCATCGGCCGGACCTGGGAGCAGATCAGCGCCGACGACGCCTGGCGCTCCCAGCGGCCTATGGTGCTGGCCGAGGTGGGTCCGTGAACGAATACGAGCCCGTCATCGGTCTGGAGACCCACATTCAGCTCAAGACGGAGAGTAAGATTTTCTGTGGTTGTCGGGCCGACTCGTGGTTCGATCCGCCCAACAGCAACATTTGCCCGGTATGCACCGGCCTGCCGGGCGTCCTGCCCGCGATCAATGAACGCGCCGTCGAGCAGGCCATGCTGTTGGCGTTGGCGATGTCGGTTGACGAGCTGCAGCCGGTTTCCTATTTTGCCCGCAAGAACTACTTCTATCCAGACTTGCCCAAGGGCTACCAGATCAGCCAGTACGACGAGCCGCTGGCGCGCGGCGGCTTGATGGTGCTGCCGCTGGCGGATGGCGCCAGCCTCAAAGTGCGCATTGCCAAGCTTCATCTGGAAGAGGACGCTGGCAAGACCGTGCATCAGACTGACCAGCGTTTGATCGACTTCAACCGCTGTGGTGTGCCCTTGGTCGAGATGGTGACCGAACCCGACTTGCGCTCGGCCGATGAGGCCGCCACCTACCTAATCCGGCTGCGGCAGCTGCTGCGGTGGCTCGATGTGTCGGACGCGGATATGGAGCGCGGCCAACTGCGCTGTGACGCCAACGTGTCCATTCGGCCGGTTGGCTCCGATCAGCTCAACACCAAGACCGAAATCAAGAATGTCAATTCGATCGAGGCCGTGCGCCAGGCGATCGAAACCGAGATCGCCCGCCAGGTGACCGTCGTCGAAAGCGGTGGCCAGGTAGAGCCGTGGACGCTCGATTGGGATGAGGACAGCGGCACGCTGCGCAAGATGCGGTCCAAGGAGACCGAAGCCGACTACCGCTACTTCCGTGAGCCGGACCTGTTGCCGCTGCACATCGATGAGGCCTGGCTGGCGCGCATCAAGCAGCAGTTGCCCGAGCTGCCCTTGGCTCGCCGGGCCCGTTTCATCGAGGCCTACGGCCTGCCAGCCTACGACGCCGAGATCCTGACCGAAGAGCGCAGCCTGGCCGACTTCTTTGAAGCTACCGTTGCAGCCGGTGGCCACGACGTCAAAGTCGTCTCGAATTGGCTTATGAATGATGTACTGCGTCTGATCCGGGAGAAGGGTGTCAGCGCAGGCGGACTCCAGCTGCGGCCGGAGCATTTGTCCGAAATCCTGGCCATGTTGGCCGACGAGCAAATCAACATGACGACGGCCAAGGAACTTGTCGAGCGAACCGAGGAATCGGGCGAGTCTCCGCGGCAGGTCGTCGAGCGCGAGGGACTGGGTCAGGTGTCGGATCGCGACTCATTGGTCAAGTTAGCTCGCCGGACTCTGGAGGCCAGCCCCGAGCAGGTGGCGGACTATCGGGGCGGCAAGCAGACGTTGATCGGCTGGTTTGTCGGTCAGCTGATGCGCCAGACCGGCGGTAAAGCCAATCCGCAGCTGGCGCGCCAGGTGCTCGAGGAGCTGCTGGCTGAGTAAGTTGCCGCCGCATGCCGCCCGGTCCCATCCATTGTTATCCATTCAGATTCGTCCAGCGATTGAAGACGATCAACCTGCCATCCATCGACTCATCCGCCAGGCCGGGATCAACCCGCTGGGGCTGAACTGGCGCCGCTTCACCGTCGCCGTGGAACTTTCGGGTGTGGTGGTCGGTTGCGGCCAGCTGAAACAGCACCGCGATGGCACGGTGGAGCTGGCCTCGTTGGCCGTCGTCCCGCGATTGCGGGGCGAAGGGCTGGGCCGGCGCCTGATCGAGGCACTGATCGGCCGAGGACCGGACGAACTATGGTTAATGTGCCGCTCGTCGCTGGCGTCGCTTTACCGGAAGTTTGGATTCGAAGAGGTTGAAGAGCCGGAGGCCATGCCGACTTATTTCCGGCGGGTGCGAGGGTTGGCCGGGCTCGTGCATCAGCTTGCGCACACCAATGAACACCTGGCGGTCATGCTGCGCCAGAGTTCGCAGCGAGCCGAATCTTCCTAAGGTGCAATGAAGTCGTAAGCGATGAAGTCGCCGGCCGGGCTGGCGATATCCACCGTGCCGCCACCTACGGTACCCAACCGAAGTGTCCAGGCGCCCATCGACCCCGCCAAGTACAGGAACTGATCGTCCGAAATCCAGCGCAAGTCATCCCCGTTGACCAGCGGCGCCGGGGCGCCACCTACGGTCCCGAGCTGGATGTTGAGCGGGGCACCGGTGCTGAAGGCAAAGCGGTTGCCGCCGGGTGCCCAGCCCTGCCACTCGCTGTAGTCCATGGCATACGAAGCCGGGGGGCCGCCCGGGAGCGGCGCCAACAACATGTCCCGCGGGTTGGGTCCTGATTGCCGCAAGGCGGCGTGGGAAAAGGTCGGCGCCAGGCCGCTGCGGCCGCTGCGTTCAACGGCGAAGAAGTCTCCATCGAAAGTTGCCAGTGCGTTGACGGCGGCGCCATCGGCCGTGATGGTGTAAATGGTTCCGGTCGGATTTTCTTCCAGGATGTTGGCCGACGGCACGACGACGCCAAGCTGGCTGCTATCAGGGGCCCACATCGGCAGGATATAGAACAAGTACTCGCTATAGGTGATCAGCGGAGTGTAATTGACGAGGGACGCCGACAGGTTGGTGCCGTCGGTGTTGGCCAAACGTAGATCATCGGGCCGCACGATGGCCACCCGGCTGCCGTCCGGCGAAATGCTGAAATCACCGCCGTTCTCAGGCGTCAGTAGGGTGGTCAACGCAGCGCTATCGCCATTGAGCCGCAACAAGTCGTTGTATTTCGAAAGCCCAGGTCCTTCGTGCACCACTCGGGTATTGAGCAGCAGATCATGGCTGCCGGGGATAAAGGCGATCGAGCTCAAGTCGTTGCGCACGAACGCGCCCAGTGGGTAGAGCGCATTGAGCTGTTCCGGCGTGACCAACCAGACTTCGCCAGTGCCGTCGGCGGCAATGCTGCGGATGCCGGTCGGTTGCGTGACACCGCCGGCTGTCTCCTGACTAAGGAAGACGACCAACTGGCCGTCGTCGGAGATCAAGACGTCATAGACATTGGTCGCCGGGCTGAGCTGCATGGCGCCGGTCGAGGGCCGGTAGATCCACGGGCTGCCTCCATTGACGTAAACCACCGTCAGCTCCACGACGCCGGCGGGCGGGGCCAGGTCGTCGGGTGGTGTTGCGGTCGTGGGCGGGGGAGCGTCGGTTGGGTCGACGCTGAGGGTGTCCGGGCTGGCCAAGGCCGTCAACGTTGCTGCCACCTGGGTCTCGACCGATTGCACAACGGTCGCGTCGACCCCGGGCAGGCTGCAAGCGACACCGGCCAGCAGAATTACCGCAACAAAGGACCCGATTCGATGCATGGTGCTGCCTCCCATAGCTAGGGAATTGTGATCAAGGTCGGGCCGCCGGTGTCTGGCGAGAGCGCCCAGAAAGTCTCGCCGGGCACCTGCCATTGCAGCACTGCCAGTGACTCGCCCAGGAGCTCGCCAGCGACCACTGTGTACGTGCCCGGATCGATCTCAAGCCGCACGAGGTAGCTAGGTCCCCCCATCCCGCCGCCCGGCGGGGTGGCGTTGCTCAAGGCGACAACATGCCGGTTGTCGGGCTCGACCAGGATCGTAAAGAACAGTGGATCGAACCACTCCTGGTCGGCGAGTTCGGGTGCGTAGCTGAGCATAGCGTGCCCGCTGCCATCACGCGACGACAGATCGGGTGCGGAGCCCGGTCCACTGAAGTGGGTCAGCATGAGGTAGGTCTCATCCCACGACCATACCGGCTGGTCGTCGATGCTTCCCTGTCCGCCGCGATCTACATCCGAGACCATGGTGATGGCGCCAGTTGCGACATCCACGACATACAGCCCCGCCGCACCGGGCACTTCGTAGCCGGTCTCCCGGGTGAAAGCAACGTATTGGCCGGTGGGGGAGGGTGCGAAGGTCGGCGCAAGGTCGCTGGCCAGCAAACGGTCATCGCCGGCTGTTGTGCGCAAGCGCAGCTCGTAGGTTGTATCGGTTGCCAGCAGATAGAGAATATCGGTTCCATTGGGCATCCACAGGGCCTCAACCACCGTCTGGCTGTTGACAATCGGGGTCGTCACGCCGCTCCCGAGCTCCAAGGTGTAGAGATCGGAAACGGCCAAATTCCCCGGGCCGGCGCCATGATCGGCGAACGTGGTCGCGTACAGGATCGTGTCTTGCGCCGGGGCATAATCGTAGAACTGACCCAGCTGGAACGGCAGGTCGCGCAGGTAGGCTCCGGCGGGATCGAGCATCCATACTTCGTCGGCCGACGACATGAAGCTCGACCACATGTCAGGCGGTCCGACGAGGATGGGGGTGGCGGCTGGGGTCTCGGTCGCCGCCGGGGCGGCCGTCAGCTCCGGCAGGGTGGGCTCATCGGGCGCAGTTGGCGACGGTGTCGGCGGTCCACCCGCGCTAACATTGCAGGCTATGGCTGCCAGGCACAGCGCCGCGCCGGCCGCGAGCCATCGAAGATTGGGGTTCATCGACTATGCCCTCGCTTTCGCGGCGCAGATTCAACTACATGTGGCCCCAGCCGACAAGGGTTCAAAGGAAACTGGCAGCCCGGCTCAGTACTGGTAGAAGCCGCGGCCGCTCTTGCGGCCCAGATAGCCAGCATCGACCATCTTGCGCAGTAACGGCGCCGGCCTGTATTTGTCCTCGCCCAGGTCGCGCTGCAGTACTTCCATCACGTACAGAACCACGTCCAGGCCGATTAAGTCGGCCAGCGTCAGCGGCCCCATCGGATGATTCATGCCGAGCTTCATCACCTGGTCGATGGCTTCGGGGCTGCCGACGCCCTCCTGCAGGGTGAAGATGGCTTCGTTGATCATCGGGCACAGGATGCGGTTGGAGATGAACCCGGGCGAATCCTTGGCTTCGACCGGTTCTTTGCCCATCTGGCGGCCAACGCCGATGGCGACCTCGGTGGTCTCATCGGAGGTTGCCAGGCCGCGCACAACTTCGAGCAGGCGCATCAGCGGCACCGGGTTGAAGAAATGCATGCCGACTACCCGGTCGGGGCGCTCAGTGGCGGCGCCGATCTTTGTCAGCGAGATGGACGAAGTGTTGGATGCCAGGATCGCCTCGGCCGGCGCCAATGAATCGAGCTGGCGAAAGAGGTTGAGCTTGAGTTCTGGGTTCTCGATGGCAGCCTCGATCACCAAATCGGCCTCGGAGACCGGGTCCAGATCAAGCGAGGTGACAATGGACCGGGCGGCCTCGGCCTGCTCCGGCTCGAGACTGCCTTTGTCCTGGAGCCTGTCAACCGATTTTGCGATGGTCGCCTTGCCCTTGTCCAGCGCCTCCTGGTAGACATCGGTCATCGTCACCCGGTAGCCGGCGACAGCCGCTGTCTGGGCGATGCCATTGCCCATTGTGCCGGCGCCGATCACGACAATCTTCTCGACGCTCATAATGTTCCTCTCTGCTGCTTTCAATCGCGCTCGACGGCCAGAGCGACGGCTTCGCCGCCTCCCAGGCACAGGCTAGCCAGGCCGCGCTTGCCGCCATGGCGCTCGAGCGCATGTACCAGTGTCGTCAACAGGCGTGCGCCGGAGGCGCCGAGCGGATGCCCGAGCGCAATCGCTCCGCCGTGTACGTTGACCTTGTCCCAATCCCAGCCGGAATCGGCCAGCGCGTAGCCGTTGGCCAGCACCTGGGCCGCGAATGCCTCGTTCAACTCAATCAGGTCGACCTGCGCAAGCGTCCATCCAATTTGCTCGAGCAGCTTGGGGATAGCCAATGCCGGCGCGGTGAACATCTGCTTGGGTGGAACTGCTTGCTGGGCATAGCCGACGATGCGGGCCATCGGTTGCATGCCAAGCTGGGCCGCCCGTTTGGCGCTGGCCAACACCAGCGCCGAGGCGCCGTCGTTGAGACCCGGCGCGTTGCCGGCTGTCACCCGACCGTCTTCCTGAAAGGCCGGTTTCAGCGCTGCCAGCTTCTCAAGGCTGGTGTCGGTCCGCACGGTCTCATCGCGCGCAAAGGTGCCGCCCCCTCTGGCCGGCACAGGAACCCGCTCCTGGTTGAAGGCGCCGGCCTCTTCGGCGGCCAGCGCCCGCTGATGGCTCTGCAGCGCAAAACGGTCCATCGCTTCGCGCGTGACTTCGTACTGGTCAGCGATCCATTCAGCGGCCATGCCCATCGACCACTGTTCGAAGGGGTCCCACAAGCCATCGTGCAGCAGCGCATCGGTCAACTGATCGTGTCCGTAGCGCCGGCGGCCGCCGCGGCCGCGCACCAGGAAGGGAGCGTTGCTCATGCTCTCCATACCGCCGGCAATGTACAGTTCGGCGTCGCCGGCCCGGATCCCCTGGCTGGCCAGCATGCAGGCCTTGAGCCCCGAACCGCACACCTTGTTGAGCGTGGTTGCGCCGACGGTCGCCGGCAAGCCGGCGCCAATGGCCGCTTGGCGGGCGGGCGCCTGACCGACGCCGGCCGAGACGACGTTGCCCATCAGGACCTCATCCACCGTGCCAGCTTGGGCGTTGAGCCCGGCCCGCTCGACAGCGGCCCGGATGGCAATCGCGCCCAGTTCGGGCGCCGTCAAATGACTGAGCGAACCATTGAAGCGCCCGGTTGGGGTCCGGGCGGCGCTGAGGATGACCGGCTGGCGCGCTTCGTCGTAAGAGGTCATTGCGGGCTATCGGCCTCCTTGGCCACCAGGCGGGCTATGTGTTCTCCCAGGCCTGGCGCAAACGCTGGTACGTGGTTTCGAGCGCCTCAGGCAGAACTCGGGTGGCGGCGGTTGTTGCCATGAAGTTGGTGTCGCCCGACCAGCGAGGCACGACGTGAATGTGCAGGTGGTCGTCGATGCCAGCGCCGGCCGCCCGGCCCAAGTTCAGACCGATGTTGGAGGCCTCGGCTCCGTAGGCCTGCTTCAAGCGCTCAACGGACTGACTTGTCAGCCGTATCAACTCTCCCAGCGTATCATCCGGCAGCGCGGACAGCTCCGCCTGGTGCTCGTTGGGAACGACCATCAGGTGGCCGTTGGTGTAGGGAAAGCGATTGAGCACAATAAAGACCTGGTCGCCACGGTGGACAACCAGGTTGTCGGGACCATCCGGCTGGTCGCGAAGCTGACATAGAATGCAGCTAGCGGTGTCCGACTCGGCTTCAATGTATGGCATGCGCCAGGGGGCCCACAGGTGATTCATTCGATGTGGCGCGATTGTAACATAGCGATTTTGACCTCCTGGTGGCGTAGTTGGATGGGAGACTCTGATGTTAAGCCAAGCGCGAATTGAATCGATCCTGCCTATTGGCGACTTGGGCCGGCAGGTGGTCTACCTGGACACCGTCGGCTCGACCAACGATCTGGCCAAGAGCCTGGGCGAAGGGTCGTATGGCAACGGCACACTGGTGGTGGCCGACGAACAGACGCAGGGGCGCGGACGGGGCGAGCGTGGCTGGCTGACCCCGGCTGGAACTGCGCTGGCGCTCAGTGTGCTGCTACGCCCCGGTCTTGGGGCCGGGGCGAATGCCCTGGCGCTCAACGGTCTGGGCGCCATCGCCGCGGTCGACGCAGTGGAAGCCTTCGGTGGAAATGCCAGGATCAAGTGGCCCAATGACGTTCTGCTGGCTGGACGCAAGGCAGCCGGCGTGTTGGCCGAAGTGAGCTGGGCGGAAGACCAGGTGGAGTATGCTGTGATTGGCATCGGTGTCAACGTCCAGCGGGGTTCGGCGCCGCCGGATGACCAGGTCTTGTTCCCGGCGACCAGCTTGGAGGAAGCGCTTGGCAAACCGGTAGACCGGCTTGAGCTGCTGCGGGCGATCGTCGCCCAGCTCGACCGCTGGCAGGGCGCACTCGGCAAGCCGGGCCTGGTGGAGGCCTGGCAGGAAAGGCTCGCCTACTTGGGCGAGCAGATCTTGTTGGAGCAACAAGGGGAAGCGGTCCAGGGCGAATTGGTTGGTTTGGCCGGCGATGGTCGCTTGCGGCTGCGCCTGGCCGGCGGGCAGGAGATCGTGACTGGCCAGGATTTCGTCCACCTACGACCGGTTGACAGCCGGCTTGAATAGACTAGACTGAGGGCGGCTGGAAGGAGCGGTGACGATGTTTGATGACTTGAGGAACCTATCCGACAGCGGCGATTACTTCGAAGAGCAAGATCCATTTGAGGATCTCAAAGAGAACATCCCCCAAACCCCGATCTTTGGCATGACCGCCGGACAGCGGTTTGTCATCAGCCTCTTGCTATTGCTGACGGTGGTCGTGATGGGCGTGATGGCCCTGTTGGTGACGACGCGCGTTTGGCTGTTCTGACCAGGCGCCAAGAACCAGGCACGAAGCACCAGGCGCCAAGCACCAGGCACCTCCTGCGAGATCCCTAATCCCCTTTCCCTAGTCCCTAGTTCCTAATTCCCTATCCCGCCTCCACCTTCGCCCCCTTCGACAGGCTCAAGGGATCGCTCGTCGGCTAGCCAGGTGTAGGGACGTTGTATACAACGTCCCTACGGCGTTAGTGTGAATCAGGATGCCTGTCCCAGGCACCAAGCGCAAGGTCCCAATCCCGAATCCCCAATCCCTAGTCCCCAATCCCCTATCACCTATCCCCCATCACCTTCACTCCCCTACCGGCTCCAGCCGAAGGTGTGAACCAGCGTTGGCCAGTACCGCCTCAAGACTGAACGGTGATGAATGGAATTCGATAAGCCGCCAGCGGTCAGCCTGGTCGATGTAGTTGGGATGGAAGGGGTGCCCGGATTGACCGGTGGTCGTGATGGTCAGGGTCTGGTCGAGATCGGCCAGATCGACGATCAGCCGCTCGGATGGAACCGACGTGACTTCGAAACCCTCCGTTGGATCCCAGCCGGTGGCGTTCACGATCGACTCACCACCGCTGGCTTCGAACGGACCTCGATTGAAGAGCGCTTCGATCGGCGCAATGCCAGACTCACCCAGTGACTGATTGCGGAAGGTAGCGCTGTGTAATCGACCCCAGCGCCAGTTGTCTTGATCTGAGCCCAGGCTGGCTTGCAGCCGGACGAGTGCGGCGCTGAACGCCGCACGTAAAATGTCATCGCGCGTTTCGGTTTGCGACGTCGCCGGGATGTCCCACCATGGGTTCTGCGGCTCTTCGAGCAGGCCGGCCATGACGACATAGGCGCGCGAACTGCGGGGAACGGGCCCCAATTCCCACTCGGCGGAGAAAGTGCGGTTGAGCAGCTCGAACCAAACGACGTTGAACACGGCCGCTTCGGCCGAATCCATGTCGTTCTGGCCATCCCATAGGAGCAGCCGCTCCGCCCATGCGGTCAGCGCTTCGTCTTCATAATCCAGCGCCGCCAGCAGGGCGGTTAGGGGAGCGGCCATCGGATGCAGGCTGTCGCCCTGGACGGCGGCCATATCTGCGGCCGATACCGCCTCTAGCGGGCCGAGCAGCGACATGATGCGGTCGGCGCGGAAACCGTAGTCCCACGACCGGTCAAGGTAATGGGGGTAGGCCCGATCGACGATCGCGTGATTGGCGGTCACAATGTAGCCCTGCGGCGGGTTGTACAGGTTGGGGAGGTCTTCGAACGGGATGTAACCGGTCCACTCGAACTCACTCGTCCAGCCCGGCACCGGCAGCCAACCATCGCCGCCGGCCCGCACCGGAATCTTGCCCGGCAGTTGGTAGCCGATGTTGCCGTCGACATCGGCATACACGACGTTTTGCGACGGAACGTCGAAATAAGCCAGCGCCTGGCGGAATGCCTGCCAATCACCCGCCAGGTTCAGCCCGAGGACCGCCCGGAACAACTGACTGGGTTCGAGGGCCGTCCAGCGCATGGCGATGGCAAAGGGCTCGGGTAGCTCCATGGCCGAGTTCGACTGCAGATCATCGAGGGCTCCGTAGCGGTCAGTGATCAGCGGCCCATGGCGTGTCGAATAGACGGTCAAGGGGACCGGGTCACCGCCAGCGACTTCAATCAACTCCTCGCGGCTGTCCATCGTCACCCACGCACCATCAACTTCGTATTCCTGCGGATTGGCCGGGTTGAGGCGCTCGATGAACAGGTCCTGCACATCGGGATCGGCATTGGTGAAGCCCCAGGCGATGCGTGCGTTGTGGCCGATGATTACGGCCGGCGCACCGGCGAAAGAGAAGCCTGAGACATCGAAGCGGCAAGCCTCGGTGATGGTCAGGCAGTGCAGGCTGTTTTCATACCAGATCGAAGGCATCTGGATGCCGAGGTGGGTGTCATTGGCAAGCATGGCGCCGCCCGAGGCGCTGCGTTCGGGGCCGACCACCCAGCTGTTGGAGCCGATGCCAGGGAAGCGGCCGCCGAACAAGCCGGCAACTTCGGCCCGGCGCGCCCGCAGGCTCGCTAGGTCATCGATCAATCCGGGCGGCACCGCAGCTGTGGCATGGATTGGGTTGCTGGCAGCCGGGCCTTCGGAGGGCACGATGACCGGATGGGCGGCGGGGTAGGGTGGGTAGAGCGCAGCGACCTGGTCGAAGGCCAACGATTGCAGGAGCAGGGCGTGGTCAATCTCCTCGTCCATATTGCCGCCCAGGTCCCAAGCCATCGACTTGGCCCAGGTCAGTGAGTTGACCGGCGTCCAGGGCTCGATGACGTAATCCGGATACAGCAATCCGATCAAGCCGTGTTCGAGCGAGAGTTGGGTTGCCGAGCGGCCGCCGATATAGGCATTGACCCCATTGGCATAGGCTTGCAAGACGGCGCGCGTTTGCGGGTCGGCCTGGTCCCATTCCTGGAGCGCAACCTGCTCCCAGCCTAACGTACGGAGGAAGGCGTCGGTCTCGACGACCTCGGCGCCAAGCATCTCCGCCAGCCGGCCCGCACCAACGTGACGGAAGAAATCCATTTGCCAGAACCGATCCTGGGCGTGAACGTACCCTTGGGCGAAAAACAGATCGTGTTCGGTGCTGGCGTAGATGGAAGGCACCCCATCCGGACTGCGGTAAACCTCAACCGCGGCGTCGAGGCCGTCAACCTGGACCAGCCCCTGATGGCCGGGAAAGGATCGGCGGACCAGCAAAAAGCCACCGATCAGGCCCACGGCCGCCAGGATCAGCAGAATGCCTACAGACCACCGGAGGATCCGACCAAGTCGAGCGCTCATCACCTTCTCCCTGCCGCCGAACGACGGATTCCCCGGCTGTTCTAGCATTGGGCGGTCAGCCTGTCAAACAAGTGCGAATTTGCAGAACATACGTGCGGAATTGAGCCTGCTCCGATGGCGGTCACAGGCGCCCGCGGGTATAATTCAGGGGTTGCGGACCCTTCCCCCGCGGAAGGGTGAAAGGTACCCCAAACCAACTGCGAGAAAGCGAATCTATGGACATCGGAACCATCCGTCAAGTTGATATTGACGACCAGATGCGAGGCGCCTATCTCGACTACGCCATGAGCGTGATCGTGTCGCGGGCATTGCCGGATGCTGCCGACGGGCTCAAGCCCGTCCAGCGGCGCATTCTGTTTGGCATGCAAGAGATGGGTATCCGCGCCAATACGCCTTACCGTAAGTCGGCCCGGATTGTCGGCGACGTCTTGGGCAAGTACCACCCGCACGGCGACCAGGCGATCTACGACGCGATGGCCCGCATGGCGCAGGACTTCTCACTGCGCTACTTGCTGGTCGACGGCCAGGGCAACTTCGGCTCGATAGACGGCGACTCACCAGCGGCGATGCGGTACACCGAAGCCCGCATGAGCCGGTTGGCCGAGGAGCTGCTCGTCGATATCGACAAGGATACGGTTGATTTCGTCGATAACTTTGACGGCTCGTTGCAGGAGCCAGTCGTCCTGCCCGGCCGGCTGCCCGGACTACTGCTCAACGGCGCCTCGGGCATCGCCGTCGGCATGGCAACCAACATACCGCCGCACAATCTGGAAGAAGTGGCGGCCGCCCTGATTCATATGATCGACAACTACGACAACATGGACAGGGTCACGGTGGAAGACCTGATGGGCTTTGTCACCGGGCCCGATTTTCCAACCGGCGGCATGATCGTCGGCGCCGACGGCATCAAGCAGGCTTATAGCACCGGCAAGGGTCGCATCGTGATGCGGGCGCATGCCAACATCGAAGAGATGGCCGGCGGGCGCTTCCGCATTGTGGTCACCGAGCTGCCCTACCAGGTCAACAAATCCAATTTGATCGAGCGCATTGCCGAACTGGTGCGCAGTGGCCGGCTCGATGAGATTTCCGACCTGCGTGATGAGTCCGACCGGCGCGGCATGAGCGTCGTGATCGAGCTCAAGCGCGGGACGCAACCGAAGAAGGTCCTCAACCAGCTGTTCAAGTACACGGCGCTGCAAAGCACCTTCGGCGTGCAGATGCTGGCATTGGTGGCCGGCGAGCCCCGGCTGCTGCCGCTCAAGAAAGCACTCCAGGTTTACATCGAGCACCGGCTGAATGTCATCACCCGTCGCTCGCAGTTCGAATTGCAGAAGGCGCGGGCGCGAGCCCACATCCTCGACGGGCTGCTGGTGGCGTTGGCCAAACTGGATGCGGTCATCGACACCATCCGCAAGTCGCCCGATGCCGATGAAGCCAAGATCCGCCTGATGAAGAAATTCGAGTTGAGCGACCTGCAGGCCCAGGCCATCCTGGATATGCAGCTGCGCCGGCTGGCGGCGCTCGAGCGCGAGAAGATCGAGAACGAGCACAAGGATATCCGCAAGCAGATCTCCTACCTGGAAGACCTGCTGGCGCACCCAAAGAAGATCCTCAAGTTGATCAAGGAAGATCTCAAGGAACTGGTCGAGACCTTTGGCGACGGGCGCCGCACCCGGATCTTGCCCGACGCCAGCGAGGAGTTCAGTGAGGCCGACCTGGTCAAGGACGAGACGGTGCTGGTCAGCATCACCGAGCGCGGCTACGTCAAGCGGGTGGCGGCCAAGACCTACCGACGCCAGGGGCGGGGCGGCAGAGGGCTGATTGGCCACACGATGCGCGACGAAGATGAAGTCGTCATGCTGTTCCCGGCCGGCTCGCTCGACACCATCCTGTTCTTCTCCGATCGGGGGAAGGTCTATTCGGAGAAGACCTATCAGATCCCCGACGCCGACCGCACTGCCCGCGGCATCCCGTTGGTCAACATCCTGGCCCTGCAGGCCGACGAGACCATTACGGCGGTAGCCGTCGTCAGCGATTTTGATGACGCTAGCTACTGCGTGCTGGCGACCGTCAAGGGCAAGATCAAGCGGGTCAAGTTGCCGGAGTTCGCCTCGGTCCGGCCTTCGGGTTTGATTGCGATGAACCTGGCCAGAGGCGACACCCTGGGCTGGGCGAAACTGACCAGCGGCAAGGACGACATCATCCTGGTTACGGCCAAGGGTAAGGCCCTGCGCTACCACGAGAAGCACGTGCGGGCCATGGGCCGGCCAGCGGCAGGCGTCAATTCGATCAACCTGAAGAAGGGTGATTACGTGACCTCGATGGAGCGGGTCGACAAGGGCGCCGACCTGTTGGTGGTGACGGCCAACGGCTACGGCAAACGGACCCCACTTCAGGAGTACCCGATCAAGGGCCGCGCCACGGGAGGGGTGCTGACCATCGATCGCAAGAAGGCCAAGCTGACTGGCGAAATCATTAGCGCCCGGGTTGTTGAAGCCGACGACGACTTGAGCTTGATCTCTACCGGGGGCATCATTCTGCGGACCAAGGTCGGCTCGATCAGCCAGATGGGTCGGGCGACGCAAGGTGTGCGGGTGATGGACATGAAGAAGGGCGACACGGTGGCGGCGATGGCGCGGATCAGCGACAAGATGCTGCGCGAAGCCGGTGTCGAAGAAGAATGAGGTCGAGCTAGAGTCCACACAACCGCCCGGACGGCTGCCCGGGCGGTTTTCTTTTTAGCCTTGATTGACCAGTGCTGGGCGACCTTCGTGCCAATCTGCTCTGGCGAATTCGCCCGGAATGTCGATAAGCCGGGTCGCAAGCTCGGCTAGACGGGCCGGATCGCCGCTTGACAAGTAGACCGTCTTGCCCGGCGCCCCAGCGGCGGTCGCCAGCCCCTGTTCCTCGAGCAGTGTCCTTGTCTGGCGGGCGATGGCCGGTGCCGGGTCGATGACGGCGACGTGCGGCCCGACCAACTCGGCGATGGTCGGAATGACAAACGGGTAGTGGGTGCAGCCCAACACCAGCGTGTCGATGCCAGCCGCCAACAAAGGCTCGATCGCCTGTGAGAGCAGGTAGCGCGTCTCGGGGCCTGTCAGGTCGCCCTGCTCGATCCGTTCGACCAAACCAGGCACCGTGCGCTGATGGACCTCGACACCGCTGGCGAAGCGGGCGATCACCGAGGCGAACAACTCCCCTTCGAAGGTGGCTGGCGTTGCCAGCACGCCAACCTGGCCCGACTGTGTGACCTCGGCGGCCGGTTTGACGGCTGGTTCCATGCCGACGAATGGCACTTGAGGGAAGGTGGCCCGCAAATGCTGCAAAGCGGCGGCCGAGGCCGTGTTGCAAGCCACCACAATCACTTTGGCGTCAAGCTCGAGCAGCAGCCGGCTAATGCCGACGGCGAAGTGCCGAACCTCGGCCATCGGCCGAGGTCCATAGGGAACGTGGTTTTGATCGGCGAAATAGACCAGGTCTTCGTAGGGGAGCAGCTTGCGTATTTGGCGTAGAATCGAGAGCCCGCCGACACCAGAGTCGAAGACACCAATGGGGGCTCGCTGGGTCAGTGCCATATTTGCCCGGGGTAGGCGCATGCCAAGATGGAAACGGTGCAGCCATTCGGCTGCACCGTGATGATCAAATGGCTAGTTGTCGCGGCGTTCGCGCAGCCGGGCCTTCTTGCCGGCGCGTTCGCGCAGGAAATAGAGCTGTGCCCGGCGCACCTTGGCCCGGCGCACGATTTCGATCTTCTCCAACAGCGGGGAGCGCAGTAGGAAGGTCCGCTCGACGCCGATGCCGTGGGAAGCAGTCCGGCGCACGGTGAAGTTGGCGTTGTTGCCGCCCTTGCGCATTCGGATCACGGTGCCGCGGAACTCCTGGACCCGCTCCCGGTCGCCCTCGCGCACCACTGCGTGCACGTTGACCGTGTCGCCGGGCCGGAGCTCGGGGATGTTGGGGTTGGTCGGCGCTTCGAGTGTGCGCTTGGTTCCAGCTTCGTTGACTTGGTCGGTCATCACAATCCGTCACTGTGTCTTGGTTGGTCAGACAGTCAGCCGCCCGTCGAAGGGCGGCCAGAAAATCGAGTATAACACAGCGGTTTGTGCTTCGTCCAGACAATGCCCACACAGGCGAATGCTGGCGGACTTTGCCCCCGAAAGGTCCCGCTTTCAATGAAGATCACCATCATGACGTCTGGCTCGCGCGGTGACGTTCAACCCTATCTGGCGCTCGGACTAGGCCTGCGCCAGGCTGGTCACCAGGTGACGCTGGCGACCCACGAGTTGTTCCGTTCGTTCGTGGAGGAGGGCGGGCTTGGTTTCAGGCCAATCGCCGGTGACCCGCAAGAGCTGCTGGCCAGCGAAGCCGGCCAGGCGTGGGTCCGATCGGGGCGCAACAGCCTTGGCTTTCTGCGGCGGTTCGTTCGGCTGACGCGCGGCTACCTGCCGCAGATGCTGCGCGACTGCCAACGGGCGGTGGAAGATGCCGAGCTAATCGTGTTCTCTCCATTCACCGCCGGCGGCCAGGACTTGGCCGAGGCCATGGGTCTGCCGGTCGTCCTGGCGGCACTGCAGCCGTTCCACCCGACCCGTGCCTTCCCGGCGATGGGGTCCTTCGGCACATTTGGTGTGCCCTGGCTAAATTGGAGCAGCCATAGGGTGACCGGTGTGTTGATGTCGATGCCCTTCCTCGACATATTCAACCGATGGCGCACAAAGGAATTGGGCTTGCCGCCGCGCCCGCTGGGCGATCCGCTGGCCGAGATGAACCGCCAGCGAATACTGACATTGTATGGCTACAGTCCCAGCCTCATTCCGCGGCCACCGGACTGGGGGGACTGGATCCACGTCACCGGCTACTGGTTCCTTAACCAGTCAGGCAGCTATCAACCGGAGTCAGCCTTGGCCGATTTCCTGGCGACCGGCGAGCCCCCGGTTTACGTGGGCTTCGGCAGCATGATCAGCGGCGACGGAGAGCGCTTGACGGATGCGGTTGAGCATGCCGTCGACCGGTTGGGCATCCGGGTGGTGCTGCAGCGCGGCTGGCAGGGACTGGCGGCCGGCGCGCGCGGTGACCGCATCCATGTGATCGACAGCGCACCGCACGATTGGTTGTTTCCCCGCATGGCAGCCGTTGTGCACCACGGCGGGGCCGGCACCACCGCCGCCGGCTTGCGGGCGGGTGTGCCCAGCCTGCTAGTGCCTCATTTCGCCGATCAGTTCTTCTGGGGGGGGTGGGTGCGGCAGCGAGGCGCCGGTGTCGAGACGCTCGACCGGGCCGATCTGACCGGACCACGATTGGCCCATCGGATTGAACTGGCCCTGACCTCGGCCAACATCCGGGCGAGGGCCGCCGCGCTCGGCCGCCAGATCCGGCGGGAGCGGGGCGTCGAAAGGGCAGTGGCCGTCGTCGAGGCCTTGGCCGGCTAGGCCTTAGGACCCAGCCGCGCCGGCCGAGCGCAGTACCTCGATTCGGGTCAACCACTTGACCCAGAACCAGCCGCGGCGCCAGGGTACCACCGCCCGAAGTGGGAAGCCGTGCTCAAAGGCCAGCGGTTCGCCGCCTACATGGGTTGCCAGCAGGATGCCTTCGACTTCCTTCATTGTGAAGGTCTTGAGATAGCCGGTGTCGGCCACCAGACGGATGAAGCGGGCGCCTGGCCCAGGTTGGACGTGGCGGACGAGATCTACCAGCGGGACGCCTCGCCAGTTTTGGATCGAGTACCAGCCTACGGTACAGTCGACGGTCGCCGTCCACTCCTCGGAAGGCAAGTCGAGAAGATGCTGGTAGCTGAACGCCAGCGGCCGGCCAACCTGGCCCTCGACGGCCAGACGCCACCGCGCCGGGTCCAGCCGGCGGGGGGCCTCGCCGGGGTTGGTCGTGACCGGCATGGCGTTGCCCTGGTAGGAGCGGAATTGGCGCGATCCGGTCGATGGGCGCCGGCCGTGCTCTGGAGTGCGGCGGTGCTGTGCCAGCCACTCGGCCAGCGGCCAGCCGACCAGACCGGCAGCGGCAATGATGGCCGCCCGGCGCAGTGCGCCTCGGCTGAGCAGGAGCCGGCGCCGTGGACGCGGCCACTTGACGATGGCATGGAAGATGAAAAAGGGGATCATCGCCAGGCCCGCCACCCAATGCCAGGAGGCGATCGTCTGGCCCAGCACCACCCACCAGCCATTGAAGTTCCACATCCAGGCCAGCCCCAGGCTGGCCGTCAGCAGCACCAGGCCGGCCAGCAAAGCAGACAAGAGCGGCACCAATCCGCGGTCAACGGTCAGGTGCAGGCCCTTGCGCACAGAGCGGATGACGATGATCGTTTTCCAAGGGAGCAGGCCCAGCAGGCACCAGGCAGCCGCCCGGTGCAGGCTCATTACCCAGTCGTACTGGTGCCACACCAGCGTTGCCGACCCACTAAGAGCCAGGGCCGATACAACCACAATCAGTGCCGTGCTGGTGAATTGGATCAACATGCCGTACCTGTCGTTGGCAGCGGCGTTGGATGGGAGGCGCGACGATTTGGCGGCCGGGTCGGTAGTATCTATAGTAAAGGACATATGGCGGAGCCTTCAGATCGTGCGCTGGTAGAACGGACGCGGCGTGGTGAAGCGGAGGCCTATGGCCAACTCGTTGAGCGCTATCAGACGTCGGTGCTGAATGTGTGCTACCGTCTGATGGGAGAGCGGCAGGCCGCGGAAGACCAGGCCCAGGAAGCGTTTATCCGGGCCTACCGGCGGCTTGAGACCTTCCAAATCGACCGGCCGTTCGGGCCCTGGATCCGCCGGGTTGCCGCCAATTTGTGCCTGAATGCGATCAAGGGGGCCGGTCCCGACCACCAGCCCCTCGAGGAAGAGCATGATCTGCCTGGCGAGCGATCCTGGATCGACCCCGAGCGAGCGCAGCAGCAACGTGAGCGCTCCGAGGTCGTGCACGCCGCCCTGCACAGCCTGCCACCGCATCAGCGGGCGGCCATCGAACTGCGTCACTACCAGGAGCTGTCCTATCAGGAGATCGGCCGGGCGTTGGGTTGGACGCTGAATGAAGTAAGAACGAATCTGTACCGGGCGCGCCAGGCGATGGCCGAGGCGTTGGAGGGGCAAGATGTCTGAACACCTGAGCGACGAGCGCATCATGCTGTACTTGGATGACGAACTGCTGGCGCCGGAACGAAGCGGCATTGAGGCGCATTTGGCAGGCTGCGCCGATTGCGCGGCACAGGCCGAACGCTGGCAGCGGGTGTTCCAGCGTATCGAATCGGTCGAGCCGATCGCCAGCCAGCGCTCCCTTGCGCCTGCGGTCATGCAGCGCTTGCAGTCAGCACCGCGGTTCGGCCGGCCCTTGAGGTGGCTGGTGGCTGCCCAGCTGCTGGTGGGCGCTCTGGTTGCCGGCTTCCTGCTGACGGCGACCGGGCGAACCGCCACGCGGTCGACCCTGGCCGAGGCTGGCCTCGACCCGTCCCTGTGGTGGTCGGATATAGTGGCCGGTTTTCAGGCCGAAGCGTCTGCCCTGAGCCAGGAGCTGCTGTTGGTCGGCGAGCAATTAAATGGGAGCGTGACTGGCATCGATCTTCCCTCGGAAGCCGAAATCCCCTGGCTGGTGATCCTGCTGGGCGTCGGATTTACTTGGCTGATCACGAACGGCTGGCTGCTGCGCCAAGAGCATGGACTGGGCCGGATGCTGACCGGCGCTCGGCCCAAGGAGGCGAACCATGGCTGAAGGATTACGACTGATCGTTATTGGCCTGCTGTCCGCCGCCAGCCTGACCGGCCTTTTCCTGGCGCTGGCGGCGCTCTTTCCGGCGGTCGTGCGCCGTTCGGTTGAAGCCATGGACGACGCCCCAGGTCGGGCTGTTGCTCTGGGGTTGGCCAACGGGCTATTCCTGGCGGTCGTCGGACTGGGCCTGACCAGCCTATCCCAGGGGTCTGGACTGGATTTGCTTCAGATCCCGGCGATTGCCTTCCTGAGCCTGTTTTTGATCACCCTTTGCTTTGGACTGGCAGCCGTTGTCCAACTGGTGGGCGAGCGCCTGTTCCCCGGCGCCGGCCCGGTGCGGCAGCGGATCTGGGCCAGCCTGGTGCTGGCGTTGGGCACGCTGACGCCGTTCGTCGGCTGGTTTGGGCTGTTCCCCTACGTCGCCGCCCTAGGAATCGGCGGCTTTCTGCTTGGCTGGCTGCGAAGGCCAGCGCTGGCGGAGGAATAGCAACGCAACCCGTTTTCCGGAAGTCGGGTTTGCGAAGCTTCAGAACTCCCAAAAGCCTACCCAGCAACTCAGCAGGCAACCGCCCGTGAGGAATTTTGGGAAGTCACCAGGGCGGCTCCGAACACCCGCGGTCGGCGGCGGGTCCGCCCGGACTTCCCGGAAGTCTCCGCTCCTACCTTCAGCGCGGATCCTAGCGAGGACTTCCGGGAAGTCCCCATAGCGGCTCCGATGGCTCGTGGTCGGCGGCGGGTCCGCCCGGACTTCCCGGAAGTCTCCGCTCCTACCTTCAGCGCGGATCCTAGCGAGGACTTCCAGGAAGTCCCCATAGCGGCTCCGAAGACCCGCGCCCGGCGTCCACTTCGGTCGGACTTCCCGAAAGTCCCCCAGCCACTCGCAGGGCGGAGGCTATTGAGGACTTTCGGGTAGTCCCGCGAGCACGCCGCGACATTTCCTGGCTCCATTCTGTACCCCTTGTAGAGACCGGTGCGCAGAAAGGATGTGGTGATGGCTGACGTTTACGCAATCTTCGGAACCTTGCTGGCGCTGGGGATCGTGTTCCCCGGCATGCTAACTGCCTGGTGGCTGCTGTTTCCCAACGTGGTCGACCGGGCCTCGCAGCGCGTCGTGGCCACCCCCTGGCGCTCTTTTGGCCTGGGTGGGCTGATGAGCGTACTGCTGGCAGTGCCGATTGTGGTCCTGCTGGCGCTACCCTTTTCCCTGGCCAAGTTCGTCGGGGCCATCCTGCTGCTGTCGGCGCTGACCTTCGCCAGTCTGGGTGCTGCCGGCATCGCCGGCGCCATGGCCCGCCAGTGGTCGGCCCGCGTCCAGTTGGAGACGCCCGGTGCGGGCCATTTCGTTCGGGCCGCCGTCGCCCTTGAGCTGGCAGCCGCCTTCCCCCTGCTCGGCTGGCTGCTGATCATTCCGGTCACCATCCTGGTCAGCCTCGGTGCTGCCACCTTTGGCGCCCTTGGCTGGCAACCCAAGGTCAAGACAAGCGATGAGCAGGCCACGCCCGATCCGGTGCTGATCCATGAGCCTCAGTCGGCGTGATTTCGTTCGTCTGGCCGGCGCCATTGCCGGGGCGGCCGCCGCCAGCAGCGCCTGCGCGCCGCTGGCCGGCGAGCTGACGGGAGCCTACCGGGCACCGGGCGGGTGGACCGAGCTGGCGCCGGCCGACTATCGCGGTCTGGCACGGCTGACTTATGGCCCGACCGAAACCGAAACCAGCTTTGTCGCCGAACACGGCCTGGCCGCCTGGATCGAGGAACAATTGGGATTGGAGATCACCGATGACCTGCCAGCCGAAGGCCTGCTGCGCCGCTTCGACTTGCTGCGGATGCAAGCTGATCAACTTGAAGGCTGGGAGCCGGAGGAAGTCCTTGGCCAACTGCGTGCCGCCAGCCTGCAACGACAGCTCTACAGCCGCCGTCAGCTCCACGAGCGTCTCATTGAGTTCTGGACCGACCACTTCAATATCTCGGTCGACAAGGGAGAGTGCTGGTTCCTGAAGGTGGTCGATGATCGCCAGGTGATTCGGGCTCATGCCCAGGGGCGCTTTGCCGACCTGCTGCATGCCTCGGCCAAATCGCCGGCGATGCTGGTCTATCTGGACAACCAGGTGAACGAAGCCAGCGCACCCAACGAGAACTACGCCCGCGAGGTGATGGAACTGCACACCCTCGGCGTCGACGGCGGCTACTCCCAGCGCGATGTGATGGAGTTGGCCCGCTGCCTGACCGGCTGGACGGTCAAGGACCACTTCTGGAAGGGGCAGTTTGCCTTCGAGCCGGATCTGCACGACAAGGGCAGCAAACAGGTGCTGGGGATGGCCATCGAGCAGGCCGGCGTGGTCGAGGCCGAGCGGGTGCTGGACGAACTTGGCGCCCACCCGGCTACCGCCGAACACCTGGCGACCAAGCTCGTGCGCCGGTTTGTCACCGACCATCCGCTGGAAGATGCGCCCGAGGCCGTCCGTGCCGTCAGCCGGACCTTCCTGCAGGCCGGCGGTCACCTGCCGAGCGTGTACCGGACGCTGCTGCTGGATGGGCTGGTCCCCCAGCTCGACCAACTGCCACCCAAGATCAAGCGGCCGGTCGATTTCATCACCTCGGCCCTGCGCCCGCTGGCCGCGCACTCCGACGGCGGCGCCAGCCTGCACGATCACCTGGCCTTGATGGGCCAGCCGACATTCGCCTGGCCAACGCCGGATGGCCCGCCGGACACGGCTGATCCGTGGAGCGGCAATCTGCTGCCGCGCTGGCAGTTTGCCCTCGAATTGGCACAGGACGAGGTCGACGGCACGAGCATCGATATCGACGCCCTAGTCGAGCAGGCCCAGCGCGATGAAGGGCATATCGCCGACAGCCTGAGCCAGCGGCTGGTCGGCAGTCCCGCGGGGCGAGGGATGCAATCGGCCCTCGGCCAGATTCGACGACAGACGGATGAGCTCGATCCGCAGGACATGGCTCGTCTGCTGGTAGCTGGCTTGATCGGCTCGCCGCAATTTCAGTGGAGGTAGCGAATGAAGGTGGAAACGCTCTCGCGACGAGATTTCCTGCAGGCCGCCGTCCGGGCGCCGGTCGCCCTCAGTTGGCCGGCTTGGATGCCACGGCTGGCATTTGCGCCAGAAGGTGTGGCGCCGCGCGGTGACACACTGATCGTAGTGTTCTTGCGCGGGGCGGCCGATGTGCTCAACATGGTCGTGCCCCACGGCGAGGACTTCTACTACCAAGCACGGCCGACGCTGGCTATCCCGCGGCCAGACGACAACCAGGCGCAGGTAGATCAGCGGGCCGTCAATCTGGATGGATTCTTTGGCCTGCATCCAGCGATGGATCCGCTGACCGAAGCCTGGCAGTCCGGTCACCTTGCGCTGGTCCATGCTTGCGGCGCACCGGACGAATCGCGCAGTCACTTCCGCGCTATGGAACTGATGGAGCGCGGGGTTAGCGACCAGCGGGGCCCGGCGTCGGGCTGGATTGGCCGCCACCTGGCCAGCCTCAATACCGGCAACCCTTCCCCGCTGCGGGCCATTGGCCTTGGGGACCAGGTCCCCCGCAGCTTGCGGGGTTCGGTGCCGGTTACCGCACTGCAGTCGATCGCCGACTTCCATCTGGGTGGCGACCTGGCCGCCGCCGCCCGAATGCAGTCGCTGCTGGCTTCGATGTACACCGAACAGGAACCACTGGGGGTCATCGGCCAGGAGACGTTGGAAATCCTGGACACGTTGGAGAGCCTCGATCCTGCCGGCTACCAGCCGGCGGCCCAGGCCAACTACCCACAAAGCGACTTTGGCCGCAGCCTGCGTCAGGTTGCCATGCTGATCAAGGCCCAGGTCGGCTTGGAAGTGGCGGCAATTGACATCGGCGGCTGGGACACGCACTTTGGCCAGGGTGCTGGCCAAGGGCTGATGGCCGGCCTGCTGGACGATCTGAGCAGCGGCCTGGCGGCGTTGCACACCGATCTGGCCGATCACCTGAATGAGCTGTCGGTGGTGGTGATGTCGGAGTTCGGCCGGCGGGTTCACGAAAACGCCAGTCTGGGCACCGACCACGGTCATGGCAGCGCCATGCTCCTGCTGGGCGGCGGACTGGTTGGTGGCCAGGTGCACGGTGCCTGGCCCGGCCTGGCCGAAGGGCAGCTGTTCGGCCCCGGCGACTTGGCCGTCACCACCGACTACCGCGACGTGCTCAGCGAAATCTGCCGCCGGCGGCTGAACAACCCGGCCGTGGAGCTGATCTTCCCTGGTTACCAGCCACGCGCGGTGGGGGTCGCCAAACGCCGGCCGGATGCCAGTTAGCCGCCTCCTTGGTCCCAGTATTGGTGGCCAGCTGGCACCGCCAAGGGGTTCCACAGACGCCTGAGGCGGTGGCTCGTTGCCGCGACGATCAGTGGCCTGACTGCGTAGGGACGTTGTATACAACCTCCCTAATTTTGATATTGCGATCGCCCCACAGCGCCTTACATGTGTCTTATGAAGGCACCCCGTACGCAGGGGCTGGTGGTCAAAGCCCAGCCCATTCGTTACAATAGCCTCCAGTACAAAGCCAGGTGAATCCAATCGACCAAGAGCGCATCTTCGCATGCCCCTGCAATCCGGCGCGACGCTGAGGCACCGCTACCGTATCGAAGAAACCCTCGGCCAAGGCGGAATGGGTGCGGTTTACCGCGCCCACGATATCAATCTGGCGGTCTTCGTCGCCGTCAAAGAGAACCTGTTTACCACCCAGGATTATGCTCGCCAGTTCCAGCGGGAAGCGACCATCCTGGCCAGTCTGCGCCACCCCAACCTGCCGCGGGTGACCGATCACTTCGTGATCGAAGGCGAGGGCCAGTACCTGGTGATGGACTTCATTGAGGGCGAGGATTTGCGTCACCGGCTGGAACGGGACGGTCAGGTCGACGAGGCCGTCTGTCTGCCCTGGTTCCTCGAGATCGCCGACGCACTGGCCTACCTGCATTCGCGAACGCCGCCCATACTGCACCGCGATATCAAGCCGGGCAACATCAAGATCACCCCCGAGAGCAAGGCCTACCTGGTCGACTTTGGCCTGGCCAAGGTGGTCGATGGCTCGACCGAAACCACCACCGGCGCCAAGGCCATGACGCCGGGCTTCTCGCCGCCCGAGCAGTACGGTTCGGGACAAACCGACACCCGGACCGACATCTATTCGTTGGCGGCAACGCTGTTTACCGCCCTTACGGCCACCATCCCCGAGGACTCCCTTGAACGGGCGATGGGGCGGGCCAAGCTGACACCGGTTCGCAAGCGGGCACCGACCGTCAGCCAAGGGCTGTCACGTGTCGTGGAACGGGCCCTGGCGCTGGAACCGGACGAGCGGTACCAGACCGTCCCGGAATTGGCCGAAGCGCTCATTGGGGCAGTCGGGACAAGCCGGCCCAAATTGCGGGTCGATCTCCCCTACCTGCGAGACAAGACCGTCCTGCGTGAAAGCCTGACCCGACGGGTCAGCCCGCCGACGCGGGTGGCGCCGGTGCGGGCCAAACCGCGGCGCTGGCCGCGGCTGGCGGTGATTGGCCTGGCCTTCGCCGTGATCGGAGTTGGCGCGGTGTACGCCCTGCCCAGCATGCTGCCGCCGTACCTGACAGGGACCGACGAAGGCTCGCCGGCAACCCAGCCCGCGGCCACGGAGGCCTTGGTCTCGCTCGAGAATGAAACGCCCGGCCAACAGGCCGCCACCGAAGGGCCGCAGGTCGACGCGAGCCAGCCGGTAACCCAGTCGGCTGGTGGTCCATCGCCGACCGCCCAGGGTGGCGGCATCGGCCAACTCGCTTTCGCCTCCGCTCGGAGCGGCATTCCGCAGATCTATGTGATGAACGTCGACGGCACCGGCCTGGTCGAGTTGACCCAATTGACCGACGGCGCCTGCCAGCCGGCCTGGTCGCCCGACGGCAGCCAGTTGGCCTTTACCTCGCCCTGCCGCGCCAATCGGGACCAATATTCTGGGGCCAGCATCTGGACGATGAACGCGGACGGCAGTGGCCAACTGCCGCTGGCCACCGCGCTGGGCGGGGACTACGATCCGGCCTGGTCCCCGGATGGCGACCGCATCGCCTTCACATCACTGCAAGATGGTCGGCCGCAGATCTACCTCATTAACACCGACGGCACCGGCCGGACCAACCTGACGGATAGCCTGGCCCATGAAAGCAACCCCAACTGGTCCCCCTCCGGCACCCAGCTGATTTACACGTCGACACGATCGGGTACCTCCGAGGTCTGGGTGATGACAACGGACGGCAGCGAAAGGCAGCGTTTCTCGCGCAGCGCTGGGCGTGACAACCGGGAACCGACTTGGTCACCCGATGGTCAACTGGTGCTGTTTGACCAGGAGATTGGGGGCATCCGGCGGCTGGTGGTCACCCAGTACACCGAGGGCGGTGCACCCGAGATCCGGGTGTGTTCCGATGGGCAACTGTCGGTTCAACCGATGGCCGAGCCCAGCTTCTCGCCCGACGGCCGCTGGCTTGTGTTTGAAACCTGGCCAACCGGGGTATCACACAACATCGCACTCATGACCTTGAACTGCACCAGCTACGCCGCCCTCACCTCCGACAATGCACTCGACTTCGACGCCGCCTGGCGTCCTTAGCCCAACATCGCAGCCTTCAAGAAAGGATGACCCTCATGCCGGCGAAAATCATCGACGGAAAAGCCATCGCGGCTGACCTGCGACAGCGGGTCGCCGACATCGTCGTCCAGCGGAATGCCGCGGGCAAACCCCGGCCGGGCCTGGCGACTGTGTTGGTCGGCGACGACCCAGCTTCTCACAGCTACGTGCGCGGCAAGCGTAAAGCCTGTGAGCAGGCCGGCATCGAGTCCTTCCACCATGAATTGCCGGCCAACACACCGCAGGCCGAGATCATCGCCCTCGTCGAGCAGCTCAATGCCGATCGGCGCGTGAACGGCATCCTGGTGCAATTGCCGCTGCCCGACGGGATTGACGAAGAGGCTGTGCTGCGTCAGATCGACGTCGAAAAGGACGTCGACGGCTTTCACCCGCTCAATCTCGGGCGTCTGGCTCAGAAGGGCCGCGATCCATTTTTCACACCTTGCACGCCGGCAGGCATCCTGACTCTGCTCAAGACGGCGGGTGCCGAACTGTCCGGCGCCCGGGCCGTTGTGCTGGGCCGTTCCAACATCGTCGGCATGCCGGTGTCGCTGCTGCTGGTGAAGGAAAACGCCACCGTGACAATTTGCCATTCGCGCACCAAGGACTTGCCGGCGGTGACACGCCAGGCGGATGTGCTGGTGGCCGCCATTGGCCGGGCCGAGATGGTCAAGGGTGATTGGATCCAGCCGGGCGCCCACGTTATCGACGTCGGCGTCAATCGGGTGGATGACCCATCAACCGAGCGCGGCTACCGGCTGGTGGGCGATGTCGACTACGATCAAGCCATTGAGGTAGCGGGCGCCATCACGCCGGTGCCCGGCGGCGTCGGGCCGATGACGATTGCCATGCTGCTGCGCAACACGCTGACGGCTGCCGAACGCGCCGACTGAGCGGTCCGGACAAAGGAGTCCATACCAAAGTCATATTGTCTGACAATTGACGCTGTCGGCCGCCGATGCTAAACTGTCGACGGATGCATCGGGAGGATCGATGCCAACGCTGCTGCTCCGAAATGCCAACCTCCTCGCAACCATGGACGGGGCCCGCACCGAGATCCCCGACGGGGGTTTGTTCGCCCGTGACGGCTGGATCGAGCAGGTGGGGCCGACGGCCGAGCTTCCGGCCGAAGCCGATGAAGTTCTTGATCTGCGCAACCACCTATTACTCCCCGGTTTTGTCAACACCCATCACCACCTGTACCAGACCCTGACGCGCGCCATTCCGGCGGCGCAAGACGCCGACTTGTTCCATTGGCTCAAGACTCTGTATCCGATCTGGGCCCGGCTTCAGCCGGAGGACATTCGTGTTTCGGCCCAACTTGGCTTGGCTGAATTGGCCCTTTCGGGCTGTACCACCGCCTCCGACCACCTGTATCTGTTCCCCAACGGAAGCCGGTTGGACGATGAAATCGAAGCCGCAGCCGCTGTTGGGCTGCGGCTTCACGCGTCGCGCGGCTCGATGAGCCTGGGCGAGAGCCAGGGTGGCCTGCCACCAGACAGCGTCGTCGAAACCGAGGACGCCGTCCTCGAGGATACCCGCCGACTGATCGAGGCCTACCACGACTCGGAGCCGGGATCATTGCTGCAAATCGTGGTAGCGCCGTGCTCACCCTTCTCCGTGACCGCCGATCTCATGCGCCAGTCGGCCGCATTGGCTCGCCAGTACGGCGTCCGGTTGCACACCCACCTGGCCGAAACCATCGACGAAGAGCGCTTCTGTCTGGAAACCTTTGGCCAGCGACCGGTTGGCTACGCCGAAGACTTGGATTGGGCGGGCGACGATGTCTGGTACGCCCACGCTGTGCACGTCAACTCGGAAGAGATTGGCCGCATGGCCCAGGACGGCACCGGGGTGGCGCACTGCCCTAGTTCGAACATGCGCCTAGGTTCGGGCATTGCGCCGGTGCTCAAGTACCTGCACGCCGGCGTGCCGGTGGGGGTGGGGGTCGACGGGTCAGCCAGCAATGATAGCTCGCACCTGCTGGCGGAAACCAGGCTGGCCATGCTGCTGTCGCGGGTTGGCGCCGCGCCGACTGCAGTTGGCGAAGAACCGGGCGAAATGATGGCGGCCCGGACGGCGCTGACGCTGGCCACCGTTGGCGGGGCGGCCGTCCTGGGCCGCACCGATATTGGCTCGCTCGAGCCGGGCAAATGCGCCGACTTCATTGCCATCCATCTGGATCAGGTCCCGTTCGCCGGTGCTCAATCCGATCCGCTGGCGGCAGTCCTGCTGTGCTCCCCGGTCAACGTCGACTTCAACTACGTGCATGGCCGGGCGGTTGTCGCCAATGGCCAGCTGACAGGCATCGAACTGCCAACCTTGGTCGAACGACATAACCACGCCTCCCGCCGACTGTTGCATGGCGGGCCAGCTTGAGGGAGGCTCGGTTGCCTAAACCGAATTCGGCAGCCGAGTGGTCGGCCATCAGCCGCCGCTTGGTCGAGGTGGCGATGGGGCGGCAGCCGGCCGACCTGATCCTGCGCAACGGCCGCTGGGTCTGCGTGCAATCCGGCGAGATTCTCGATGGAACCGACATTGCCATCTCCGGCGATCGGATCGCCTATGTTGGGCCCGAGGGCTCGCACGCACAGGGGCCGCAGACGCAGGTGGTGGAGGTTGCCGGGCGCTACCTTGTCCCGGGTCTGCTCGACGGACATATGCACGTCGAGTCGGGCATGGTGACGGTGACTGAATTTGTGCGGGCCGTTGTCCCCCACGGCACGACGGGCATGTTTATCGACCCCCATGAGATTGCCAACGTCTTTGGTCTGGAAGGCGTGCGGCTAATGGTTGACGAGGCGTTGGTCCAGCCGATCCACGTCTGGGTGCAGATGCCGTCGTGCGTGCCGTCGGCGCCCGGTTTGGAGACGGCCGGCGCCAGCCTGGGGCCGGCCGAGGTGGCCGAGGCCATGACCTGGCCCGGGATTATCGGCCTAGGTGAGATGATGAACTTCCCCGGCGTATTCCAAGGGGACGACAAGCTGCACGCCGAAATGGCCGAGACGCGGCTGTCCGGCAAGGTCATCGGCGGCCACTATGCCTCGGGCAACCTGGAATTGCCGTTCCACGGCTACGTCGCCGGCGGACCGGAAGATGATCATGAGGGGACGCGCAAAGAAGACGCCATCGCCCGCGTGCGCCAGGGGATGAAGGCCATGCTGAGGCTTGGGTCGGCCTGGTACGACGTGGCCAGCCAAATCCGGGCGATCATCGACGATGGTCTCGATCCGCGGCATTTCATGCTGGTGACCGATGACAGCCACTCGGGGACGTTGGTGAATGAGGGGCATATGGACCGGGTCGTGCGCCACGCCATCGAGCAAGGGCTGGCGCCGTTGATCGCCATCCAAATGGCCACCCTGAACACGGCCGAGCATTTTGGAGTGGCGCGTGACGTCGGCCAGATTGCACCCGGCCGCTACGCGGACGTGCTTGTTGTCAGCGATCTGGAAAACATGGTGATCGACCAGGTGTACGCAGGTGGAGTCTTGGCCGCCGAGTCCGGTGCCCTGCAACTCGAAGTGCCCGCTTTCAGCTATCCCGAACACGTGCGCAACTCGGTCAAGCTGGCCCGCCCGCTCACGGCGGCCGACTTTGCGTTGAAGCACTCCGGCAGCGGCCCAGTCGAGGCCAGGGTGATCGGCGTGATCGAGAACCAGGCGCCAACCCAGGCACTGACGAAGACCATCGAGGTGGCTGACGGTCAGCTGGTGTTGGATCGGGCTACCGACCTGGCCAAGGTTGCACTGGTAGAGCGTCACCAGGGGACCGGCGAAGTCCAGCTGGGACTGGTCACGGGATTCGGTTTC
>Ga0299906_10000364_pt1 | contig 43653 bp, 40 predicted proteins | sample RVTome_14_FD_200259 | JGI IMG/M metagenome (GOLD analysis project Ga0299906, IMG submission 200259) | Soil microbial communities from uranium-contaminated site in the Upper Colorado River Basin, Wyoming, United States - RVT145D125 (version 2) ... | reverse complement strand
CTGCCGCCGCACCCCGCTCGCGGGTCGCGGAGGTCGGCTGGCTGATCGACGGCAACACGCCGTCCTTGCTCTGGGAGGCGCCGCGGCCGCTCTCCGGACGAGCGCGGCCGCCGGAGCATCCCAAGGCCGTCAACCACTGCCCGGCGGTGATCGACGGCGAGGCGCGCACCTACGAGGTGGTGGCGCCGGTCGACATGCACCTGCGGCTGGCCCGCAACGAGAAAGGCGAGGCCAGCATCGTCAACGTCGCCGGCAAGGAGGCCTCGGTCGCGTCCGGCAAGCTGAACCAGATGGTCACGATGATGGCGCAGAGCCGCTGGCGCGATCCGGGCCGGCCGGTGCTGCAGATCACCGCGCCCTACCGTTTCATCGCCGACGAGCCCTGCTGGCTCAATCAGCTGCCGCCCTACTACCACTACCGGGCGCCGCTCTGGCCGGGCGTGATGATCGGCGGCCGCTTCCCGATCCACAACTGGCCGCGCTCGTTGATGTGGGCTTTCGAGTGGTGGGATCCGGCACGCGACCTGATCGTGCGCCGCGGCGATCCCTGGTTCTATCTGCGCTTCGAGACCGAGGATCCCGCGCGCCCGCTGCGCCTCGTCGAAGCGGAGATGACCGCCGAGCTGCGCCAGTTCTGCCGCGGCCTGGACGGCATCACCAACTACGTCAACCAGACCTTCCAGTTGATGGAGCTCGCTGCCGAGCGCCGACCGGCGAAGCTCCTGAAGCGGCGCGAGCGTGGCGGCTCGGCCGGGTCGCTGGCCGCGCCGGTCGCAACCGACGAGCCGCACGGCGGCTGAGCCGGCAGCGCCTCGGCAAGCCGCTCTGCCGACCTCGGCCACCGACAGCCCTGGCGGCGGGGTTTCGCCTCGGTATGATTCAGTATCAATGCCTTATTCGATTGCCCGGTGCAGCCGCGACCCCTATGGATTGTCTGGGAATTCGCTGACCATGCTTTCGGGTATCGGCGGTTCCGGCGGAAGGGCCCGGGGGCCCAGGCAGCCCTCCGGCCCGACGAAGATCAAGGCTGCTTGACTTCGCCATCGCGGCCGTTTTGGCAGGCCGCATCCCATCGTGTGGCGCCCGACGGCGCCGCGATGCGTAGTCCGGGGGAGACTGCAAGGCTCGTGGGACTGCAGCCCGCGAGCCTTTTTGTTTGCGCAAAAGCGACGGCTCAGGCGACCGGCAGCACGGCAAGTTCGGCCAGGGCGACGTTCTCCAGGCGACCGAGGCGCTGTTCCAGCGTCGACTGCACAGCGGCGTTGTCGCAAAGCGCCGCCGCCCGGCGCAGCGCTTGGCGCGCGTCGTTCAGCGCGCCGGCCCGCTGGTGGCATTTGGCCGGAAGCGCGCTGAAGTAGGGCTCCACGCGCTCGCGCTCTGCCTCGTCGAAGGCCTGCAGCAGCGCCAGCGCGGCTGCCGATCTCTCCAGTTCGAGCACGGCCACGACACGGTTCAGCCGCACGGTCGGCGTCGGCATGAGCTCGACCAGGGTGTCGTAGTAGGTCCTGATCTGTGCCCGATCGGTCGCTGCGAAGTTGGCTGCCAGGGCGTGACAGGCGGCGATGCCGGCCTCGATGTGATGGCGATGGCGGCCCGGTCCCAGCGGCTGCGGTCCTGTTCCGCCAGGCGCACCAGGCGGTCCGCCGCGTCGCTGCGCGCGGGTTGGCGCGCGGCCTGGAAGCAGAACAGCGCCAGCAGCGCGTGCAGGGCGCCGCTGTGCCGCAGCCTGCACTGCGCCAGCAGGAGCCCCAGGCGCTCGGCCTCGCGGCAGAGGTCGACACGGAAGGCGCCTTCGCTGCGGCGCGCCAGGTAGCCCTCGTTGAACAGCCGATAGAGCATGAGCAGCACACGATCGAGCCGCTGGTCGAGCAGCGCGGGACGCGGCGACTCGAGGGACAGGCCGGCAACTACGACGGCATCGAGCCGACCGAAATCACCTTCGACTACACCGACCCGGACAAGGTGACCATCGCGCTTGAGCACGGCGGCGAGGTGACCTTCGACTGCTTCTTCAATGGCAGCACCTGGGAGACCTCGGTCGACATCCTCAACCTCTGGGACTATGGCAACGGCGATCTGGGCAACAGCGCGAGCCCGCCGCCGAGCCTCGCGCGGGACGCCTGGTCCGCCACCTTCGATGCGGCCAGCGGGACGTTCACCCCTTTTACCCTCGTGGTTGACGGCTGAAGGCCGACCTAACCGGTTGCGCGATTTGACTCGGGTGACAAGTCGCTCCCACGTCCTACCTGCAGTTACTCCGCGCAGCGTCTTGCCTTGTGTCTTGTATCATGCAGCAGGAATTGCTATGAAATATATCAAGTAAGGTGTTTTGAGTCTTGCAGGAAGACTCGCAAGAACTCTTACTGCGTAGAGATTGTTGGCCGGCTCGGCGGCCGGTGGGGGAGGGCAGCGTGGCCAGTGGGGCAGTGGCGAAGAGCGGCACCGGCAAGGGTCTGACCGACATCCTCTTGCAGGGCCTGGATGGCGAGACGCAGAGCAGCGTCAGCAGCCGGCGCGAAGAGCGTCAGCAGCTGCGCGAGGAGCAGCAGCTGCGCGAGGAGCAGCAGAGCCTGCTGCGCGGCGGGGACGACGAAGCCGGCGAAACGGACAGGTCCAGCGACGCGCGCGAAGCCAGCGCCTTCGCCCCATCCGGCCTTGCCGACCCGGGGCCCGCCTTCGCCAGCTTCCCGCACGGCACCACCGGCAACGACAACCTCGTGCTGACCGCCGGCAACGACATCATCGACGTCTTGTCCGGCGACGATTCCGTGCAGGGGCTGGACGGCAACGACACGGTCTTCGGCGGCCCGAATGTCGACCGCGTCTGGGGCGGCAGCGGCAACGACACCTTCTACGGTGACAGCGGCGCGGACTACTTCCATGGCGGCGCCGGCGACGATCGCGCCTTCGGCGGTGGTCTTGTGGCGGTGCCGCAGGGCAACGACTTCAACGAGTCGGCCGACGCGGACGATCAGCTCCTGACCGAGGTCGTGGCGCTGACCAACGGCGGCTACGCGGTGGCGTGGATTTCCGACCTCGCCGGCGACTCGACGCGCGTCCACCTGAAGTTCCTCGACGCGCAGGGCAACCAGGTGGGCCCGATCCGGACGGTCGCCACGCCCCTCGCCGCGACCGAGCTCACCATCGCGCAGCGGGAGGGCAGCGACGAGGTGCTGGTCGCCTACGCGGCGCGCGACCAGGTCGATCCCCCCAACAACCTGAGCACCTTCATCGCACGCTTCGATTTCGCCGGCAATGCGCTGACCGGGGTGACCGAGTTCCCGGTCACCGATGCCTTCGACGCGGCGCATCCCCTGATCATTCCGCGCGCCGACGGCAGCTTCTTCCTGGCCTGGCACGAGAACGGCCGCGACGGCGACGACTGGGGCATTTACGTGGCGCACTACCGAGTGGGCGCCGGCGGCATCATCGAGCGCTGGCCCGGCACCGGCGACGTCCTGGTGAATCAGGGGACGAATGGCCAGCAGATCGACCCGATGGGCGCCACCCTGGCCGACGGCTCCGGCATGGTGATTGCCTTCACGAGCCAGGCCAACGACATCAACGGCAACGTCTTCTTCCGTCTCCTCACGCCGTCGGGCAACTCGGCGGTGACGATCGGCAACGACATTCAGGCCAACGCCACCGGCACGAACGTGCAGCTGCTGAACGACATTGCGATCCAGCCGCTCGGCGGCTGGGCCATGCTGTGGGTCGGCCGCGATGCCAATGCCGCCTTCAGCCTGGTCATGCGCATCTTCGACAGTGCCGGCACCGCGACCTCCGCGGAGATCATCGTGCCGGGATCGGCCAGCAACGTGCCGATCACCGACACCATGGCGCAGATGACGGTGCTGCAGGACGGCGGCTATTTCGTGGTCTGGCAGGCGAACTCCGGCGACGGCAACGGTTCCGCCATCCTCGGCCAGCGCTTCGATATCCTCGGCAACACCATCGGCGGCACCGTGGTGGTCGACCAGGTCACCAACGGGAACCAGGTACGGCCGACGGTGACCACCGGCACCGACGGCACCGTGCTGGTATCCTGGATCGGCGTGGTGCCCGGCGGCGGCACCGACACCGACACCGAGGTGGTCACGCGCGCCTTCCGCTTCGGCGGCTCCGGCGGCAACGAGACCCTCGACGGCAGCGACGGCAACGACTACCTCGAAGGCCAAAGCGGCTTCGACACGCTGATCGGCGGGCCGGGCAACGACACGGTCGACGGTGGGGAGGGCAGCGACACCATGGTCGCCGGCGCGCCGGGCGACCTGGACACGTTCATTGGCGGCGACGCCGGGGCCAACAACGACCTGGTCGACTTCAGTGCCTTCGGGCAGCCGGTCTCGATCAACCTCGATTCGCTCGCCGGCTCGGCGATCGCGCTCTCCGGCGCCGACCTGGCGGACTCCCTGGTCGGCATAGAACACGCCATCGGCACGCCCTTCGCCGACGTGATTGTCGGCAACACCGCGGCCAACACCATCGTCGGGCTGGCGGGCGCCGACACGTTGATCGGCCTCGACGGCGGCGATTCGCTCTTCGCCGGCGGCGGCAGCGACTGGACGCGTTATGACCAGTCGCCGGTGGGCGTCGTGGTCGACCTCGGCATGGTCGGCGCGCAGCTCGGCGTGGCCGGCAGCCATGCGCTCGGCGACGTGCTGAACTCCATCGAGAATGCCGCCGGCTCCGGCTTGGCCGACACGCTGACCGGCAGCGCCGGCAACAATACGCTGCTCGGCCTGACCGGGGCGGATTCCCTGTTCGGCGGCGATGGTGTCGACCAGCTGTTCGGCGGCGACGGCAACGATCCGACCCTGGCGGGCGGCACCGGCGCGGACTCGATTTTCGGCGGAACGGGCAGCGACTCCCTGTTCGGCAACTTGGGCAACGACAGCCTGTTCGGCGGCATCGGCCACGACCGGCTCTTCGGCAACGCCGAAGACGACTTCCTCCATGGTGAAGCGGGCGGCGATTCGCTGTTCGGCGGCATTGGCAACGACCGCCTGCAATACGATCCGACCGACGAGGCCGTCATCGGCGGCCTCGACCTCGACAGCCTGCTCGGCAACTCCGTGGCCGATATCGTGCAGCTCGATGCCGGGCGCTTCACCTTCGGGGCGGAGCGTGCGTCGCTGGAGTTCTTCTTCCTCGGCGACGGCAACGACGTCTTCCTGAACTCCTCCGATGCAACGGACTTCGAGGCCCTGAACAGCACCGGGATCTCGGTGTTCGGCGGCACCGGGCGCGACGTCATCTCCATGCGCGGGCTCGGCGCCACCACCGGCATCGACGACTTCGTCGACGGCGGCGCGGGCAACGACCAGATCTGGGGCGGCTTCGGCAATGATCTGCTGATCGGCGGGGACGGCGCCGACCAGATCTACGGCGGCAAGGGCAACGACTCCTTCGTCGGCGGCTCCGGCTTCGACGTGTTCTACGTCGGGCACGACGAGGGTACCGATACGATCATCGACGAAATCGGTCAGGTGAACGGGCTGGTGCTGTTCTGGGGCTGGGACTCCACCTTCGGCGGCGACTTCGACGGCATCGATCCCAGCGAAGTCGCCATCGAGTACACCGGCAACGACATCATCATCACGCTGGAGAACGGCGGCTCGGTCACCTTCGCGCGCGAGTTCAACGGCAGCACCTGGGACAGCTCGGTCGACGTGCTGAATCTCTGGGACTATGGCGACGGCGACGCCGGCAACAGCCCGACGCCGCCGCCGCAGTTCGACCGCGACGTCTGGTCGGCCACCTTCGATGCGGCCACCGGCATGTTCACCGCCTTCACCCTGGCCGTCGACGGTTGAAGGCCGGCCTAGCTGGTTACGCGATTTGTCTAGGGAGCCAATAGCGCGATCGACAGGGGTTGGATCAAGCGACACAACTGCAGGAGGAAGTGCAACGCAGACCATATAGATAAATAAGCGAAAACAATGAGTTAACCAACAATCCTGATTGTGGCATTCCCCTGCGTCCTCCTAGGATGCCGCGGGCATAGAGCCATGCCTGGGTCCATCGGCGTGGACGGGCGGTCTGGATTGATGGGCCGCTTCTTCGGGCATGGCTTCGGCGCGCAACGCCCAGCTGGGGGAAGCCATGGCAAAGAACGGCATCGCCAAGGGACTCGAGGATATCCTGTTGCAGGGCCTCGGGGCCGAGACGATGAGCAGCGTCAGCAGCCGGCGCGTGGAGCGTCAGCAGCTCCGCGAGGAGCGCGAGGAGCGGCAGGCCGAGCGCGCGGCGGGCAAGAAGGGCGAGGACGACAGCGGCACGGTCGCGCCCGCCAGCGGCAAGGACGAGGTCGGCGACATCGGCGGCGGTCCGGTCATCCTGAACATCGTGCTTTCCGGCACCGATCTGAATGAAATCCTGACCGGCACCGACGAAGTCGACAGCCTCTACGGCGGCGGCGGCGACGACATCATCATCGGGCTCGGCAACAGCACCGGCGCGGAGTCGCTCTTCGGTGGCACCGGCAACGACCGGATCTTCGGCAACAGCAACGTCGACTCGGCCTACGGCGGCGACGGCAACGACGTCATCGAGGGCAACCACGGCAACGACTTCCTCGAGGGCAACGACGGCAACGACACGCTGCTCGACGGCCCGACGACGGGCAGCGCCGATCAGGTCGTCAGCGTCAGCGCGACCGGTGAAGGCGGCGCGCAGAGCAGCGAAAGCCATCGCGACATCCTGGGCTGGGCGGCGCCGCTCGGCGACGGCTCGGGCTACATCACCGGCTGGGCCACCGGTATCGGCGCGCCGCAGGCGCCGCCGCAGGCGCTGAAGCTCCGCCAGTACGACAACTTCGGCCAGCCGGTCGGCGAGCCGGTGCGCATCGACACCTACTACTCCGCGCCGGAAAATCTCGGCCCCTTCGAGCTGAAGGATGAGATTCGCCTCCTGGGGCTGCAGGGCGAGGAAAGCAACAAGTTCGTCGTCGTCTTCGAAAGCGAGTTCCAGGACCAGTCGCAGGGGAATCGCGCGCACACATACATGCTGGTGTTCAACAACAACAACCTGAGCACCGACATCGCGCAGTTCCAGTTCTCGACGCAGACCGACCGCACGCAACAGGCGCCGACGGTGGTCGCCCTGAACACCGCCGGCAGCGCCGGCGACCTGATCGTCGCCTGGCAGGAGGACCATCGCGACAACAACAACCTCGCCACCGTCGATTCTGGCATCTACTTCCGCAAATACGAGATCGACCAGGCGACGGGTGCGGTGTCGGCGATCAACGGCGCGGCCAGCGGCACCGTCGTCGGCAACGCCAACGACGACTATCGCGTCAACGTGACCACGAACGGCGACCAGGTATCGCCGGAGATGCTGCTGCTCAGCAACGGCAACGTACTGGTAGGCTGGAATTCCAACGGCAATACTGGAGAGGTCGGCGACTTCGGCGTCTACTTCCGCATCCTGAACTACAGCGGCGCCACGCCGACCGCGGTCACCGGCGAGATACGCGCCAACGTGACTACCGCCGGCAACCAGGAAATCACCGCGAAGAACATCGCGCAGCTCACCAACGGCAACATCGTCATCACCTGGAACGGCAACGGCAGCCAGGTGGGCAACGTCGACTCGCAGGGCACCTTCTTCCGCATCTTCAACCAGAGCGGCACGGCCGTCACCGGCGAGATCCTGGCGAACACCGGCAATGGACTGAACGACATCGAGGCGGCGGTCGCGGCACTGCCGGACGGCGGCTTCTTCGTGGTCTGGGCGCGCGACATCGACGCAGGCGCCGGGGTCCTGCAGACGAACTACGAAATTTTCGGCCGGCAGTTCGACGCCAACGGCAATCCCACGACGGCCGAGTTCCAGATCAACACCAATGCGGACCCGGCCTTCCTCGAGGACCAGCTGCGGCCGCACATCGCCGTCATGCCCAATGGGCTGGTGGTCATCACCTGGGACAGCGGCCGGCATCCGGACAACTTCCCGAACCGCGACGAGGAGCTGATCCAGCAGGTCTTCGTGTTCAGCCCCAGCACCGGCGGCAACGACACGATGAACGGCGGCAGCGGCCAAGACGTCATGCTTGGCCAGTCCGGCAACGACTCGCTGTTCGGCGGCGCCGGCAACTTCATCGACACGCTGTCGGGCGGCAGCGGCAGCGACGTGCTGCACGGCGACAGCGGAGCCGACAGCCTCTTCGGCGGCTTCGGCGGCGACCTCGGCAACGATTTGGTGCCCGGCGACTTCGTGAACTATGCGGCTTCCAACGCGGCCGTCAACGTCAACCTGGACGACAACCTGACCGAGACCGGCGGCGACGCGCAGGGCGACTTCATCACCGGTGTCGAACACATCGTCGGCTCGCAGTTCAACGATTCGCTGACCGGCATCGGCTCGCTGCAGTCGGGCCAGGAAGCCTTCGCGCCCAACAACTCCATCATCGGCGGATCGGGGGCCGACCACATCTTCGGCCTGGACGGCAACGACTCGCTGTTCGGCGACTTCCTGCCAGCCTTCTCGGCCGGCGGCGGCAACGACAGCGTGTTCGGCGGCGCGGGCAACGACCTGATATTCGGCGGCCATGCGAACGATCATCTTGACGGCGGCGCGGGCGGCGACACGATCGGCGGCGACACCGGCGATGACGTGATCTTTGGCTTTGACGGCGCCGACTCGCTGTCCGGCGACCTGGGCAACGACACGATCACCGGCGGTGCCGACGCCGATTCGATCAACGGCGGCGGCGGCTCCGACACCGCGAGCTACGACGGCTCGCATCTTGGCGTCTACGTGAACCTCACCGATGCCAGTCCCGAGAGCTTCGGTCACGCCGAGGGCGACGTGCTGACCAGCATCGAGAATCTGATCGGCTCCAGCCAGGCGGACACGCTGATCACCTCGAGCGGCGCCGAGGAGAATGCGATCTTCGGCGGTGACGGCAACGACACGATGGATGGCCGTGGCGGTGCCGACTCGTTCAACGGCGGCACCGGCCAGGATTGGGTCTACTACAACGACTCGGGCGCTGCGGTTAACGTCAACCTGGTTGATGCCGCCGTCGAAGCGGGCGGCTTCGCCACCGGCGATTTCTTGACCTTCGTCGAGAACCTGCTCGGCTCGCACTTCGACGACACCCTGGTCGCCGGCGTGCGCATCAACACGCTGAACGGTGCGACCGGCAACGACTTCCTCCAGGGTGGCGCGGAGGCCGACGTCTTGATCGGCGGCATCGGCATCGACACCGCCAGTTACGACTCCTCGCCGGGCGGCGTCACGGTCGACCTCTCCGACGACGCACCGGAGGTGGGGAACGACGCGCAGGGCGATACGCTCACTCAAGTCGAGAACCTGATCGGCTCGAGCTTCAACGACCACCTGATCGCCGATGATGGGATCAACACTGTCGTCGCCGGCGACAGCGACGACACGGTGGAGGGCGGCGACGGGGCGGACAGCCTCTTCGGCGGCACCGGCTTCGACTGGGTCGACTACACCAACTCCGATTGGGGCGTGACGGTCACGCTGGGCAGCACCAACGCGCAGACCGGCGAGATCGACGGCGACCAGATCGGCGACGTGCTTTCCGGCTTCGAAGCGGTGAAGGGCGCGAACGACAGCGATATCGGCGATACGCTTACCTCGGTGCTGAGCTCGGCGATCCTCGACGGGCAGCTCGGCGACGACTTCTTCATCGCCGGTGCCGGTGCCGACACCTTCATCGGCGGCTTCGGCTCCGACACCGTCGACTACCGACTCTCGGGCGCCGGCGTGACGGTCAACCTGGCCACCGGGCTCGGCGCCGGAGGGCTGGCCGCCGGCGACCTCTACACCGGCGTGGAGAATGTCCTAGGCTCGAGTTTTGTCGATACGCTGATCGGCATCGCCGGCTTCAGCACGCTGGCCGGCTTCGACGGCAACGACTCGCTGTTCGGCGGCTCGAGCACCGACTCCCTGGTCGGTGGCAACGACGACGACTATCTGCAGGGCGGCTCGGGCGGGGACAGCCTGATCGGCGGCGCCGGCGACAACGACTTCGCCGTCTACACCAACGACGTCAACCAGCTGGCCGGCGTGACCGTCGACCTGACCACCGGCCGCGGTAGCGGCGGCGACGCTGGCAGCATGGTGTTCGACCCCGACGAAAACACGCTGGTGGAGGGTCCCGGCGACACGCTGTTCGGCATCGAGCACCTGATCGGCTCGGGCAACAACGACTCGCTCTCCGGCGACGGCGGCGTGAACTGGCTGTTCGGTGCCTCGGGGGCCGATGCCCTGATCGGGCAAGGCGGCAACGACACGCTCTACGGCGACGACGGTGACGACCGGCTCGGCGGCTTCGCGCCGGGCGCGGTCGACCTCGGTGCCGACTCGCTGTTCGGCGGCAGCGGCAACGATGCCTTCTTCTTCGATCCCAACGACGCGGCCCTGGTCGGCGGCGTCGGCAACGACACGCTGGTGGGCAGGAGCATAGCCGACCAGGTGCAGCTCGACGCGGCCCGCTTCAACTTCAACGGCGGCTTCGCCGACATCGAGCAGTTCGAGCTGGGCGACGGCAACGACGTCTTCCTCAACACCTCGAGCGTCAGCGACCTCGTCGACATCGGCACCGGCCTCACCGTCTTCGGCGGCAGCGGACGCGACCAGATCTCCATGCGCGGGGCGGCGGGCGTGTTCAGCGGCATGGACGACATCGTCGACGGCGGCGCCGGCAACGACATCATCTGGGGCGGCTTCGGCAACGACGGGCTCAACGGCGGCGCCAACGACGACCAGCTCTACGGCGGCAAGGGCGACGACAAGTTCGACGGCGGCTCCGGCTTCGATGTCTTCTACGTCGGCCACGACGAGGGCACCGACATCATCACGGACAACCTCGCCGAGACCAACGGCCTGGTGCTGTTCTGGGGCTGGGATTCGACCTTCGGCGGCAACTACGACGGCATCGATCCGACCGAGGTCACCTTCGACTACACCGACCCGGACAAGGTGACCATCACGCTTGAGAACGGCGGCGAGGTGTCCTTCGATCGCTTCTTCAATGGCAGCACCTGGGAGACCTCGGTCGACGTTCTCAATCTCTGGGACTACGGCAACGGCGACGCCGGCAACAGCCCGACGCCGCCGACGAACTTCGCGCGCGACGTCTGGTCGGCCACCTTCGATGCCAGCACGGGCCTGTTCACCGCTTTCACACTCGCCGTGAACGGCTGACGAGCAGCGGCGGGCAGCGCCCGCCAACCGGATCGGGTTGCAGAAGCCCCGCAGTGCAACGGCCCGACCGCGCCGCCGACCTATGCGCGCGATGTCTGGTCGGCCACCTTCGATGCCACGACCGGCGAGTTCACCGCCTTCACCCTGGCGGTGAACGGCTAGCCCGCAGGGGCCCATGCCTGCGGCGCAGAGGTGAAGGGGCGCCGCCTGGCCTAGGCTGGCGGCCATGGCCTTCCGGTTCGACCACGTCACCGCCTTCGGCTCGGAGCGCGCCGCTTTCCGCGGCGGCCTGCGCCTGGCGCTGGGCGTGCCGGTGATCGCGCTGGGCGCAAGCTACCTCGGCTTCGGCGCGCTGGTGCGCGAGTCCGGCCTCGGGCTCTGGCACGGCCTCTTCTCCTCGGCCACCACCTTCGCGCTGCCCGGCCAGGTGCTGCTGGTCGAGCTCTACGCGCTGGGCGCCACGCTCGCGGTGATGGCGCTGGCGGTCGGCCTGTCCGGCACGCGGCTCCTGCCGATGACCATGAGCCTGGTGCCGCAGTTGCGCCGGCCGGGCGTGCCGCCCTGGCGGCTCTATCTTGCCGCGCACTTCATCGCCGTCACCGGCTGGGCCATGTCCATGCGCGTGGCGCCGCGCCTGCCGGCCGAGGAGCGCCTGGCCTTCTTCACCGGCTTCACCCTGGCGCTGTGGCTGAGCGTCATCCTCTGCACCGCGGTCGGCTTCCACCTGCCGGGCGCCCTGCCGGAGCGCGTGACCCTGGCCCTGCTCTTCCTCAACCCGCTCTACTTCCTGCTGCTCTTCCTGACCGATCTCAGTCAGCGGGCGCGCACGCTGGCGCTGCTGTTCGGCGCGCTGCTGGGGCCGCCGCTCTTCCTCGTCGAGGCCGACTGGAGCCTGCTCTTCGCCGGCTTCCTCGGCGGCTCGGCCGCCTTCCTCCTGGGCGGGCGGTGGCGATGAGCGGCGAGCTCTGGCCCCGGCTGGTGGTGGTCACCGGCGCGCTGGTCACCTATCTGCCGCGCGCGCTGGGCGTGCTGCTCTCCGGCCGCATCGCCGCGGAGAGCCGTCTGTTCGACTGGATCTCCTGCGTTGCCTACGCGATCCTGGCGGCGCTGGTCGCGCGCATGATCGTGCTGCCGACCGGGCCGCTGGAGGACACCGGCCTGGCAACGCGGCTGGGCGCCGTGGCCGTCGGGGTCGGCGTCTTCTACCTCGCGCGCGAGCTGCTGCTCGGCTGTCTCGCCGGCATCGGCGCCCTCGCACTGCTCGACTGGCTAGCGCTGCTCTAAGGCCTGCACGCCCGGCAGCTCCTTGCCTTCCAGCCACTCCAGGAAGGCGCCGCCGGCCGTGGAGACGTAGGTGAGGTCGCCGTCCACCTTGGCGGCCGCGAGCGCGGCCACGGTGTCGCCGCCGCCGGCCACCGAGACCAGGTAGCCACTCTTGGTCAGCCGCGAGACCAGCAGCGCCACCTCGTGCGTCGCGTTGTCGAAGGGCGGCGTCTCGAAGGCCCCGAGCGGGCCGTTCCAGACCAGGGTGCGCGCCTTGCGCAGCGCCGCTTCGATCGCCGCCAGCGTCTGCGGACCGATGTCGAGGATCATCTTCTCCGCCGGAAGCTCGGCGACGCTGGCGAATTCCGCCTCGACGCCCTCTTTCAGTTCGCTGGCGACCACCGTGTCGATCGGCAGCAGGATGTGCGTCTCGGCGGCGCGCGCCTTGGCGAGGATGCGCCTGGCCGTCTCCGCCAGGTCCTTCTCGCAGAGCGAGCGGCCGACGTCGTGCCCCTCGGCGAAGAGGAAGGTGTTGGCCATGCCGCCGCCGATGATGAGCGTGTTCACCTTGCCGACCAGGTTCCCCAGCAGGTCCAGCTTGGTCGAGACCTTGGCGCCGCCGACGATGGCGACCAGCGGGCGTTCCGGCTGGTCGAGCGCACGGGCGAGCTGCCGCAGCTCCTCCTGCATCAGCCGGCCGGCGGCGGCGGGGAGGCGGCGCGCCAGGCCCTCGGTCGAGGCGTGTGCGCGGTGCGCGGCGGAGAAGGCATCGTTGACGAAGACCTCGCCCAGCTTGGCGAGCGCCGCGACGAAAGCGGGGTCGTTCGCCTCCTCGCCGGCGTGGAAGCGCAGGTTCTCCAGCAGCAGCACGCCGCCCCGCGGCAGGACAGCGACCGCCGCCTCGGCCTCGGGCCCGATGCAGTCCTCGCAGAAGGCGACCTTGCGGCCGAGCTGGGCCGCCAGCACCGCCGCCACCGGCCGCAGCGAGAGCGAGGGGTCGCGGCCTTTCGGCCGGCCCAGGTGCGAAAGCACGATGACTCTGGCGCCGCCGTCCAGCAGCGTCCGGATCGTCGGCAGCGTGCGACGGATGCGGGTGTCGTCGGTGACGCGGCCGTCCTTCAACGGCACATTGAAATCGGCGCGCAGCAGCACCCGCTTTCCGGCGAAGTCGAGGTCTTCGAGGACACGGAGCGCCATGGCTCTCTCCCTGCTGCGGAGCGCGCGGCAACAAGCCATGGCCGCCGGACCGAGGCAAGGGTGCCGCAGCGCCAGGTGCGCGTCGTCGACGGCTGCCTGGTGCCCGGTTGGACCTTGCCGCCTCCCTGAGCGCTCTCCAGGCTGGCGCGATGCAAGACCCTGGAGCCCTGCCCCTGCCGCACGATGCCCTGCGAGCGCTGCTGCGCGCGGCCGGCGAGCGGCGCCACCCCTGGCTGGAGTTCCTCGGCCGGCGCTGGTCCCCCGCTGCCGTCGTGGCCGAGGCGGTGCGGGCCGCCGCCGGGCTGCGCGCGCTCGGCCTTTCGCCCGGCCAGGGCCTGGGCATCCTGCTGCCCAACCTGCCGGTCGCGGCGACGGCGCTGCTCGCCGCGTGGGAGGCCGGTCTGGTGGCGCTGCCGGCCGACCCGCGCCAGCCGCCGGCGGCGCTCGGCGCCTGGCAGGCGCGGCTGCGCCCGGCGGCCATCCTCACGCTCGACCTGGCGACGGTCTTCGAGCGGGCGCGGCCGCTCGCCGACGACCCGGGCCTCGGCCATCTCATCGTCGCCCGCATGGACTCGCAGCTTTCGCCCCTGAAGCGGCTGCTCAGCCCCTGGCTGCGGGCGGGCGGCAGCGTCCGCCCGGCCTTCGACGCACGCAGGATCGCCTGGGAGGCGCTGGCCGGGCCGGCGCCCGCGGCGACGCTGCCGGCGGAGGCGCCTGCCCTTTGCCTGCCGGACGGAAGCATGCTCCGGCGCGGCGAGGTGGCGGCGCTCGCCGCCTCGCCCGCGCCGGCCCTGCGGCGCCTGCTCGCCCTGCCGCTGGCGGCACCGCCGGCGATCGAGGCCCTGCTGACCAGCCTCGCCGGCGGCGGCACGCTCGTATTGTCGCCCCGGCTGGACCCGCGCTCGCTGGCGAAGGTCGCGCGCGCGGCAAAGACGAGCGAACGGGTGGGCTAGGCGATGACAGCGGGACTCTACAGCTACCTGCCGCAGGAACGGGTGATCTGGGGCCGGCCGGCGGCCGAGCGGCGGGCACGGCGAGGGCTGCCGTGGACGAGACGCCGGGCGCTGCCCCATGCTGGCGGGCCATGCCGGCCACCGCCGTCCTCTTTCTCACGCATTTCGCCAATTCCGAGATCCGCGCCCGCTACTTCCGGCTGAAGCAGGCCCTGGCCGGGCGGCACCGCGTCTTCTACGCGCAGGACCTGCTGTCGCGCGTGGCGCACCGGCGCATCACCCGCGACCTCCTGCCCGATCTCTTCCTCTTCGACCGCGCGCTCCTGGCGAGGCTGCCCTACGAGCGCGCGCGCGAGCCCTGGGAGGGTGCCTCGGTGGTGCCCGGCCGGGTCGACCTCGTGCCGCAGCTCTTCGCCCGCCTGCATCCCACCTTCGAGCGCATCTACCTGGTCGAGCACGACGTGTTCTGGAGCGGCGGCGACTGGCGCGAGGTCTTCGAGGTGCTGGACGAGAGCCCGGCCGACCTGCTCGCCACCAACGTGACGCGGCGCGACGAGCACCCCCTGTGGAATCTCTGGAGCGAGCTGCAGACCCCGGGCCGGCCGCTGCCGCCGCCCGAGCGCCAGGTGCGCGCACTGATGGCCTTCTGCCGCTACAGCCGCGCTGCGCTGGCGGCGCTGGAGGCCGCCTACGCGGCCGGCTGGCGCGGCCATTTCGAGGGGCTGGTGCCGACCGCCTGCCTGGCGGCAGGGCTGCAGGTCGAGGACATCGGCGGTGAGGGCCCCTTCGTGCCGCCCGAGCGCCTGCGCCGCTTCTACTGGTCGGATCGCATCGTGCGGCAGCACGCGCCGGCGGCCGGCACCTTCGTCTATCGCCCGGAGCAGCAGCCCAGGCCCGGCGAGCGCTGGCTCTGGCACCCGGTCAAGGTGGCGCCCGACCTCGACTGGCGGCACCGCCTGCGCCGCTGGCGCCACGGGCACGTCGAGCGCGCGGCGCACTTCGCGGAAGCGGAGCAGCGGCTCTGAGTGGATCTCATCGACCGACCAACCCCCCTCTCCCACTCTCCCCCGCGATCGCGGGAGAGAGGGCTTTCTGCGCGGGCTTTGACAGCTGCGCCCCTCTCCCGCGATCGCGGGGGAGGGCAGGGAGGGGGGTTCGGTTAACGCGCCCGCGGATGCGCGGCGCGGTAGGTGCGCAGCAGTGCCTCGGCGTCGACCTTGGTGTAGCGCTGCGTGGTGGAGAGCGAGCTGTGGCCGAGCAGCTCCTGGATCGCGCGCAGGTCGCCGCCACCGGCCAGGAGGTGCGTGGCGAAGGAGTGGCGCAGCGCGTGCGGCGTGGCGGTTTCCGGCAGGCCGAGCTGGCGGCGCAGCAGCTGCAGGCGGCCCTGCAGCAGGCGCGGCGACAGCGGCCCGCCGCGCTCGCCCAGGAAGAGCGGACCCGCGGCACCGGAATCGAAGGGACAGAGCGCGCGGTAGCGCTCGACCGCCTCGATCACCACCGGCAGCAGCGGCACCAGACGGATCTTCCGTCCCTTGCCCAGCACGCGCAGCGCCTCCTGCCCGGCGCGCGGCGCCTCGCGGCGCTGCAAGGCCAGGGCTTCGCCGATGCGCAGGCCGGCACCGTAGAGCAGCAGCATGAGCGCGGTGTCGCGCGCGGCGACCCAGGGCGCCGGCCCCTCGCCCGCCGCCTCGATGAGTTCCACGGCCGCCGCGGCATCGAGCGCCTTGGGCAGCGAGACCGGCAGCTTCGGCCGCCGCACCAGGGCGAGCGCCGGGTTGGTCGCCAGGTCCTGCTGCTCCAGGAAGCGGAAGAAGCCGCGCACCACCGAAAGCGCGCGGGCCGTCGAGGTGCGCGCCAGGCGTTCGCCGTGGCGGCGCGCCAGCCAGGCGCGGAAATCCGCGGCCTTCAGTTCGGCCAGGGCGGCGAGGTCGGGCGGACCGCCCAGATGCTCGGCAAGGAAGCCGAGGAACCCCGCGATGTCGGTGCGGTAGGCCGCCAGCGTGTGCGGCGACAGGCGGCGCTGGTGCGCCAGCCATTCGAGCCAGGCGGCGACCGCCTGGCGCAGCTCGGGGGCCAGGCTCTGCGCGAGCGGGTCGAGCGGCGCCTGATTGAACGAAGGCGGGCCGCGTCTCACGGCAGGTCGAGCCAGACCCGGATCATCTGGCTCAGCACGGCGCCCAGGAACTGCAAGAGCTCGGTGCCCTGGCCCTGGTCGAAGTGCCGCTCGTGCCGCGACCCCAGCGCCAGCAGGGCGGGCGGTGTCAGCGGGCTGATGTCGAGGCGCACCAGTGCATCGGAGCGCACCAGTCCCGCGGCGCTGCCGTAGAGCAGCGGATCGCCGGCCACGGCCGGGCGCAGGCGGGCGGCGCGGCCGGCGCCGACCAGGCGTTCGACCGTGCCGCGCTCGAGCTGGAACACGCCGCCCAGGCGGATCGGCGGCAGGCTCTCGGCCTTCTGCTCCACGCCCAGCGCCACCGCGTCGAGGTCCAGCATCACCGCGAGGTCGCTGGTGGTGCGCTCGATCAGCTCCTCGAAGGACTGCGCGCCGAGCAGTGCCAGCACCGCCTGGTGCACCCGTGACTGCGCCTGCAGGTTGGTACGGCCGGCCGACACCATCTCGTCGCGCCGGCGGGCGAGCTCGCGGAGCTGCGCGCGCTGCCGCTCGATCAGCGCGCCGCGCAGGTCGACGACGCGGCTGTCGCCCTCGGCCGAGGTCGTCGAGGGCAGGCGCAGCCGCTCCAGCAGCTCCGGCCAGTCGCCGAAGAACTCCGGATGCTGCGCGAGATAGGCCGCCACCACGGCCGCCTCGACGGCCTCGCGGTCGGCATAGGCCTCGCCTTGCAGCGGCCGGCTCTTGTCGTGCGGGCGGCGCGCCATGGCTCAGCCCCGCCGCTTCAGGATCGACTGGCCGGTCTTGGCCCAGTCGGCGAGGAAGGAGGCCAGGCCCTTGTCGGTCAAGGGATGCTGGTAGAGCTGGCGCAGCACGGCCGGCGGCAGCGTCGCCACGTCGGCGCCCAGCTTGGCGGCCTCCACCACGTGCTTCGGACTGCGCACCGAGGCCACCAGGATCTCGGTATCGAAGTCGGGGTAGGCGTCGTAGATCTCGACGATCTCGGCGATCAGCGCCATGCCGTCGCCGCCGACGTCGTCGATGCGGCCGACGAAGGGCGAGATGAAGGCGGCGCCGGCCTTGGCCGCCAGCAGCGCCTGCGCGGCGGAGAAGCAGAGCGTGACGTTGACGGCGGTGCCCTCGTCGGCCAGCGCGCGGCAGACCTTGAGCCCGGCCACCGTCAGCGGCACCTTGACGGCGATGTTGGGGGCGAGGCCGGCGAGGAAGCGGCCTTCGGCCAGCATCTCCGTCTCCTCGGTCGCGGTGACTTCCGCCGAGACCGGACCGGACACGAGGCCGGCGATCTCGCGCACCACCTCGACGAAGTCGCGCCCGCTCTTGGCCACCAGCGAGGGATTGGTGGTGACGCCATCCACCATCCCCGTGGCGACCAGCTCGCGGATCTCCGCGATGTCGGCGCTGTCGACGAAGAACTTCATGGACCGACTCTGCGGCAGATTCCGGCACCTGCGCCAGACTTGACTTTCGCCGGGGACGGGCCCAACGGCGCCGGCCTTGGTGCGGCACCCCGCCGCTCTTTAGACTCCATGGGGTCATGGCGAGAGCTCAATCGACCGCTGGCGAGGCCAGGCGCGCTGTCGCCGTGCTGCTGCCGCTGCCGCTGGCCGGCACCTACGACTATGCCGTGCCCGATGGCATGGAGGTGGCGCCGGGCGACGTCGTGCAGGTGCCGCTCGGCACGCGCGCGCTCTGGGGCGTGGTCTGGGGCGCCGCCGAAGGCATCGACGCCGCGCGGCTGAAGCCGATCGCCGCACTGCTGGCGCCGCAGGCCCTGCCGGAGATCTCGCGGCGCTTCGTCGACTGGGTGGCGGGCTACACCCTCTCGCCGCCCGGCGCGGTGATGCGCATGGCGCTTTCGGTCACCGGCGTGCTCGAGCCCGAGCGTCCGCTGCTGGCGGTCCAGCGCAGCGCCTTTGCGCCGCCACAGGGTTTCCGCATGACGCCGTCGCGCCAGCGCGTGCTGGAAGCCGCCTGCTTCCCGCTGCCGGCCGCCGAACTCGCGCGGCAGGCCGCGGTAGGCGTCGGTGTGGTCGAGGCCCTGCTGCGGGCTGGCCTGCTCGAACGGATCAAACTGCCGGCCCGCCCCTGGCCGCGGCCCGCCCCGGAGCTGCCGGGACCGGTGCTTTCGCCGGCGCAGTCTGCTGCTGCGGCGGCGCTCTGCCGGGACATCGACGCCGCCGACTACCGGGTGACGCTGCTCGACGGCGTCACCGGTGCCGGCAAGACCGAGGTCTACTTCGAGGCGGTGGCCGAGGCGCTGCGCCGCGGCCGCCAGGTGCTGGTGCTGCTGCCGGAGATCGCGCTTTCGCAGCAGTGGCTGGAGCGCTTCCGGCGCCGCTTCGGCGAGCCGCCGGTGGCCTGGCACTCGGAGCTGACCGGCCGCCAGCGGCGGCTCGCCTGGCGGGCGGTGCAGTCGGGCGAGGCCGCCGTCGTCGTGGGCGCGCGTTCGGCGCTCTTCCTGCCCTTCCGCCACCTCGGCCTCATCGTCGTCGACGAGGAGCATGAGGCCGCCTACAAGCAGGAAGAGGGGGTGATCTACCACGCGCGCGACATGGCGGTCGTGCGCGCGAGCCTCGGCCGCTTTCCGATCGTGCTGGTGTCCGCCACGCCGTCCCTGGAGACGCTGGCCAATGTCGAGGCCGGCCGCTACGCCGTGCTGCACCTGCCGGCGCGCCACGCCGGCGCCAGCCTGCCGCAGACCGAGCTCGTCGACCTGCGCCTGCAGCCGCCGGAGCGCCTGCCGGGCGGCGAGGTCGGGTGGCTCTCGCCGCCGCTGCGCGCGGCACTGGCCGAGACCCTGGCTGCCGGCGAGCAGGCGCTGCTGTTCCTCAATCGCCGGGGCTATGCGCCGCTCACCCTCTGCCGTGCCTGCGGCTTCCGCCTGCAGTGCCCGAACTGCACCGCCTGGCTGGTCGAGCACCGCCTGCTGCGGCGGCTGCAATGCCATCACTGCGGCCACCAGATGCCGCTGCCGACCGCCTGTCCCTCCTGCGGCACCGAGGGCCGCCTGGCCGCCTGCGGCCCGGGGGTGGAGCGGCTGGCGGAGGAGGTGGCGCTGCTCTTCCCCGATGCGCGCCGCGCGCTCTTCTCCTCCGATGCGATCGGCGGCCCGGCGGCGCTGGCCGAGGCGGTGGCGGCGATCGAGCAGCGCCGGATCGACCTGCTGATCGGCACGCAGATCGTCGCCAAGGGCCACCACTTCCCGCACCTGACGCTGGTGGGCGTGGTCGACGCCGACCTCGGCCTGCTGGGCGGCGATCTGCGCGCCGGCGAGCGCAGCTTCCAGCTGATCGCGCAGGTGGCCGGCCGCGCCGGGCGCGCGGAACGGCCCGGCCGCGTGCTGATCCAGACCAGCGACCCCGAGCATCCGGTGATGCAGGCACTGGCGCGGCACGACCGCGAGGCCTTCCTGGCGGCCGAACGGCAGGGCCGCCGCCGGCAGGGCCTGCCGCCCTACGGGCGCCTGGTCGCGCTGATCCTGGCGGGCCACGATCCCGAGCAGGTGGACCGCGCGGCGCAGGCGCTGGCGCGACGCGCGCCGCGCGGCAAGGGCATCCAGGTGCTGGGCCCCGCGCCGGCGCCGCTCGCCATCCTGCGCGGCCGGCACCGCCGTCGCTTCCTGCTGAAGACCGCGCGCGACCTGCTGCCGCAAGCGCTGGTGCGGAACTGGGTCGAAGCCGTGAAGCTGCCGGGCGGCGTACGGCTCAGCGTGGATGTCGACCCCTACAGTTTCCTTTGAGGCAGAGCCTTACTGCGAGGTCCCGCCGCCCTCGCCGCCGGACCCGCTCGGCGCGGGAGCCGTGATGTTGACGTCGATGTCGCGGTCGCCATCGCCGCCGAAGTCGCCGCCGAAGAGGAAGAACGCCAGAACCCCGACGACGACCACCAAGATCCCGACAATGAAATAGAGGCCGCCATGGCCTCCGCCGGACGAAGTCTGGATATTGTCGGCCATTGCACAAGCTCCCATTGCAGGCGGCAAGACAACGCCAAGCAGCAGGCGTGCTCTGCGGCGCAGGGCTTCATCTCCGGCATGCGAAGCGGGCCTTTTTAGTTCCGAGTATCATAGGCGTCTCGGCAGGGGACGCCCGTTGCTGTCCTGCAACCGAAGGCCTGGGCTCCGGGGAACCGCCTGGCGTCCTTGGCAATTTCACGCTATCGGGCGATGCGATATAGCTCACGCTCTACAGCAGGGAGACCGCCGATGCAGCAAGCGCAGGGCAATCCGCAGGGCATTCAGCCTCTCGTTCCCTATCTCTACGTGGAGGACGCCGCCAAGGCGCTCGACTTCTACGCGCAGGCGCTGGGCGCGGCCGAGCGGGTGCGCATGGAAATCCCCGGCACCGGCAAGGTGATGCACGGCGAGATGACGATCGGCGGCAACGTCTTCATGCTGGGCGAGGCGAACCGCGAGATGGGTCACGCCACGCCGCACCAGCTCGGCGGCAACCATTCCTGCCTGATGGTCTACGTGCCCGACGTCGATGCGGCGATGGCGCGCGCTGTCAAGGCGGGCTGCGAGACCACCATGCCGGCCGCCGACATGTTCTGGGGCGACCGCATGGGCTCGGTGAAGGACCCCTTCGGCCATAGCTGGATGCTGGCGACCCACCTGCGCGAGGTCTCGCCCGAAGCGATGCAGAAGGCCATCGCGGAGATGGCCAAGCAGCAGGGCGGCTAGCCCGCAAAACCGCGTCACGACGCGGTCCCGGAGGCCCTCGCGAGCGGCGTCCTCGCCGCCTTGCCAGGGTAGGGGGCCTATGTTACGAACCGCGCGCCGTCGGGACGGGACCCGGTCCGGTGCTGCCCTTGTATTGTCGCCGTGGCCTTAGAGGGAGGCCGGCCGGCTGACGCGCCGCGCTTGCGGCTGCCAGGGCATCGGAATCAGTAGCGGGGATTGCAGCGTGGCAGGCGAAGACTTGAGCGTGGCCGGACTGGCGGGTCGCTATGCATCCGCGTTGTTCGAGCTGGCCGACGAGCAGCAGGCGCACGACGACGTCGCCGCCGACCTGCGGGCGCTGCGCAAGCTGATCGACGAAAGCGAGGACTTCGCGCGCTTCATCCGCAGCCCGCTCTACAGTCGCGAGGCGCAGGTAGCCGCGCTGGACGCGATCCTGAAGCGGGCGGGCGCGGGCGACCTGGCGCGCCGCTTCGCCCTGGTGGTGGCCGGCAACCGGCGCCTCTACGCGCTGGCCGGCATGATCGACGCCTATCTCGCCATCCTGGCCAAGCGCCGCGGCGAGGTGACCGCCAAGGTGACCGTGGCACGGCCGCTCGATGCGGCCCAGACGGCCCGCCTGGAAGAGTCCCTGCGCCGGTCCGTCGGCGGCAAGGTGAAGATCGAGACGCGGATCGACGCAAGCCTGATCGGCGGCCTGATCGTGCAGATCGGCAGCCGCATGGTCGACGCCTCGCTCCGCAGCAAGCTGATGCGACTGCAGATCGTGATGAAGGGGGCCTGAACCCATGGACATTCGCGCCGCCGAGATCTCGGCGATCCTGAAAAGCCAGATCGAGGGCTTCGGCACCGAGGCGGACGTGGCCGAGATCGGCCAGGTACTGTCGGTCGGCGACGGGGTTGCCCGCGTCTACGGCCTCGACCGCGTACAGGCCGGCGAGATGGTCGAGTTCCCCGACGGCACCAAGGGCATGGCGCTGAACCTGGAGAGCGACAACGTCGGCATCGTCATCTTCGGCGACGACCGCTCGATCAAGGAGGGCGACACGGTCAAGCGTACCGGCGCCATCGTCGACGTGCCGGTGGGCAAGGGCCTGCTGGGCCGTGTGGTCGACGGGCTGGGCAATCCGATCGACGGCAAGGGCCCGATCGAAAGCGCCGAGCGCCGCCGCGTCGAGGTGAAGGCGCCCGGCATCATTCCGCGCCGCTCGGTGCACGAGCCGATGCAGACGGGCCTGAAGGCGATCGACGCGCTGATCCCGATCGGCCGCGGCCAGCGCGAACTCATCATCGGCGACCGGCAGACCGGCAAGTCGGCCATCGTGCTCGATACCTTCATCAACCAGAAATCCATCAATGCCTCGGGCGACGAGAAGCGCAAGCTCTACTGCATCTACGTCGCGATCGGGCAGAAGCGCTCGACCGTGGCGCAGTTCGTCAAGGCGCTGGAGGACTATGGGGCGCTGGAGTACTCCATCGTAGTCGCCGCCACCGCGTCCGACCCCGCGCCGCTGCAGTACCTCGCGCCCTATACGGGCTGCACCATGGGCGAGTTCTTCCGCGACAACGGCATGCACGCGGTGATCGCCTACGACGACCTGTCCAAGCAGGCCGTCGCCTACCGCCAGATGTCGCTGCTGCTGCGCCGCCCGCCCGGGCGCGAGGCCTATCCGGGCGACGTCTTCTATCTGCACTCGCGCCTGCTGGAGCGGGCGGCGAAGATGAACGACAACCATGGCGGCGGCTCGCTGACCGCCCTGCCGGTGATCGAGACCCAGGCCGGCGACGTCTCCGCCTACATCCCGACCAACGTCATCTCCATTACCGACGGCCAGATCTTCCTGGAGACCAATCTCTTCTACCGCGGCATCCGCCCGGCGCTGAACGTCGGCCTCTCGGTCAGCCGCGTCGGCTCCGCGGCGCAGACCAAGGCGATGAAGAAAGTGGCCGGCTCGATCAAGCTGGAGCTGGCGCAGTTCCGCGAGATGGAGGCCTTCTCGCAGTTCGCCTCCGACCTCGACGCCGCCACGCAGCGCCTGCTCGCCCGCGGCGCGCGGCTGACGCAGCTGTTGAAGCAGCCGCAGTTCAGCCCACTGCCGATGGAGGAGCAGGTGGCGGTGATCTACGCCGGCACCAAGGGCTTCCTCGACAAGGTGCCGATCGACCGGGTCAACGACTTCGAGCGCAAGCTGCTGCCGGAGCTGCGCAGCCGCGGCGGCGACATCCTGCAGCAGATCCGCGAGACCCGGGAGCTGGGCGCCGAAGCCGAGAGCAAGCTCAAGACTTTCCTGGACGATTTCTCCAAGACCTACGTTTGAGCGCAGCCGCTGCAGCGAATCGCAACGGCCGAAGCGAGACCGACCGGACCTGACCGCCGATGCCGAGCCTGAAAGACCTACGCATCCGCATCAACAGCGTGAAGGCGACGCGCAAGATCACGTCGGCCATGAAGATGGTCTCGTCCGCCAAGCTGCGTCGGGCGCAGGAGCAGGCCGTGCAGGCGCGCCCCTACGCCGAGCGGATGGAAGCCATGCTGCAGCGCCTGACGGCCACCGTCGCCGGGCGCCCCGGCGCACCTCCCCTCCTGGTCGGCCGCGGCGAGCAACGCGCGCACCTGATCATCGTCGCCACCGCCGATCGCGGGCTCTGCGGCGCCTTCAACTCGTCGATCGTGCGGGAGGCGAAGCGGCGAATCGCGCAGCTGCGCGGCGAGGGCAAGTCGGTGAAGCTGCTCTGCGTCGGCAGCAAGGGGCGCGATCAGCTGCGCCGCGACTACGCGCCGATGATTGTCGCCACGATCGTGGATGTCTCCAGGCCGCGGCCCAGCTTCCCCAAGGCGGGCGAGATCGCTGCCCGGGTGACCGCCATGTTCGCCGCCGGCGAATGCGACGCGGCGACGGTGATCTTCGCCCGCTTCAAGTCGGCGATGAGCCAGATCGTCACCGTGCAGCCGCTGATCCCCTTCGCGCTGCCGGCGGCGGCGCCGTCCGGCGACACCGCTGGCAAGGCCGCCGGCGGCGCGGTCTACGACTACGAACCCTCGGAGGAGGCGATCCTGGAAGAGCTGTTGCCGCGCAACATCGCGGTACAGGTCTACAAGGCGCTCCTGGAGAACAACGCCAGCGAGCAGGGCGCGCGCATGACCGCGATGGACAGCGCGACACGCAACGCCGGCGACATGATCAACAAGCTGACGATGCTCTACAACCGCACGCGCCAGGCGATCATCACCAAGGAGCTGATCGAGATCGTGTCCGCCAAGGAAGCGATGTAGGCGGCGCCGGCGCGAGACAAGGCAAGCGAGGGACGAAGCGATGGGCGAGAGCAAGAACGTGACCGGCCGCATCACCCAGATATTGGGCCCGGTCGTCGACGTGCATTTCGAGGGCGAGCTCCCCGCCATCCTGAACGCGCTGGAGACCGACAACCAGGGGGTCCGGCTGGTACTCGAGGTGGCGCAGCATCTGGGCGAGAACCAGGTGCGCACGATCGCCATGGACTCGACTGACGGCCTGACGCGCGGCACCGAAGTGGCCGACACCGGCCGGCCGATCACCGTGCCGGTCGGCGCCGCCACGCTGGGACGCATCATCAACGTGGTCGGCGATCCGGTTGACGAGCGCGGTCCGGTCGTTTCCGAACACCACTCGATCATCCACAAGCCGGCGCCCCCCTTCATCGATCAGTCGACCGAGACGCAGATCCTGGTCACCGGCATCAAGGTCGTCGACCTGCTGGCGCCCTACGCCAAGGGCGGCAAGATCGGCCTGTTCGGCGGTGCCGGCGTGGGCAAGACCGTGCTGATCATGGAGCTGATCAACAACATCGCGAAGACGCACGGCGGCTACTCGGTCTTCGCCGGCGTCGGCGAGCGCACCCGCGAGGGCAACGACCTCTATCACGAGATGATCGAATCCGGCGTCATCAAGCTGGGCGAGGGCACCACCGAGGGCTCCAAGGTGGCGCTGGTCTACGGCCAGATGAACGAGCCGCCCGGCGCGCGCGCGCGTGTCGGCCTGACCGGCCTGACGCTCGCCGAGTACTTCCGCGACGAGGAAGGCCAGGACGTGCTGTTCTTCGTCGACAACATCTTCCGCTTCACCCAGGCGGGTTCCGAGGTGTCCGCGGTGCTCGGCCGCATCCCCTCGGCGGTGGGCTATCAGCCGACGCTCGCCACCGACATGGGCGCACTGCAGGAGCGGATCACCTCGACCAACAAGGGCTCGATCACCTCGGTGCAGGCGATCTACGTGCCGGCCGACGACCTGACCGATCCGGCGCCGGCCACCTCCTTCGCCCACCTCGACGCCACCACGGTGCTGTCGCGCCAGATCGCCGAGCTCGGCATCTATCCGGCGGTCGATCCCCTGGACTCGACGAGCCGCGTGCTCAATCCGAAGTCCGTGGGTGAGGAGCACTACAACACGGCGCGGCGCGTGCAGGAGATCCTGCAGGCCTACAAGTCGCTGCAGGACATCATCGCCATCCTGGGCATGGACGAGCTGTCGGAGGAGGACAAGCTGACGGTGGCCCGCGCCCGCAAGATCCAGCGCTTCCTCTCGCAGCCCTTCGACGTCGCGCAGGTGTTCACCGGCTTCCCGGGCGTGCAGGTGCCGCTGGAGGCGACCATCAAGGGCTTCAAGGGCATCTGCGTGGGCGACTACGACCACCTGCCGGAGGCGGCCTTCTACATGGTCGGTACCATCGACCAGGCCGTAGAGAAGGCCAAGAAGCTGGCCGCCGAGGCGGCGTGACATGGCCGAGACGATCGAGTTCGACCTGGTCGCTCCGGAGGCGGTGATCCTCTCCCAGCCGGTGGAGCTGGTGGTGATCCCCGGCGCCGACGGCGACTTCGGCGTGCTGCCGCGTCACGCGCCGATGATCGCCTCGCTCCGGCCCGGCGTGATCACGGTGTTCGATCGCCAAGGCGGCAACTGGCAGCCGAAGGACCGCATCTTCGTCGGCGCCGGCTTCGCCGAGGTGACGCCCGAGCGGGTCACCGTGCTGGCGGAGGACGCCGTGCCCCTGGCCGAGCTCGACCGCGGCACCGTCGAGCAGGAGCTGAAGGACGCACGCGAGGACCTGCAGGATGCGAAGGACGAGCAGGAGCGCCTCGCCGCCCGCCGCGCCATCGCGGTAACCGAGGCCAAGCTCGCCGCGCTGAAGGGGTAGTCGGCTTGCCTCTGGCCTATCCTTCGACACGCGGTGCTCGCGCACCGCTGCTCAAGATGAGGTCGGTGGGTTTGTCGACAAACTATCGGACCTCACCCTGAGCAGGCCGCGCCAGCGGCCGTGTCGTCGCCTCTTGGCGGACGCCGAAGGCGGCTAGGATGGGCCAGTAGCGCGATCCCCGCGGAACGGATTGCGCTTCAGTGCAAAGGAGACCCCTATGCGCCTTTCCGACTTCAAGGCGCTGACCTTCGATACCTATGGCACGCTGATCGACTGGGAGAGCGGCATCCATGCGGCGCTTCAGCCGCTGCTCTCGCAGCTCGGGTCGCAGCCGTCGCGCGATCAGGCACTCGAACTCTTCGGCCGCGAGGAGGCGGCGCAGCAGAGCGAGACGCCGGCGCTGCTCTACAGCGCGCTCCTGACGGCGGTCTATCTGCGGCTCGCGAAGCTCTGGGGCCTGAAGGCGAGCGAAAGCGAGGCAGCGGCCTTCGGCGCCTCGGTCGGCGACTGGCCGGCCTTCCCGGACTCCAGGGAGGCGCTGGCCTACCTGAAGCGATACTTCACGCTGGTGACGGTCACCAACTGCGACCGCGAGAGCTACAAGGGCAGCGCGCGCCGCCTGGGCGAGCCCTGGGATGCGATCTACACCGCGCAGGACATCGGCTCCTACAAGCCCTCGCCGCGCAACTTCGACTATCTGCTCGAGCACCTGAAGCGGGACTTCGGCATCGAGCGGCGGCAGATCCTGCACACCGCGCAAAGCCTGTTCCACGACCACGTGCCGGCCACCGCCGCCGGTCTCGCCACCGCCTGGATCGACCGGCGCAAGGGATCGAGCAGCCACGGCGCGACGCCGCCGCCGCCCGGCGCCTACCGCATCGACTTCCACTTCGGCTCGCTGGCCGACATGGTCGAGGCTCACAAGGCCGAGCAGCGCCGGGCGTAGGCGAGCACGGCCTCGGCCGCGGCCTCGCCGCTGGCGGCCGCCCCCTCGAACCAGCCCTGCTGGTCCGGCGCGAAGTCCGAGCTGGCGAAAAAGAGACGGCCTTCCGGGTGCCAGGTCGCGGCCGCGACGGCTTCCGGCTGGCCGAGCGGTGCGGCAACCCAGGTGCCGAGCGAGAAGGGATCGCCGATCCAGTCGTGCCGGTCGTGTGCGACGAGCCGCGCCTCGGGGAAGAAGCGCGCGACTGCGCGCTCGACCTGGGTGCGGTCGTCCGGATCGAAGGCGGAAGAGGCGAGGCCGAAGCCGACGAGGAAGGTCGTGCCGCGCCCGCTCTCCCGCTCGGCGAAGAGCCACTCGATGCCGCTGCCGCCGCCCGTGGCCAGCACGCCGACCTCGGCCCCCTCGACCTCGACCCAGAGCTTCACCGCGATGCCCTCGTGCCCGCGGGCGACCGCGCGGCGCTTCGGTTCCGGCAGCGGCGGATCGAAGGCGATGCGGCGCAGCGGATTGAGCCCGGTCGCGAGGATCGCCGCCTCTGCCGCAAGACGGCGGCCGTCGGCGGTCTCCACCTCGACGCCGTTCGCATGGTGCCGGAGGGCGGTGACAGCCACGCCCAGTTCCAGCGGCACGCCAGTCGACTCGAGCAGGCCGGCGGCCAGGCGGTCCATGCCGCCCTCCAGGCTGGCGTGCCAGTAGCCGATGATGCCGTCCGGCGTGTTGTCGTGGTGGCTGCAGGCGCCGAGCAGGTCGCTCGCCGGCGCGCGCTCCCAGGGCCCGTTGCCCGACAGGCACCACCAGGCGGACAGCAGCTCGCGCGTCGCCGGCGGCGGGTCGAGCGCGCGGAGATAGTCGGCGAAGCTGGCTGTCACCCCCGGGTGACCGCCCGCGCGCTGGCTGGCATCGGCCGCGACGCGCGCCAGCACACGCTCATGCGCCTCGCGCTGGTCCGGCGGCGGACCGTCCGAGAGCTGACCGCCATGCCACCAGCGCCGCGCCGTTACCGGCGTGCGCGGCCGCCACGTGAGACCGAGGCGGGCGGCCTCGCGCTGCAGGCGATGGTGTCCCTTCGTGATCCAGGCGCCGCCCTGTTCCAGCCGGTCGGCAGAGCCCGCCAGCGACCGCGCGAAGGCACGCCCGCCGACGCGCCGGCGGCCCTCCAGCACGCGCACCCGGCAACCGGCCACGGCCAGCCTCGCCGCGGCGAAGGCGCCGGCCAAGCCGGCGCCGATGACGATGATTTCCCCGGCCATCCGGCCGATCCTAGCGCCGGTGCGGGCGCAACTTGAACTGGCCAGAATTTCTGGCCATATTTCCCCCCATGAGCAAGAGCCAGTGGAGCCTCTCCGAGGCCAAGGATCATTTCAGCCAGCTCGTGGCCGCCGCGCGCCGCGGCAAGGCGCAGACCGTCACGCGCCACGGCAAGGCGGCGGTGGTGGTGCTGAAGGCGGAGGACTACGCACACCTGGAAGCACAGGGGCAGGCGCCGAAGAAGTCCTTCATCCAGCACCTGCTGGACATGCCGAAGGGCGACATCGAGTTCGAGCGCCTGCCGCTGAAGCCCCGGGACGTCGAATTTTGAATGTACTTGCTCGATACCGTCGTGCTTTCAGAGACGGCCAAGCCAAGGCCAAGTCCTCGCGTCGTCGCCTGGCTCGCTCGGCAGGATGAAGCAACGACCTTTCTGAGTGTCCTAACGCTGGGGGAGGTGGCTCGCGGCATCGCTGCGATCCGGGATCGCGAGCCTGTTTTCGCTCGAAGATTGACAGCTTGGCTGGCCAGCACATTGCGCCACTATGACGGGCGCATCCTTGCAGTTGACGTCGCCAGTGCGGTGCGCTGGGGAGAGCTTGCCGCGGCGCTTGGTCATAGCGGGGTGGATTTGCTGGTCGCCGCCACGGCGCTTGAGCACGACCTGACAGTGGTGACCCGCAACACCCGCCACTTCGCCGGAACGGGCGTGCGGATCCTCAATCCCTTTGAGGCGGGCTAAGCCGCAGCGCCACGCGGCTGCTGGCCGAAGCGGCGGCCGCGGTGGAAGGGCTTGCCCTTCGGCCGGGCCTGGCCCCCGTTGCCATGGTTGCCGTTGCCGTTCCCGCCATTGGGACGCGCGCCGTGCGGACGGTTGCCGTTTGCGGGCTGCTTGACGGGAGCCATCTGGCGCGGCTCGACGCCGATGCGCCTGATCGCGATGCGCGTCAGCCGCTCGATGTCGCGCAGGAAAGGCTGCTCGTCCGGTGCGCAGAAGGAGATCGCGGCGCCGTCCGCGCCGGCGCGCGCGGTGCGGCCGATACGGTGCACGTAGCTCTCCGGCACGTTCGGCAACTCGAAGTTCACCACGTGGGTGACGCCGTCGACGTCGATGCCGCGCGCGGCGATGTCGGTCGCCACCAGCACGCGCAGCTGGCCCTCACGGAAGCGCGTCAGCGCCCGCTGGCGGGCGTTCTGCGCCTTGTCGCCGTGGATCGCGTCGGTGGCGACGCCGGCGCGCTCCAGGTGCCGCGCCACCCGGTCGGCGCCGTGCTTGGTGCGGGTGAAGACGATGACACGGGCGAGCGCGGGATCGCGCAGCACCTTGACCAGAAGGTCGCGCTTGTCCGGCGCTTCGACGAAGTGCACCGACTGCGCGATGCGCTCGACGGTGATCGCCTGCGGCGTCACCTCGACGCGCAGCGGCTGCTTCAGCATCTGGCGCGCCAGCTCGGCGATATCGGCCGGCATGGTGGCGGAGAACAGCAGCGACTGCCGCTTGTGCGGCAGCAGCTGCACGATCTTCCGCACATCGCGCACGAAGCCCATGTCGAGCATGCGGTCGGCCTCGTCCAGCACCAGCACCTCGACGCGCTCCAGGCGGAGGTGGCGCTGGCCGATCAGGTCGAGCAGGCGTCCCGGGGTGGCGACCAGGATGTCCAGCCCGCGGGCGATGGCTTTCACCTGCGGGCCCTGGCCGACGCCGCCGTAGATGACGGCACGGCGCAGGCCGAGATGGCGGCCGTAGGTCGCCAGCGCCTCCTCGATCTGGATGGCGAGCTCGCGGGTCGGCGCCAGGATCAGCGCGCGGGTGGTCTTCGGCACGGGGGCCGGCCGGTTGGTCGCCAGGCGCTGCAGCAAGGGCAGGCCGAAGGCCGCGGTCTTGCCGGTGCCGGTCTGGGCGATGCCCAGGAGGTCGCGGCCGGCCAGCAGCGGACCGATGGCCTGGGCCTGGATCGGGGTGGGGATGGTGTAGCCCTCGGCGGCCAGGGCGCGGCAGAGCGCCTCGTTCAGGCCAAGAGAGGAGAAAGAGGTCTCAGTCATAGGAACGGAAGTGGTCAAAAAGCACCTGTGGCTGCCGGCCGGCCGCGATGAAGCGTGCCGGGAAGCGGCAGTTCTTGCGCTGTCATCGCCCGCGCGCAGCCGGGATCCGACGCTGGTTGGAAAGAGCCCCGAGCCACAATCTGGCATCACCGTCCCGGAGGACTTGATGCGCCGCGCGATTCGCGCCAGGGCAGGGGTTACATGCTGCACCGCAGCGCAAAAGTCAAGCGCGGCCATCGCAGGGCGGCTTCCCTCGCCGCGAGGCGACACTTCCAGCGGCGAGAACTTGGCACCTGTCTTAGACCAAGGTAGAAGGTGGGTCATCGGCGGGCGGGCGGTTCAGGCCGGATCACCCTGCTGCCCGCCAGAAACGTTCAGGAAGATCCTCCGACCCGAGCGGCCTCGGCCGGACTGGAGGTGGCGACCATGACCGCAGTGGAGCCGACAAACTACGATCGCACGGACGGGCAGACCTGGGTCGACCAGATCCCGTGGGATCAGTTCGAGCCCGACAAGGTCGATCCCGAGCAGCTGAAGACGGTGAAGGCGGCCGCGCTGGTCGAGTTCAACGCGCAGGACTACGCGACCTATCTGAGCCAGGTCTTTCCGGACGACGAGGACTTCAAGCAGGCCGCCTGGCATTGGGCCCAGGAGGAGGTGCTGCACGGCATCGCGCTTGGCCGATGGGCCAAGCTGGCGGATCCCGGTTTTGATTTCGAGGCGGCCATTCGCCGGTTCCGCGCAGGCTTCTCGCTGCCGCTCGACGCCACCGAGTCGGTGCGCGGCAGCCGTGCGGGCGAGCTGGTGGCGCGCTGCATTGTCGAGGTCGGCACCTCGTCCTTCTACACCGCCTTCGGCCAGGCGATGCCGGAGCCGGTGTTCCGCAAGATCTGCCAGCGCATCGCCGCCGACGAGTTCCGGCACTACAAGCTCTTCTACAAGCATCTGAAGCGCTACCTGGAGCGCGACCGCATCGGTCGCCTCCGCCGGCTGAAGATCGCGTTCGGCCGCATCGCCGAATCCGAGGACGACGAGCTGGCCTACGCCTACTACGCCGGCAACACCGATGGTTCCCTGCCCTACGACCGCAAGACCTGGAGCTCGGCCTACATGCGCCGCGCCTTCCAGCTCTACCGGCGCGAGCACGTCGACCGCGCCATGGCGATGACCATGAAGGCCGCCGGGCTCGATCCGCAGGGCCGCCTCGCCACGCTCGGCTCGGGCTTGGCCTACTGGTACCTGCGCCGCCGCCGCGAGCGTCTTGCGCGCGGCGCCGAGCCGCCCGTTGTCCCCACTGCGGCCTGAGGCCGCCGCGGCGGCACCGCCGCCGCAAAGCGCACCGCCCGCCAGTCTGACGCAGGTGCCGAGAATTGCGCTCGGCGGCGGGATGCTGTCGCTGGGCGGGCGCATCCGCACCCGCACGCTGATGCTGATCCGCTGGGTGGCGATCGGCGGCCAGCTCGCGGCGGTGGTGGTGGCGGACGCCTGGTTCGCGGTGGCGCTCCCGCTGCTACCCGTGGGCCTCCTGATCGGGCTCTCGGTGCTGGTCAACCTGGCGAGCGCGCTGCTGTCGCGCCGCCGCGCCTGGCTGGCCGAGGGGCCGGCCGCCGCCTTCCTCGGCTTCGACCTCCTGCAGCTCTACGGCCTCCTGGCGCTGACCGGCGGTCTCGCCAATCCCTTCGCGGTGCTGATCCTGGCGCCGGTGACGGTCTCCGCCTCGGTGCTCTCGGCGCGCTCGACCGCGGCGCTGGCCGCGCTTGCGGTGATCCTGGAGACCCTGCTGGCGATCTGGCACCGGCCGCTGCCCTGGTTCGGCCAGGGCCTGGTCTACGACCCTCTGCTGCTGGGCGGCATCTGGGCCGGACTGGTGCTGGCCACGCTGTTCATGGCGGTCTACATCGGCTCGCTCGCCGCCGAGGGGCGCGGCCTGGGCGAGGCCCTGGCCGCCACCGAGCTGGCGCTCGCGCGCGAGCAGCGGCTGACCGCCCTGGGCGGGCTCGCCGCTGCGGTGGCGCACGAGCTGGGCTCGCCGCTCAACACCATCCTGCTGATCGCGCGCGAACTGGCGCGCGATGTGCCGGCGGACGAACGCTGGCGGGGCGACATCGACATTCTGGTCGAGGAAAGCGAACGCTGTCGCCGCCTGCTGGCGGAGCTGTCGCAGCGCAGCGACGAGGCCGATGCCGAGGCCGACGATCCCTTCCGCCGCCTGCCGGCCTCCAGCCTGGTCGAGGCCGCAGCCGAACCCTTCCAGCACGCGGGCGCCAGCCTGGCGATCGAGCGCCAGGGTGCCGGCGCCGAGCCGCAGCTGCCGCATGACCCGGCCCTGCTGCACGGGCTTGGCACGTTGCTGCAGAACGCCCTGCAGTTCGCGCAGAGCCGGGTGGTGGTGCGCGTCGCCTGGGACGAGCGGGAGCTCAGGCTCACCATCGCGGACGACGGACCGGGCTTCGCGCCCGACGTGTTGAGCCGCCTGGGCGAGCCTTATCTCGACACGGGCGCGGAGACGCCCCGACCGGGCGCGCGGCCGGAGGAGAGCCACATGGGGCTGGGCGTCTTCATCGCGCAGACCCTGCTCGCCCGCAGTGGCGCGCGGCTCGCCTTCCGAAACGCTCCGGCGGGCGGGGCCGAGGTTGCCATTTCCTGGCCGATAAACCACTTTGTTCGGCAGGAGAAATCATCTTGACGCCGGATTCCTTGCTGATCGTCGACGACGACGAACGCCTCTGCCAGCGCTTGGCCCAGGCGATGGAGAGGCGCGGCTTCGCGGTCGTCACTGCCGGCAGCGTCGCCGAGGGCCTGGAGGCGATCGGCCGCTCGCCGCCAAGCCATGCCGTGGTCGACCTGCGGCTGAAGGACGGCAGCGGCCTCGACGTCGTGCGCAAGCTGCACGACGCCCGGCCGGAAGCGCGCGTCATCATCCTCACCGGCTACGGCAACATCGCCACCGCCGTGGCCGCGGTGAAGCTGGGCGCTGTCGACTACCTGCCGAAGCCGGCCGACGCCGACCAGATCGAGGCGGCGCTGAAGGCGAGCGGCGATCAGCCGCCGCCGCCCCCGGAGCTGCCGATGACCGCGGACCGCGTGCGCTGGGAGCACATCCAGCGCGTCTACGAGCAGTGCCAGCGCAACGTCTCGGAGACGGCACGGCGCCTGCGCATGCACCGCCGCACGCTGCAGCGCATCCTCGCCAAGTACGCACCCCGCGACTAGCCGCGGAGCCACCCTTGCCCGCCCGCTTCGCCTTCGCCACACCCGGCCGGCCGATCGTGCTCGAGGTGAGCGCCACCGACGGGCAGACCGCCAACGAGGGCGCGGCGCTGGTGGGGGCGCTGGCCGAGCTGCTGCCGGAATGGCCGGCGACGCCGACCGAAGCCGCGCCGGCGATCCGCGTGAACCGGCAGCAGAGCCGCTTCACCTTCCGCTATTTTGGCTTGCCCGACGGCGAGCTTTCCGTCGTCGGCCTGCGCTTCGCCGCCGACGCGCTGGCGGCGGCCCTCGCCACCACGCTCGCGCAGCAGGACGATCGCTGGCTTTTGGTGCATGCCGCCGCCATCGCGCTGCCGCGCGGCTACCTGCTGCTCTACGGCGACAGCCAGGCCGGCAAGTCGTCGCTCGCGACCCTGGCGGCGCATCTCGGCCGGCCGGTGGTGGCGGACGACCGCCTGGTGGTGGAGGTGCCGATCGAGGGGTCGCCGCAGGGCATCGCGCTGGGCGCTGCGCCGCGCCTGCGGCAGCCCCTGCCGTCCGACTTCGGCGCCGGCTTCCTGGCTTTCGCCGCCGCCCATGCGCGCCGCGCCGATGCCGGCGTGGCGCTCCTCGACCTGGCCCGGCCGCAGGAGCAGCTCCCTGCCGGCAGCCGCGGGCCGATCCTGGCACTGATCGCCCTGGAGCGGCGCGGCGAGGGCGCGATCGAGCTCTCGCCGATGGGCCGCGGCTTGGCGCTGAAGCGGCTCTACGGCGCCTTTGCCGCGCCGCATCTCGCCGCCGAGGCGATGACGCGCCGCCTGCACAAGCTGGTGCGCCGCGTGCCGGCGCACAGCCTGGTCTTCGCCCGGTCGCGCGAGACCGCCGGCCTGCTGCTCGAGCGCTTCGGGAGGCAGTGATGCGCTATCGGCGCAATCCCGAGGTCCGGGCCACCGACGTGGAGGGCGAGTTCTTCCTGGTCGAGCCGCAGAGCGGCCAGATCTACTACCTCGACCAGGTCACCAGCGGGCTGTGGCGGCTCCTGGCCGAGCCGCTGTCGCCGGAGGATCTGGTGGAGACCTACGCCGCGGCCTTTCCCGACCAGGCGGCCGAGCGCGTCGCCGGCGAGGTGACCGCCGCGCTGAAGGAGATGCTGGCCGACAGGCTGGTGACGCCGGTCGAGGACTAGCGGCGCCGCGTTCCATTTTTCGCGCTCGCTCTCCGCTGAGCCGAACCCTAGGCCTTGCCGCTGACGCCCGCCTCGGCAAAGGTCGCCATCCCGTCGAGACAGGCGCAGGCGGCGCGCAGCAGCGGCAGCACCAGCGCGGCGCCCGAGGCCTCGCCCAGGCGCAGCCGGAAATCCAGCAGCGGCTCCTTGCCGAGCTTCTGCAGCAGTCGCGCGTGCCCCGGCTCGACCGAGCGATGCGCGACGACGCAGTGGTCGAGCAGCCGGGGCTCGCACGCGCCCAGCACCGCGGCCGCGGCGGTCGCGGCGTAGCCGTCCAGCACCACGGGCAGGCGCGCGAGGCGACAGGCGATGACCGCGCCGGCGATCGCGGCGAACTCCAGTCCGCCCAGACAGCGCAGCACCTCGAGCGGATCGCCGAGCGCGGCACGGTTGGCCGCGACCGCGCGCTCGACCACCGCGATCTTGTGCTGCAGCCGCCGGTCATCGAGCCCGGTGCCGCGACCGACCCAGTCGCTGGCCTCGCCGCCGAAAAGGCCACACGCCAGCGCGGCCGCGGCCGTGGTGTTGCCGATGCCCATCTCGCCCAGCGCCATCACGTCGAAACCTGCTTCGACGGCGAGCATGCCGTAGGAGAGAGCGCGCACGCAGTCCGTCTCGCTCATCGCCGGACCCAGGGTGAAGTCCGCCGTCGGCTGATCGAGGGCCATCTCGTAGACGCGCAGGTCGGCGCCGGCGACCTCCGCCAGCTGGTTGATCGCCGCCTGGCCGGCGACGAAGGCCTGCACCATCTGCGCGGTGACGGCCGGCGGGTAGGCGGAGACGCCCTGCTGCGCGACGCCGTGGTTGCCGGCGAAGACCGCGATCCGCGGGCGCTCCGCCGAGGGTCGCGGACGCCCCTGCCACGCCGCCAGCCAGTGCGCCAGCTCTTCCAGCCGGCCGAGCGAGCCGGGCGGCTTCAGCAGCTCGGCCTGGCGCGCCTCGGCGGCGCCCTGCGCGGCGGTGTCGGGGCCGGGAAGTTCGCCCAGCAGGCGGCGGATCTCGTCCAGCGTGGCAGGTGGTGTGGCAGGCAGCGTCATGGGCCGCGAGGCTAGAGGTGCCCGCGGCGTTCGGCTGTCCTATAAGGACGGCGCAAGTGGGCGGGAGCGACATGCACCGGTTCGGGGGCGAGCACCGCGGCCTGGCCGCGCCTTGGCGGGATTTCCGGCTGGTGCTGGGCTGCCTCACCCAGCTGCCCGGCGGGCGGGCCGCGGCACCGGGCGAGCTGGGCCCGGCGCTTTGGGCGGCACCGCTGGTCGGGCTGCTGCTGGGCGCGTTCAGCGCGCTGGCCTACTGGCTGGCGCTGCGGCTGGGGCTCACGCCCTGGCTGGCCGCTGCCCTGGCCGTGGCGCTGCAGCTCCTGCTGAGCGGCGCCTTCCACGAGGATGGGCTTGCCGACGTCGCCGACGGCTTCGGCGGCGGGCGCGGCGCCGAACGCAAGCTCGCGATCATGCGCGACAGCCGCATCGGCAGCTATGGCGTACTGGCGCTGGTCCTTCTGCTGGTGCTGAAGATCGGCGCGCTTGCCAGCCTGGCGCGGCCGGACCTGGTGCTGTGGGCACTGCTCGCGGCCGGCGCCGCGGCCCGCTCGCCGCTCGCGCTCCTCATGCGCCTGCTGCCGCCGGCCCGTCCGGACGGGCTTGGCGCCGGTGCCGGCCGGCCGTCCGCGGCCGGGGCCTGGACGGCGATCGCGCTCGGCGGCGCGGTTCTCGCACCGGCGCTTGGCTTCGCCATCGGCCCCGGGGCGGCGCTCTGGTCGCTGGCGCTTGTGGCGCTCGTCACCATCTCCTGGACGATGCTTTCGCTGCGGCAGATCGGCGGCTATACCGGGGACGTGCTGGGCGCGCTTGCCGCCACCGCCGAGACGGCGGTGCTGCTGGCGGCGGTCGCCCAGCTTTGAGGGTTTCCCCGACGATAGGCCCGAAGATAGGATCGCCATGCTGGACGAAGGCCTGACGACGCGCTGGTGGTGGATCCGCCATGCGCCGGTGACGGTGAACCAGGGCCGCATCTACGGCCAGACCGATCACGCTTGCGACTGCTCCGACGCGGACAGCTTCCGCGCGCTGGCGCGCGCGTTGCCGGCCGACGCGCTCTGGGTGACCAGCCATCTGAAGCGCACCCGCATGACCGCCGAGGCGATCCATCCGCACCTGCCGGCGGCGCCCGCCAGCATGGTGGCGGAGCCCGCTCTGGCCGAGCAGCACTTCGGCGAGTGGCAGGGCCGCAGCTACGAGGAGCTGCGCGCCGGCAAGCTCGGCCACTGGCACCGCTTCTGGCTGGCGCCGGCCGAGACCGTGCCGCCCGGCGGGGAGTCCTTCGTCGCCGTCATGCGGCGCGTCGGTGCGGCGGTCGAGCGGCTGTCGGAGGTGCATGCCGGGCGCGACATCGTCGCCGTGACGCATGGCGGCACCATTCGCGCTGCCCTGGCCCTGGCCCTGGGTCTGGAGCCGGAAGCGGCGCTGCGCCTCTCGGTCGCCAACTGCTCGCTGACCCGCATCGACCTGGTGGCCGGGCTGATCGGCAGCCATGCGCCGGGGCCGGCCCAGGCCTGGCGGGTCGAGTTCATGAACCTCACGCCGGAGATGATCCGGACGACCTGAGACGCCTCGCCCGCCGCCCCGGATCGTGACCTTTTCGCGGCAAGCCTTGCGGCGCGGTGCCGCTCTTGCCTATCTCCCAGACACGATCCCCTGCAGGAGATCCCCCATGCCTCCCATCGATCGTCGTTCGCTTCTGGCCGGCGGCGCCGGCCTCGGGCTCCTGGCCGCGCTCGGCCGGTTCCAGTCGGCCCATGCCCTGACCGCGGAGGAGGAGCTGGTGGAGGACTGCCGCATCACCGTGCAGTCGCTGCTCTCCGATCCCGACTTCCAATGGCTCGACGACTACATCGTCAAGGCGAAGGGTCTTGCCATCTTCCCCGCGCTGATCAAGGGCGGCTTCATCCTCGGCGGCGAGGGCGGCACCGGCGTGCTGCTGGGCCGGTTCGCCGACGGCAGCTGGAGCTATCCCGCCTTCTACTACATGGGCGCGGCCAGCCTCGGCCTGCAGATCGGCGGCCAGGTCTCCGAGGTGGTGCTCACCATCATGAACGCCGACGCGCTGGACCGCGTGCTGCGCAACAACATCAAGCTGGGCGCCGACGCCTCGATGGCGCTGGGGCCGATCGGCCGCAGCGCTGAGGCGGGTACCGCCGGTGCCTTCGAGAACGACATCTACACCTTCGGCCGGGCCGTAGGTCTGTTCGGCGGGGTCAGCCTGGAGGGCGCGGTGCTGGGCGAGGAGCAGAGCCGCAACCAGTACTACTACGGCACCAAGCTTTCCGCCGCCGACATCGTGGTGAAGGGCGAGGCCAGCAACGTGCACGCCGACGGCCTGCGTGCCGCGCTGCCGCGCTAGCTTTGCGACCCGGGGCCGCATGGCGGTGGGCGTGCGCCGTGCCTAGCTTTCCGCCATGAGCCCGCTGTTCCGCCGCGCCTTTATCGTGCTGGGCGCCTCCGCGCTGGTCGTCGCGATGGCCTTCGCCTTCGCCTGGTACTTCGCCGGCGAGAACCGCGAGATCCGCACCGGCGAGGTCACCCGCACCGGCACGGCGGCGATCGGCGGTTCCTTCTCGCTGGTGGACCAGCACGGCGTGCGGCGCAGCGAGGCGGACTTCGCCGGCAAGTACCTGCTGATCTACTTCGGCTTCACGCACTGCGTCGACGCCTGCCCGGTCGCGCTCTTGTCGATGAGCCAGGCGCTGGACCGCCTGCCGCCGGAGATCGCCGGCGAGGTGCAGCCGCTCTTCATCACCGTCGACCCGGCGCGCGACGACCCGGCGCAGATCGCGCTCTATCTCGAGAACTTCCATCCCACGATGGTCGGACTGACCGGCACGGCGGCGGAGATCGGCGCCGCCGCGAAGGCCTATCGCGTGCCCTTCGATGCGCCCAAGCCGGACGAGAACGGCGACTACCAGGTGCAGCATGGCACGGCCATCTACCTGATGGCGCCGGACGGCAGCTACCTGGCCCACTTCGACCATGTGACGCCGCCCGGCGAGATCGCCCAGGCGCTGCAGCGCTACGTCGAGGGCGGCGCCTAGTTCAGCGCGCGAAGATCTGCGCTTCGTCCTGGAAGGCCTTGAACTCGAGCGCGTTGCCCGAGGGGTCGGCCAGGAACATCGTGGCCTGCTCGCCGGGCTCGCCTTCGAAGCGCAGGTGCGGCTCGATGATGAAGCGGGTGCCGGCCTGCTGCAGGCGTCGGGCCAGTGCATGCCACGCCTGCCAGGGCAGGATCGCCCCGAAGTGGCGCAGCGGCACGGCCTCGCCGTCGACCTCGCCGCTCGCCGCGCTGCGGCACTCTTCCGGCTTCAGGTGCGCGCTGATCTGGTGGCCGAAGAAGTCGAAGTCGATCCAGGTCGCCGCCTCGCGGCCGACGCGGCAGCCGAGCCGCTCGACGTAGAAGCGCCGCGTCGCCTCCAGGTCGGCGACGGGAAAGGCCAGATGAAAGGGCGGGTTCGCTCTCATGCCGCTCTCCTGCGCGCTGCCGTGGCGTTGACCAGCGCCAGGCCGGCGAAGATCACCAGGGTAGCGAGGTAAACCGTCGCCTCCAACCGCTCATCGAACAGCAGGAAGCCCCAACACAGGCCGGTCAAGGTGACGACATAGCCGACCTGGCTGAAGTAGACCGGTCCCGCGACCCGCACGAGATGGAAGAACACGACGTAGGCGGAGGCGGAAATAGCGACCTGCAGCGCGATCGCCAGCTCCGGCAGGCCGGGCGGCCAGCCCGGTGCCCAGGCCTGGCCGGCCGCCAGCATGACTGGTCCCTGCAGCAGTCCGGCGCAGAGCATCATGCCGCAGGCGTAGCTGAGCGCGCTGCCGCCCGCGGGCCGCAGTCGCGCAGTCAGGATCGAGTTGATCGAATAGGCAAGCGGCGTGATGAACCCGAGGATGATCCAGAAGCTGAGATCGTCGCCAGCGGTCGCCGAGGGCAGCACCAGCATGAGCACGCCGGCGAGGCCCAGCAGCAGCCCGGCGACGCGCTGCCAGCGCCAAGCCTCGAGCCCGAACAGCAGCGCCAGCACGAAGGTCATGATCGGCGCGGTGGTGATGACCACGGCCATGACGCCGGCCGGCACGAACTGGATGGTGATGTAGAAGTTGACGTTGGCGAGCGCGATGCCGAGCCCGCCGGTCATCAGATAGAACAGCAGGTGACGACGGCTCAGCGGCAGCCGCTCGCGCCGCAGCGCCAGGATCGCCAGCAGCACGAGGCCCGAGCCGGTCGATTGCCAGAAGCCGTAGCCCAGCGGCGGCACGCCCTGCGTGATGGCGAGCTTGGCGATCGAGAAGGTGGCGCCCCACAGCGTCCCGACCATGACGAGCTGCAGGATGGCGAGCCAGGGATTGTAGGCAGGAACGGGGGCCGTGGCGGGCCCGGCCGGTGCGCGCATGGCGCGAAGCTAGGTCAGCGCAAAGCACTCCGGCCAGTGCCCTGCCGGCATGACCTCTCTGCACGAATGCGGGTTGCGGTGGAGGGAACCGCGCTCAGGGCGGCGGACCGTCGCCTGGGCAGAAGGGCGGCGGCGATTCCGGCGGGAAGTTCGGCGGATCGTCGCAGGGCGTGGGCAGCACGATCGCGCGCGCCGAACGGTCGATCCGCACCAGGGTCGGCACGCTGTAGGCCACCGCGGCGGCAAAGCCGAGCCGCGCCAGCGCGTGACGGCGGCTGGCAGACAGCAGTCGCGTGTCGCTTGACGGCTCAACGGAAGCCGTGGTCGCCTTGCGATCGGGATCGTTGGTCATAGGAAGCGCCGACTTCTGCTTTGGTTGCCGGGACATGGCTCCCGGCCGCCAACCCCCAAGAGTATTCCGCATAGTCCTCGAAATTGAGGCCAGGTGCAATGGTCGAATTTAGTGATCTCGAACCTCAGGATAGTTTGCTGGGTACATTTTCAACTCAGACTGTAGAGTCTGCGGCCAGAGGAAAACGTTTGGCGCGAGGAGTAGCTCGCTTTTTTACAGCATTAGGTTATAGCTCGTTGGTTGAAGTGCCCCTGCCAAACGCCCGCCGTGCGGACGTCCTTGCCATCGATGGTCGCGGGCAGTTCCTGCTGGTGGAAGTAAAATCCTGCCGCGCTGACTTCCACGCCGACAATAAATGGCCGGAATACTTGGAGTTTTGTGACTTTTTCTATTTCGCGGTTGCAGCAGATTTTCCCCGAGAGCTGCTTCCGACCGAGGCGGGATTGTTGATCGCCGACCCCTACAGCGCGGTGATCGAGCGCGACACCGCCGGGCGTCTGCTGGCGCCGGCGCGGCGGCGCGCCCTGCTGCTGCGTTTCGCCCACTTGGCGGCCGCCCGCGTGCAGGTGCTGAGCGACCCGCTGCAGCCGGCGGGGCCGCGCACCGCGTGAGCGCAGCCTAGCCCTTGAGCCTGCGGATCGTGTTGCTGGTCGACTGTCCGGGCATCAGCTCGGCCAGCGCGACGACGCCGCCCCAGGAGCGCACGAGATCCGCGCCGACAACCTTGTCCAGACTCCAGTCGGCGCCCTTCACCAGCACATCGGGCCGCAGCTGGCGGATCAGCTGCAGCGGCGTCTCGTCGGGGAAGATCACCACGGCATCGACGCTGGCGAGCGAGGCCAGCACGGTGGCGCGCGCGCCTTCGCTCTGCACCGGGCGGCCTTCGCCCTTCAGCTGGCGCACCGAGCTGTCGCTGTTCAGCCCGACGACCAGGCGGTCGCACAGCCGGCGCGCCTGCGTCAGGAGCGAGATGTGCCCGGGGTGCAGCAGGTCGAAGCAGCCGTTGGTGAAGCCGACCCGCTGACCCAGCCGGCGCCAGCGCCCGACCTCCGTCAGCAAGGCCTCCAGCGACAGCACCTTGCTCTCGCCCGAAAGCAGTTCGCGGGCATGGAGTGCGTGCAGGATCTCGCTCGGGCTCGCGACCGCGGTGCCGACCTTGCCGACGACGATGCCGGCGGCGGCATTGGCAAGCTCGGCCGCCGAGGCGCGCGGCAGGCCGGCGGCGAGCGCGGCGGCGACGGTCGCAACCACGGTGTCGCCGGCGCCGGACACGTCGAAGACTTCGCGCGCCAGCGCCGGCAGGTGCGTCACCCGCGGGCCGCTCTCGCCGGGACCGGCGGGCTCGACCAGGGTCATGCCCTCCTCGCTGCGGGTCGTCAGAACGGACTCTACGCCCGCGAGTTCCATGACGCGCAGCGCTGCGGCGACCACCGCGCTGTCGCCCTCGGTCGCGAGCCCGCTCGCCTCCGCCAGCTCGCGCCGGTTCGGCGTGATCAGCGTCGCGCCGCGGTAGCGCGCGAAGTCACGGCCCTTGGGATCCACCACCACCGCGAGGCCGCGCGCGCGGGCGAGCGCGATCAGGCGCGGCAGCGTCTCGGCATCGAGCAGGCCCTTGCCGTAGTCCGAGAGCACCAGCACGCGCGCTTCGTCCATCAGCGAGATGGCGGCGGAGACCGCTGCCTCGGCCAAAGTCTCGGACAGGCTGGGCGCGGTCTCGCGGTCGACGCGCAGCAGCTGCTGCCCACCGGCGATGTAGCGTTCCTTGATCGTCGAGCGGCGCCCGCGGTCGAGCAGCAGGTGGCCGCCGCCGCCGGTCGCCTCGGCCACCAGCCGCTGCACCTCGAGCCCCGCCTGGTCGTCGCCGACCAGCGCCACGAAGGATGACTTGGCGCCCAGCGCGGTCAGATTGCGCACCACGTTGCCGGCGCCGCCCAGCATGGCGAGTTCGCGCTCCAGGCGCAGGATCGGGATCGGCCCCTCGGGCGAGATGCGCTCGACCGCGCCGTAGAGGAAGCGGTCGAGCATGACGTCGCCCACCACCAGCACCGGAGCGCCCGCCAGCCGCTCCAGGGCGGCCGCAAGATCGGGGCGCGGGCTCATGCCAGGCCGAGCCGGCGTTCGAGGGCGCCGCAGAGCATCTGACCCAGGGCGATGTGCATCTCCTGGATGCGTGCCGTGGTCTGCGAGGGCACCACCAGCACGCAGTCGCAAAGCGGCGCCAGCGCGCCGCCGTCCTTGCCGCCGAAGCCGGCGGTCCGGAGGCCGAGTGCGCGGGCGCGTTCCAGCGCCAGCAGCACGTTGCGGCTCTTCCCCGAGGTCGAGAGGCCGATGGCGAGATCGCCGGCGCGGCCCAGCGCCTCAATCTGCCGCGCGAAAACCTGCTCGAAGCCGAGGTCGTTGCCGACCGCGGTCAGCGCCGAGCCGTCGGTGGTGAGCGCGATGGCGGCCAGCGCGCGGCGGTCGGCGATGTAGCGCACGGTGAACTCGGTCGCCAGGTGCTGCGCGTCGGCTGCGGAGCCGCCGTTGCCGAAGAACAGCAACTTGCCGCCGCCCTCGAACGCGGCGACCGCGAGCTCGACCAGCCGGTCGAAGGCCTCGCCCAGCCGCACGCGCGTCTCGGCCGCCACGGCCAGGTGCT